>Ga0207646_10000641_pt1 | contig 45529 bp, 53 predicted proteins | sample KBSK5502metaG_FD_184343 | JGI IMG/M metagenome (GOLD analysis project Ga0207646, IMG submission 184343) | Corn, switchgrass and miscanthus rhizosphere microbial communities from Kellogg Biological Station, Michigan, USA - KBS K5-50-2 metaG... | ecosystem: Host-associated > Plants > Roots >...
TATCGCGGAGCTCGAGTGGCAGGAGTCAAGGATCCGCTGGGGGACGCGCACGCTGCATGTGCTGCTGCTCGTCGGTCTGGTCGTGATCGGTCTCGGTCCGCTCCTCTGGCTCGCGAAGTCGGCCGCCATGCCGACGAACGACACGATCAGCCATCCGATGTCGTTCTTCCCGCACGGGGCGGCGTGGAGCAACTTCAGCCAGGCCTGGAACGACGTGCACGTCGGCCGCTATTTCTGGAACTCGATCGTGATCGCGTTCGGCGCCTGGGCGGTGCAGATCGTCGTCGCGACGACGGGCGGGTTCGCGCTCTCGGTGTTGCGTCCGCGCTACGCGCCGATCATCAAGGGCTTGCTCCTGGCCACGCTCTTCATCCCGGTGGTCGTGCTCCTCGTGCCGCTCTACGTCGAGATCGTGCGCCTTCCGATCCTGCACAAGTCGCTGATCGACAGCTACTGGGCCTTGTGGCTTCCGTGGGCCGCGAGCGCCTTCAACGTCATCCTCGTGACCCGGTTCTTCGACAATCTCCCACGCGAGATCTTCGAGGCGGCCAGGATCGACGGCGCGGGGCCGTTTCAGCTCTTCTGGCGGATCGTGCTGCCGATGTCGAAGCCGATCCTTGGCGTGGTCTCGGTCTTCGCCGTGCTGGCGTCGTGGCGGGACTTCCTCTGGCCCTTCCTCGTCCTTTCGAACTCGAACAAGCAGCCGCTCTCTGTCCGGTTGCCTGCCATCCAGCTGCAGACATCGCTCGGAGTTTTCCTCGCGGCGATGTTCATCGCCTGCCTCGTGCCGATCGCGGCCTTCCTCCTCTTCCAACGCTCATTTCTCCGTGGCAGCGGCCTGAGTGGAGCGATCAAGGGCTGACCATGGCAGAGATCCAGTTCAACGAGGTATCGAAGGTCTACGGCGACGTTCAGGCTGTTGTCGATCTCGATCTGAGGATCGAGGACGGCGAGATGATGGTGCTGGTCGGGCCATCGGGGTGCGGCAAGACGACGGCGCTTCGGATGGTCGCCGGACTCGAGGACATCACGAGCGGCGAACTCAGGATCGGGGAGCGCATCGCCAACGGCATCACGCCGAAGGACCGCAACATCGCGATGGTCTTTCAGAACTACGCGCTGTACCCGCACATGACCGTCGAACAGAACCTCGCTTTCAGCCTGAAGCTTCACCGGCTGCCGAAGGACGAGATCAAGACGCGAGTCCGTGCCGCCGCGAGGACGCTCGAGATCGAGCCACTCCTGAAGCGGAAGCCAAGTGCTCTCTCGGGCGGCCAACGCCAGCGTGTGGCGATGGGCCGCGCCATCGTGCGCGAGCCGGACGCCTTTCTGATGGACGAGCCGCTCTCGAACCTCGACGCGAAGCTACGCGTCCAGATGCGTGCCGAGATCCATGAGCTTCAGCGTCGGCTCAATACGACGACCCTCTACGTGACACACGACCAGGTCGAGGCGATGACGATGGGCGACCGTGTCGCGGTCATGAATGCCGGACGTCTGCTTCAGGTCGACACGCCGCAAACCCTCTACGACCACCCGGCCAACGAGTTCGTCGCAGGCTTCATCGGCTCTCCGGCGATCAACCTCATCGAGGCCGAGCTCGAGCAGACGAACGGTCATTACTCCGTCGCCTTCGGCGAATACCGGCTGACGGTCGACAACAACCTCGCGCGCAACCGATCGGGGCTGGAGGACTATGTCGGCAAGTCGATCATTCTCGGCATCCGGCCCGAGGACTTCGAGGACGCGAGCCTCGAGTCGGGAGCACCCGACGATCGACGCATGAGGGTCGAGGTCGATCTCACCGAGCAGCTCGGAGCAGACGTGCTGCTCTACTTCGGGTCAAGCGCGACGGCCGTAGTACGGAGTGCGGCCCTCGCGGACGGCGACGACGACGGTTTCGGGCAGACGAGGATGTGTGCACGCGTCAGTCCTCGCAGCCGCATCGCAATCGGCCACGCTGCCGAACTCGCCGTCGACACGAGCCGCCTCTACTTCTTCAACCCGCAAACACGCGACGCAGTCTAAAGACACGCGTTCAGGCTTTATCTCGCGCCGCAGCGAAGGTCGGCGTCCCGCGGACCTATTCGGTATTGCGCGAGTGTGGGCGCCGGGCCGGTGAAGCCGCCGTTGGTGCAGTTCTGCCGCGCTTGGGTGAGTGTTGCCTTGGTTCCGGCCACCCAGCCGGGCAGTCGGCGGTTGAAGGCCGTTTGTGTCGTCTGCGTGGTCAGCCCCGTGATCTCGTGCCATTGGGCGCTGGTGGAGTAGATCCCGATCGGTCCGGTCGCGCCGGCGTTGTGCAGGCCGGCTATGAAGCCCTGTAGCGCGGCGATATTGAGCTGGTAGGTGCCGGCCCAGCTCGCCCCGAGCTCGACGTCCAGCCACCAGGGGGCGGTCTTGGCCGCGACCGGATCGAGGGCGGCGACGAGGCGGTAGGAGTGGGCGGCGCGCTGCTCACCGTAGAGGTAGGAGCAGGCATTCGTCAGCAGGCCGTTACAGGCACCGTAGAGGGGTGTGCTGCCGCTGCTAGGCCAGTCGGCGACGTGGTGGTCCGCGCCGGGGTTGGCGGTGTCGATGTAGAGCGACAAGGGCGGCTGGTTCGGATGCTTGCTCCCAGGCGTGTCGCGCGCCCAGTGCAGCTCGCCGCTGAGGCAAGGGTTTGCCGTGTTCGCCAGTCCGCCGTTGACGCCGACTATTCCGAACAGCGGGTTCGACGGATAGGAACCCGAGCACTGCGGATAGGAGGCGTCGTATCCGATGGTCGGCGACGAGCCGCCGCCCAGTGCCATGACCAGCACCACGGCGACGACAATCAACGCAAGCAACACCACGGCCGCCACCCACCGCGCTCCGAACCGCGAACCTCTCGACGGCGGCACGAGCATCAAGCTACCTAGGGGTGCCGACCGCCTAAGCCCGAGTGCCACCCGGGGATATCGCCATGCGGGCCGCGCGGCTTCTTCAACTCGCGGAGCTGCTTCGCGGCGGGAAGAGTCGTCGCGGCGGCGGTCTCGCCGGCGGGTCGTGACCAAAGACGAGGACGTCGATCAGCGTCTCTGCGGCGGAGGCGGCCGGGATCGCGAGGATCACGGCGAGGGCACCGAAGAGCAGGCCAACGACGGAGACGGTGACGAGGGTGACGAGCGGGGAGAGGCCCACCGAGCGGCCCATGACGCGTGGATTGATCACGTAGCTCTGGAACTCGCGGACGCCGATGAGCACGACTACTCCGAGCACCGCCACGTGTACCGACTGGGGGAGCCCGACGGCGACGACGAGGATTACGCCCATCAGCGGTCCGACGACGGGGATGATCTCGAACAGGCTGACCGCGCCGCCGAGGAGAAGCGGGTAGTGCAGGCCGACGAGGTAGAAGCCCGTTGCGAGGACGGCGCCGATCACGGCGACCATCACGAACTTGAGGCGGGTGTAGGAACCGAGCCGCCGGTCGATCTCGAGATACGTGCGGCGTGCGTTCTCCCGCTTCGACTCCGGCGCCAGCCGAACGAGCAGGTCGATCATCGCGTCCCGCTCGGTGACCCAGTACCAGGTTGCCGCGATCGTGAACAGAACCCCGACGAGCGCGTCGGTCGCCTTGTGGCCGTAGGCGGCGATGGGATGGAAGATCTGGCTCCCGGACGGGAGTCTCCTGAGGTGCTCGTTGATCCAGACGAGCACGTCGTGCCGGATGCCGGTCGTGTGGCTGACCGGAACGCCGGCCGCGTGCTGAGCGAGCGCGCGCTTCAGCTCATGCAGCGCAGGCGGCACTGCGAGCCAGAAGAACAGCGCGAAGATCCCGAACACGAGGATGAAGAAGGAGAGGATCGCGAGCGCGCCCGGAACCCTTCTGCTGCGGAGCCACTCCACTCCCGGTCGCATCGCGGCCGCGAAGGTCAGGGCGAGCAGAAGAAGCACGACGAGGTCGCGCACCTTCCAGAGGCCGGAGGCGATCGCCGCGACAGCGATCACGCCCGCTGCAGCGCGAGCCGCCGTTACCGCGACGTCCCGTTGGGGCGCTGCCCGCTCCGCATTTGGCTCGTGCGTTTCCATACGTGAAGATGATGGACGACGAACCCGACGGAGCCAGGGGAGACCGACGATGACTCAAGCGGGAAGCGATGCATCCGTGAGCAAGCCCAAGACCTTGTTGCAGCGTCTCCACCACGTGCTGCAGCCGTTACCTCAGCCCATCAATCCGGCCCTGCTCGAGCACGAGCGCCTGCGGGCAGAGGCGAGACAGAACCGAATCGCCGACGCGATTACCGCCTTCAGCGGCTCGATGCTGTTTGTCTATATCCACATCGCCTGGTTCGCGTGCTGGATCGCCTTCGGCGTCGAGAACTACCCCTATGGCCTGCTCACCATGATCGTCTCGCTCGAGGCGATCTTCCTCTCGACCTTCGTGATGATCAGCCAGAACCGCGCCGACGCGAAACGCCAGGTGATCGCGGACGAGCAGTGGAGGACGGTCAAGGAGGAGCGCAAGCAGAACGTCGAGCTGCTCAGGCTCTCGAACCAGATCCTGACGCTCACCCAGGAGGTTCGTGCGATGGCGGGGGCTTTCAGGGACAAGGACGACATCGCCGCCCTCGCAAAGGAGGTGCGTGCCCTCAGGTCTTCCCGTACGGAGCCGGCGGAGTGAGCGCTATGGCTTGGGACTGGGCACCGTGCGGGTTCAAGTCCCGCCCCCGGCATCGTTCAACGGATCTGTCGGGGGCCGATCAGGCAGTTGCTCGGTCCACCAGTCGATGGGGACGATCCGCATCGCGAGCTCGAACGAGACTCGATCGAGCGACTCGGCGAGCTGGGCGATGGCGACGAGGTTGTCGCGTAGCCACTCGTCCTCGACCGGACCGCTCGTCTGGGTCGCCGGGCTGAGTCGACTCAGCCTCGGGCGGCCGAGGTGTTCCTCGAGCGGCTCCGACTCGTCGAGCACGCTGCCCCACCAGTAGAGACGGCTGTAGAGCTCGACGTGGCGATCGACGATCTCGGCGTACGTGCCCGAGTTGACCATCACGTCGGCCCAGCGTCCGAGCACTTCCTGGCCGTGACCATGCAGTTGGCCGATCAGGCGGTGGAGCCGTTCGCGGCCGTCGGCGTTGGCGAGCATGTCGTTGATTGCCGCTGTGAAACGCGGCGTGTCGAGAACGGCGTCGGTCGCGGTGGCGAGTGCTCCGTCCACGAGTTCCTCGTCCGGAACGAGCCCGGCGCCTTCGAGCAGGCTCGTCCAGACGAGGCGGGCTGTCCGGACCAGGTCGAAGAGTGCGTACTGCGCGAGCAGCGACCACCGCTCGCGCTGCCGGCGCTCGAGCACCTCGTTCAGCACGGCTCCCGTGATCGCGACGACGATCAAGCTTGCGACGAGGCCCGTGAAGAGAGCGTGGCGGCCCCAGAACCCGTCGTTGGAGAAGTCCCACGCGATGGCCCCTGCGAGGACGAGCACGCTGACGGCACCGACGATCCGCGTCGTCCGCCAGTGCGTCCGAAACGAGCTGGAGCGGCGCGGGCCAACAATGTGACGAGCCATCTCCCGCCGAGCATATTGCGCCCCACTCGTTTGACATCGGCCGAGCGCGTGCGGTAGGTCAATGCTCCGATGGCCTCTCCGCAGACCGGCATCTTCGCCTTGGGCACGGCGTCGCACGCGTACCTCGAACTCGACGCGACGGGTGATGCAGCCGCCCTCGCGACGGCCGTCGCCTCGCTCCGCGAACCGCGGACGACCATGGGAGGCGTCAACCTCGTCGCAGGCTTCAGGCCCGAGCTATGGCGGCAGCTCCGCTCGGAAGACACACCTGCCGACGCCGTCGGGTTCAACGCTGACATCGCCGGGATCGAGGGCTTCGCGATGCCGGCGACCCAACACGACGCAGTGCTCTGGATCTCGGGAAGCAGCTACGACGTCGTCTTCGACGTCGCGCGCGCCGCAATTGCCGAGCTGCGTGGCCTTGCCACGGTCGGCGAAGAGACCTCGAGCTGGTCATACCACCACGATCTCGACCTGACAGGTTTCATCGACGGAACCGAAAACCCGACGCTCGTCCAGGCGCTGCAGCTCGTCGCGGTCCCCGAGGGCAGCCCGGGCGCCGGCGGGTCGGTCCTACTGCTCCAGAAGTGGCAGCACGACGCCACGCTCTGGGAGTCGCTCGGCATCGAGCACCAGGAACAGGTGATCGGCCGGACCAAGGCCGACAGCGTGGAGCTCGATCCGAGGCCCGAGGACTCGCACGTCGCGCGGACCGATCAGGACGACTTCGGCAAGATCCTTCGCCGGAACATGGCGTACGGAACCGTGACCGACCACGGGACAATGTTCGTGGGGTTCGCCGCGGACCGGGGCACGCTTCAGGCGATGCTGGAGAGCATGGCCGGCCTGGACAATGGGGCCCGCGACGCGCTGACGCGCTACACGAAACCGGTAAGTGGCGCCTACTACGTCGTCCCGTCGATCGAGTCGATCGCGGGTCTCGCCGGAGCAGCGTTCACCGACTAGGCAGGCGGTGCCGGCTGGGCGGCAAGGCGCTGCGGTGTGCGTTCGGCCGCGATCTCCTGCTCGACGAGCGGAGCAACCTCTGTTCCGAACAATTCGACGGCGCGCATGACTTCGGCGTGCGAGACGGCGCCGATGCTGATGTGGGCCAGGTAGCGCTCGGGCTGGAAGAGCTGGTGGAACGAGACGATCTTCTCGGCCACCTCCTGCGGCGAGCCGAGCGCAAGTGGTCCCGACGGTGCGGCGAGCGCCTCGTAGTCCGCGCGTCCAGAGGGTGGCCAGCCGCGTTCGCGCCCGATCCGGTTCATCACGTCCAGGTACGGGGCCGCGAAGGCGGCGTCAGCCTGCTCGCGGGAATCGGCGATGAACGCGTGCGTGTTGATGCCGACACGCGGCTCGCCGATCTGTCCGGTTTCCGCCCATGCGTGTCGGTAGAGATCGACAAACGGCTTGAAGCGTGCGGTCTGGCCGCCGATGATCGCCAGCGCCAACGGCAGACCGAGAGTCGCGGCACGAACTACCGATTCGGGACTGCCTCCGACCGCTACCCAGATGGGAATTGGGTTCTGGACCGGACGCGGCCACACGACCGCGTTCTCGAGCGGCGCCCGGTGCTTGCCCTTCCAGGTGACGCGCTCGCTCTCCCGGATCGCGAGGAGCAGTTCGAGCTTCTCGGAAAACAGTTCGTCGTAGTCGCGCAGGTCGTAGCCGAACAGCGGGAACGACTCGATGAACGAACCGCGGCCCGCCATGATCTCGGCCCGTCCGCCCGAGATCAGGTCGAGGTGGGCGAACTGTTCGAAGACCCGAACCGGGTCCTCGGAAGAGAGCACGGTCACCGCGCTCGAGAGCCGGATCTGCTTCGTGACCGCCGCAATCGCCGCTAGGGCGGTCGTGGGGGATGAAACGAGGTAGTCGGGCCGGTGGTGCTCTCCGACGGCGAAGAGCTTCAGGCCGAGCTCGTCGGCGAGCGTCGCCTCCTCCATGAGGTTGCGCATCCGCTCCTGGGCGCTTACGCCGGGGTGGAGGTCAGCGAAGGTGACGAGCCCGAGATCCATCGGAGCATTAGAACGAACGTTGCGTACTCAAGTATTCCGGCCGCCGACGCCTTGTCCCGTCTAGAGTCGCTTCCGCGGCAGTTTCGATCAACGATTACCGGGAGGTGCTGGCATGTCGGCTGAGCCTGTGAGCTTCGAGAGCGACGTCAAACCGCTCTTTCGGGAACGAGACCGTGGAGCGATGTCGTCCCACTTCGATCTCTGGTCATACGACGACGTCAGCGCCAACGCGGATGCGATCCTCAACGAGCTCGAGAGTGGGTCGATGCCGTGCGACGGGCCTTGGGATGCGGATCGTGTCGAGGCCTTTCGTCGCTGGGCGCAGGGAGGCAAGGCGGCCTGACCGTGCGCTTCGAAGCGTAGGCTTCCAGCATGGATCCGGATCGCGCCCGCGAGCTTCTTCGTGTCGAGAGGACGAGAGTCGAGCGTGCTCTCGGCCACGCAGCGCATGAGGATGACGCCGAGCCCGGTGACGTCCAGGACCCGGGGAACCTCGCGTCCGACCTCTATCAAGACGAGCTGAACGAGAGCTTCCGTGAGGACTTCCAGGCGCAGCTGGCAGCGGTCGAGCGGGCCGAGGCACGCCTCGCGGCCGGCACCTATGGGCTGTCGGTCCGGAGCGGCGAGCCGATCCCCGACGAGCGGCTCGAGGCGCGTCCGACCGCCGAGCTGACGGTTGAGGAAGAGCGTGCCGACGAGGGCGGCTAGGCCGCCTGCCGCAGCGGCACGTTGTCGATTCGCGTGAGAAACGCCGGCCGCGTCGACCGAAGGTAGTCCACCACCGCCTCCTCGCTCTTGGCACACGGGAGAAGCGTCTTCCATCCGTGCAGGTGCTCGGGTTGGTGGAAGTCGCCGTTCGCGACAGCGGGAAACCCGCGTTCTGCAATCCAGGCGAACAGCTCGTAGCGGTTGAAGAGCTCCCAGCGGTCGACGAGAGGCTCGAGCTCGCGCCATTCGAGGGAGAACCGAGTCGTGGCCCGAGCCGGCGAACCGCCTCCCGTTTCCTGTCGATAGGGATGCGCCGCGATCAGTGCGGCTCCGGCCTCGCGCGCCTGCGCGAGCGCCAGGTCGAGCCCGTCGTCTAGTCCGACGAACGGCCGACACCCGACAGCGACGGCGTGGGCAGAGGCCGCAGGATCGGGGTCGTTGAAGGTCAGCTCGAGCCCCGCAACGAGCAGCAGGTCGTAGTCGCGCCGGGCACGCTCCGCTTGGGCCAGGATCTCGGCGAGATAGTCGGCGTGGTTCGAGCCCCGCACGCTGCACCCCGGTCCGTCATGGGGAAGCCACGGGTCGTCCCGGCGAACGACGTGGTCGGTCACCGCAAGTACGTCGAAGCCGTTTTGGCCATAGAGGTCGACCAGCTCGGAGAGAATGAGAGCTCCGTCGCTCCAACGCGTGTGGGCATGGAGCTCGCAAAGAAGCGGCTCGAGTTTTCCGCGCATCCGCTTCCAGAGTGCGTAAAGAGGATCAGAACGGGGGCGAAGTCTGGTTACACGCCGGGGGAGAGCCGGTGAACGGCGGCGCGTGCGTTTTGCCGGTCCCGGAAACGAGATTGTCACGAGATCCCAACGTGCTGTGTTCCCACACGCGCCTGATCGGGCTGGAGAGTCTGCGCCGTCAAGGTGTCCGATCAAGGGGGAGGAATGAGTAGACGAAATCGCCGCTTCCAGCTGCCGTGGTCCCGAGGCGTGGTTGTGATCGTGGCTGTGGCGCTGACGGCTGCCGCCGGTGCCGGCACGGTTCTGGCGGATCCCGGAGGCGTCTTCGCAGGCAGTGACAATCCCTGGCCCTACGACGCGCCGGGTCCCGCGGCGACTCCGGTTCTAGCCGCGGTAGGAGACATCGCCTGCGAGCCGGACAACGCCGAGAACGCTGGAAATCCGGCCGCCGTCAAGTGCGGTGGCGCCGGGATAGGCGGCTTCGGCGCTGAGTACGCGACCGCGAAGCAGGCGGCTGGCATGAAGCCGAGCGCCGTCGCCATTCTCGGCGACGAGCAGTACCAAGTCGGGAAGTTGAGCGACTTCGAGCAATCGTATGAGCAGACCTGGGGCGGACTGAGGATGCTCGAGAGGCCTGCGCCGGGCAACCACGAGTACTACGCCTACACCAAGAAGGGCGACAACGAGGCAGCCCAGAACGGGAACGGCTACTTCGCCTACTTCAACGGTCACGATTCGGCCGGAACCCCGAACGCACAGGGTCAGGCCGGCGACGACACGAGCACCAACCAAGGTTGGTACTCGTACGACCTCGGCCACTGGCACATCATCTCGCTGAACATCGAGTGCGAATCCGCGGCGTTCAACAACGACTGCTCCACGACCGACGGCGGACTGCTCGCCAGCGAGACCAGCTGGCTCGCCCAGGACCTCAACCAAGACAGCAGCCCATGCACGCTGGCGTACTGGCACCAGCCGACGTTCAGCTCGACCGCGAGCCCGTTCACCTCGGACAGCACCGAGGGCGCGGCGGCTGACGCCTGGTGGCAGCTGCTCTACCAGCACCACGCGACGCTGATTCTCAACGGCCATGACCACGTGTACTCGCGCTTCGCACCGATGGGTCCTGCGGGCAACGCCGACTCGCACGGCATCCGCGAGTTCATCGTGGGCACGGGCGGCGAGAGCCTCGACACGGTGCTTCCGAACACGCCGAACCTCCAGGCGTGGGCCGACCAGTACTACGGCGTCATGAAGCTCACCCTCAAGCCCAGCGGGTACGACTGGGACTACGAGTCGGCGATGCTGAACCCGTCGGCGCCCAGCGGGACCCCGGCGACCTACAGCGACACCGGCAGCGGACGCTGCAACAACTAGCGACCGGATAGACGTGCGGGCGTCGGCGAGACCGCGCCCGCACGTTCGCAAACGGCGATCGCCTTGGTGCGGCTCGACATCGGGTTCGGCAGTGGAGGCACTCGGGCGAGAGCTATCTCGGTTGGGCCAGTGTTCCGGAATGACCCCCGAGCAGCTACCTACTCGGGGCCGCTGTGCTCCACGGCGTCTTCCAGGCGGAAGAACCTACCGTCGCCGCCGATCCAGACGCCGAGCTTGCCGCTGTCGTACTCAGCGACGTCGGGATCGGCGTTGGTCGAGACGATCAGCACGCGCGCCAGGCCGTCGCCCTCGTTCCTGATCTGGTGTCCTCCCTCTGTGCCGCGCGGGAAGGCCACCACGTCCCCTTCCTTCAGCTGGCGGTCGCCGTCGTGCATGCGCACCGTCGGCGTTCCGCGCAAGACGACCAGCAGCTCCTCGCTCGCGTGGTGGAAGTGATAAACGAACTGTCTCTGTCCCGGCTGGAACTCCCAGACGGATCCGCCCAGGGCCCCCGCCCGCACGAGCCGTCGAGCACCCACACCGCCCCAGTCGGGGACGTCGTCCCACACATTGCTGGCGTCGTCCACGTTGCTTAGTCTTCCACGCCCCGAACTGCGCCTAACCTCATTCCAGGCCGTCGCTCGCCTGGACCAGTGTTCGGGAATGACCCCTGAGCGCGGAAGCCTCTAAGGGCCTTTGCAGATGCTCTTCCATCCGCCCCAGGCGAACCAGCGACTAAGGCGTCCGCCAGGTCGCACCGCTTCCCTCGCTCGGAGGAAGGTGTAGGCGCGCGGCCCCTGGCGTGTGCAGTGACCGATGCGCGAGGCACGAAGCTCAATCGCTCCGGGTTTGCGGTAGTAGCCGCCGTTGGGCCGGAAGATCCAAGTCAAGCCGCGAGCGGTAGCAGTAGCAGTGCCCCAGTTACGCCAGGTCAAGTGCCAGGCAATGCCATTGGGATCTCCGCCGTTGTTGATCGAGCGAGGATGTGGTGCGCCCCAGCCAGACCCGTATCGAAGGAGGTGCTTCTTCCCCAAGACCACGCTGGTGTTGGCGGCGACCGCAGTCGAGAGCACGACGAGCGCGATGGTCACGATCAACCCGGAAGAGCCTGCCCAGAGCCGTCGCCTCATCACTCTCGAATCATGCACCGCCGCCGTGTCTAGGGTCGAGGGGCGTGGCCTGGGCCAGTGTTCCGGAATGACCCTGAGCGGCGCACGCGAAAACCGTGCGCCCAAACCCGCGAGTGTGATGCTGCAACCGTTTCGTAGGTGCGCCTCTAGCTAACCCCTGAGCAGGGTGCGGCGCAAAAACGACTTTGGCTCCCGTGAGCGCCTGGGGCACTGTTCAGGAGTGTCGCCTGAGCGGTGCGAGGGTGACCAGCAGGGCAGCGTGGTCGGAAGGCCACTGATAGCCGGGCACATTCGTAATGACTTTCGCGGACTTCGCGCGTGCGAGTTTGGAGTGGAAGACGTAGTCGATGCGTGCCTCCCAGTTGCCGTGTGGGGGAGCCGAGATCGTAAAGCCGGGGTTCTGTGCGAGCGGGTGCAGCTGGCGGAAGGAGTCGATGTATCCGGCCTGGAGCAGTTCCGGGATGACGAGCATCGTCGGCAGTGGGTCGGGTTCCCCCGGCGTGTGCGAGTTGAGATCGCCTGCGAGAACGACCGGACGCCGACGGTGGAGGTTCATCTTGGAGATCAGCAGGGCCGCCTCTTGGGCTCGCCGCGCTTCTTGGCTGTTCCCGGGTGCCAAATGGCCTCCGAAGATCCACCAGCCTTGGTTGCCGAGCTTGACGCGGCAGGAATAGGCGGCGTGCTGGATCGGCGCTTGCCGATACGGCGTGCAGTTGTGCAGCGGGACACGTGAGAGGATGCCGACGCTGTAGGCGTCGTTGGCTTGCACCCAGTATCCGTACATTCCGGTCGTTGAAGCGATCTGATCGAAGATGCTTTGATCATTCACCTCGTCGAGGGTCACCACGTCCGGCTTCAAGTCCCTGATCAACGCGGCCACTGCTGTGGCTCGCCCGCCAGTCGCCCCCTGCAAGACGTTCCACTGGAGAAGCCGCAGCGTATTCCGACGCGGTGGTGAAGTGGGCCGCTTGGCAGGAACGAAGGTCGCAGAGATGCCGCTACCGCCCCCGCACCCGCAAAGCAGGACAGCCGCCACCCCCATCACCAGCAAGCGCCGCAAACTCACTCCCCGCGACCGTAGCAACCCCCGATCTCCTACGAGTCGGTTCGCCACATCGGCCGCCCACACACCTCCAGAACGAGGCCAATCAGTCGCTTGGGTCAGTGTTCCGGAATGACCCCTGAGCGCTGTAGAGTGCGGACGCCGTGTCGTTGTCCGTTGAACGGGTGCGCGCAGGCCTAGTCGGAGCGAGCGTAGTCGCTTCGCTGTTCGTCCTTGTGGGGTGCGGTGCGCTTTCTCCGCGACAGACCGCGAAGCAACTGAAGGCCGCGGTACCCGCGCACTCGCGCGTTCATTGCGTCGCAGTCTCTAGGCCCTGGAACCGCTCCTGCCGCGTTACACCCCCACGGCAGTCGGGGGTCAAGCCATTCGCGACGCGAGTCATGGTTGATTCCCAACACATCGTCGACATAGGCGGGTAGCCGCTGGGCTCGGCCAGTGTTCCGGAATGACCCCTGAGGCGCTTGACACGAAGGTGGCCTCAGGGTTTGCAGTACGAGAGTGGGTACGCGCCGTTGGTCGAGATGATCCTCGCGTTGAAGCAGGCGACGACCCGACCCTGCCGGTTTGTTCCGCTGATCGAGGTTGGATCGGGCAGCGCCCAGGCCTTGCGCGTGTGGCGAGAGACCTGTTTCGGGAGGGGAATGGCGAATAGGCGAACGTGGTAGCCGGGGATCGGGGCTGCGAAGGTGGCTGCCCGGACGGACTCCCGCGACGAGCCCAGAATGTAGTGAGAGGGCCGCGATCTCACTGCTGACCAGCGGACGACGACATGGGTTGCCGAGGCGACGACTGCCCCGGAGATCCAGCTGGGGTAGCCCGGCGCGCTCGTTTGGAGCGATTCGGTCGTCACGGTGGGGAGATCTGCCGTGTTCCAGTGGCGGAGCCCGACGATTGAGCCGCAGCCGACGCCGTCGGCGGCCCCGTGGCTCGCCATGCCAGCAGTGACACCGATCATGGTTGGGTAGCCCTTGGGCGTGTGCTGGCCCGAGAAGGTGACGCCCCAACACAGCCCGTGTCCCCTCGATGGATAGGCGACGAGCGTCCAGGGATGGCCAGACCAGGAGCCGTGTGCCACAACAGTCGGCGTCTGTGTTGGGCGTGGCAGGGTCGCCCGCAGGAACCACCAGTGGTTGATTGCAGCGAGCGCGCTGAGCGGCGCGATGATCGCCACGAGGGCGGCTGCGAGCAGAAGCGCGCGCCTAGGGCTGAGACGAGCTACCCGCCCGAGACCCGGTGATTCGTCCAGCCGACCATTCCCGCCTGCGCGATCTAGCACGTCGGGCCAGTCGCCTTCCCAATCAGGGATCGGGGCGAGAGCGTCGAGCGCATCGGTGAGGCTGGTCATTGCAGTACCTCCTGGAGCGAGTTACGCAGGGAACTGCGTGCGGCGTGGAGGGTTGCCGAGACGGTGCCGACCTCTACGCCGAGCGTCGCGGCGATGGTCGCGTAGTCGAAGTCGAGGTAATAGCGCAGGAACAACATCTCCCGTTGGCGCGACGGGAGCCGACGGATCGCCGCCCTTAGAGTCAGCAGCTCTCCACCTGCGGGCGGATCGTGGATCTCCTCTTCTGCTTTGACCCCACGGCTTGTGAGCGCCCGACTAGCGTCGAGCGCAGCGTTGATGACGCATCGCGCTACCCACGCGTCGAGTAGGCCTTCGCGTCGAAACGACGCTCGACCGCGAACCGCGTTCGCGAAGCCGTCCTGGACGGCGTCCTTCGCGCTCTCGACGCTGCCGGTGTGCGCCAGGGCGAGGCGGAAGAACCCCCGCGCCCTCCGTCGGTAGACGCCCTCAATCTCCTCGACCGATGCCCCCATTGCCTCCATCTGAACAGATGACGTAACCGGTCGGCGGTTTTGTTTAGCACTCACACTCGCCTGAGCCAGTGTTCCGGAATGACCCTCGACCTGCAGCACATTGCCGTTGCGGGCGCGGGAGCCAAGACGCAGTATTAGGACATGAAGTGGATCGTTGCGATTCTTGGGGCGATAGCCGCCTCAGCAACGCTTGCTCTTGCAGCGAGTAACGGCCACACCGCCGCCCGTTCTGCTGCCTCGGCGAACGTGGCCGAGCGTGCTTTCGTGCGTTGGCTGGCGAAGCACCACCCTGGCTTCCAAGGGCCAAGCGTATGCCCGTCCAGCCGAAGCGCACGGGCGGCGAACGGCGGCATTCGTTGCGTTGCAGAGATCCACAAGGGTCGTCGCTATATCCAAGTTTGGGGGATCGCCTCACCTGGGGCGAAGGTCACTTTCAAGCGCCAAGCCGCCATACCCTGGACACGCCGTTGGTCGAAGTACTCGCGGCCTCCGCAACACGTTTCTCCCGGCCTCATCTCGGTCAACGCCACAGGTAGTTTCGACTGGCGATGGCTCGTCCTCGGCGTCGACTACGAGTGTCGCCAAAAGCACCGTGAGTCCTGTACCTCCGGGGCGCTGGACGGCCAGTGGGCAGGCTATGGCCTGTTCTTTACGTTCGACTGCCACACGCAGGGGAACCTGATCACTTGCCGCAACAAGCTCGGTGACGCACTGCGCTGGCTGCCAAACGCAACGCAGCCGCGCGTGACATTCAGGCACGCCACGTTCTACGTGCGCCCAGGCGTCTCCTTTCCCTCCCTGTTGCACGGAGTCCTTGGCGTTGGGTCCGGCTCAACGGCAGCACACGTTCGCAACGCCTTCGGCACGCCCCTGTCCCGGAGCAAGCTCGGGCAGGCAGGACGGACTCTGACCTGCTGGTTCTACCGTGCAGAGCAGCCATCCTCTTCGCTCGATGGCCTCGGGTTTTGCCTCAGCCGCCGCCATCGTGTGCAACGGCTAATGCTCGCCATGCACGGCTGAAAGCAAGTTCTCTCGCCTGGGCCAGTGTTCGGGAATGACGCCTGACCGCTACGCCGCGGTCAGTTGCATCAGGAAGGCTTCAAGCACGGCCGGAGCGGTTTCGCCGGTCGTGCGGTCCGCCGTGATGACGCGATCGTCGCGGATGAGCTGGACCGCGAATGTCTCGTCCTCCCACGTAACCCGGACGGTACGTGTCGAGTCTTCGTCATCCCCGATGCGCCAGAACCCGAGGCCATGAATCGACCAGGTATCGGCTGCGACCGTCGCCTCCCAGTGCATGCGGACTCCCTCCGCGAGATCGGCGCAGGCGAGGGCGGCCGGAGTCCCGTACCCCCGGAGCGTGGTGATGACCTCTGGCCACCGACGTTGCACGCGGGGATGGTAGGCCGCTCGCATGGGCCAGTGTTCAGGAATGACGCCTGGCGAGCCTGCGCGCGAGCGGCACGGCCGCCAATGCACCGCCGACCGCGCCGACGAGACTGTTCGCCATGTCCGCAAGCGTGTCGTAGTACGCGGAATAGTGGAAGTGATCCGCGTAGAGCAGTGGGTACTCGATCAACTCCAGAACAAGCTCAGCGGTGCTGACAAGACTGACGGCGAGCACGAACGCCAGCCACTCAGGTAGACGCATCCAGCGAGAACGAGCCGCTGCGTATACCGCCATCGCAGCGATTGCGCCGACAACGAAGTGCTGAGGGCTACCGAGCCAGTTGGGGCCACTGGACGCAACCATCGAGCGAGCTTAGGTCAGTAGTCGGCTGGGCCAGTGTTCCGGAATGACCCCTGAGCAAGTCTCGTGCGCTACCCGCGGACTAGGCGGAAGCGGGCTGAACCGAGCCGGATTTCGTCCCCCTCCCACACGGCCGCGGTATCGGTGATTCGCGCGCCGTTCACGTAGGTGCCGTTGGTGGACGCAAGGTCGCGAAGCGTCCAGCCGCTCACGGAACGCGTGAGCCTTGCATGGTGACGCGAAACGGTGGGATCGCTAATGACGCAACCGGAGGCGTGCGAACGTCCCAGTTCGACGCTTCCCGCGCTAGGGAGCACCAGACGTGATGCGGTGGCTCGTCCCCAGGCGTCCGCAGAAAGCGCGAAGCACTCGCCAGCCCAACCGGCGATGCGGGCGACTTGGCGCTGGAGCGGTCGCACCTTTGGAAGGTCCGCAATCAACGCACTTAGCTCGCCGTCGGTTCGGGCGGAGTAGAGCAGGTCAAGGCGGCGTGCGAACGTCTGTGGCGAGAGCCGATCTTCGGCGCAAGCTTCCTTCAGGCGGTCCGCGACGTAGTCACGATCAGAGGCCGAAACTCTCGTCTCTGGTGACAGTGAGAGCAGCAGCCTCATGTTCTTGATGTTGCCACGAGACGCCCCTCTTAGCCACATATCCGGCGCGAAAATCATGGACTAGGCCAGTGTTCCGGAATGACCCCCGAGCCGGGCTGTGGGTTGGCTCGCGGGGCGGCGGCTAGACCGCAGAGTTGAGCAGCTCCGCTTGTTCGCTCTCCGGCGGGAAGCCGTACGCGTAAACGAGTAGCTCTTCGTCGCCCTGGTTCGCGGACTGGAGTGGCACACGCGGGTCGACGCGGACGAGCCCGCCAGCCGGCACGTCGATCCGCTCTGGCGGTTCGCCGACGTATAGCGAAAGCGTGCCGGCGAGGACGACAAACGTCTCCTCCTGCGTCGGATGCCGGTGGCGGCGTCCCTTCGCGCCGGGCTCGTAGCGCCAGACATTGCCGCGCACGTGCGCGAACCCCGCGCGGTCGCTCAGCTCGGCGACGTGCCGCGCCGGCTCGCCCGGCTCGTGAGGACGCGTGAGCCACTCGAACTCATCGGGCCGGACAACGTCATAGGCCACTCGCCCGAGTCTAATGGGGCACTCGCCTGCGCCAGTGCTCTGCAGTGACGCTTGAGCGCACGCTGTGCGAGGATTGCCGCGTGCTCCGAGAGGTCGCGGCCGAGTGATCGCCGAGCGGATGCGGGAGCTGGGGATCGTGCTGCCGCCGGTCTTCCCGCCGGTAGGGAACTACCTCGGCTGCGTCGTCGACGGCGACCTGGTCTGGGTCGGCGGCCACGGCCCGGAGGACGGAGAGCGGAGGGTCACCGGCAAGGTCGGCGCCGACCTCAGCCTGGAGCAGGCGCACGAGGCGGCGAGGATGACTGCGCTCTCGATCCTGGCGACGCTCGAGGCCGAGCTCGGCGATCTCGACCGGATCGAGCGGATCGTGAGGGTGTTCGGGATGGTCAACTGCGCTCCGGGCTTCAACGGGACGCCGGCGGTGATCGACGGCTGCTCCGACCTGCTCGTGGAGCTGTTCGGCGAAGCCGGTAGGCACACCCGCGCCGCGGTTGGCATGGCGGAGCTGCCTTTCGACATTGCGGTCGAGATCGAACTTGTCGCGCGGATCCGGTGAGCAGAGCGATGGAGCCGTCCGAGGAGTCCGGCGGCTTACCGATGGAGGTCGACGCCTGGAAGAAGGAAGCGTCGCCTGGGCCAGTGTTCCGGAATGACCCCTGAACGCTTGTGCCGCGACCGCCTGCTTGACTTGGCTCTAGCGCGGCGACTGCGGGGCGCTATGGCCCTGTCGTTCGTGATGGACTGCCGGTCGGACCGCCCCGTAGACGACCGAGCCGAGCACAACGATCCAGAGCACGACTATCAGGGAAATCCAGAGTGGGTCCCACGAGGAGTCCCAACTGCCGTACATGTGGTGCATGCTTCCTCCTTCTGGCGCGAACCTACGACGAGGGGAGCGATTCTGCGTCGCCGGTTTCCCGCAAGTCGCGGAGGTGTTGTACGGAACGCGTGGGCGATGGTCGCCGTCGTTCCGGCTCACTCACCTAGCGCCGGATTCCTCGCGTTTGTCGCCGCTGCTGTCTTAGCCTTGATCGGCCTAGTGGTGTGGGCGCTGCACAACGACAAGAAGTAGCGCCGCCCCGCCGCGTAGGCACGGCCAGTTCTCAGACGTCCTCGGGCGGAAGGTCCTGTGGGGTGCCAAAATTCGGTGCGCACTCCGAGAAATCGGTGATTTGCAGGCAGGACACTGATTTTGGCACCCCTGTGGGGTGCCAAAACCGACGTCCGCGCGCTCGAAAGCACCGTTTGCAGATGCGACACGAGTTTTGGCACCCCACACCAGTCGCACAGCTCGCGACGAGCGGCGGGCACTGGTAGGAGGGTCGCGAGCCGCCGAAGCTCGCGGAGGCTTCCCTTGAGGATCTGATTTGCGAGCTTGTCCCGCGTGAACTCAAAGAACTGTCGACGGCGACGACGTGGCCGTAGCGCTTCTGCAAGCCGCGGGTCTCGAGTGGCAGTACGCCGTTCCGTGCTATTCGCCGGCCACGTCGCGGCGGAGGAAGACGAGGTATGCCGCGATCAGCGGGATGCTGATGTAGAGAGCGCAGAGCCAGAGGGCGCGAGTGATTGGCGCCCAGTCGGCTGGGGTGCGCAGCAAGCCGTGCCAGGCTTCGAACTGGGTTCCGAGTAGGTAGGGCCGGATGCTCTCGGTGCCGGGAAGGACGCCGAGGAGCTGCATCAGCAGCGCCCACATCAGCGCGCCGACGACCGAGGCGGCGCTGTTGCGGGTGACGGTGGAGAGCATGACGCCGAAGGCGGCGACCCCTGCGAGCGGCAGCGAGTAGATCGCGAGGCTGGCCAGCAGCAGGACGAGCCCGTGGCCGGGTGCGACCTTGGTGCCGGAGAGCGACGTAAGGGGGTGGAAGCCCCAGGCGAGGCTGCCGGCAACGAGGCCGATGAGCCCCATCGCGAACACGAGGGTCAGGGTGTAGGTAGCCGTCGCGAGCGCCTTGGCGGCGAACACCTCGCCGCGCTCGCGCGACCGGGTGAGGATTGTCTTTAGCGTGCCGTTGTGGGTTTCGGAGGCGACGATGTCGCCGGCGACGAGGGCGGTGATCAGCGGTAGGCCCCAGATGGACATGAAGAAGAGGACGACGAACGGTACGGCGAGACCGGTGTTGCGGATGTAGCGGCCGAGCGGGACGTCGTTCGGTCCACCGCTCTGCAGCACGAGCACGACGACGAAGATGATCGGCACGACGATCGCGGTGCCGATTCCGAGGTAGGTGCGCTTCTGCGCGAGTAGCTTCGCGATCTCCCAGTGGTAGACACGCGCGAGCGCGGTCATACCGCAACCGCAGTAGGCGGTCGATCGTGGTCGGAGGACTCGCCGTCGGTCATGCCGAGGAAGAGGTCTTCGAGGCTCGCGGTCTCCGGTGTGAGCGCAGTGAACGCGACCCGTGCTTGGCCGAGCGCGACCGTCAACGCTGCTACCGCCTCCTCGTCGGCGGTGAAGCGAAGCTCGCCGTCGTCCAGCCGCACGTCTGCGATCCCAGGCTGCGCGAGCAGGCACGTCCGCGCCCGCTCCGGCTCGAGCGCGTGCAGGCGGTGGCCGCTTGCGGCGGTGGCGAGAAGCTCCCGGAGGGCGCCCTGGTAGACGATCACGCCGCGGCGGATGATCGCGACCCGATTGCAGAGCTCCTCAACCTCGTAGAGGAGGTGGCTGGAGAGCAGGATCGTGATCCCCTCGCCCGCCAGGCGTCGCACGAGCTCGCGCATGTCGCGCATGCCGGCCGGGTCGAGGCCGGTGGTCGGCTCGTCAAGCAGCAGCAGCCGCGGCTGGCGCAGCAAGGCGGCGGCGATTCCGAGGCGCTGGCGCATCCCATGCGAGTAGCCGCCGACCCTGTCCTTGGCGCGCTCGCGCAGCTCGACGAGTTCGAGCACCTCATCGATCCTGCTGCGGGAGACCGGCTCGTCGTAGTCGGCGAGCAAGCGCAGGTTGCGACGACCCGAGAGGTAGGGATAGAAGCGCGGTGCCTCGACAAAGCCGGCGACGCCCTCCAGCGCTTTGGCGCCCTCGATCAGCGGGTCGCGGCCGAACAGCCGCGCCCAACCGGCCGTAGGCCGGATCAGGCCGAGCAGGATCCGTAGGGAGGTGGTCTTGCCAGCCCCGTTCGGACCGAGGTAGCCGAAGACGTCGCCGGGCTCGACGCTCAGGTCGACGTCGTCGACGGCGACAATCTCGCCGTAGCGCTTGACGAGCCCGCGCGTCTCGACCGGGAGGCCGTGACTCACTTCACGGCCCGCGCTGCCGTCTCGGCCGCCGAGGCGGGGAGCGATCCGGCGAGCACGTAGCTCGTGCCGCCCGACTGCCACTCGAGCACAGTTCCGAGTTGGGTCGCGAGTTCATGCGCCGTGAGGCCGTCGAGCGAGACGGTCGGCAGGTTGGAAAGCACGCCGTTACTGCCGGTAGTAGACGCGTCGACCTTGCGCTCGGCCAGCGCAATCCCGCCCAGCCCCTGCCCGTACAGCGCGATCACGGTGTTGCCGCCGACCAGGCGCACGTCCTTACGCGGTAGGCCTACGAGTGTGTCGGGCGCGACGACCGTGAACGGGGCGGCTGCCTGGACCGCGGCGAGGCCGGTCACGGCAGGCGTGCTAGAGCCGGTGTCGGGAGTGCCGCCGAGGTTGACGACCTTCGCGCCCGCCGGGGGTGCGACCTTGACGTCACCGGACGCGACGGCCCCGTAGCTGATGTTGGTCACCGCCAACTCGAGTACCGGCGTGCTGTCTCCCTGCGCGTAGACGCCGACCCGAAGCGGCGTCCCCTGCGAGGCGTCCCAGGCGAGCTGGAGCGAGCCGAGCAAGCCGCCGTCGTGCTTCGGTGAGACCGAGACGCTGTAGGCGGGCTGACCAGCGACGTCGGTCGGCTGAGCACCCGAGAGTGCCCAGTCGACGCCGAGGTTGGTCAGGAAGCTGTCGATTTCGGCGAGCGTGTGCGGCGGGTTCGTGTCGGTGCCGCTAGAACTGGTCTGCTGCGGAAGGTTGGCGCGGTAGACGGAGTTGGACGACGCGTCATAGACGGAGATCATTTGCGGGTTCCAGACGATCTGGACGTCGCCCGCGTCGGACTGCAGCTCTATCCGGCCGTGCCCGTCGTTCGTCAGCCAGAGCCGGCCGGAGGCGCCGGTCATCAGGGCCGAGCCCGTCTGCCCGAGCAGTGCGCCCGAGGGGAAGAGGTTGTTCGTGAACTGCACGTCCGCCGTGACGCCGGTCGGTGGAGTGACCGAGAGCGCGTCGTTGATCGCCTGGTCGAGCGGCTTCGGCGGCGGGGTCGGCCCGCCGCCGGCGGCGGCCGTGGCGATCGCGGCACCTCCCGCGGCAAGCGCGCAGACGGCGACGATGACGATGATCAGGCTTCTTGTGGATGCGCGGCGCAGGTAGCTCACGGCGGTCCTTTCTCGAACTTCTCGCGGTCTGTTGTAGCGCCGAACTCTGAGAGATCTCTGACGGTGGGCAACTCGATCGTGAAGCGGGCGCCCTCTGCGTATGCGCGGCCGCTATGCCGCTCTGCGGTCGCCTTGACGATCGCCAGCCCCAGCCCGGAGCCGACGCCGCCGTGCCCCCGCCAAAAGCGTCCGAACGCGAGCTTCGCTTCTTCGGCGCGCAGACCGGGTCCTTCGTCTGCGACCGTGAGCAGCGCCAGCCCCTGCTTGGTCGTGGTCTCGATCGTGATTCGGCCGCGGCCGTGGCGGCGGGCATTTTCGACCAGGTTCGAAAGCGCACGCTCGAGCGCGTCCCGATCGCCACGCACGCTTGCCGCGCCTGCACCCACCTCGACATCGGCGGCTTCGGCCGCCCGCGCGAGCTCGTCCAGCCTGACGATCTCGTCTGGGCGGGTTGCGGCCTCCTCGCGCGAGAGCGCGAGTAGGTCGTCCGCGAGGCGGGCCAGCCGCTGTGTGTCCTGCTGGAGTTCGGCGACGAGCTCGTCGCTCGTACCGTGGCGGGCCAGGAAGTCGATGTTTCCGGCGAGCGAGGTCAAGGGCGTGCGCAGCTCGTGCGACGCGTCGGCGAGGAAGCGACGTTCCCGCTCGCGTCCGCGCTCGAGCGCGTCCAGCATCGCGTTCAACGTCGCGGCGAGTCGCCCGACCTCGTCGCCGCTCTCTGGCTGCGGCAGCCTGCGGCGCGCGTCGCCGGTGCGTTCGATCTCGGCGGCAGCACCGGTCAACCGCGCGAGCGGGGCAAGCGCCATGCGCATCAGCAACGTAAGCGCGATCGCGGCGACGGCAGCAGCGACGAGCCCGGCGACGAAGACGAACAGATGAATACTGCCAAGGGTCGCGCTTAGGTCGTGGGTCGACGCAGCGACGACAACCGCCCCTCCCGCTGCCGCCCCACCGGAGAGCGCGAGCGGCGCGATATAGACCCGGAGCTGATCGGTGCCGAGCTCGGCGTCGAGGTACCGGCCGCGGCCGCTTGCGATCACACTGCGGGCGCTCATGCCGACGGGAAGAACGCGGCCGCCAAGCGCGAGCGAACGCGCGACGATCCGGCCGCGCCGATCGATCACCTGCGTCAGCAGCTGTGTCCCACCGACCGGCGCGTCGAGCGAGCCCGGCGATGTGATCAGCGTGGGAGCGGTCGCGCTCAGCTGGGCGACCTCGACCGCCCGCTGTCGCAGCGACCGGTCGAGCGAGCGATGGAGGTGCCGGCCGACAAGGACGTCGACACCGACGCCGGCGAGCACGATCGCGATCACGATCGCTAGCAGGGAGGCGAGGATCGAGCGCGCACGCAGCGAGCGGGGCATCATCGCCCGAGCACGAACCCGACCCCGCGCACGGTTTCAATCAGCGGCGGATCCCCCAGCTTCCGACGGAGGTCGGACACGCAACGGTCGACGGCGTTCAGCGTCGCAGCCGACTCGCTCCCCCACACGCGCTCGAGCGCAAGTGGTCGGCTCACCACCTGCCGCTGGTTCCGCAACAGCAGCTCGAGCAGCGCCGCCTCGCGCGCGCTCAAGTGAATCTCCCGTTCGCCGCGCCTGGCGCTGCGCGTCCGCAGGTCGAGCACGAGGTCGCCGAAGGCCAACACCTCACTCGGCTCACTGCCCCGCCGCAGCAGTGCCCGCGCTCGCGCCAAGAGCTCCTCCGACGCGAACGGCTTGACCAAGTAATCGTCGGCGCCTGCATCGAGGCCGGCCACACGATCGTGCACAGCGTCGCGAGCGGTCAGGAGCAAGATCGGCAGCGCCAGCCCCGCCCGCCTCAGGCGTCGACAGACAGCGAGCCCGTCCAGACCCGGCATCGCCACGTCGAGCACCAGCAGGTCAGGCACCGAGCGCTCCACCGCCGCCAAAGCAGCGCCGCCGTCGGCGGCGACCTCAACTCCGTAGCCCTCCGCCGCGAGCGTCCGCTCCAGCATGCGACTGATGGGACGGTCATCATCGACGACGAGCACTCGGAACATGGACGTCATAGGCTAAGCCGTCCGGATCTGAGCGCACGATCTCGGCCGCGCCGATCGGCACCGACGACGAAAGGCGAGCGTCCTGGCCTACGGCCGGGTCCGGCGTCAGGTGAGAGGACGCTGGCCCAGGCGAGGGTTGTTCCGATTGCATCGTCTCTAGTCCTCGTGATTTACGCGCCCGGCCACGAACGGGACTTCAATTAGGCGGGGCCCGCAATACTGGCCGATGCCGAGCGGCCCAGCCGCCTCTAGTCCAGAGTGGACTAGTCCGATGCGGACCGATAAACTGTGGGGGTGCCGAAGGTTGGTGAGGTCGCCGTTGCCAGGCTGACGACGACAGAGGCGGCGGTGCTGGCGTTGCTCGCGATGGAAGGCGAGCGTTCGGGCTATGACCTGGCGAAGCTCGTCGAGAAGTCGATCGCACACGTCTGGGCGCCGGCGCGTAGCGGCCTCTACGCGGTGTTGCCGCGGCTTGAGCGGTCGGGGCTGGCAAGCCACCGGGTCGTCGCGCAGCCGTCGCGGCCGGATAAGCGGCTCTTCACGATCACCAAGAAAGGGAGAGAAGCGCTGGAGGCGTGGCTCGAGGTCGTCGAGCCGGGAGCGACGGAGAGCTTCTTCCTCAAGCTGTTCGTCGGTGGGTTGTCCTCCGACGACGTTCTCCTCGATCAGGTCGCTCAGTTTCGGGCCGACATCACCGCTCGGCTCGATCTCTATCGGGCTATTGAGCCTACGAACACCAACACCGGACATGACTGGTACCACCGGCATCTGCTTCAGCTCGGCATCGATCGGGCCGAGCTCGATCTCGAGTGGGCCGACGAAGTCGCTCACGCGCTCAGGCGGAGAACCTAGTGATCGCCTCGCTTCCCGCCTGGAGCGGGACGTACGCCCTTCCGGCCTCGGCTCCTCCCGTCGCGATCTCGGTCCAAGTGCACGGTGGCAGGGCAACAGTCTCTCTTGGTCCGGGCCACTCGAGCGCGACCGTAGTCCGACTTCAAGTCCGCGGAAGGCACGTTCGATTCCGCTTTCCCGGGCTCCCGCGCGATCTCAGCTTCGTCGGCACGGCCCGGCGGGGGCGGCTCTCGGGAACAGTCAGACAGGGGTCGCTGCGAGGCCGCTTCTCGCTTCGCAGAGGACTCGCGCGGATCGTGTCGCTGCTCGGGGTCTACCGCAGCGGGGCCGCCGAGGGCGCCGCCGTGCTGGAGGCCGACGGCCTCCCGCCGTTCCTGATCGAGCTCCCGTCCGGCCGCGTCCACGGAATCGGCAAGTCGTTGACGCTGGGCCACCTTCTCGGCCAGAAGCACGTGGACGGCTCACTCGCAGTCGACGCGAAGGGCTTCTCGTGGAAAGGCACGCAGTACAAACGGGTTCGACTGCGGCAGCACGAGGCACGCCTCGGCCCGATCGCAGCAACGCTCTCGATGCCGACCGGGCGGGGCCCGTTTCCGGCGGTCGCGATGGTTCACGGCTCGGGACCCAAGACACGCGACGAGTTCGACATCTTCTCGGCCTATCTCGAGCTCCAGGGTGTCGCGGTGCTCGCGGCCGACAAGCGCGGGGTAGGAGAGTCGGGCGGCGTCTACCCCGGGGAGCAGGCGAGCGCGAGCACGATCAAGGTGCTCGCCCGCGACGCGCAGACGGAGGTTGGGTTTCTTGCTCACCTGCCGGGAATCGATCCGAAGCGCATCGGCCTGTTCGGCGACAGCCAGGCCGGCTGGATCATCCCGCTCGCGGCAAGGCGCGACCCCGCCGTCCGCTGGGCATTACTCAACTCCGGGCCAACGACGACCGTGGGCGAAACCGATCTGTGGGGACAGCTCGCCGGGGAATCGCTCTCACCCCCCAGCGGGACGTTCCAGCAGATGCTCGCTCAGGTGGAAGCGGCGGGTCCGTCGGGCTTCGATCCTGTCCCCGACCTTCGCCGGCTGACGATTCCCCTGCACTGGATGTTCGGCTCCGACGATCGCAACATCCCAACCCCGCTCTGTCTCAAGCGACTACAGCCGCTCGCGACTGACCACGACTACAGCTGGGACGTCTTTCCAACGACGCACACACCGCTGATCCTGCCAAGCGGACTCCTCTCCAGCCTGCCGCGCTCGCCGGGGCTCGAGCCCGGATTCTTGCCCGCGATTAGTGTCTGGCTCCGCCGCGAAGCGATCCTCTAGCTGTCCTCGCCTAGGGCTCGAGACCGAACCGTCAAGCCGATGTCCCCAATTCCAGGATCCGCTCGAGCTTCAGTAGGTCCTTGCGGTTCGCCCGGCGCATCGCAGCCTGTGGGGTGCCAAAATCAGTGTGCTGTCTGCAAATCACCGATTTATCGGAGCGCGCACCGAATTTTGGCACCCCACAGGGATCAGCCCTTGTCGTAGAGGATGCTCGGGACAACGCAGAACCTCCTCGGCGCCGAGCCGAACCAAGCCCCAGCCCTCGGCCGCAACGACCTCGCCCGGCGTCCTGTCAGGCCCGATCGGAACCTCGACCGCGTTCGCGCAATCGACGCGGTCGCACTCCAAGCGCAAGACCAACGCCATCACGCTCGATCCTAGAACGATGAGGGGCGACCCGAAAGCCGACCTCCCTCAACCTCAACCACACAAGCCCGGACGCGCTTGAGGGTCATTCCGGAACACTGGCCCGGGCAAGCACCTTCGTCTAGTAGACGGAAGCGGAGCGGTAGGGTTCGGCTGTGCCTCGCCGCCGCCAGTCGCGATCGAAGCAGGCGACCCGGCTCGCCCGGCTGCGAACCGAGCGCGGCATGAGCCAGATGGAATTGGCCGAAGCAACGGGGATCTCTATCGCGACGCTGCGCCGCCTAGAGCGCGGAAGGAGGGCAAATCCCCCGCTCCGGTATCTGTCTAACTGCGCGATCGTCCTCGACGTGCAGCTCGAGGAGCTGATCGAGGACAGCTGGCGAAAGTGGCTGCCTATTGCCCGAAAGAAGCCGCCGCAAAATCCACAGTCGCTCTGGCAGCCCGATCGATACCAGAGCAAGCGACGGTAGCGGCCCGGCAGACTCTGCTTGTCCTGACCGCCGCCATCCGAAAGCCGCCCAGCGGAATCACACCCTCCGAACCGGAGAGCGGCTCGGGTCATTCCGGAAACCTTGCCATCGGGGCCGCCTGAGGCAACTCGCTTCAGCCCCGTCCCGTCCGCGTTGATCACATAGAGGTCAGTGGCCCACTGATTGGAACTCCACGCGGCCGGGTCGCCGCGTGCGACCACGACCTTCGAACCGTCGTAGCTGATGGAGGGGTCTAGGTCATATGACGAGGAATCGAGCTCCAACGTCGAGCCATCCGGGTGCATTAGCCAGACGCCGGTGCCATCGCTGAAGACGACTGAGCCGTTCGCCGCCGGAACGAAGCGACTGAGCCGATGTTCGGAGGCGCTGGCACCGCGTGGGTGATCACACCGTCCAGCGCCTGGTAGTTCAGGACGTAGTTCGGGCCGTTGCTCAGCGCCACGACGATCGGCTGACCACCGTTGCCCAGCGCACCAGGTGACAGCGCCAGCGCGACCGCGGCCACTAGGCCAAGCAGGATGAAGCGGAGACCCCCCGTCACGCCCGCAGGGTCGTGCTACTCACGTTTCGCCGCAACCGGGAGTCCACGTAACGCAGCCCTCGTCTATGGCCCATCGGCTAGGCCAGAGTCCCTTACCCAAGCGGCCACAACCCTGGAAAGCGCCCGGCCAACGCCCCCAGTACCCATGCGAAATGACACGGCCAATGCCGGCCCTCGCCGGACGCCCCGGCGGCCACCGCCCGGCCACCCCCGGAAATGTCCGGGTTTGGTCGATCCCTATACCCCCAGACCGTGCTGGCGGCGAGCTTGACACCGAGCCCGACCAGCTCGCCGTGGATCCGTCAGTAGCCCCGGCCGGGTTCTCGCGGGCGAGCCGCACAACCAGTTCGCGTATCTCTGCACCAGTCGCAGGTCGCCCTCGGCGGCCCTCGCCACCACCGGATGACCGTACCGGTCAGATCGAGACCCCGTCAGCTACGAACGAGCCTGATCCGAGTTTTAGGCACCCAAAGGCGCCTAGCCGGTCGCGCGAACACGCTGCTCGCAACCACTGGGCGAGGACTCTCAGTTGGCCAGTGTTGGGGAATGACCCCCGAGCCAGTTGGAGGTCGGTCGAGGCTGCCGGGGTTGTGGGAGCAGGGTGTTGAGCGGCCGGGCGGGGCGCGCTACCCGCCCGGCCCGATTGGGGTGAGCGCTACTTGGCTGGGATGACGGGGCACTCAAACAGCTTGACGACGCCGAGATCGGTCGCGCCGTCCGGGCCGGGATCGGCAAGGGCCGCGTCGATCTCGGCCGTGCTGTCGAGGTTGCCGCTGCCGTTCGTGTCGTGCGCGCCGAGTGTGGCCGCGTAGCTCGAGTTGAAGGCGAGCGCGTGAACCTGCCAGCGACCGCCGCGGAAGCCGGGATCGCCCGGAGCCGCTGCGGCGACGTTGGGCTGCACGCCGCCGAAGTCGTAGATCGTCTCGAAGCTCGAGTCCGGAGCCTCGGTGTTCGAGAAGTCGGTTGGTGTGCCGACGGTCCGGTAGAGCACACCGTTGACGTAGATCGAGGGCGCCGTGACGCCACCGGAGCCGTTGGCGAACGCCGCCGACACGCCTCCGACCAGCGCGATGCAAGCGACGGTGAGCACGAGCACTAGCCGTTTCATCAGGTTCTCCTCCTCGGTTCGACTGGACGAGGCCAGCCTTCCCGCCATTTCTTACGCCGCGCTTACCCGGAACGGAACTGTCCCTTAGAGCTGCAGACGTTCGCTGGTCCGAGTTCGGAATGTCCCCCCTGACGACCCCTGCGGCGCTGCGCAGGGTGGGCCGGTTAGGTTGGGCGCTGATGGATGCTCCATTCCACATTGGCTTGCTCCAAGTCGATTACACGTCGCTGACCAAGTTCCCCGCGAGCCGCTCGAGGAGCATCTGGCGCGATCGAGACGCTGGCATGCCGAGGGACGTCTGCTTATGGCGGGCGCGTTCCTCGACCGGCCGGGCAAGTCGATAGAGACGATGGCTTGTTCTTCGCACGCGGCAGGACGCGGAAGAGTTCGCGGCGGGCGATCCATTCGTCGCTGCCGGCACTGCTCGGATGACTGCGCTTCGCCCGTGGGCGGACATCCTCGGACTGGCCTGACACGCGCAAACGCAGTGCCAACCAGAAGCCGTTCTCGTCCGTGCGCCGGCGGCCTCCTAGCCCGTCGCCCAGCCGGGGTACGTTCCCCTCGGCCAGCGTTCCGGAATGACCCCTGACAAGCTGAGATAGCGGACTCGGTGCGTGGGCGGACTCAAACCTGCAGGGTGGGGCGGTAGGTGAGCTCTTGGATGTGGCCGTCGAGCTTTCGACTCTCGATCAGCTCGAGGTCGAAGTCGGCCGCACCCTGTCTACTGGCACGCGCTGCTGCCCGGACGCGAGATCCCCGGTATCGGGCCGGCGATGCCGACCCGCGGCAAGAAGAACGTCCCCGTTCCCGCCTGACAAAGGAGGTGAAGCGAACCTCCCTCTCGGGCTTGTCGGCGCCCGCATATGGCGGGCGCCGGGCCTGGTTCTGCAGCCGTCGATCTTCGAACAAACCCGACGCCCACCGGAGTCCCACTCTCCCACCCCGGCGCCCGCAAGCAATCGGACCTAGACGGCGCGACCGCGGCGGACTACCACTGACGCTCGCCAATCACCGGCCGCAGCGCGGCCTGTCCGGCGGGAGATCGTCATACTCCGGGCAAATGGCCGACGGCGAATCGTCCGTACCGGACGGAGGTAAGCCTTCGCCCGCGGCGCCCGAAACGGAGCACGAGCTGGGCCACCTCCGCCAGTACGTGCCTGGGGATCTGCTCGACGTGTCGTTTCCGGTCTCGGTTCGTGGCTACGAGCGAGGGACCGTCGATGCCTATATCCGACGCGTCAATCGCGTGATTGCCGAGCTGAAGGTGACCGCATCGCCGCCGGCGGCGGTCCGGCACGCCCTCGATCAGGCTCAGGAGAAGGTCGATGGTCTTCTCCAGGCCGCGCGGGATGCGGCCGACCAGATCACGAGCAGCGCGCGGGAGGAGGCGGAAGAGAACGCCGACTTGATCAAAGCCGAGGCCGTGAAGTTCGTCGTCGATCGAAACGCCGAGGCGGATCGCCTCAAGGCCGAGGCCGATGAACTGACCGCGAAGGCGAAAGCGGACGCAGAGGCGACGCTCGCGAAAGCGAAGGCGGAAGCGAGCGAGATCCTCGCCACGGCAAAGGCCCAAGCGCAGGACACCATCTCCCGCTCACAGGCCGAGGCGGGCGAGCGTCGCCGCCAGCTAGAGGAAGAACTCGCGGCGCTACGGAAGGAGACTGAGGCGCGGCTGCAGGAGCTTCAAGCCGACACCCAAGCGGTGTGGAGGGAACGCGACCAGATGCTGGACGGTATCCGCGCGATGGCGAACGACCTCGGCGACATCGCCAAGGCGTCCGTCGCGCGCGTGCAACCTCAACAGCCCGCCGCGCCGGACAGCGAGAACACGGCAATCACGACGAGCCCACCGCCGTCGTGAAGAACGAGGCCACTCTAGACAGCTGCGAGCGCGTTAGTCACGTCCTGTTGCCGCAGCTCAACGCCCGCAATTCGACAGGCTGTCCCATGGGGGCACCCTTTTCTGGTCAGATCGATGAGCCAGTGAACGTCGATGTCCGCGTTGATTGCGACCATCTCGGCCTGGCTCGCCGTGAAGCCGGCACGGATAAGGCAGTGGTAACGCCAGGCGCGGACGGCCTGATCAGCGACGACGTGCTGTACTTCACCGCCTAGCTCGGGCCACTCTGTGGTGGTGTGCTCGGTTGCTTCGTGATCCATCCGCGACCTCTCCTCTGGACCGGCTGCCGAGACACCTCAGCGCGCTTGTGCCGCCGGCAGCGCGCCCCGCGTGCTCCGCGTACCTTGTCGCACGGGCGTAAGGTGTCCCGGCTGCCTGGCGTAAGTGGTTGGTAAAGCTGGGCGAGAGAGAGCGGCTCGCCCCAAGTCGACCGAAGTTGGGTACGTGGACGCGGCGGCGTTAAGCCGGCTGCGCAAGGCGAACATCTGAGCGACTAGACGCCCGCTAGTTTGCTTACGCGGGTTGCGTCATAGACCGCGAGACTCCACTCCGACCGGGTGGTTGGTACCTCCGTTCTGAGCAGGTCCTTCGGCACTAGGCGCAACCCGCACTCTCAATCTCTCGCTGCCGCGCTCCCTTCCCCCAGCTGCTTCTCGGCAGCCGACCTGCAGAGGTCCCTCAGGTGATAAGACGCTCGCCCAGCCCAGGGACTACTCGTCTGACGGGCGGTCCCCGGCCGGTCAATAGGCTCCAGAGAGTGGGCGAGCGGTGGGTGTGCTTTTTCGACGCGGCAGGCGCGGAGCCGCGCGAGACGCTCCTGCTCGCGCTTGAGCGGTACGCGGCGGAGGCGACCGGGGAATCCGAGCCACTCGCAGTCGACCTTGGCTGCGGTACGGGTCGAGACAGCCTTGAGCTCTTACGCCGGGGCTGGCGGGTGCTCGCGGTCGATGTACATCCCGAAGCGCTCAAACGGCTGCGGAGCAAGGCCGCGACTCTTCAGCTCGCCGCTAGGTTGGAGACGCTCCACAGCTCGTTCGAAGCGGCCAGTTGGCCCACTGCGCGGTTGCTCAACTCAAGCTTCGCCCTCCCGTTCTGCCCACCAGACCGCTTCGCCGATCTCTGGCGACGGATCGTTTCATCACTCGAGGGCGGCGGCCGGTTCAGCGGCCAACTCTTCGGAGACCGCGACGAGTGGGCAGACAATCGAGAACTGACGTTTCACACGCGGACCGAAGTTGAAGCACTACTCGACGGGTTCGACCTGGAACGGTTCGACGAGGTCGAGAACGAGGGCCAAACAGCACTAGGCGAAGCGAAGCACTGGCATCTCTTCCACATCGTCGCCCGCCGGCGTGGATGAGGTTATCGGGCGGGCGATTAGCCAGTCAGGCAGCGGAAGCCGAGGATCGGGTGCAGCTCGATCGCGTTCGGCGCCACCCCGGTCTGGCCGTGGAGGAAGTCGAAGAAGGCGACCCCGGTAACGCGCGCTCGAGCGCAGAGCCGGACGTGGTTTCGTGCTACGCGCATCTGCCGGCGCCGATACGGCGTCGCGTTCCGGTCGCATTCGGGGAGGGCGCCTCGGTGATCATGTGAAGGAAGACCCGAGCCGCTCGCGTCCGAGAATCGAGCGGCCGGTCTTTTCGGGGCCTAGCGACCCGGGATATATGAGACCTGCGCAACGGCCGAGATGCCCGGAGCAGGCTTGAAGCTGTAGTGGGCGGAGGTCTTCGCGCCGGGATAAGGCACTTCGGAGTCCTGCCAGCCCTGTCCGTCGTTGTAGTTGACCCAGAAGTCATCCGTCTGGCCGAACGGGGGTGCCTGGGGCGACGCCGGCATGACCGTCCATTCGCCGTCACCGTTGAAGTGGAACGCTCCGCTCCCAAAGGTGGGGTCGTTGTGGCCGCAGAACGTCTCGGTCGAGTCGAACGTCCCGTCGTTACTGAACGCAAACCACTTCCAGACGCCGCCGAGTCCGACAACCTGGGTGCAGAACGGTGCCGACTTGTTGTCACAGTTCAGAGAGATCGCCGCCTGATACTGCACGGTGTTCCCGTAGTCCGCCGACGCGCTTTTAGCGCCGAACGTTGCCACGAGTGCCGCAGCAGCACAAACCGCCGCTAGCGCGACCAGCTTCCGCATAGAATCTCGTCCCCTTCCGCTTGTGGATAACTCCTAGCGATCGTTTCATACATCGCTCCCCGTCCCGCGACTAGCTGGCCGCGCCAATTGGGCGCGTGAGCTTCGCAGCGCTCTTGCGAATGGCCGACGGGCACACCGCTGATACCTCGCTCGGGCCAGCAGTTCTGAGCAGGCCGGGCGGTTAGCAGAACGCCCGGGGCTAGAGCGTCCGCGAGAGCAACCAGAAGCTGAACGCTGCGAGCATCCATATCCCCAGCGAGTAGCAGACGATCAGTGTCCAGCCGCCGAGGACGAACCAGTCGTACCGCCGCACGACCTGAAATAAAAACAGGTCATGGCCGCGCTTGTCGGGGGATGGCGTTGCTAACGGCCAGGCGGTTAGTCGAACGCCCAGGCGCTGCGGCCACGCACCCTGGTCATATGCGGCCTCGAGCCGGAGCAGCCCGACGAACGGCGACTCGTCCCCCTCCTCAAACGGGACGACGTCGAAGACGCGGAAGCGCCGGCCGACGCCGAAAAAGACTCCTCACCGACCCTGACCCTGTCCGAGTAGGTCCCTCTCCGACGTCGTCCCCGTCGACCGTGTGCAGTCGGTAACTGAACATCGGGTATAGGGATCGACCAAACCCGGACACTTTTCGGGTGGCCGGGCATTGGCCGGGCCGTTTCGGGCTCAAACGGTGCATTCGGACGGCGCGGCCAGCGAGCGACCGGATGCCGGGCCGGGTTCAGGCGTAACGACGCTCGCCCAGGGGAGTGCGGCTCCGCCTGAGGTTGCGCGTTACGGCTTGCAGTACTGGGCGCTCACGCCATCGTCGCGTTGGCAGAGCGGACGGCCGATGACCTTCTCCAGTTGCTCGACGAAGTTCGCCTCCCGCAGGTTGTGGCCAGCGAGCGCGAATTGCGGATGGAAGAATCTGCCATTAGGCAGAGCGGCCCGACCTCGGCCGAACCACAACGGGTTACACCCCGCCGAGAGTCCGCCCATGCCGTCGCCGGTCACGAAGCTGGCGCTCGCCAGGACGCGCCCGCTTGCGCCTTCCAGTTCAAGACTTGCGGTGGGCCCGGCGACGAACAGACAACTTAGGTTGTGTGGGATCCCAGCGACTCCCAGGCCATAGCCCTTGTCGTACGTCGTATCTCGGGCCTCCAGGGCGTCTAACAGCCCGGTGATCCGGCCGACACTCGTCGGATCCGTAATCGAGTACGCCGCGGCGGGCCGGGCATTCGGGAATGCGCTCCGGATCTCGATCTTGCGCACACCGTGCGGTACGACACCGGCGCTCGGACGACCAGAGCCCACGACGGTGAGCACGCTCGACACGGCTGCGACCGCGACCAATACCAGCGCGGCAAAAACAATCCAGCGGCGTCGCAAGCCGCGCCGCATCTCCGCCTTGGCGTGATGCCCCATCCTGGCTGCAGTTGAAAGAGTCATCTCCGCTCTTTATACGCCGCTGAGACCGCTCGTGTCACTTCGCTCAGGGTCATTCCGGGACACTGGCCCAGCCGAGCGACCTGGCCTTAGGCGGGGTCGAGCAGACGGATTCGGTGCGTCAAACTGGCAGCCGCGTCGAAGGGCGTCCAGGGGATCGGTGCTTGGAAGAACGGGCGAGTAACAGTGCGCTGGATCGCCGAGGTCAGGTTCAGGTCGAGCCAGCCGAGGAACTGCCCGAGGCGCACACCCCTCTTGCGCGACGTGACCACGACGAGCGGCCACGCTACGACCCCCAGCGGGACGACCACCCAGAGAAGCAAGCCGCGCACGGTCAGGAGAACCAGCGCTCCGACGAATCGCCGCCAAGACCCCGCGTCGCTCATTGCATTCATGATCGGCGCTCAGGCGTCATTCCTGAACACTGGCCCAGGCGAGCGTCGCTTACCCGACTCCTTACTACGCAAAGGCGCGGGAAGACTCTGATCCTGCCTCCCCGCGCCTTGTTCCCTTGCCGTCCTCTTTCGGTTATGGGGCGACTGTCGTCTGGAAGTTGACGCCAGGGATGTGTGTTCCAACAGGAACGTTGTTGATGAACTGGACGCCGCTGTAGTTGTAGTGCCCTTGGCGTGCGGGTACCGCCCAGACTGAGCCGTCCTCCAAGGAGATCACGTAATACGGCACCGTGAGATCGGGCGTCGTCGGATCGGACATCACTATCGCCACCGGAAACGCGCCGTCGACAAATGCGGCTTCGAGGAGATTGCTGGCAATCGTCCAGCTTCCGTCGATTGGGCCACCGCCGCCGCCCGCGCCGCCCGGACCTCCGACGCCACCGACCGTGTGGCCACAGCCCGCCTCGGTTGCGTCGACCGTACCGTTGGGATTGAGAGCTGCCCAGAGCCAGAACCCGCCGGTGCCGCCGAAGTTCTGTGTGCACCACGAATTATTCGTGCAGTTGCCGGAGATCTCGACCTGCGCAACCGTGCCCTTGCCATATGCCAGTGCCTTGCCCGTACCGAGCACGCCAGCAGCCACAGCCATCGCAGCCACAAGCGCCCCAAACAGAACCATGCGCCGCATCAAGTTCCTCTCTTTCCTCCCCTGATTCACAGAAGGGCAGCGGCTTCCCCGTGTCGCCGCCCCTTCACACCGTGCAGGCGCTAGAAGGCTCCATCCGACCGTGCAACCAGCCGAAGGTCTAGTTCGAGACGAGCGCGTCAGGGGTCATTCCGGAACACTGGCCCAGTCCACAGTTGTGACATCTGAGCCGGTGGCGTCGTACTCTTACGTGCGAGCTCCTCTACCTACGGCCACTCTGCCAGGCCACTGAGAACGCCTTCGCTAGCGAGGGCGGTGGCGTTTGCCGTAGCTGACAACGAGGGCGACGAGCGGGCCTCTCTTCGCCGTTCGGTGAGCGATCGCCCCGGCTCTTGGTTTCTGCGCCAGCACATGGTTCTTGCGGACCGTTGCCGAGTATTTGTAGGTCACCTTGCCCACGCGCAGGTTGTTGGCTTCGAGTTTGCTCTTCGCCGCCCTGATTGCCAGCGTGTGCACCGATGGCACCGCGACGTGGGTGGCGTCCACGAGCGGTGGGGGTGCCGAGCCCGAGGCAGGCAGAACACAAACGCCATAGGGCGTGCCGACGCTGGAGAGAAAGACCTGCCGTTGGTTCGTCCCATCGCGGTTGATCACGAAGGTACCCCCTTGTGGGCCTCCCTGCTCGAAGAGGATCTGCGTGCTGTTTCCGCAGAACTGTGGGTTGGACGGCCCCCAGGGATCATTCGACTGACTGACCTGGCGGGTTGGGTCGGTGTTGTTGAAGAGATCGCTTCCGTCGGTGTGGTAGGCGAAGAGCTGAGGCTGACCGGTCCAACCCAACCCCGGCACAGCGACCGTCAAGAGGCCGTCGAGCACGATCCACTGCCCATCCGGCGACCAACTCAGCCCGTTCGGGCCGCCCGGCTCGAGCGCGTCTCCGGCACCGATCACGATCATCCGCGGATTGCTGCCGTCGGCATTGATCCGCATTACACCGCTGTTGCGATAACTCCCGTCGGTCAGGGGCCCGCAGTTCCGACTCTGGTTGTCCGAGCCATCTGCGGGCGCGCACCAGTACGCGATGGAGCCGCCGTCGGGAGAGAACCTGGGCAGACGTAGAAAGTTCTTGCCTGCGCCTGAGGCAACAAGCTTCAAGCCCGTCCCGTCCGCGTTGATCACGTAGATGTCGGAGGTCCACCCGCCGATCGCCGGGGAGACGCGTTCGAACACGATCTTCGAACCGTCGTAGCTGATCGAGGGGTTGAGGTTGCCAGACGAGGAGTCGAGCTCGATCGTCGTTCCGTCCGGGCGTCTAAGCCAGACGCCGTTGGTGTTGTGATCGCCTGCTTCGGTGAAGACGACAGCGCCGTTCGCGGCCGGAACGAAGTCTGTGGTGATGTTCGACGGCACTGGAACCGATTGGGTGATCACTCCGTCCAACGTCTCGTAGTTCAAGACGTTCCCTGCGATGCCCAGCGCCACCACGGTCGCCTGGTCACCGTCCGCGAGCGCTCCAGGCGACAGCGCCAGCACGAACACGCCGACGACACCGAGCAAAATGAATCGGAGCCCGCTGCGCACGCCCGAAACGTAGTCCCAAAGTAGTCCGCGCACAAGAGGAGACCTCCTGATCATCAGGGGTCATTCCGGAACACTGGCCCAGAGGAGTCCACTCACGCCTGGTGGCAAACTTCCAGCGTGAGACCCCTTCGTATCGGGCTCCTTGCGGTCGGGGCACTTGTGCTTCTTGGTGGGGTCGCCGCCGGGATGGGAATGACCGGCGCGTGGGACAAATACTTCACCGTGCGCCTGGTGAACAAGACTCGGCACATCGTTGTCGTGCACAGCGGACCCGACACGTTCTCCCTACGGCCCGGCCGCTGGGATTCTGAGTGGGGTTCGAGCACGGTAAGCCAACCGATCCACTTGCAGGTCGGGCGCTCGCGGAAGTGCGTGAACCTCTTTTTCCGGACTGCCCCGCGCCTCCGCTTCCGATCACCGTAGTCGGTGGGCACATACGCGTTGCCCGCGCCCCTGGCTGTTAGCCGCTCAGGGGTCATTCCGGAACACTGGCCCAGGAGAGCGTGCTGCCGCCTGGCGTACTCTGCACAGGTGCGTGTCTGGTGGCAGATGAGATGCGACAACGGTCACCTTTGGGAGGTTGTCGCAGAGGAGTCCCCGGACCCTCCCGACGACGCTCTGCGATGCCCGGTTGACCATCCGAAGCGGTGACTGCCTCCCGCAGGCCGCCCGCCGACCGGGTCACGGTGAGCATCCTCCCCGCCGCACGCATCGCTGACGGCGTCACCCACGTGGTCGACCACGACGATCACTACAGCCTCGAAATCTCGTCGGCGGATGGCCAGCACGTCCTCCGCACGGCGACCGAGTTCGAGTGGGATGCCGCGCTAGATCGCGCCGCGTGGTTCAGGAACCTGACTTGGGCAGATGCTGTCGAGCGGTGGCGACGCACCGGCATGACCTAACCGCCGACGGCTCACGCTCAGGGTCATTCCGGAACACTGGCCTAAGTGAGTGTCCTTAGGCCCGGCTGGCTTGCTTCTCGACTGGGTCGGGCGCAAACTGTGGGTCAAGATGCGCAGACGGGTCGTCTCCGTCGTCGTGCTTGCGACCCTTGCCGGTGCGGCGGTCGTCTATACGGCCGCGGCGTCTGGGCGAACGCGGATCGCCGCCTGTTCCCGCGTAGGGGTGTCCGGCGGAAACTTCAACGGACTGACGGGCGGCACCATCGTGGCCGCCGTGAAGGTTCGAAACCTCAGCAAGCGCGACTGCCTGATTAACGCTCGGCCGTCGATCCGTGTCGGCCCTACACGCCATGCCGTCACAGTCGAAGATGCCACCCCAGCGTCCTTCGGGAACTTCGGTGCCCCTGAGCGAGTGTTGACCCTTCGCCCTGGTCAGCAAGTCGTCGCGCAGATCTTTATCTCGCCCGGATCCTGCGCCCAAGCAAAGTGGCAGGTATTCGCTCTCCGAGCGCAGGCCGGGTGGGCAGGGCGCACGATCCCGATCAACAACGCTGCTTGCAAGAACGGCAGCGGAGTCATCTGGGTCGGATCGTTCCAGCGGTAAGACCCTTCGTTTTCTCGGGGGTCATTCCGGAACACTGGCCCAGGCGAGGATCTTGCCGCTCGACGTGGCAAGCTTCCCTGTGAATGCGACGCGCCTTCCGCATCGTGCTCATCGCCACCGGGATTGCCGTCGGTTGTGCGCTGCTGGTGCTCGGTACAGACCCCTGAGGCGCTCGCACAGTTGGCGGCGTCAGCGCGGCGGGAGCTCGAAGACGAGGCGGACGGGATCAGGGTGCGCTCATGCTCGACACCGTCGGTGTCCCAGTGGTGGAGATAGCGCGTCAGCTCCTTCTTGCCACCGGTTGGCCCCGGTCGGTGAGCAGAGCCTGACGGCCCGGCTCATCGGTCATTCCGGAACGCTGGCCCACGCGGAGAAGAGAGGGAGGAGCATCGCCTCCTCCCTCTCGTCGACCGGCGCTCTCTTAGCGGCGTAGCGGCGTGGTCGCAAGCAGCGACTCGGCCGAAACCTCGCGCAGGATGAACTCGTCGTAGCCGAAGAGCGTCGCCGTGATCGAGGAGATCACACGCGCCCCATCAAGTGGCGGCAGCTCCTGCTTCTCGACCGCGGTCTGCACCTGCTTGATCAGGCGCCCGCCGAGCTGCCACTTCGGCTCGATCGCTGGCCCGAACTCAGTCGGCTTCATCGAAGCGAACTGCTGGACCAAAGAGCCATGCACCGTTCCTGCCATACAGCAACCCCCCTTGGGTGTTTGGGGAACAGGTACACCCCCAACTTGCCAACGACAACCCAGCCCGTCAAGCGAAGCCTTCCGCGCTTTTCGAACCCTTCAGCCATCAAAAACTTGCGAACGGCGCCTCAGCCTGTCGAACCAAAGAAGCCGCTCTTTCCGAACCTTTCGGCTATCCACCCCCGAGGTTGCACTGCCGAGTCGCGCGGGTGAACCTGTGACGATCATCGGTGAACAGGGGGCGGCGGACTAGGCTGAGCGCGCCCCAGGGGTCGAAGAGACACACCCCGCCCGAGAAGGGGCCTGCCGCCCCACCTCATCGTCGCAGGCGGCGCGTCGAGCCGCATCCGTACTTGCTACTCACGGACTACCCGGGGTGGTCAAGCCGCGACTGCCGCGATCGGGGAAGATCACGCCCAAAACCTGCCGTGTGCCGTACCCTGACTCGTCATCGCCGAAGTTAGGGCCGGCGAACACGACTCTATCCGCCGGAGCGTTACGGCGAGCCGAACGCCAAGCGCTTGCTCGATGCGACACGCCCACGCCCCGGCGCCGGCGCCGGCGGACGCTACCTCGCTAGCTCGAACGCAACCATCGGCCGAAGGGGTTATCTGCGGAAGCCCGAGATCGGAGGTGGGACTTTCCCGAACCCTGATCCTAAGGGAGGGCGATGTTTTGCGCCCCGACTGACTGGTCAATCACTACGTTGTGGCGGGCCCGATGTCGGGTGTGATGAAGAAGGAGTGGCACACATATACGCCTGAGGGTCGCGAGGTCGAATTGCGGCGTCGCGGCAAGTTCTGGTCTGTTCGCTGCGGCACCTCGCAGGCGCGGAGCACCAACCTGGACGTCGCGCTGACTCGGGCGATCCGCGCAGAGACGGACGTCGTGGCGCATGCACATGAGGTCGATTACCCGACCTGGATTCGCAGCGTCGCCGACGCCCTCGGTCCCGCGGACTAGAGACAGTCTTCCCTTCCAAGCAGCATCGGGAGACCAAGGCGTCGCCTGCGGCCAGCGTTCGGGAAATGTCCCCCGATCGGCGGACGTGCGGTCTTGCTGGAGAGGCGTAGAGTCGACTGCGATGGCGGGCGCACGATCAGCGAGCGACCTGTTCGACGTAGATGCCTGAGCGGCGGCTGCAGGCGCTCGCCCACGCGAACGAGGTTCGCTGTGCGCGTGCGCAACTGAAACGCGACCTCCTGGCCGGCCGGGTCGGGCTGCCGGAGGTGCTCAGCGAGCCGCCAGCATGTGGGCAGACCGCAAAGGTGCGTGACCTGCTCCTAGCCTCGCCCGGCATCGGGCCTGTGAAGGCCGACCGTGCACTTACTCGCTGTGGGATCGCCCACTCGAAGGCGGTCATCGGCCTCAGCAGCCGCCAGCGTGCCTCGCTGGTCGAGTTCTTGCAGCACTGACCCGCGCGCCGTGGAGTGGCGACAAGGCCCGACCTCCCGCGTGGGCCAGTTTTTCGGGAATGATCCCCGAGGTGTCCCAACGCGTGTGTCCCAACGCGTGAGGGCAACTGGTGGTGCGGGAAGAGAGTCGCGGGCTTAGTGCGACGAGTCGGGGTCGGGCTGACCTCTGGCGCTTGGCGGCGGATGACGAGACCTCCGGTCGCGGATCGCGCTCAGCCGCCCTTGGCTGCGCGTGTGCGTCTGCGCGCGACCGAGGAGCGGCTCAGCCGATGCCGCCGGCGGCCGGCAGCCGCGGCGCCTCTGGTACGCAGGAGCACGCCAATGCCCCGAACATGTCGTCATCTCGGGTGACGATGCGCTCGTGTTGAGCGGCTACGGCTCCTCCGTGACGGCACTCCGCTGGCACCAGCCCTCAGCAGCTCCCCAAGCGTCAGTCACTGTGCCCTACGGCTCGTTCAACCTCACCACCTACGGCGGCCTCGTCGTGACCACATCGCTCTTCACCGGCCAAGTCTCCGAACTCCGAGTCAGCGATCTCCACCGCCTCTGGACGGCCACGGTCGCGCCCGCCGCACGCCACGTCGCAATCTCCATCTGGCCGCGCTAAGCGAACCACCGCCAGGGGTCACTCCCGAACGCTGGCCTAGGCGAGAGTTGGCGCCGCAAAGAGGGCTCTAGTCGAGCGCGTCTAGGCGCGAGGCAACTTCGGCAGTCTCCGGCAGGTCGGCTGCTTCGTTCAGGAGCGCACGGAGTAAGGCGGCGAACGCGGCCTGAAGGTCCTCGCGCTCCAGCGACCCAACATGAGTGTCGGCAAGTCCTGCGAGGACGTTATCCGGAAGGTCGTCGTAACCGCGCGCCTGCGCCACCGGCAGGTCATTACGCAGGCAGGCGAGCATGAGGACGTGATCGCGGGTGGCGTTGATGTAGTGCTCCGCCTGCCAGGGGCGGCCGCGCGCAATGCAACGTCGCGCATGGATCGCGTAGATCACACCCCAGCCGAAGAGTTCAGATGCGACGGGAGGCGCTGATGGCAAAGGCTCGTCGTCGACCGTTTCGCCGAAGAGAAGCCTGAAACGCGGCCCGGCCGGTCGAAACTCGGCGGCCGGCGTGGCCGATAGGTCGAGCTGAAGCTCGTCTGGCAGCAAGAACACGCGATACGTCGTCGACTCACGAACGAGATCCACAAGCGGAACCGCGTCGAACTCATCCCGCACCCTGCGCGTCCACTCGGCGAGAACAGCTTCAACCGTAGCCCCGGCTATCCCGAGCGTGAGATCAAGATCCGACCACTGGTCACCGCCGCCGACCGCTAGCGATCCAACCTCGGCGGCAGCAACCACATGGCCGTCTTCCTCAGCTAGCCGTAACACACGCTCCCGCACCACATCCCGGCGCTCGACACTAAACATCAAGAAATCGTGCCGGACGCTCAGGGATCAATCCCGAACACTGGGCCGGGCGCGCTACCTGTCGCCCGAGCGCGCATCGCGTCCCGAGCCGAGGATCTCCGCGATCTCGCCGAGTGCCAGCGGGTCGGAGCTTGCGTGGTGGAAGTGATAGACGAACTGTCCCTTGGCCGGGCTGAAACTCCCACACCGATCCGCCTAGGGTTCCTGCCCGAACGAGTCGTCGCGCACCCACGCCGCCCCAGTCGGGAATCTCATCCCAGACGTTGCGGGCGTCGTCCACGCCGAAAGTTTCTCACGGCTCGCGTCCACGTCGCGTCACCAAGAGCGAGTGCAGTCACCCGGGCCAGTGTTCCGGAATGACCGGTGAGCCGACTGCGATCAGGACAGGATCGCGAACCAGATATCGCCTGAGTGGGGTACGGCTCCTGCGTGGATTCGCCAGCATCCGGCCTGGTCGAAGACGAACCCTGCTCCCCATTCGGCGCCCGGGCGATTCCAGTTCGATGATCCGTGCGCCTCTATCCAGGCAGGAGCAACGCGCGTGCCGTCAGGGGCGACGGCGTAGAAGGTCTGCGGGACGCCGCTGGTCATCTTGAAGACGATCTTCGTGTCGCCGCTGCCGACGACACCGCTGAGGGTTGCCGCCGAGCCGCTTTCGAGCGTCGCGAACGGAAGCGCCCAGAACTGTGTCCCCGCGCTCGTGCCGAATACCTCGCTCAGGCCGGAACTGGTCGGCTGCTCGTTGCGGGGAGACGCTGGAGCGCAGCCGGGTGCTCCGGGCGGACCGAACCCGGTAGGCGGGAGCGCCGCCACGCTGAGGCGGCCACGTCCCGGGACGAATGTCCTGCCCAGGCGCAGCCACGGCCGATAGACGTCAGCAGCCAGCCGCGGCAGGCGAAAGACGAGTTGCGCTCGACCCTTCGCGTTAGGGCGCACGCGCCCGACCCGGTGGGGCCGCGTCCCGACAAGCGGGTATGCCCGCAGGAAAAGAACTAACGGACGCTTAGGCACCGCTCCGCTAATGCGCGCTACGACTCGATCTCCCGGCCGCACGATCCCGCTCGCAACCGACACAGTCACGTGCGCGCGGCTCCTCCCTGCTGCGGAGCCACCGACCAACGTCAGCGAGGCAAACGCGAGAGCAAACAGCGCGATGAGTCGCATGCTGTGACAAACGGTACAGCGGGTTGGCCGCTCATCCGGTGGGGGGCTCGCGCCCTTGGGCCAGTGTTTGCGAATGACCACTGAGGAGGCGTCAGCTTGGCGTGTCTTTTCACCAAAGGTGCCCGCGCGAGACGCCCCGCCACTCGGCGTCCTCGGCCATAAGCGACGCCAACGGCTGAGGCAAGCCCTGTTGGAGCGCCTCCGCCGCCGCGCGCAGTTCCTCGACCATCGACATCCTGCCAGCCGAAGCGACCCCGACTAGGCTGGTCCGCATGACGGTCGTTGTGACCACCGCGACGATCACCTGCCCACACTGCGGTGCAGCGACGGCCGCCGAGATGCCGACAGACGCCTGCCAGTTCTTCTACCCCTGCCCGGCCTGCTCAGCCGTGCTGCGGCCTCGTGCTGGCGACTGCTGCGTGTTCTGTACCTACGCCGACCAGGTCTGCCCACCAAAGCAGACCGGCACGGCATCCTCCCGAAGGGCGCACTGTTCGGCTCGACGACGAGGAGATTCTGCGTTGTCCCGAGCATCCTCTACGACAGGGTTGATCCCTCCTAGCCGCCCGCCGAATGACGACGGTTGTCGAGCAAGTTCGGCGTGAGCGACTCTCGCCGCCGCCGGTGTGGCCAGTGTCCGGGAATGACCCGGAATCGCGCTCCCGGGTTGTACCGCGAGGATTATGTTCAAGCGTCCTCTCGCATCAATTCGAAGGCAGCCAGCAGACATCGGTGTCCCTGACTACCAGGGTGGCACGGCGCCAGGGCCGTCATTGGACGGACACCTTTTCCGTCTGGTCGCGCCGAGAAGCCGTCAGCTTAGGGCGGGCTGGCTCCATGGCCTTCGAGCCACGCTCGGCCATCGCGGTCATACTCGGCGGCTGAACGTCGAGCGACCTGGCCGCAGCCACATTCGCAGTCGAAGGCGTATTCGTGTGCAAGGCCACCGGGGAGCATCGCGGCGAGTCGCCAGATCTGCCTATTCAACGCCCTAGCCGTACCCATCGGCAGAGGATCCCCGAGCCGCGCCGTGGAGAAGCTCGTTATCGCGGGCTGGTGCGGCACCGGCACTTCGGGTTCGGCGTGAGCTCTGGCCGCAGGTGTTGTCACCTGAGCATCATGGGGCCGAAGCCACCGGTTCTCCTATCACCACATGGGTGGTTCATTCGGCGGGTTCACGAAGTTGACACAGCTGGCTACGTCCTCTCACCTGCTGCTGGCCGCCGCTTCGGCCGGAACCACGGCCGGGGGGTCATTGCCCGCCGTCTACCGCGTCCCATCGCTCCTAGACGGAGCCACACACGCGAAGCGGACAGCTAGAACATCTCGCGTCAAGCTATCGCGACCCTCCCGCGCTATGGTCGTCGGAGTGTCCTGGGAGATCGCGGAGCAGATCGGCCCCCACTCGGACCCGAACATCGACGGCTCCGGCTGGGTATGGGAGCTGCAACGCGGCGAGGGGAAACACTCAGAGGCGCGTCGAGTGTTTGTCGAAATCTCGCGCACTGCCTTAGTGTCCACGGGCATGTCCTCAACCGTGACGGCAGCGGCGATCGAGTCCGAGGGCCGGACTGAGGTCGAGCGAGTCGCCCAGCTCGAGAATCCGCCGCGGAAGATCAAGTGCAATACCCACGGTGTGCGCGACGTCTATCCGGACGACTCGTTCTAGCGGGTCGGCAGACTGGCATTCCCTCCCCCTTCCACGTAGATCGAGAACCGTGTGGGGTGCGCAAACTCGATCAACGCAGTCGTCAGGCTCAGACGTGGCTTTTCAGACGAACCGAGTTTGCGCACCCCACAGGCACCGCTACCGGAGGTATCAGTGCTGGGCAGGAGCGGCACAGTCGCTGACGTTCATCGCCGCGACCGGCTCGGTGGCCTCATCGGCGAGTACTACCAAGCCGCCACATGAGCTGCGACACCGATATAGGCGCCCTTCGGCCCCACTCTGAATGCCCACTTGAGCCCGAAAAGGGGCCGGCCAACGCCCGGCCTAGACGCGGCCAGAGGCAGGGGTTGTCCGGTTAGGTCAACCGCTATCACCCGAGAACCGGTTAGCGGGTTAGGAGAGAAGGGGCGGAGAAACGCCGCCAAAGATGGACACGCCTGGCTGGCCGGGCTTTGGCCAGACCCTTAACTAGATTGGCGAGCGTTTACTCATTTCGCGCTCGCACTAACGCGGAGGCATCGCAGGCGGCAATGTTCTCGTATGGCCACTGGTCCGGCGGTCGCGAGCATCGGCAACGCTTCCTCGGGGATTCGCCGCTTCTTGCCCGCGAAGTCATCGACGAGGTCGGGGCCGGTCGTGAAATGCGTGCTGACCTGATGGTCATCGACTGCCTCCTGCGCGAGCAGGCCCGTCGCTATCGCTGCTTCGACCGCGACGGTTGCCGCGTCGGCCGTCGCGAAGATCGGTTCGCCCCAGACCTCGCAGATCCGCTCCTCGCCGGACTCGACAACGGGGTCGGGGCGAATCACCTGGAGGTCGAGGACGAGTCCGCCAGGCTTGACTGCCGCGATCATGTTGCGTAGGACGTTCACGACGTCCTCCTGTGCGACTCATCAGAGCGACCAGGAAAAGAGAGCGAGGTCGAAGGAACCTCGCTCGACCTGGATCTCTGTGCCCGCTGCGACGCGATATTCGACCCGCTCGGCGAGCTCGGCGGGCAACGCCTGACGCGCACGCGCGACTGCGTCGCTGTCCGGGTCGAAGGCGAGCACGTGGGCGGCGTCGCGCGCGACCGGCACCGTCAGTCGTCCGTCGCCGCAGCCGAGCTCGATCACCCGCTGGCCGTGGAAGTCGGCGAGCCGGCGCAGGGCGGCGAGGTGCGCGCCCTCGGGATCGACCACACGGCTCACGCCTTGTATGCCTTGACGGTCGTGCCGCGCGCTCCGAATTTCTGGGCCTTCGCTCGGGTG
>Ga0207646_10000642_pt1 | contig 45520 bp, 64 predicted proteins | sample KBSK5502metaG_FD_184343 | JGI IMG/M metagenome (GOLD analysis project Ga0207646, IMG submission 184343) | Corn, switchgrass and miscanthus rhizosphere microbial communities from Kellogg Biological Station, Michigan, USA - KBS K5-50-2 metaG... | ecosystem: Host-associated > Plants > Roots >...
TGACCACGTCGTACCAGGCGTCGCGCAGGCCTGCGCTGGTCGACTCGCGCTGGCCCAGGTCATCGATCACGGTCAGCCAGGCGCGCTCGCCGGGCTCAGCCGAGATCGCCGCCTTGGCCTCGAATGAGGCCGCCCAGTAGCCCTCGATGTAGGAGATCTCATCGGCGAAGGCCACGTGGCGCCCGCGGCCCAGCGCCTCGTTGAGCAGCGCCCCGGCCAGGTGGGTTTTGCCGCGCCCCTTGCCGGGGCTGTAGAAGTACAGGCAGGCGCGCGGGTCGGTGTGATAGCTGGGCGCCACCCCGTGCGGCGTGATCAGCTCCAGCCAGCGCTGGGCGGCTTTCACGAGCTTCTCGCCGCCGTCGAGCCGTGTGGGGTCGAAGCTGCCCGGCGTGAAGGCGTCGAGTGTTCGGTTGCGGCGGACGTGGCCGCTGCGCTGCTGCGCCTGCAGGCCGATCGACGCCGCGGTCAGTGCGGCGCTGCGATCATGCGCCGCGCCCAGACAGCCGCACTCGGACCAGTAGCGTAGCGTGTTGCCCCAGCTGCTGGTGTACTGCACGAGGCGGATCAGCTCGCCGCAGCGCGGGCAACCGATCTCTGCGCCCAGCGGCAGGTCTGGGCTATAGGGGCTGATCGAGATCCGTCTCGGACCATCGCGCCCGTTCAGAATGCGCGCGAGCAGGTTGTCGGTTGCCGATTGCGTTGTGATGCGTTCCATTGCGTTGCTCGTGTGTTTTAGGGCTGCCGGGCGGGCGATCGTCTCGACGACACCCCTCCAGCAGCGCGGTCAAATAGTTCAGACTGCGGCCACCTTGCGCGACACTGGCGGCGATGCCCGCGTCGAGCCAGTCAGCCCCGTAGGCGCCTAGCAGGGTCAGGAGCTGCCGCCGCTCGGCCGTTTTGAGCGGGTGGTTGAGCCACTCGGCCGCGCTCTGGGCGATCCCCTGTGGCAAATCCTGATCCGCTCGTGATGGCGGCGGCGGCCGGCTGGTTCCGTTCGCACGCGCGCGAGTCTGTATGCCGCCGCCGTTTGAAAGATCTGGATCATGTGACGGATCTACATGACGGATCCCCCCCGCCGAAAATGCCACTTCAGCCCGCTCTGGTGCGCTATTCGGCGCTTCAGGCCCGTCACTGTAGTACACTGTTTCTTGACACGGTAGTACACTGTTTTCGTCACTGGAGTACACTGTTTCTAAAAGATCAGTGTTTTGTAAAACAGTGTTCTGGAGATCACTGTTTAGGCGTTGCCGTTGCCGGTCATCCAGGCCAATCGCCACGCCATAGGTGGTTGTGCGGCCACGGCCGCCGCCGGGAATCGCGACCAGGTCGCCGGCGGTAATCAGCTTTCGCAACAGGATGCGGGTATAGCGCACGTCCTCATTGATCAGCGCCGCGAGCGTGCTCGCGCTGGGCCAGCAGATGTTGCTCTCGTTTGCGAACTCAGCCAGCGCGAGCAGCAGCAGCTTGATTGCCCCGCGATGGTGCGAGTGTTTCCAGACGCGTTTTGTGACGACGAGGCTCATATGTTGTTTCTACACGCCCAGCGCCGCGCGCAGGGCCTTCTGTTTCTGCTCCATCTCACCCGCGAGCTGAAGCGCCGCATCGCGCTCGGTCTCCAGTTTCCGCACGGTCGTGCGCAGCGCCTCAACCTCTTCGTTCGCATGCCCCGTCACGCCGTCGAGCGTGGCCAGCAGCAGCGCCGCTTCGGCGCCCTCGAACACAAACGAGAGCGCCTCGGGGTAGCCAGAGCCGTTGACCTCGTGGACGTTCAGCCGCAGCTCGACACGGCCCGGCCGGCTCGTATCGACGAGCGCGATGCTGGACAGGTCGAAGCGATAGGCGCCCGCCATCACAAAGAGCGGGGTTATGGATGGTGGCGGGGGCAAGGCAGGAACGATCGGCGGCGGCAACAGCGGCTGCTGGCGCTTCTTGCTGCGTTTCGTAAAGCCGTATTGATCGCCGCACGCGGTACAGATCCGCCCGTGGCCGTCGAGCGCCTTCGTGCGCGTGGGAAAGTCGTCGAGCGGCTTGACTTGCCCGCACGGCCCGGCGCAGCGTTTCTGTGGTGTCGTCATCACAATCGTCACTTTCTCGTGCTTGTTAGGCGCTCAGCGTCGGCTGCGCGTGGTCGCGCAGGTCAGCAAAGCCGTCAGAGTCCAGCTCGTCGAGCGCGGCCTGGTAGCCGCGGCCGTACGCCTTCTCGGCACTGAGCTCGCGCTCGCGCCGCTCCAGCTCGCGCCCCTCGGCCCGGCCCTCGGCATAGCCCTGGGCGTACTGCTGGCGCCCCTTTTCGGCCAGGCCAGCCGCAAAGCCCTGTTGCTTTCCGGCATCGATCCCAATACCGCGCGCGTTGCTCAGCGCCCGGCGATGGAGCAGGAACAGGCCGATCAGGATGGCCAGCGAGAGAATGAGCGTGATAGCGGTGGTCAGTTGCATCGGTGTGGCTCCTTGTGTATTAGGCCGCCTGCCGGGCGGCGACTTCATACCAGGCGGTCAAGTGCAGCGCCTCGACCGCGCCAAACGGCAGTTCGTGCTGACAGGCCAGGCAGCTCACCGACCGCTCGCCGCCAATCGTGCGGCTGGCGACCATCGGGCCGAGACAGTGCGGACACCTGACCAGCGGTCGGGCGCGGTCCCAGATGTGCCGCACGATCGCCGCTGCCGCGCGGTGCCAGCACAGGCGGTTGAACCTGCCCGCCTCGCAGTCGCAGCTCGTGCGTGTGCAGGTGTAGCGGTTGCTTGACCGTGGGCTGGTCAGCACCAGGCGCCCGCCGTCGAGCGCCAGCTGCGCCTGGCCAGTCAGGTGGATGCGCGCCGTGTCGAGCGCCACGCGCTGTGGTTCAGTGACCCGCTCGCTCAACGCGGCGGCGGCGGCTCGCACAGCCTCGCTGTCGAGGCGGAACGGGACGGGCCTCATACTGGGGTAGAGGATCGGTTGTGCTGGCATCGTCGTTGCCTCTCTTGGCCTTTGGAGCCAAACTACACAACAGCTTCCAAGATCTCGCCGCGCTGGCCCTGGCCCTGCTTCGGCTTGGCCAGCTGTACTCGGACTTTCGCCGCGTGCAGCGCCGCTCGGTGTGACCAGATGCCGCGCGAGTAGGCGCTTGCCAAGGTGATCGTGACATAGCACTTGCCCGTCGCACTGAACAGTCGCTCGCGCTCGCGGTCGGTGTAGGGCGCCGCTTCGAGCAACTGCTGGATGCGCTTGCAAAATTGCTCCGCATGCCAGCGCTTGGGCGACTCGGCGCGCGGGGGCGCCTGCAACAAGCGCCACTCATCGCCGCCGAACACCAGCGCAATATCGGCATCGCGCAGCTGGCCAACCACCCAGCGGGCGATCTCGTTGAAGCGGTCGTGCCCGCTCTGCTGTGGTGTCGTGAAGGCGTCATTGATGAGCCCGAGCCGATCAATGTCTCCATAGACCACCCAGCGCGGCCCCCAGGCCAGCCACGCCGATAACTCCCCAGCGGCGCGCGTCTTAATCCCAAAGCCGGGATCGATGGCCAGGTACCGCACCAGCAAAACGAGCAGGACAATGATCACGGACTGGACGGCGAACGAAAGTGTTAGAATGGTTGTGAACATGGGAGGTGCCTCTCCTGTGTGTCGTGGGCGCGTCTCGTGTCGAGCGGGGCGCGCCGTGCTATAGCGTTTGCAAAGATGAATAACTTGTCATATACTGTCGGCCATCGCTTGACATTGGAGGGGCTGCCGTGTCGCCGATCGTGCTCTGTTTGCGCGTGTCGTGCGGTCGTGCTAGACTGAGCACGACGGCAGCCCCGTCATCGCCGCTCTTGCCTCTACGAGGTAGGCGCGGCGTTTTGCTGTGCCAGCTGTGTCAGATGCCGCTGCACCAGGGCGATGGGCATCAGTGTGCCCGTCGCGTGTGTCAGGTGCAGCGAGAGCGCCTCAGCGCGCTCCGCAAGCAGCGGCGCCGATTGCAGCGAGCTGATCAGCAGCTCGCGATGATGGCGGTGGAGATACGTCATCGTCTCACCCCACTTGGCCTGCTCGATCTGCCGCGCCTTTTCGGCCACCACCTTGGGGCACTTCGTCGCGTAGTGCGGCCCACCACAGATGCCACACGTCAGGAAGTGACCGCTGGGCGGCGTCGTCAGCCTGGCGAGCTGCGCCAGCGCCACGTCGTAGGGCGTGGGGATGTTCAGGCTCTGCCACTCCTCCAGGCTTGCTTTCAGGAGGGCGGTAAGCGTGGCGCGGGGGTCGAGGTCCGACGCGGCGGGCTGGGTCGCGTCGGCGGCGCCGTCCTGACTGGCGCTGGGAAGGGTCGGAGCAACCGGGGTGGGGTTATCCACAGGCGCCACGGGGGCGCCAGTCAGGGACAATTTGGCGTACTCTTCTTTCCAGCTTGGGCTGCGTCGCCACGCCTTCAGGAAGGTCAGGCAGAGCTTGCAGGTGACCGCGTCGGCGGTGTCGTATACGGTCGGCTTGACGCCGCGCCCGTGCCCACTGCCGCACATCTGAGTGCCGCCCAAAAAGACATGGACAGCGCTACCGCTGCCGACGTAGCCGTGGGTGATTTCCCCACGCCCATCGCTGGGGATGTTCGGCGGGGCGCCCGGCCCGTCCGGCGGCGGGATGTCGTTTGGGTCGGGGGTTTCGCCATCGCGATTGGCGATCCAGGTGCGCTCCTGGGCCTTGTGGTCTGGGCAGAGCGGCGCGGTCAATGTCTCGTCGAGGCGCCAGGCCGCTGCGCCGTCGAGCACACACTCGCCGATCGGCTCCTCGGGGAAGGCATCAGAGGCGGCCTGGTTGTCGAGGTCAAAGCTCAGCGAGTTGATGCGCGCGGCGCAGCAGTCATCACAGAGCGGCGGCCAGCCCTGTGCGATCAGATGCGTGGTTGCCGGGGCGGCGCAGTGCGAGCAGAGCACGACCTCGACAAACTCAGGCGCTGGCTCGGCCATCCGCGCGTGTACCTCAGTCGTGCAGAACGCGCAGCCAGGGCAGTTAATCGTGCATTCCTGCACGCCGTCGTCAACCAGGGCGGGCGCTTCTTTGGCCGTCGCATCGGTCCAGTTCGCGCCGCTGAGCAGCTCGAACACCAGCTGGTCGAGCGTGACCTCGGCCTTGTGATAGGTGCGGGCGAAGCCGACCAGCTCGCTGTCGAGGTACATCGCGTAGTCGCGGGTCCCCCGGTCGTAGACGATCTCTTTGCGGTACATCGGTGTGGCTCCTTCGTGTGTGCTAGGTGCTGGTGACGGGGGCGGTGGCAGGATCTTCATCAAGGATGCGGATAACGCCAGCATCCTCAAGATTTTTTAGCGTGGGAGCGAGGCCCTTGCCCTTCTCCCAATCGTCGATGGCACGGGGGGTGCGACCAATCCGAGCGGCTCGCTCAGCCTCGGTTTTGCCCGCGCGCCGAAGGGCTTTCTTAAGCCGTTCCTCGAATGTCGCGATCATCGTAGGCCCCTTGACTAGAAGTATACTTCCTGTGATGTAGTATACCGGAAGTATACTTCCTGGTCAAGAGGAATTATAGGTTGTCAATGGTTCAGTAAGGGCCATCTTGAAGTATACTTCTAGAAGTATACACCTATGGAAATTAGCTTCCATATGTGGCATACTAGGGGGCATGAGCATGATTGCTATGGGGGAATACCTTCAGAGTTGCCGAAACGCCGCACGACTCACACAACCCGAGGTTGCGCAGCAACTCGGGGTGAACGTGAAAACCGTTTCGGATTGGGAAGCCGGCCGTTACGCGCCGGGCTTTGATTTGATGGCGCGCCTGATTCGGATCATCGGGGGGCAAATCGACGAAGCCGCCCGGTTATTGCTTGACGACAATCCAGTTTCTGCTGATGTGCAAAAACATATAGAGGAACTGGAAAGCACTGAGGAGGGGCGCGCGGCGCTCGTCAAGGCCGCTCGTCGTCATCTGGGGGAGGATACTCAGCGTCGGCAATGATACGACGGGCTGTGCCGTCGCTTACCGCTCGAAACATCGGCAATGCTCCTGTAAGCATCAGCACTGCTGTTATAACGCCTAGCAGCCCAGTGCTGGCCAAAATGAGGGCGATCGAGATGACAGCGACGACATAGAGTACTTTAATCCGCCGAAGCGACATACAACCTCCTCACACAACAACAGTAGTCGGCGCGGTCGTGGCGTCGGCAACAAGGGGACGACCATCATATATCTACTATAGTCGAGTGGTCAAGCCCCAGCCGCAGAAGTTAACAATTTGTAATATACGAATTAACAACCATTTGAACACACCTTCCCCCGAATCCCTCCGACCGTGCTTGTCGGTTTGAACACTGTAATCGACGTAGCATATAGGAGGGATCCATGCAACGCATCACCGCACTGTGGAATAGCAACTGGATGGGGAAGGCAATCATCGGCGGTGTGGGGCTGCTGATCGCGTGTTGTGTTCTGGGTGCGCTCACGAATCGAGGCGGGCGCCAGCAGCCGCTGGCGGGGGCACCGGATGGGCCGACCGTGGTCGCTGGCAGCGTCGTCACCGCCGCGCCTGGCCCGCCACCGCCGCCTGAGTCGACCAGCGCACCCAGGGCGACCGCTGCACCAAAGCCCACACAGACGCTTGTGCCGACCTTCACGCCTGTGCCGACGCTCACGCCAAACCCAAACCTTGACCCGGCCGGCGTGGCGCCACTGAACAAAACTACCTGCCCGCCTGACTATCTGGTGAAGGGCAACGACGGCAACAACGGTAAGATCTACCACACGCCCGGCAGCTCGTCGTATAAGCAAACCAATCCCGAGCGCTGCTTTGCCACCGCAGCCGACGCGCGAGCCGCCGGGTTCTCGGCACCAGCGAACTAGCAATCTCCCCCGCCTCCCCCTGCGAGGCGACACAGCGAGCGCCGCGACGGTCCCGGCCTCACCCAGATCCGCGCGGCGCTCGCTGTTTTCAGTAGTATAGCACAAACTCTTCATTGACAATATAATTCCACTCACTGTATAATTCCTTTACCTCACCCAGATCCGCATATGCGGATGGTGTGGTATGCCTCTCTTCCAAACAGCGCCCCTGACGATTATCGACCGGCCGGCCGACGCGCGCCACACGGCCGGGCGCCGCAGTGTCAGCAGCATCTGGTATATCGTGCTGCACGCCACGGTCGGCGGCCTGGAATCCTCGCTCGACTGGCTCACCACAAACCCAAACTCCAATGTTTCTACCCATCGCCTGATCGATCAAGACGAGCGGGGTACGATCTACAAAATAGTTGACGACCTGACGATCGCCAACCACGTGGGCTACTCGCGCATCGGCAACAAGACGCCGAACCCGAACGCGCTTGGGATCGAGTTCGTCAATCGCAACGACGGCGCCGACCCCTACGAGGCGGCACAGCTCTGGAGCGGCGCTCGGCAAGTGGCCGAGTGGTGGGGGCTGTATGGCTTTCTGCCGATCCTTACCCACGCCCAGATCGACACGAAGGGCAAGACCGACCCGCGCGCCTTCCCGATGGCGCAGTTCAACCAGCTGCTCTGGGGCTATCTCAATAGCCCGGCTGTGAGGTGATATGAAGCGCCGATCGATCCTCTCGCTGTTCGCCGGCCTGTCTGCGTGGCCACTCGCGCGCCCAGCGGCGGCGGCGGCAACACCCACGCCCGTCTACCTCCCACTCGCCCAGGGCGGCAGCGTGCCTGCCCAGACGGCCCAGATATACGACGGCCAGATCGGCTGGGCCAGCGGGTGGGTGGACCCGATCAGCGGCCAGGTGCTGGTCACACTCCTTAGTCACGACCAGGGCGGGAAGCTGATCGTGGGGTGGGATAATGGCATCAGCTTCACGCCACTGCCGGACGATCTGCCGTTCGTCCTGGGCGCGCCAGCTGCGCCGGCGTTCGATGCCCCCGGCATCAAAGACGCGCCGGGGATGGCGGTCAGGGCCTTTAACAAATACGTGCTCTACGCACCGATCAGGACGGAAGTGGACGGGCGCTATAATTTGTGGCGGGTGGTGTGGTGATTTTATGGATCTCTTCGCGTGGTTCCGCCGGCGCCGACCGACCGGCACGATCGATCAACTACTGACGCTCGCGCGGGCGACCGACGAGCCGGCGCAGCGCGCCGCTTATATCGATCTGCTGCACGACCAGGTCGCCGTGCTGCACGACACGGCCGGCGATGCCGCCCAGCGCGCCGTCACGGCGATGGAGCTCCGTCTGTCGGATCAGTTGCTCACCCAGTTCGGCGTCACGAATGAGATGATTAGCCAGGCCGTGAGCCACGCGCGCGGCGCTGAAGAAGGTACCGCAGGTCTCCAAGATCAAATGCTGATCTTGGAGGGCTCCTTTTCGACGTTTGGCGAGTCCCTAAACCAGCTCCGCATTGAGTTCGCTGAGCTGTCGAACGATGTCGCGGTGCTGCGCGAGGAGGCCAAGCGCCAGCAGCGCATCAACGAACGCACCGAGGAGCGGCTAACCGACCATACCCAGCGCATCGCCGCTCTGGAGGCCTATGCAGCGAGCGTGCCGCCTGAGGAGCGCCAGCAGCTCATTGCGACCATCGGACAGGTCAAGACGCAGCTGACCGAGTTGCTGGCACGCGAGCGAGGCGGGGATGGCGGCAGTACAACACGATAAAGACGAGAGCGATCACCAGTGGCAACTGGCGCTCGATGGCATCGGCGATCTCTCGCGACAGTATCGCGATCTGGTTAAGATGGTGCAAAACGGGTTTGGCTCGCTCGGCACTGAGAGCGACGAACTGCGCCAGCGCCTGGCGCGGCTTGAGTCCGAGGCCGCCGCGCGGGCGAAGATGCAGCTGTGGCTACTCATCACCACTGCGATCAACGGCATCGGCTGGATTATCGTGGCCGCGCTGCTGCTCTATGGGATTATGCGGCTGTTCTCGGTGGTCACGTGAACACCTTACGGCTGCTGCGCGACGACCCGGCGCTGATCGTGCTGCTGCTCTTTTGGCGGGTCGTGGTTCCGGTGCTGAGGTGGGTATGGCCAAGCGCTACTCGGACGAGCTAAAGGCGGCGGCGCTGGCCGATGTGCTGCTGCTCGGCCCAGGCGCGACGGCAGCGAAGTATCTGATCCCGGTTCGCACGCTGTTCGAGTGGCGCCAGCGCTATGACATTGCCGATTATTCGCCAGTAAAAAGAGACCACATCGGCGCCCTGGTCGCAACCTACTTAGAAGCCAATATGCAAGCCCTGACAGCACAAGCCTATGTCGCGAGTGACCCAGAGTACATTAACCGACAGCCAGCGGGAGAGCTTGCAATACTACACGGGGTCATGGCCGATAAGTCCATTCGACTTCTCGAAGCCCTCCACGCCGGACAGCGGCACGCTGCCGAGCTTACCACAGGTCACGTGGAACCCGCTGCCGGGGCCACAGAGCCTGGCCTGGAATAGCCCGGCCCAGACACTCGGCTATGGCGGCAGCCCCGGCGGCGGCAAGACCGATCTGTTGCTGGGCCTGGCCGGGATGCAGCACCGGCGGGCGGTCATCTTTCGTCGCGAGTTCCCGCGTGTCAGAGCCATCATCGAGCGCTCGCGCGAGGTGTTCGCACCAAACCCAGAGGACCATGCCAAGGATAGCTACAATGAGCAGTTGCACCTCTGGCGCTTGCGTGGCAGTCGCACGATCGAGTTTGCCTCGATGCAGCGCGAAGAGCACAAGAAAAACTATCAGGGCCGCCCCTACGACTTCCACGGCTTCGATGAAGCGACGGAGTTCAGCGAAAGTCAGGTGCGTTTTGTCACCGGCTGGAATCGTAGCGCCGTGCCAGGGCAACGTTGCCGGGCCGTGCTCACCTTCAACCCGCCGCTCGACGATACCGGGCTGTGGGTTATCAAGTTCTTTGGGCCGTGGATCGACCCGGACTACACTGGCGAGCGGGCGATGCCCGGCGAGCTGCGCTGGTTTATCTCAACTGACGACGGCGATCGAGAAGTGCCGGCCGGGACAAAACATGCCAAGAGCCGCACGTTCATTCCCGCCGCGCTCGCCGATAATCCCTTCCTCGTCGAGACCGACTACGAGTCGACGTTGCTGGCGCTGCCCTTCGAGGTACGTGAGGTGCTGCTCGGCAACTTTGCGAACGCTGGGAAGCAGTCGAACCCCTGGGCCGTTATCCCCCGCGCGTGGATCGAGGCGGCGCAGCGCCGGTGGACTGCTGAGCGGCCGAGCGGCCCGCCGTCCGCAGTCGGTCAGGACGTGGCGCGCGGCGGCAAGGATAACACGGTGAACGCACGCTGGTATGGCGCCTGGGTTGATCACCTGCAGATTGTGCCAGGGGCACAGACGCCTGATGGACCGAGCGCCGCGGGCCTGCTTATCAATGATATCGCGCACGGGGCGCTCATCGGCGTTGATATCATCGGCGTCGGTGGGAGCTCGTTTGATAGTCTGAAGATGGCCGGCGCGTCGGTGATCGGGGTGAACTTCTCGGAAAGCGCTGGCGAGCTGCGCGATCGGTCCAAGCGACTGCGGTTCTACAACGTGCGGGCGGCCGCCTATTGGAAGATGCGCGAGGCGCTCGACCCTGACCACGGCGATAACATCGCCCTGCCGCCCGATCCGTTGCTGCTGCAAGAGCTGGCCGCGGCGCGCTACAGCCTGACGGCGCGCGGTATCTTAGTCGAAGAGAAAGACGACATTATTGAGCGTATCGGGCGCTCGCCGGATCGCGCGGATGCCGTGGTGATCGGGCACTGGGCATCGACCGGATCGAGCGCGATGCAACTCTTGAACTTCTATCGACGCCAGGCCGCACAGCAGAAAGAGGAGACACGCTGATGCTTGCGATTACGACGATCAACGTTCTGGCCGTGCTGGTGTTCGCATTCGTCGCCGGCTTCGGCTGGTCGATGGGCGCGTTCGTCGCTGGCTGGATCGTGAAGAAGCGGGGGAGCTGATGCCGGACTCGACACAGGACACACAGGACCATATCAACAAGGTGCAAGTGCGGATGGCCGAGCTGCAGGCTGCGCTTGATACTCGCGCCGCCGTACACGATCGCAGCAAGCTCGAAGAGCCCGAGAAGTCCGGCTATGACTTGCTAACAAGCGCGATGGCTGGTAAGGAGTACGGCACCGACGACTACACCGCCGCGATGGCCGAGGTTATGGCAAACCCGCTTGTCGAAGTCGCTTGGCAGCATCACTACACGCATAACAGCCACCATCCCGAGTATTACGAGGATGGCATCGCCGGGATGTCGCTGCTCGACCTGGTTGAGATGCTGTGTGATTGGAAAGGCGCCAGCGAGCGCAACGGGCCGCGCGCCTTCTCGATCGCCTACAGCATTACACGACACAAGATTGATCCGCAGCTGGCGCGTATCCTTGAAAACACCGTGAAAGAGTTAGGCTGGTAGCTATGCCGACTATCCCCACGGGCACACAACCGATCGACCTGTCGTACACCGTGGCCCGGCTGGCCAATCGCTTCCTCGGCACCGAGCTGCAAAGCCGCGCCTTCGGTCCCGGCGTGCCACTCGCGCCGACCGTCGCGCCGATTGAGCAGGCGGCGCCGCGGCAGTTTCAGTATCCGGTGGCGGTGAACACGAACATCACGCCCAGGCGCGAGTACCCCGGGCTCACACCCTTCGAGCAGCTGCGCAACCTGGCCGCGCTCTACGACGTGGCCGCGCTGTGCATCCGCACCATCCAGAATATCGTGGCCGGGCTCGACTGGCACATCGTGGCCAAGGATAGCAAGCAGCAGGCAGCCGAGAACCCGACGTGCGACGCGCTGCAAGCCTGGTTTGCCAAGCCTGACCGCGTGACCTCGTTTGATGCCTGGCTGAAGGCCGCGCTCTACGATATGCTGACCCTCGACGCCATGACCATCTTCCCGCACCTCGACAAGGGCGGCGGCCTCTGGGCGCTCGAGGTGGTCGACGGCGCAACGATTAAGCCGCTGCTCGACGCGCGCGGGCAGACGGCCGCCTACCAGCAGATCCTGTATGGTACGCCGTGGAGCAACTACGAGCGCCCGGCGCCCGATGCGGATGACGATGCGTTTCCTGAGTTCGCAGCGCACGAGCTGTTCTACCTGCCACGGTGGACGCGTACCTTCACGCCCTACGGCTTCCCGCCGACCGAGGCGATTATTATTCGCGTCAACACCGCGCTGCGCAAGCAGACCTTTGACCTGGCGCGCTTTACTGACGGCAACATTCCCGCCGGGCTGCTCTCGCCGCCCGATGGGCTGCTGAACCCCGAACAGGTGCGGCAGTTTGAGGAGGCCTTCAACGCGATGCTCCAGGGCGATGCCCAGGCCCAGGTGCGCTTGAAGTTCCTCCCGTGGGCCGGAACTCTGATCAAGCTCAACGACCTAACTGAGGGCGGGCGCTACGAGAGCGCGCTCGACGAGTGGCTCTTTAAGATTTGCTGTATGGCCTATGACGTGCCGCCGCAAGAGCTGGGCGAGACGGCGGATATCAATAAAGCGACAGGGGGCATGCAGCAGAACGCGCTGTACCGGCGCTGCATCATCCCCACAACGACGTGGCTGAAGCGCGTGGTGTTCGACCCGGCCATCCAGTCGGCTGACCTCTTGGGCCAGCCGCAGCTGGAGTGGCGCTGGGAGTTCGGCGAGCAGGAAGATAAGACGGCCCAGGCGACGACTGACAAGACCTACTATGACGCTGGCGCAGTCAGCAGCCAGGAGCTGCGCACGATGCGCTACCCCGAGCTCGACGGCGATGCGCCCGGGCCGCCTGCGCCGCAGCAACCCATGTTCGGAGCTATTACACGGGCACTGGGAGTGCCGCCCGAGCATCTACAATCGGGGCGAGAGGCAGCGACGGGATCGACACAAGCACTGCTCACTCGAATGCTCAAGAGCTCGCTGCGTGCTTGCTCGCAGTGCCAAGGATTGTCACCGGTAGATGCGCGCTATTGTATCGATTGCGGTTTCGAGCTGGAGGCAGCGGCCCAGCCGCAAGTCCCTTTCAAGCAAAGCTACTGACGAAGAAGGCCGACGAGCAGCCGCCTGATGCTGAGGCGCGCGCACAGGCCGAGGCCGAGGCCAAGAAGAAGTTCAAGGCGCTGTATGACGCGCACGGCCGGCGAATCTCCAGCGCCATCCGCAGCGGCGACGGTGAACCCAGCGCGGCCTTCTGGCGTGGCGAGCCGCAGCACCTTGAGCAGGATGCGCTGGCCTTTTACGAGCAGACGGCGGCGGCGGCGGCCCAAACCGGGCTTGACGAACTACCCATTTCAGTCGATTGGGAGCAGGTCAACGAGGCGGTGGCCGACCTGGCCAGGAGCGAGGCGCGACGGTTTGCGGAGCAGGCCACCGACACGAGCCAGGCGCGCGCCAGCCAGGTGATCGCCGACTGGATCGAGACCGGCGGCACGATGGACGAGCTGCTTGAGCAGGTCGCCGGGGTATGGGAAGGACCGCGCGCCGACGTGGCGGCGGTGACAGAAGTCACCAGGCTCTACGCCACGGGTAACGCCACGGCCTGGGAGGCGTCGAACGTCGTGACGGCGATGGTGTGGCGCACGGCTGAGGATGAAAAGGTGTGCGACGTGTGCGGCCCGCTCGACGATGCAGAGATTGCGTTCGATGGCGCGCTGCCACCAGCGCACCCAAACTGCCGGTGCTGGGTCGTGCCGAAGGTGAAAGGGCCAGATGGGCTTTGAGATTGACATCAAGGGCCTGGCGCCGCTGCTCGACGCGCTCAAGCAGTGGCCCGAGATCACCCGGCCAATCCTCGAAGAGGCGGCCGAGGCGGCGCTGCTCAGTCTGATCCCTGACCTGGCGAGCTATCCGCCGGCGCCCGCCGGATCGGCCTACCGGCGCACGGGCACGCTGGGCAGGCTCTGGGCCAGCGCGCGGCCGGAGTTCGCGCCGCTGTCGAGCGGCTTCGAGGCGCGCATCGGCAACAAGACACCCTACGGCGTATTTGTGCAGGGCGAGTGGCAGGCCAAGCAGCACCAGGGAACCTGGCCCACGACTGAGGAGATTGTCGCCGCTCACCAGGCCGAGCTTGAGGCGTATTTCGAGGCAGCGCTCGAGCGCGTTGTGGAGCAGATCGATGGATCAATCTAGCCAGCATCTTGATACGATCCGCTGTCGGCAGCGTGGATGCGATGCGATCATTGCCCTAATTGCCCCGGCCGCAATCGTGCGAACATTTACACTGTGTTGCCCTGAATGCGGAGCGCGACGGGAGATAGGGGCAAAACATCTTGACAGTGTGGAAAAGCAGGTGTACACTAACCTTGTGCCAATATAGCGGTGTGGAGCAGTGGTAGCTCGTCGGGCTCATAACCCGAAGGTCAGTGGTTCAAATCCACTCACCGCGACCAATGCCCTTTTAATGCTAAGCGGGGCGCGTTCCTGGCAGGCAGGGCTGTAAGACCAGGGACGCAGAACCGCACTGACAACTGAGCAGATCCGGGAACGCAATCGAGCCGGATAGAGCGAGATGAGCGCCGCTCACCCATAACAGGGTGAGCGGCGCTTTTGCATTCTATGAACCTACTCTACGCAGAAATCACCAAGGCCGAGCAGCGCATCGTCGAGGGCATCGCCTCGACCGAGGCGCTCGATCAGCAGGCCGGCACCTGGGAGGGCCACGCCTACGCGGGCGATGTGGTTGACGTGGGCGCGATCGAGGATGCCCTGCCCGACTATCTAAAGTGGGCAAACATCCGCGAGATGCACGAGCCCAGCGCGGTCGGCACGGCGCTCAGCGCTGAGGTGGTCGACGGCAAGCTGCGCCTCGTGGTCAAGGTGGTCGATGACAGCGCCTGGGACAAGGTGCGTGAGAAGGTCTACAAGGGCTTTTCCATCGGCGGCAAGGTGCTCAAGGCGGTGCTTGAGAAGCTGCCCGATGGGACGTATATCCGCCGCATCCTCAAGCTGATGCTCACAGAGATCAGCCTGGTGGACCGGCCGGCAAACCCTGACGCGCGGATCGTGTTATTCAAGATGGAGGCACCAATGCCCGCGGTGAACACAGAAACCCCTGACAAGCAGGACGCGTCGGCGGCATTGGACGCCGAGACGGTTGCAACACTGCTCAAGCTGGCCGGCCAGGCGCAGCCCGCCGCCGCGCTCGCGAAGGCCGGCAGCACCGACCCGACCAAGATCGTTGCACAGATCCAGCAGTGGCGCAACGAGTTCGAGATCAACGCCGATATGGACGCGGCGGCGATGCTGACCCAGGTGATCTCGATCATTCAGCAGGTCGTCGGCGATGCCGAGAGCCCGGCCGAGGCGGCGGCTGAAGAGGCCGCAGACGATGCGACCGTGGCGGCCGATGCCTCGACCGACGAGGCGGCGATGGTCGCGCAGGGGGCCACGGCCACGCTCAAGAAGGGCACACGTATCCGCACGACCAAGCGCGTGGGCGGCGTTGAGGCGCTGGCCAAGAGCCTGCTCCAGCTGGCCGCCGATATGGGCAGCGCCTGGGCGGCGAAAGTTATGCAGATGGCCAGCTCGCAGCCGACCGACGTAGCCGCCGCGATCGGCGCCGAGTTTACCAAGGCCATCACGCCGATCGCCGGGGCAGTGCTGAACATCAACGACCGGATGATCACACTCGAGCGGCAGCCCGCGCCCGGCGGCCCGGCGCTGCGCCGGGTTGAGAAGGTTATCGCGGGCCAGCAGACTGTCACCGAGAAGCCCGCTATCACGGCGCTGGTCAAGATGCAGCTCGACAGCCTTTCACATCTCGCGCGCACAGCGGCGACGCCGGGGATGCGTGACGACTATAAACGACAGCACGACGCGCTACAGGCGCAGTATCAGTAGGCTCGTCGCGAGCCAGTAGGGACATACAGGAGCAGCTATGCTACCCGTTCAAGTAATTGACCACAACGGCCGCGACGTGACCGCTGAGACCATCGGCGCCGTCGCAAAGATTATCGGCGGCACGGGCCTCGGCCTGGGCAGCTCGGCCGATGATCTCAAAAAGGCCACCGGCACCGTTACGCTGGCCAACAACCTCGTGGCGTATGACCTCGAGGCGCCCAGCAAGAACCTGTACCCGGTGCTCACCCCCATCCGCAACTCGATCCCCCGCGCGACACGCGGCGCCGGCGCGGGCGATGCCGTCCACTGGAAGCAGGTCGACACGATCGCCGGCAACGCGACGGCGGGCATCCTGCCGTGGATCCCCGAGGGCCAGCGCGCCGGGCGTATGGCCATCACGACCAGCGACAAGAGCGCCAGCTACAAGACCATTGGGCTGGAGACCGACGTGACGTTTGAGGCGCAGTCGGCCGGTATGGGCTTCGAGGATGTGATGAGCACCTCGGGCACGCGGCTGCTCCAGCAGACCATGATCATGGAGGAGCACGCCATCCTGGGCGGCAACCTTTCGGTGTTGCTGGGCACGCCCGTCACGCCGACCACGGCGACCGACGCGGCCGGCGGCACGATCGCCGATGGCACCTATAAGATTTATGTCTTTGCCCTGACCTACGAGGGCTACCAGATGGCCACGCTGGCCGGCGGGGTCAAGCGGGCCCTGACGGTCACCGGGATGGACGGCGCGACCTATCCGCTCAACGGCGGCTCGTCCAAGTCGAGCGCGGTGGCCACGCAGATCGCCGCTGGCGGCGGCACGTCGAGCATCACGGCCCACACGACCGCGATCAAGGGCGCCGTGGCCTACGCCTGGTATGTGGGGCTCGCTGGGGCCGAGCGGCTCGAGGCGATCACCACGATCAACAGCGTCGAGCTGACCAGCCTGGCTGGCACCGGCGCGCTCTACTCGGCCATCGCCGACCCGGCCACCGACCGCAGCCTCAACACCACCGCGTTCGACGGCCTGCTCTACAGCGCGTTCGGCAGCAGCACCGCCTACTATGTGTCGCTGGCCACCGGCACCGACGGCCTCGGCACCCCGCTGACGGCCAGCGGGCGCGGCACCATTACGCAGATCGACACGGCGCTCAAAGCGTTCTGGGATAACTATCGCATCTCGCCCGAGGTCATCTACGTGTCGAGCCAGGAGCTGACCAACATTTATAACAAATGTTTCATCAGCGGCGCAAACCCGATGGTGCGGTTCAATATCGACGGGTCGAACCCGAATGCGCTGACCTTCACGGCAGGCGCGGTGATCGGGTTTTATATGAACCCATACAGCCTCGACGGCGGTAACATCATCCCGATCAAGCTGCACCCGACGCTGCCGGCCGGGACGATTATGTTCTGGTGCAACAACCTGCCAGCGTTCTACCAGGCGGCCAATGTGCCGCAGGTCGCGCAGGTGCAGTGCCGCCGCGACTACTACCAGATCCCGTGGCCGATCATCACCCGCTCGAACGCCACCGGCGTGTACAGCGAAGAGGTGTTGAAGGTGTATGCCCCGTTCGCGCTGGGCATGATCACGAACATCGGCAACGGCTAGGCGCGGTCCTGTTCGATCGGCTGAAGAGAACCTAAAGGAGCTGAAGCTATGAAGGATCGCACCAACCGCATTCTGGCCGCGCTGCTGATCGCCGTCGTGCTCGTTGCTGGCGTCTTACAGCGCAGCGGGGTGCAGGCCGCGCCTGAGGCGGCGCCGACCGCCGTTGCCAGCATCCACGCCAGCGCGGCCGACAGCGTGGCCTACTTCACGTTTGTCAGTGGCTCGACGGCGCGCACGGCCGACACGAACGGGCCGACCGTCTCGATCCCGTCGTACAGCCTGGTCGATCTCCAAACCACCTTCGATCAGACGGTGCTGGCCAGCGGGGCGAACACCACAACCCTGACCTTGCAGTTCTCGAACGACGGCGCGAACTGGACCAATGGCCCGGCGCTGGCCACGAACAATGTGGCCGACTCAACCGACCTAATCCAGGCGGCGAACTTCGGGCGCTATACGCGGGTGAATATCAACGTGAGCAATACGAACCCGGTGACGATCACCGTGCTGGGGGTGGCCAAGCCATGACCAAGAAGAGCAAGGCCGACGATGCCGAGGCGCCGCAGATCAACCCTGATGACCTCGCAACGCTTCAGGGCGAAGAGGAGGTTCGGCCTGGCGACCTCAAGGCCGACCTCGTAGCGCCTGACACGATCGAGCCCGCCGACGAGGTCGAGGCGCACGAGGTCGAGGCGCCCGTCGAGCCCTGGCCGCCCACAGGGCCGATCGTCGTGCACCAGGATAAGCACAACGGCCCGGCCACGGTCATCAGCGCGAACGAAGATCACACCCTCGACCTGCGCGCCGACCTGTTCGGGCTGGGCCACGAGATCACCTTGTTCGGCGTCGCGCGCCGACAGGGCAGCGGCAACGGCTGGGAGCCCGTCTAATGGCCTTCGATTACACCACGCCGACCAATGTGTTTGCCTACCTGAACTCGGCAGGCAATGGCACCGACCCGGTAAACGAGGCGACCGAGATGCAGCGCCTCGTGACCGGGATGAGCCGTGCCATCGACACGTGGTGTAATCAGGCCTTTAGCGTGGCGACCTACAGCGGTCAGGAACTGCGCGCGGTGGTCGACGTGGAAGGGGTGCTCACGTGCTACCCGGCCGTGCCGACGATGAGTGCGCCGACGGCCGTGGCCTATCGACAGGCGCGATCGAGCAGCTGGGTGGAGCTGAGCGCGGCGCAGCTCGACGTGGAAGAGAACACCGCCGGGTGTGTGGTGCGCACGCTGGATCAGAACTTCAGCCAGTGGCGCGGTGGTCGCCTACAGATGCGCCTCAGCTACACCGGCGGCTATGCGAACCTGGCCGCGCTGCCAAGTGACTTTACGTGGGCGATGGATGCGCTGTGCGGCTGGGCCTATCAGAAGCGCAGCGCGCCGATCGACGCGACGGCGGCGCCCGCGTTCGGCCAGCTGTATATCCCATCGAACTGGCCAGGGCATATCAAGCAGATGTTCAGCACCTATAAGCGGTGGGTAGCCTAATGAACGAACGCGAGTTACTTGTTCGTTTGGTGTGGGAAGTGGCCGCCACCAAACACTGGTTGCGTCACACTGAAACGTTCGAGCAAGCGTATCCCAGGGTGCAGGCCGAAATACAGAGGCGCTTTAGTGAGTTGCGCGCCGAACTATCACCCGATCAGTATTTAGACGATTGGGCGCTCATCTTATTACAAGGCCATAAATGAGCATCGACGCCGCGCTCGCTGGCATCAAAACGCGCCTGCTCACCATCACATCGCCGCAGACGCTCAAGAAGGTCTACGACGATCCCAAGGAGAGCTTCAGCCTCGGCGAGTTCCCCTGTGCGGTCCTGAGCCTGGCGCCGCAGGTGGAGCACAGCTGGTCAACCGAGGCGATGGGCGGCGGCAGCGGCGTGGCGCGGCACGATTGGATCGCGGTGATCTATCTGTTTGTGGGGGCGCGTAACACCGGGCTCGCTGAACTGCACAGCCGCTCGATCGCCTGGCCCCTGCCGGTCTTTATCGCGCTGGTGGCCGATATCACCCTGGGCGGGGCGGTGCTGCACATCGGTGATGGCAGTAGCCCGCAGCTGTTTACCTATCAGCACGGCCCGATCGAATGGGCCGATGGCGTGTATTGGGGGCTCAAATGTCTAGTACCCGTGGTGGAAAAGCCGTACAACATCGTGATGGGGCCGTAGGGCTGCGCTACATCGGCAACGGCGCTGCACTCCCCGATGTGCCCGCGCGCGACCTGGGCGAGCCCGAGCTAGAAGCGCTGGCCGAGACGGTCGGCAAAGACCTGATGGGCCACGGCGGGCGCGCGTCCTTTGTGAAGCTGCTGCTGGAGTCGACGCTGTATGAGGTCGGCCCGGTTGCGGAGCAGCCCGTTATCGACACACCCGCGCCGGCGCCACCGGCTGAAAGCGAGTAAGTATTATGGCTATTGGCGTCAAGCGTCTACAGCGTATCCAGTGGGGCAAAGAGGTTACGCCCGGCACGGCCGTCGCCGAGACAACCCGCTGGCGCGGGATGGGCGCGATGCTCGACGATCAGCGCAAGATCGAAGAGATCGAAGAGCTGATGGGCATTATCGAGGGCGCCGACCGGACAGCTGTCACGCAGCTCCTGGCCGCCATCGCGCTCGCCGATACGCCGGCCACCCCTGAGCAATTTCAGTTCCTAGCAGCGATGGGCTTCGGCGGCCCAGTGACCGGCGCGGCCGATGGCGTCGGGACCGACTTCATCTACACCACGAATATCCCGACCACGGCCCAGCCGACCGGCGTCAATTACACCGTCGTCGGCGGCGATAACTTTGAGACCGAGCGGATGGAGTACAGCGCCTGCACGAAGATCAGCCTCAAGGGCGCGATGGGTCAGACGGCAAAGATGAGCGGCACGCTCTTGGGGCGCCAGGATAGCTACTATGTCACCGGCTTTGCGGCCGGCGCGACGATCCCGGCGGTTTCGGAGTTGCCGGTGCAGCAGGGCAAGCTGTACCTTGACGCTATCGGCGGCGCCTACGGGACCACGCAAATCAGCAATTCGATCCTGGGCTTTCAGATCGATATCGAGATTAAGTGGGTGCCCACCTTCACGATGACGGGCAACCTGTACTTTTCCTCGTTCAGCTACGCTGGCCACAAGATCACTGGCACCCTCTCGTTTCTGCACAACACCGGCGCCGGTGGCGCGGCCAGTGCTCAGAAGGCGCTCTGGCGCGCGCAGACGCCGCAGCTCCTGCGGATCGACCTGATCGGCGATGCGGTGGGCACAGGCGGCACAACCTACTCGAACAAGCGCATCATTGTCGATTTACCGATCAAGTACACCGCGGTCGGCGCGCTGGGCGATCAGGACGGCAACGACAAGTATGACTTTAAGTTCCGCAGCCGCTACAACACGACCGCTGGCAACGCTGGAAAATTTGTGATCGTGAATGAACTTGCAACTCTACCGTAGCGAGTCAAGGAACGCTGCGAGTTCATCGGGATCGCGGTAGTCGGTCATCTCTCGATCCGACTTGCGAGCATTACACGAGAAGCAGAGAGGCTGGATGTTCGCGATATAGTGCGAACCTCCAAAGATGATAGGGGTAACGTGATCTTCGGTGAGATTATCCGTTGCCCCGCACCGTAGGCACTTATGGCCGAACCATTGCAACATAGCGCGCCATTCTCTGCGCGTATGCGAGCCTTCAGCGCCGCGCCGCTGCGCTTTCGTGCGGCGATTGATATGGCTTACCTTATCCTTGTTTGCGGCGCGCCAGGCGCGGGCGCGAGCCTTCCAAGGTTCGGGATCGGCCTCATAGGCGGCGCGCTGTTGTGCTGTGACTTGCTCGCGGTGTTTCTGCCAGTACTGGCGCTTGTCTTTTTGCATACGCTCGCGCTGTGGGCCATGATAGGCGCTACGTACATGTTCCCGGCGACACTCTTTGCAGTAGCTGAAAAGACCATCTCGGTTGCTGTTATTGAGATCGAATGCATCCGCTGGCTTGTTTTGGCGGCAGCGGCGGCATATTTTGTTCGATGGGATAGTCCGCGTGATGATACGCCCACGCGTGCTTTCACGGTAGGCGCGCATTTTGGCCTTACCGCACTCACGACAAAGGGGGTTGAGGCCGTCTGAAGTATCGCGGTTGACACAGAACGCATTGAGTGGCTTGTCTTCGTCGCAGCGGCGACAGCGTTTCGTATCCATTACAGCCCTCCAAAGGAGTGAGCTATGACCATCCCCGATAAACCGATTGAGATCGATCTGGATACTATCGGCCTCGACGCCTGGATCGCCTTTAGTGGCGCGGCGACGGCGCTCCAAGGCATGAAGGGGCGCGACCTGTCAACAATGCACCAGGCGCTCACTGGCGCACGTGAAATCCTGATCACGTTCCTTACGCCATCCTGGACAGAGGAAGAAATCGGCGCGCTCAATCTTGCCGAGATGAAAGAGGTTTTCGGACAGATCGGAGCGGCCATGCGCGGCCCAAAATCGATGAGCGACTCGCCCTCTCCGCAGCCTACGGCTATGGAGGTTCCCTCCCTATCCGTGCGCGGGTCTGCCGGGTCGCGCAAAAATGGCATTGTCCGCCCTGGGAGATCGCGCCCGCGTTCCGCCTGAGCCGGATGGAATGGATGCTCTACCAGGAAGCAATGAGTTACGAGGAACATCAGGCGCGCATCCTTCGAGGAACGCCCTACCCCGCCGACGATGAATGAACGTGACAGAAAACTATGGCTTGCCATACGGCGCGGCATTTTGCTGATCGCGGCTGCAATTGATCGTGAGGATTGCGGCCCGTTCATGATCGAAGTGCGGCGGGGGTTATTGTTGATTACCGCTGCGATTGAAGCGGCGGCGGCGGCCACTGATGCGTAAGGGCGTTGCACGTCTATACCTCACCTTTTCTTTTGGCCGCTTCCGCGCCCGTGCTCAAAGATGTCTCGGACGTTATCGCCATGTGTGCCTGATAGGAGGTGTGCGGGGTTGCAACAAGGCGGATTGTCGCAGACCTTATGCCGTACAACATGTCCAGGTGGGATGGAGCCGTAGGTCAACTCGTAAACTAGGCGATGGGCAAGAAGTTGTATGCCGCCAGGCAGGGAAAATCTTCCGTAGTGGTATGGCCCGTTGCGGATGCCTCGCTGTGACATCCAGGGCCAGCAGGCATCTGGCCCATCCGACTTATCTATACGTGACCAAAAACGGGCAATGGTTTCTTGATCAAGCGCTGTCATCTGGTATACTCCCGGTGCGGCGTGCTGTGCGGGTTCCAATCGAGCAGCACGTTTGCACCTTACTGCCTACGTCACGCGGCCTCTTCCATGGCGTATGGCGTAGGCAGTAGGTTCCCCAAGCCGTCCTCCACAGGCAGCAGCTCGTAAACACTGACACCCAATAGCCCGGCGATTTCTTGAAGGAATGACCAGCTGATCAGGTCAAGCTCTTCGCTGGTGCTGCTACCGTCCTTCGTGCTGTACCAATAGCGGCGAACCGTGCCCATTGCTACAAATTCCTGGTTGCGGCGCGCACGAGCGGCATTGAGCGCCTGCGCGAACTGATTTAGGTTCAGCCCCTTGTCGCTCGCGGCATCTCTGACTCTAAGAATTGCCCCTTTGTCGTCTTCATCTCGCGCACGACGCGGGCGCAAGGATTTATTGAGTGTCGGCTTGAAGTGCTCAATACAGGCTATCTCGATTTTATCAAGCAACTTCTCGTCACTCACAGACAGCCACGCAAGGCGGATATTGCCCATCTCAGAAAGTTGGGCATACCGATGGTGCTGCGTGCTTTTCCAGCGCTCTGCCAGCCGCCGTGCCTTGCCGATGTACAGCACGGTAGCATCGCCAGCGAGGGCAAAATAGATAGCTGGTTCATCTGGCAGGGCTGCGCGCTCATTCAGCGAAAGCGACGGCAGAGCAAGCGGGTTGATAGCTGCAATGTCCATATCTGGTATACTCCTGATGCGCGTGCTGCGCGGGGTCCAATCGGGCAGCACGTTTGCGACCCAGCGCTACTGTTTATGCTTCACGCTGCCAGTAGCGCTGGTTCCCAGTTCCCCGGTGATTTTTCCCGTGTATCAACCGGATCACCCCCAAATAGATCGGGCACTCGCACGCCCAGCGCGACCGCCAACCTGTCAAGGGTTCGTCGGTTCAGCTGGTCTGCCTTGTCGTGCCAGACGTTCAGCACGGTCGTATACGAGAGCTGCGATCTTTGCGAAAGGGTCTGGATGTTTAGCCCCCTCGCTTCGGCTAGCTCTTTAACCCGCAAGTGCGTCATGTCCACCTCCTTGGTATTGCTTCCTAATGAGAATACTATAGCACACTACATCTCTGTAGTCAAGTATATAGCACTCTCTATTGACAATCTCTGTAGAGTGTGCTATAGTATTCTCAGTAAGAAACGACGCGGCGGCTATCGGAATGGTACTCCGACAACCGCCACTTGCAACCAAAGGAAGGGTACTCCAATGACTGCCACGACTATTCTACCAGAAGTTACCAAGCGCATCGCGTGGAACAAGAAGAACAAAGACTACGATTGCTTCGTCTCGATCGATGGCGCTGCCGAGCAGTACATCGGCTCACGCGAAGTCCACGGCGATGCCGAAGCCCTCTGCCGTGACTACGCCTTCAGCTACTACGAAGACAACCACACCCCTGAGAAAGCCGCCGCCGTGGCGATGGCTGACGAGCTGCCGGATGCGCCAGCGACCGACTACCCCACCAGCACCGGCAGCGATGGTTGTGTTGATCAGGAGAAGTGCGAGCGCCTGGGTTTGGGCGCGCAGTGGAAGCAGGTTATCCTCGACGAGCGCGCAGATGGCATGCTGCTGATGCTGAGTGGCACAGGCGAGCTGCTCATCCGCCCGGCTGGCGAGCCCGCGTGTGTGCTCGACTTCACGGAGACCGCCGCGCTGATCACCTTCATGAGCGGCGGCAACACCAAGCGCCTGTTTCCGGCCATCCTACGCGCCTCATTGCTCGCCAGCGGCGGAGCGGCGGCGGCGCTGGCGGAAAAGATCGATGCGGTTCTCGGAGCGGCGCCGCTGGCCGCGCCCGCTATCCAGGCCGAACAGTGGCAGAGCGAGGACGGCACTGTCTATACCGATTTCGTGATTGGCGACGGGCTGACGAAGGTGCTGATCGGCACACACGGCGGGCAGAAGTCCGGTGTTGAGCTGATCATCGGCAAATCGCCCCTCAATGAGCGTGTGGAAGAGGTGATGACCCTGGACGACGTGCGCCAGTTGCGCGACAACCTGACGGCGCTGCTAAACGATGCAGGGCTGGCTGCTGCGCTCGTTCGTGACGAAGCAGGCGCACCACAGCGCCCAACCCCGCCGACGTGTGGATCGAGCGCAGCGGCGTGGCGCAAAGCCGCCTAGCAGCGACAGAGCGGGGCGCTGGCATCGCGCCAGCGCCCCGCCTGAAAGGATAAACCGATATGGAGCAGGCGGACATGGTGCTTACCACAATCGAGGCGACAGACCTTGCGCAGCACGAGGCCACGATCGATCGTGGTCTTAAAACATTTTATGAGGTCGGCAACGCGCTGGTGGCAATACGCGATGGGCGGCTGTATCGCGGGCAGTTCGATACGTTTGAGGACTATTGTCAGGGGCGCTGGGGCATTGCCCGCAACTATGCGAACAAGATGATAGCGGCGGCTGGTATCATTCGTAATTTGGGTACAATTGTACCCACCGACGCATCTCCAATTGTAGGCATTCTTCCAGTAAATGAAGCCCAGACGCGCCCGCTCGCGCTCTTAGAGCCTGAGCAGCAGCGTGAAGCCTGGCAACGCGCGGTTGAGAGCGCGCCGAACGGCAAAGTGACCGGCGCGCATGTCGCTCGCGTTGTTGAGGATATGCGTTCACCCCTTCCCTTCGAGCCGGTAACGCCCGATGATTTTGGAGAAGTCGACGCCGAACCGCTCACCCCCTACGAAGCGCAGATTGCCGCGTCCTATGTCGCGCCGCCGTTGCCCACTCCCCCACCAGCGACACACCAGCTGCTCACGTCCAGCGAAAGCAACGAATGGTACACGCCCGCCGAGTATGTTGACGCGGCCCGCGCCGTGATGGGCGGCATCGACCTTGACCCGGCCAGTAATGCGCTGGCGAATCGAACGATACAGGCGGCGCGCTTCTATGCGCTGGCTGATGATGGCTACGCACAGCCGTGGGGCACTGTGCAGCACCCGGCGCGCATCTGGCTCAACCCGCCGTATGGAAAAGAGGGTGGCGAGAGTAACGCGGCGCGCTGGGTGCGTCGCCTGCTGGCAGTCTATGAGCTGGGGCACGTGGCCGAAGCGGTGCTCCTGGTGAACGCCAGCACGGGCGATGGCTGGTTTGCGCCGCTGAAACAATTCCCGATTTGCTTTCCTGATAATCGCATCCGCTTCTATAACGTGAATGGAGAGGCATCGCAGCCGACGCATAGCAACGCGCTAATCTACCTGGGGCCGAACGTCGCGCGGTTTGTCGAGGTCTTCTCGCGCTTCGGTTCCGTGATGGCCCGCCTATCGGCCTATGATGGGCATGTGTTCGTGGAAGGGGTTGACCGATGACTCACGCCTATGACTTCAGAGAACGACTCCAGGCGGGCGAGCGTGGCGAAGCGGTGCTGGATGCCCTCTTTACGCAGTGGTACCGCATTGCGCCTGCTACGCCCGCGCAGCAGCGCCACGGCATCGATCGCATTTTCACCAGCCGAGAGAGCGGCGCACAGATTGCGGTTGAGTACAAAACCGATTCGACGGCCAGCCGCACCGGCAACGCCTTCGTGGAAACGGTCTCAGTAGACCGCGCCGGGAAGCCGGGATGGGCATACACCAGCACGGCAACCTATCTGATGTACTATGTGCCAGGTGATGACCTGCTCTACATCCTGACGTTCGCCGCCCTACGCCAGCAGCTGCCGCGCTGGCTCGCAACCTACCCCACGCGCTCAATCCCAAACCGCGATTACGCAACCCAGGGCATCCTCGTGCCACTGCACGAGTTTGAGCGGATAGCCGCAGAGGTTCAGGTTATCTAGTCCTTGACCACTGTGCTATACTAATCCTGTAGCCGCCGCCGCACACGCGCCCGCTGCTGCCTCCAGAGCCGCCGCAGACGTGCGCCCGCTCTCACCTTAGTGAGAGATGGGCGCTTTTTCGTGGCAACCCTCGTAATACAATTCACTGGCTCCGACGAATCCAAAGCCGCGTTACAAAGTGTAACGATCGGCCTGGATGACGTTGGCGACGCTGCGGATGAGGCGAGTGAAAAGGGTACGGGCTTTTTTAGCGGCATGCTCCAAAGCGCCGGGGGGTTTCTAGCCGCGAACGTGATCGGCGCGATCGGTTCGCAATTTTCTGATCTTGTCGGTTCGGCGTTTGAGGATGCGCGCGGCGCGAATCTCCTCATGGCCGCAACTGAAACCGTTATCAAGTCAACTGGTAGCGCGGCGGGTCTGACGGCTGAAGAGATCGCCAGTATGGCGAGCGAGATGTCAGACGCCGCTGGCAAGTCCCCCTTCGGTGATGACCTTATCCAAGAGGGTCAAAATGTTCTCCTAACTTTTACCAATATCGGCAAAGAGGTCTTCCCGCTCGCAACCCAAGCTAGTCTTGATATGGCTACGGCGCTCCACAAGACGCCAGAAGCTATGTCAATGATGCTCGGCAAAGCCCTCAACACCGCCGAAGGGTTTACCGCGCTCAAGAAAAGCGGCGTTGCCTTTACCGAATCCCAAGAAGATCAGATCAAAGCTCTGTTCGCCTCTGGCAATGCAGTAGAGGCGCAAAAAATCATCCTGAAGGAGCTTGAAGTTCAGTTCGGCGGGCAAGCAGAGGCGGCGGCGGCGGCATCCGGTGGAATGGTTCAGTTCAAGGCGCGCTTGGGTGAGATGGGCGAAAGCGTGGCCGCTCAGGTCTTGCCGGTCATTGATCAGTTTGCGGGCTTTCTGAATGATAAGGTACTGCCGGTCGTTGAGGAGCTAGTTGCTGATGCGATCCCAGCGCTTACAGGGGCATGGGAAAGTATACAGCCGGTGATCAGCACTGTCACCGGCACTATTCAAGGTTTCCTTCGTGCCTTTGATAATGGCCCGCTCGTTGCCTTCATTAACACTGTCTACAAGCTATTCCCCGCCGATGTAGCAGGCGAAATCACAGATGGACTGCTTTCTGTTCGCGAGACGTTCGATGGGCTGGTAGAGATTTTCGAGCGCGGCGATGGGGTGCTCTCGACTGTCATCAATAGCCTGTATAAGATTTTCCCCCCAGATGTGGCGGGCGCGATCACTGATGGGCTGATGGGCGCTCGTGAGGCGGTTGACGGCCTTATTGTGACCTTCTCTGACGCGGCAAACCCGGTTGAGGGTCTGCTAGATGTTCTCTCTGAGGTTTCACCAACCTTTGAGATACTGCGCGGGATTGTTGAGTCGGCACTTCCCCCTATTCAATCGATCGTTGAATCGGTGTTCGGCATCATTTCCGGCTTTATCGAAGAGAAGGGTGAGAAGATAGTCGGTGATGTCACCGGGGTATGGCAGCAGGTACAGAGCCTAATTGATGAGGTGTTGCCGCCTATTCAGCAGGTTGTTAGTACTGTTTTTGGTGTTATTGCGACCTTCCTTGAAAACAACGGCGATGAGATCAAGGGGTTTCTGGGGGAAACCTGGGATCAAATTGCAACGATTATCAGCACGGCTGTAGAGTTAATCCAGGCTATTATTGTTCCTATTTTCACCACCGTCGCAGATTTTATCAGTGCCCATAGCGAAGAGATCCTGGGCATCCTCAGCGGCGTATGGACCGTGATCGAGGGCGTCATCCAGGTGACGCTGTCGGTTATCAAGGGCGTGATCGCGACCACACTGGCGCTGATCCAGGGCGACTGGGATGGCGTCTGGGAAGCCGTCAAGACCATGTTCAGCGGCGTGTGGGAGGGTATTCAGCAGATCCTTTCAGGGGCGCTCACCATCCTGCAGAACGAACTGTCGATGGCCTGGGATGCGGTCAACCAGTTGACCGACGACGCGCTGAATGGTCTCGTTGAAACTATTACAGGCCTGCCTGAGCAGGTCGCTGGCGTCGGTCAGGCGGCGGTCGATATGATCTGGGACGGGATGAAGGCCAAGTGGGACGAACTGCTGAATTGGTGGAATGACCAGTTGCAGGCGGTTCGCGACACGTTGCCCTTCAGCGATCCCAAGGATAGCTCATCACCGCTCTACGGTCTCTCGAAGTCGGGCGAGTCGATCATCTCTCAGATCCTCTTTGGCATGACCGCCAAGGCGGGCGAGCTGGCCGGCACGATGGCCGATATCGGCGAAGATGGATTGCTCAGCCTGATCGAGGCGATGGACGAGGGCATACCAGCGCTCCAAAATGCAGTCGATCTGATGACTGAGGCGATGCTCGATAGCGTCGAAAACGCCGAGCCCAAAGCCAAGAAGCAAATGGAAGACCTGGTTGATGAGGTCGTGGCGGCGGCGGCCCGGCTGCCGGACCTGATCGCCGATGCCACCGCGGGCATGTTCGATATCCAGGCCGGCACCGCGCGCACCGAGGAGCGCAACCTGCGCAGCCTCGATCAGTTCAGTGGTCAGCAGCGCGAGACGATCAAGGATCAGCTCGCCAAGGCTGAACTCGAAGCTGGAAAAATCGAAGACCCAGAGGAGGCGGCGGCCTTCTTTAAGAAGCGCTCCGATCAAATCTTCGAGCTGGCCAAGCTCCAAAAGGAGATGAACGAGGCCGGCGGCACAGAGGCCGAGCAGCTGGCCAAGGAGCGCGCCGATCTTGAACGGCAGCTGCTCGACGAGACCGACGCCGCCAAGCGGGCCGCGCTCGAGCAAGAGATCGCGCTCAACGAGGATGCGCAGCGTCAGAATGAGGCTAATGCCGCCGACGAGCGGGCGCGCTACGCCGAGCGCATCGAGCTGATCAAAGAGGCGCAGGCGGCTGAGCTCGATGCGCTCAAAACCCGGCAGGAGCAGGAGAAGAGCCAGTTTGAGGAGCTGGCAGCGACGGCGCAAACCATCTTCCAGGTAGATATACCAAGCGAGTTCTTGGAGATGCTCTCGGACTTCGAAGAACTGTTTGCTCAGTTCAGCCAGGCAGCCCCGACAGAAGGGACGTACATCCCACAGCCGGGCGGCCAGCCGGGATCTGGGTTCCGCGCGGGCGGCGTGCCTGCCACGCAAATGACCTTCCATATCGACGCGCGCGGCAGCACGATGAGCACCACAGAATACGAGCGCATTGTGCGCAAGGTCGTGAACGAATCCGCCGACGCCGCTGAGGTGCGGCGCCGCACGAGGTAAACGATGGCCGTTCAAGGCTTTCCCTATCTAGTGATGACTGATGGCACGCTCACCGCCACCTTTGCCGATGGGCTGGGCGGCCTGACCAGCTATGCCCCGGTGCGTGGTACCTGGGCGGTGGCCATCACGACCCGCCGCCGGGCGGCTCTCGGGCGCGGGCCGTGGAACGAGGTGATCGAAGAGTGGGAACTGAACATTCGTGGGGCCGACGCGGCCACCGCGCTGAGCAACCTGGAAACGCTGGTGCGGCTGCTCGACAATGCCGATCGCTTCTGGCGACTGGGCGAAAACGTCTCGCCCGTGCTGCTCAAGTACACCCCGCAGGGCAGCACCTTGTTTACCACGGCAAATCCGAGCCAGGCGCTGGTGATCGGGCGCGCGCCGGGCGATGAGACGAACCTGACCCTGCCGGCCATCTTTAACGACGTGGGGATGTACTACGAGATCCGTGGGGTGCGGCTGCGCTTCCTGCGTACGGGCCAGTGGCTCAACCCGACCGCTGAAACGGCCAGCTCGAGCGTGGCGGCGATTCCCACCGTACAGAGCGCGACGCTGGCCAGCACCCTGACCATCAGCAGTCCGACGAAGTTAACCTATGACTTTACGGTCGCTGGCGTGCCCACCTATATTGACTCGTCGTCGCCGTCGTTTGTGCTGACCGCGAACAGCACCAGCCGGCTGCAGATCTACGAGGGCGAGGCGGCCTCGTTCGCGGCGCCGTGGGCCACGCAGGCCGACGCGGCGGCCCGCGCGCGCGGCGGCAGCGTGATCCGCTACTCCCCTGGGGCGCTCTCAGCAACCTTGTTTTGGGCCTTCGCCTCGTTCGACGCGAACGCGCGCCGCGTGGCTGTCTGGGCGGCCGTGCGCAATAACTCAACAACGACCGTGTTCACCCTGCGCCCGGCGCTCTGGTCATCGGCGGGCATCCCGCAATCGATCGGGCCGCTCACCACAATCGACGCGAGCATTCAGACGCCGCGCATCGTGTTTCTGGGGATCATGAGCGCGCAGCAGGCGGTGTATGGTCTAGAGTTCGACGCCACGGCCAGCGCGGCCAGCGGCACGCTCGACATTGATTACCTGGTCGTGCACGCGGTCGACGACGAGACCAGCACGACCGTCGCGCTGTATAGCCAGGTTGCGACGGTGTACGCCGTGCCGGTGCTCACCCCTGGCTACACCCCGGCGGTGCTCGACCCGCGCGCGCTGAGCGCGCCGACGCCGCTGGCCACGGCCGGCACCTCGCCGATCGTCGTCTCGCCCTACAATGGCGACGCCTACATTATGACGAAGGGCGCCACGGTGGCCGCCGTGTGGCTGGGCGTGGCCAATCCCGCCGTGAGCGGGTCGTTCTGGCGCCCCAGCACGGTCGGTTCCGTCGGCAGCGCGGCGATCACGGTCGCGCGCAGCAATGGCTATTTGTCGCCGAGGTAACACCGATGCTGATGTTTGGCCTGTTTAGCGGTCCTCCCTCCAGCGGCGGCGGCCTGCTGCTCGACTGCACGCCCTATGCCACCAGCTGCGTGCTCACGACCAATGAGCGCGGGTACGAGCGCGCGACCGCCGCGCTTGAACAGGCGCTGATCGAGTCGTTTCGCCTGTATGACCAGGCGCTGCTGTATGTCGGCGTATCGATGTATGGGCAGACGATTTGGGAGGGGCGCCTCGAAGATCCGACGCTGGATACGCTGGGCTTCACCGCCCAGGCACTGGGCTACTGGCGAGCGCTCTTCGACATCCCCTACATTGCGGCGTGGTCGTCGGGCTCCGTCGCCGATTTCATCCAAACCACCACCGACATGGGCATCGCGGCGTACTCGGATAGTGAGCGCTGGACCAGAGACACGAATAACCGGCTGGGCATTGGGCTGACCGCTGGCGCGACCTACGCAACCAATAAGGCGTCTGGGCTCCTCTTCGGCATCCCACACCGCTCGACACGGAACATTGTCGGGATTCAATTCGCTTTGGAGATCAATTTGCCGGCCGCACACACCTGGCGCTGTGTGTCGTTTGCGGGCGATATCAGCGGCGCGCTCAGCAGTGCGGCGGTCGAGGCGAGTTTGGTCGGCACGGCCGCGCTGGTCAATCGGGCCTATCACCTGATCCTGGGCACGCCGCGCGAGACGTGCGGGATCGATGTGCTGTGCAATGCTGGCGCGGCCTATGCGGGCCAGACCTGGGCCAGCTATGCCAAAGTCACACACGTCAGGGTTGTGACAAGCTCAACAAACCGAGTAAACACCACCCTGACCGCAAACAGGAACGCGGGCGCGAATGTCACGGCGACGGTCGGCAGCACGGCGGGCATGTATGTCGGCATGGAGCTGGTAATGAGCTCGGGGAATAATCCAAGCGAAATCGTAACCGTGATCAGCATTGGCTCTGCTACGCAGTTTAACGCCACATTTGTAGGCAATTACGTGACAACGAACACCGTGCAGGGCTTCAAGGTGACCGCCGATGAGATCGCGAAGGATATGCTGGCCAGCTATGTCAACGCACTCAACTCGGCGCAGCTGTCGAGCTCGACGGCGCTGATCCAGAGCCCTGGGCTGGACTTGATCGACGAGGTCTTTGAGGGCGCAAACATGGCGCCCGAGCTGACGCGCCTGGCCGCACTGGGCGATAATCAAACCCCGCCGCGCATGTGGGAGGTCGGTGTCTATGAGGACCGAACGCTGTTTTTCCGACCGCAGCAGAGCGCGAGCCGTGCGTGGTATGTCGATGTGACCGATCTCTCAGTGGCGCGTACACTCGAGCAACTCTTTAACAGCGTACGCGCGACCTACCAGGATGCCAATGGTCGCACACAGCGGACCACCAGCAGCAGCGACACGACGAGCAGTGCGCGCTATGGCTTGCTCCGAGCAACAGCGGTCGATACGAGTACCACCAGCGCCACCCAGGCGGGCATCGAGCGCGATGCCGAGCTGCAGGACCACAAAGACCCGCTGCCCCGCGCGACGGTGCCATTCGACGCGGTCTATGACGCCGGCGGGGCGCGCTACCCGCTGTGGCTGGTGCGCTCGGGCGATACCATCACCATCCGCAACCTCTCGCCGGGCCTCTCGGCATCGGTCGATCGCATTCGCACCTTCCGCGTCACGCACACCAGCTATGACGCGATGGCCGATGCGCTTGCCGTCGAGCCCGAGCTGCCACCGCTGACCCTCGAAACGATGCTTGCCCGCCAAGCGGAGGGGATACGATAAGCAGGGTGTTTGACTACCCATCCATCGTGTCGATCGGCCCAGCTGTCGGCGCGGGCGCTTCGACGCGCACCTGCTCAGACACACACGCGCCCAGCTGCGCAGCCAGGCCCGCGAGCACATCGGCCAGGATCGGATCGCTTGCCATCAGATCGGCGGCTTGCGAAGAGAGCCACGGCACGACCCGCCGCAGCTCGTCCTCGTCCAGGCTGACGGTTTGTATATCGCCATGGACGATCGCCAGTGTCAGCCCTAACACGCTGCCGTTGCCCGCCTGCTGACCGCTCTTCTGTGTATAGCCGTGGTAGGCGGCGATCTCTCGCAGAACCGCCGCCTCGTCTGGCGCAAGATTCTGGTTGCGTCGTCTCGTGCTCATTCCACCACCCACTCCTCCTGCTCCAGGCCGGGGTGGGTCGCCTCGTCCAAGATCGACTCTTCGATCGTGTACGTGCCTGGCGCGTCCTCATCCGTGAAATCGACATAGACTTTATGTCCGGTGCCAGTCTCGGACCAGGTCGCTTTCCAGGTCGCGCCGTAGGACTCGGCGATTTGCTTGGCGACGGTGATGAAATACTTGCGCATCGACCCCGATAGGTCGATCGCGTCCAGATCCTCCTGCTCCCAGCTGGTCCAAAAATCGTAGCTGTCGAATTCGAACGTGATGTGCGTGACGGCTGCCTGTGCGGTGCTCATCGTCGTCCCCTATTTGCTATATAGCTAATCACTAAGAGGAGTATACCATTGCTATATAGCAAAATCAAGCGTTCTATCATCGTCATTGTACGATAAACGGCAGCCACACCTGTGCGCACGGCCGTCCCAGCTCGGCCAGGCTCGCACAGCCGATGCGCCTCGCCTGATAGGCGGCGGTCACCGCAAACCCCATAATGTCGTCGCCGTCCTGATACTGGTGCGGTAGCCCATACACCACGTGGCCCAGCTCGTGGGCGATGGTTGCGGCGAAGTCGTCGCCACTCGCGCGCAGCGCCCAGATGAGGCCCAGCGGCGTCTGGGACTGCGCCAGCGACGTGCCCAGCAGCCACTGATCCCCGTCGATGAGAAACAGCGTTAGCCCTGGTGGCTGCCAGTAGGGGCGCGACCAGGCGAGCTGCGCGTAGATATCGTCAGTCGTCGTGATAACGCGCTCGCTCGCGATGGCCAATGGCACAGGGACGGGCGCCAGCTGCTGCCAGAAGTCGAGCGCGGCCTGCACCCCGGCGCGGGCCTCGGCGCGCTCGTCGGTCGTCCAGACGGTGTTAGGCGGCTCGACGTAGATGATGTGGATCGGGCGTGGGGGATCGGCGGGCGGGGCGAGGCTGAGCAGCAGCGCGGCGATGATGATGCAGTGCATGGACGTTCCTTGGGACGAAAAGGCCCGGCGGGCGCTACTGTGAGGTCATCGAGAGGTCGGTGTGAGGTAGCGCCATCCCCCTGCGATCATCGCTGTCTCACGAGCCACGTGGCAGGGGATGGCGTCGGCTTACATCGAGATCACGCGCGCGCCCTTCTCGTCGCGTACGCGCAATTCACGCGCCGGTGGATCAATGCCAAGGCGCAATCGAGCGGCCTCGACCTCGGCGCCGAAGGCGTTGCTGTCGCCCTTCAGCACCGCGCGAATCTCCCCCACTCCCCAGCCGTTGTAAACCAATACCTCTATCACGGCTGTTTTCGTTCTGTCAAGTTGCAGCCGAGGCACACGCAGCAATCCCGCAGAGACGCTAGGTCTGTCTGCGTTGTCTGTCTGATCTGTCTGCCGGTCTGCGTGCGGATCGGGCTGTTGCACATCCTGAGAACGGTTGACACTCGCACCGCCCGTGCGCAGGTAGTGATTGAGCCAAAACAGCCCGATCAGTCCACCTGCGGCGACCAGGCAGAGCAGAAACAGCACCCAGGTATTGGGCGCAGGCGTAGGGGGCATCGCATCACCTCCGACCGAAGAGCAACAGCTCACCTAATATCGCGGCAACGACGCCACAAATGAGCGACACAAACCAGATGGCCGCATCAGCACCGCTCGTAAGCACGCCGCCCTCCAGATAGGGCGTGACCAGCACGGCCAGCCAGGCGTGGGTTTGGATCGTCGTGAAGGGCGTGTCAAACAGCAGCAGCACCAGCCAGTACACCGGACCCCAGCGCCCGGCGCTGACAAACTCCAGAGCGGTGACAAGCAGCGCCACGCCCAGCGCCACCAGGTACGAGATGGGCACGCCGCCCGCATCGCCGGGCATCGCCGGTATCAGGAAGGTGCCCAGCACGCTCACCGTCGAGATCCACGACCAGGCCAGAAAAATGATCCCAAACACAACCCGCGTCGGACTGGCCGCGCTGTCGAGCATCGCTCGATCGAGCGGCGGCGCGTTGAGCGGTCGGCTGCGTGTATTGCTCATTGCTACCCCCTGATCTTCGACCCTACGCCGTAGGGCCAATCTACGTTTTGCAATTCGTATACGATTCGTAGCCTACGTATGCCGGCATTCCTTGCACGACCCGCCGTAGCGCTGATTGACTGAGTGCTGCTGCGCGGTCAGCTCCTTGCCACACGTCGGGCACTGGTAGCTTTTGACGGGCGCTGCCGACCCTGCAATCTTCGCCCGCGCGCGCTCGAGCCGAACGTGGCCCGCCTCGATCTCGAGCTGCTGCTGGGCCGTTTCGATCTCCAGCTGCTGACGCTGCCAGTCGAGCCTGAGTGCCGCCTGGGCATCGAGCGCGACCTGGGCCGCCGCCGCCGCCGTCTCACGCTCAGCGCGCGCCTCGACCAAGTAATCTCTTTTGCATAACGTATACAAAAAGAGTAAGACGATCAGCGGTACAATGTGCGCCAGGGCCAGCCAGATGGCCTGCTCAGGCGTGGGAAGTGCGGGAATGACCTTGTAATGGCCCAGGATATACAGCACGCCGTAGAGTGTGCCGCTGGTGATCAGCGCGACGGCCGCCCACTGGCCCACGGCGCGCGCGGGGATGACGACGGTGTGATGCCAGGCGCGGGTGAGCCAGCGGGCATCATCGGTCAGCTGAAGGGCTGCTGTGGTCACTGTACGTTCTCCTCTAGCGGCTCCGTCTCGACTACCACCGCTGGCAGCACGTGATCATCTGGCACCGCGATGCTGACCGAGGGGATCGGCCGATGGAACCACGTGTCACTGATCTCGATCGACAATCGCACCGCCACCTGGCGCAGGTGCGGCGCGGGCGGCTTCTTGCGCACCTCGATCGCGCCGCGGCTGTCGATGAGCAGATAGGCGTTGATTTTCATCTCTTCACCGCCTGGCATTCCAAAACATAGAGATCGGCATACTTCTGAATCGGCGCGCCGAAGTAGCGTGAGCCGACCGGCGTGGCGTTTTTCTTCAGCCGATAGCCGCGCTTCTTGATCTGCGTCAGTGTCACTAGTGTGATACCGAGCTGTGCGGCGTAGGGCACATACATATCGCCTTCAACGCCGTTCCAAACGAAGGGCGCTCCGCCCAGGCCCGATCGGACAGCCGCCGCGGCTTCCCGCAAACGCGATAGGCGGTTATTCATGCGATCGAGAATGGCCTTTGGACTACTCACCTCCCACCCCCTTCCCGGCGCAGCAGCCGCTCGGTCTCATCGTCCTGCACCGCGCGGCGCTGCCGAAACCGCCCAAACCGTGGATCGCCGTAGTCCTCGCGCTCGAACACCTGCGTGACGCGATCCGACACGACCGGCCGATACGGCGGCACCTCGTCGAGCGGCGCGGACTCAGCCTGGCCCAGCAGCGCGACCGCGCGGGCAATGTCGCTGGCGTTGCGCTCGGACCACTTCAGGTCACATGCTTTCGCGAGCTGGGCGAAGTACCAATTAAAGATCGCGGCGGCTTCGTCTGATGGATGCATATCAGCGCTCCCACGCCGCGTCAAGGGCGGCGGCGATGGTCTGAATTGGCGCATGTAGTGGCGTAGCATCGGGCGCCTTCGGTGTGCCACGCCCGGCGAAAAAACCGCTGTTGTGGCAAAACCACGTGACGAGCTCATCGACTACGCCATGCTGATCCGTCGATTGGATGGCAGCGGCGACCACTCTGCCGCAATCGATGCCACTCTCGGGCGCGCGATTGATGCCGACTGCGATCGTTGCCTCCGATGGGCTATGCCACACCACCAGCAGCGCGCCCACCTCGAAGGCGGCGAAGGTTGCACCTTGCGCAGCGCCGTCTAGGGCGATGAGCAGGCCGTCGGCGCTACGATAAACCGTATGCGTGTCAAGCGATGCCGTGGCTTCCTGCTGATCAAGAAGTCGTTGGGCCAGGTCGTCCAGTACATCAAACCCGCGCATCAGGAGAAGATCATCAGATACCCGTCGCGCTTTCCAGGCACTCAGCAGCGCGTGGATGCCGAGCTGGCGCGACGGGTTCGCCAGCGCGTTGCCAGTGTCGCCTGCCAGGACCAGCTCGATCAACGGCTTCAAGTGCCGCAGATCGGCGCCCGGCAGTAGGTGCGTGTACACCTGCATCGCCGCGCATGTCTCGTTTGCTGTCGCGCCGGGGAACTGGTGATGATCAAAGCGATTGTTGTACTTGTCATAGACACGCCCTGTATCGACCACGGCAGCGGCCGAAGTGAGCACGTCGGAGTCAGGCGCGCCCGTATTCACCAGCTTGATCTCGGCATCGGCGAAGCCGCCGAACCGCTGGAGCAGCCAAAGCGCGACAATACAGTCCCAATCTGGGGAAACGTGACCGACAATCGTTCGCTGTGTCATATGCCTTACTCCTTATGCCACGTTCATGGCCACGTTCCGAGATAGATACGACCCGATCCAGGCCGATGCACATGCACTGCGTTTCGCAGTATTAACCCCAGATCCCCTCCCGTAACACCCCCATCACCCAAGATGACATTGGGTGCAAACGGGAGGGGGTTTAGGGGATTAGGACGGGGGAGAGCTATCGTCTTTGGGTAACGCTGCCACGCTCGTTGCCACGCTCGTTGCCACGTTCGCTGCTTCTTCTTCGATTTTTTCGGAGAGCAGCGCAACAATTAAATTACTGATGGTGCGGCGCTCGCGCTGCGCGCGCTCGGCGAGCTGCTGATGAAGATCATCGGGTATCCGAACGCTCGTGCGCTTACTCATCATGTGTGCCCTTGTCAGCCATCGTCACACGTACAGTATATCATACAGTGTCAAGACGCTTGCATAACGAGCAGCGCCGCGATGATTTGATCAAGTCCTCTCTGTGCGTCCTCGTGAAAGCACTGCGCTCGCGCGGCTTCGAGCCAGGGCAGCGCGGCGCGCATATCGTCCGACAGGAGCAGCAGGCGCCCGGCTGCGAGGTGTTCGAGGATGTCCGAGGCGGCCTCGTCAGCGTCCTCCTTGCGGTAGCGCGTGGTCGTGATGGTCGCACGCTGGCGCAGTTCCTGAGCGGCCTTCTCGCTCAGGTTGACGCGGCGGATCGTGGTGCCACCGCCGCGATCCATGTCGTGTTTACCATTCGATGTCATAGCCATCTCGCTTTACTCTCTGTGACACGCGCTGCTTTGATACGCCGAGCGCGCGAGCCGCGGCAGCCAGTGTGGGGTACGTCACGCCGTTGATTGTGACGGCTTTGGGTGTGCCGCTTTCTGGCTTCTCGCCAGTCGGCTTGTAGGTCGCCGGGCTCATGACATACATATAATGTCTGTACTCTTTTACGGCAGCGGGGTCGGAGCGGTCAACTTTGCGTGCCATCACAGCGTAAACTGCTTGACGGTCATGCCGAGGTTGCACACATGCGACCGCACGATATCAGCGAAGCGCTGGGCGGCGTTGCTATCATCGAATACCGGGCCATCGGCGTCGTCGTGGGCGTTGGCACCCCAGCCGATATAGCCCGCGCCGTTGGCGGTGAGTTGCGCATCGGCGTCGAAGTTAGCGCTACCGGCATACTCCGCAACGTTCAGATTGCTCTCAACATATTCCATCACGGCGGTGTCGAATGCAATGCGCTGGCCGGCTGTCCATGGCTCGTTGGCCTCGATGTTGACCTCGATGAGTGTTGCCATCGTCGTGTCTCCTGTGTGCTATCTGTTTCCGATGTGTGCAGTATAGCACACTGCAAGAGTGCTGTCTAGATCAATGTTAGGGGACTTTAGGGGTATCTTCAGCCCAACACCCGGCGCATATCATCAACGCTGGCGTGGTCGGTGTAGTGGCCGGTCTGGGTTGCTGAGGCGTGCCCGGCGATGGCCTGCACGACGTTGCGCGGCGCGCCGCTGAGCTCGAGGGTGGTCAGGGCGGTGTGGCGCAGGTCGTGGATGACAGTTTGCTGGGGAATGTCGGCGCGGGCGCGCAGCAGGCGCCAGCGATACTCCACGTGGCCGTAGGTCAGGTTGCGGCCTTTGGCATCGGTGAACACGAGGCCGGTCACCTCCCAGCCGGGCGCGCGTGCTGCGCGCTTCACCTGGTCTTCGAGGTGGATGCGCAGCAGCTCGAGCAGGTCCGGCGGGATCGGCAAGGTGCGTTTGCTTCTTTTTGTTTTGGGGGTTGAAAGTATGGTCTTGCTGCCCAGGCCGGTGTACTGCTGCACGATCGTGAGTGTGCCCGTGGCGAAGTTGATATCGGCCCGGCGTAGTCCCATCCCTTCGCCGCGGCGCAGGCCCAGGCGCGCGTACAGGTGCCAGAGCGGGCCGAGCGGCACCGCGGGCATATCCTCGGTTGCGGCGGCGTCGAGCAGGGCGGCCCGCTGGGCCTCGGCCAGTGCGATGCCCCGGCGCCGGTCGATCGGCGGCACTTTGACCCGCTGGAAGGGGTTGCGCTTGATGTACTCTTCCTCGAAGGCGTATTGAAACGCCTGGCGCAGCACCGCGCGCAGCACGTCGACGCTTTTGAATCCGTTCCGATGGAAGTAGGCGATCAGGTCGTCGGCGCGCTCGCGGCTCACCTGGTCAAGTCGGAGGTTGCCGATCTCGGCCACGGCGAGATCGCACAGGTAGGTGTAGTCTTGGAAGGTCTTTTCCTTGACGTGGGCGCGCTTGCTGTCGAGCCAGGTTGTCAAAAACACGTCGACCCGCTGCGACCCGCCGATGATGTTGCGCGGCGCCTCCTGGTCGTCGCGCTCGGCAGTCAGTCGGTCGAGGTGCGCCTCAGCTTCCGGCCGCGTAGCAAAGGAGTCGTACCGATAATCACCGTGTCCGATCGGGAATGCCGCTTCCCACGGGAGCGACCGGCCGGACTTGTGGCGGATGGCGCCGGTGTTTGGCTTGCGGCGAGCTGGCTTCTTTCGTGATGCCATGGGGATTCTCCTTGCTCATATGCGTCGATCGAGGCCGCAGAGACGAGGAGATGACGCCGCTCCCCAATCACGCGGATGCGGCCCTCTTTGCCCCATGCTATCACGGTTCTGCGATCCTTCAGTCGCAAAAGCTCGGCAGCTTCGTCGAGGGTCAGAAAACGCCCTGCCATAGCTACCCCTCCAAAAACCGCACGCGCTTGCCGAGCGACTGCGCATAGGCCAGCTCGCGCGCCGTGCTTTCGCCGATGTAACCTTGGCAATTCAGGATCAGCACCTCGTCGCAGAGATCGATCTTGCGCAGACGCAGCTCGTCTAACTGAGCTTTAATGCGGTCATATTCTTCACGTGGCAAGTTTCCAAAGTGCTCATCGTCCGTCCCAGATGCCGCGCCGATGCTCAGCACGATCCGGCCTGCCATCGTCTCGCGTAGGCTCGCCGCCTGGAACGCGCGCCAGAAGCGTGTCGAGCCGCACAGACAAACGATGGTCGGCGTGCCATCGGTGTAGCCCGTCCCTGCGAGGCTTGCGACGGCAAGCTCCTGAGCGCACTCGCTATCAAAGTTTTGCTCATCAAGGTAGAAGCTGTACGCCTGGATTGCCACATTGGCGAGCTCTTCGAGCTCTTTCTGTGTTGCTTTCATCAAGGTTTCCTTTCAATCCTCGTACTGCGCGGCCACCTGCTCCAGCCACGCTGCGATCTCCATTGCGGCGCTGCGTCGCCCTGCCCGCCACTGAGCAAGGGCGTCGCTGTCGTCGCGCGGCAGGTTCTCGCGCTCGAACTCGCGGACGCGCTCGGCAACGCGCCGTAGGGCGGCGGCGATGGCCAGATCGGTGGTCATCACAGTGCCATCCTGTGCTGGTAGGCGTGCGACTTGAGGGGCTGCGTTGCGAGCCTATCGACGAAGCGCGCAGTACGCGCCAGTCGTTCGCCGATCGTCCGTTCTTGCGCGCGTTTATCGACCACGCCATGCTGTCAGCGCTGTGCAGCAGCGACTCGATCAGGTCGCTGGCCAGCGCGGTGGTTTTGAGCCCAAAGCCATGCAGGCGCAAATCGGGCCGCGCGGCTTTGATCGCGATCAGCACCTCAGCAATTTTGTTAATATCGCCGTTCCTTTTGCAGACCGACCCGACGCCAACCCAGGCGCGCGGCGCCAGCCTGCGCCCGTACTGCCGGATGTGGTCGACGTACTCGGCTGGCGCGTAGCCCTGAAGCACCGGCATCACGGCCAGTCCGCGCGCGTGATAGTGCAGCGCGTCGTAGCGCGCGATCGTCAGCCGCTGGTGGTCGGCGACGGTGAAGCGCACGCCGGTCAGCCGCTCACGACAATCGAAAATATATTTCTCGCACATGTAATCCTGTGCGACGATTACGATCTCGTCGCACAGGCCAGCGACGCGCCGGGCGAGCGCGGCGTACTGCGCGGGCGTCAGCTGGTGGTCGCCGTGCAGTTCGAGGACACGAAATGCCTGGCTGTCAAGAACCAGCTTCCGGCAGCCCAGCGGCTTCTGCCGCGTCTCCAGTCGCCCCACGTGGATGCAGCAGTGGCTGAAATGCTGTGCGTCTGATGGCTGATGCAGGCCCACATAGAACTGCTCCATTACCCCAGCACCCCGATCTCAATCTCGCAGCGCGGCTGCTTCGCCGCATAGCCCGCGCGCTCAACGATAATCCGGCTCACCCGGCAGTCATCGAAGCGCAGCGCGATGGCCACGGCGTCGAGCGCGGCCTTGATCCGATTGTCGATATCCTGCCGGCGTTTGGTGTCGAGGGTCAGGCGCAGCGTGAACTCCAGCGGCCCCTCAGGCACAGCTGGCAGCACGCCACTCAGCGCGGCAAGCACGAGCTTACGGAATGCCTCGGCCTCAGCACTGAGCGCCTTGCGGCCACCCTTGCAGGTGATGTACATGTGGTTGACCGTGGGCGGCAGCGCGTCGATAATGATTCGGATCATGCCGGCACTCCGTTGAGAATGGTGGCGTGCGTCATTCGGGTTGCTCCTCAAATAAGGTGCCGATATAATTCGACTCGCGCACCGTGATCGGCTGGCTAAAGCTGGCGCGAGCATCGGCGGCGGGATCAATACAATGTGGTGAAAACCAGATGATCTCTTTGTGGGCGTTCGCCCGCCCCTGCCCCTCGCCCTGGCTCCCATAGCCGCCGTGGGCTTTCCAGGCGAGCGACAGCCAGCCCTCGGGCATCTCGAAGTCGTAGCCGCACAGGGCGATGCGCAGCAGGGGATTATCGCCGTTCTCGATCGCCCACTCGCGCACGTCGTCAAACACGCCCGACTCGAACCCGTACACGTCGGCGCGGACCGCCTGGTCGTAGGGCGGGTCAAGGAAAACCGCCGTGAGGCCGTGGCGGAAGGTCACTGATGGCCCAAGCACCCGCCGCCAATCGCCGCAGCAGACCCGCACGCGGCGCAGGCGCTGGGCCAGCATCTCGAAGTAGGCGTACAGGCCGCCGGTTTTGCGCTCGAAGGCGTTGGCGTGGATGCCGTTGCCGCTCGCGCCGCTGTCGCCTTGCAGATGGGGAAGCTGACGATTGACCCCTTGTCCTTTGTGGCTCAGGAACGGCCGCGCCTGCCACGGCTCATGCAGGCTCGCCCGATGGACGCCGAGACCCTTGTGCGTGCGATCGCCGGTCCCGGCGATCGCAGGGCGTTTGCGGGGGAGTGCATGGGCATCCGAGGCACGATGGATGCCCCTGCCAGCATCGCCGACGTGGGGGAGTTGGCGAGAAAGCTCCCCCACGTCGGCGATGCTGGCAGGGGATGGCGGGCACCAGCCCGAGCCGATCCACTGGCTGATCCCCCATACCCACCAGCCGGCCAAGCGAGCATCATACCGATCGGGATCGCCGATCAACTCCTCAACCCAGCCGCGCCGGTCGCGGAGATACCGGTGGCGCGCGTGCAGGTCGACCTCGTTGACGGGCCAGTCAGCCGCCGCCGCAACCGCCTCGGGATCGTGCTGGAGCGCCCGCCAGAAGTTCGAGAGCAGCGCGTCGATGTCGTTGACCGTCTCAGTGCCGAAGCAGTCCGGCCACGCCGCGCCGGGCTTCGCGCCGCATTCTATTGGGCGCAGCAGCAGATCGGAGCCGCCGCCGAAGAACGGTGACACGAAGTTCTGCACGCAGCCGAAGCGTGGCCACACCTGGCCCATAATGCGTGCCTTGCCGCCAAAGTAGGGGAAGGGGCTTTTCAGCGTGTCGGCGGTCATACGTTCAGCTCCATCATCGTCTGCACGGCGACCAATCGGCGCGCTTGCGCCTGCGTTACCCGCTGGCGCTCGGCGTAGCGCACCCAGTAGGTGTAGCTCTCGCCCTGTGGTGTCCCCTTCGGCCATGCAGCGGCCTCATAGCAGGCCCAGCGCACGAGGTCGCCCCGCGCAGGCGGTGGGGTGGTGCGGTAGGGCGACGTCATACCAGCTCCATTGCCAGCTGCTGCGCCGTCGCCGGCGCGCTCGGTGGCGGCGTGGCCAGTCGTCGCTTCTTCGTCGGTGGTGTGGCCCGCTCAGCCCGCGCTGCCGCAAACGTGATTGCGCGCGTGTCGCTCTCCCTGGCTACCTCGAAGCAGTTCGGGCGCGCGCTGGGCCAGCCGGGCGGCGGATAGGCCGATGTGTGAATGAACAGCAGCCCATCACGGTGCGCCAGTGTCGAGCCGTGCCAGTACCAGCCCGCCCTGGCCAGGTCCTCAGGAATGACGATCTCGACCGGGATCGCCATCCCCACGAGATCGAGCCGGTAGGCCGGCGGCTCGCTGCCGGGGATGAACGCGGCGCGTACACCATCCGGCAGGTCGAGCAGCAGCGGCGGGGTCAGCTCAGGTTCGCGCATCATCGCCTCCAGCGTCCCTCGACGCGCGCCTCGGGCTCGATCCAATCCAGCTCCAGCAGCGCAAACACGTCGCGCTCCTCAAGCGTGGCCACCGGCGTTGCGCCCTGGCAGATGCGGCCCTCGTTGAACTTGTACATGCCTGGGCATGCGCCGCCGTGGCGTTTGTCGGTGACCAGCCACTTGGAAAAATCCGAGCTGCCCGTGCGGATCGTGGCCACACAGCCCCACGTCTCAGCGCTGGCGATAAACAGGTCGACGGGCAACTCGTCCCACGCGAACTGCTTGAACTTCGGCCCGTTCTTGCGAACGTCGGCGATGCCCAGCGCTTTCAATCCCTCGTCGAGCCTATTGCGGAACAGGCCGGACGGGTCGCCAAACAGATCGGGGATCGGCTCGACAATCGGCATCACCACCAGTTCCAAGTCACCGACCTCGGGCCGCCGCCGCCTGAGCGAGCCGGCGATCAGAGTGCGTGCGCAGTAGGGCTCAAGCGCGGTAGCAAGCGACTGCGCAGCGGCCAGGGCGGTGGCGTAGGGGATTTTGGCGCCGGTGCTCATAGCGTTTCCTCGTCGCCCTCGTCCGCTTCCTCGTCGCCCAGCGCGCGGCGGAACGGGCCGAGCCCATCATCGGCGGCTGTTTCCTCGGCCGGCGGATCGGCGGCTGGCTGTTGCCACCCCTGCACATCCATCGGCGTGACGCTGGCCATCGTCTGGTGTCCCACAAACCGCTCGCGCGTGGTCTTGAGCGTGACTTCGATACCCGCCGGGCGTCCGCTCAGCGCCGCGTCGATCGCGTCCTCAATCGCGCGGGCATCGCCGTCCATACACTCGATCTGCAGGGCGATCTTGCGCAGCGGCACAATCCCCAGCACAGCCAGCCGGTCAATCGTCCGCGCCATTGCCGTGTCAGCTGGCTCGCCGTGCGGCAGAAAGTGGTCATCAGGCGTGATCGTGATCAGAATTTTGGTTGCCATTGTCGGTGCTCCTCTCGGTGCGTTAGGCCCGGCAGGCGGCGACGATGCGCGCCAGCCGCTCAGCGTAGTCAGGGTCGGCCGCCGCCGCCTCGGCTTCATGCACGCCGTAGAGCACGGTGGCGTTGTCACGGTCGAGCAGCCGGCCGATCTCGGGGTAGCTGGTCTCGCAGCCCCGGTACAGCCCGGCGTAGAGCGCCTGGCGCGCGCGGGCGATCGGCTTCTGCCGCTGCCGGCCAAGCAGCGCCAGGATCGGCACCTCGAAGGCGGCGCTGGCGATCTCGGTGGCCGAGGACAGGCGAGCGGGCGTCAGTGCTGGCTTCATAGGTCACTCGCTTTCTGGGTGCGGTCAGGCAGGCGCTGGTCGGTGCCGTTGAACGTCACGAGCTGGCCACGGGTCATCTGCACGATCCGGCTGTAGGTCGCCTCGTTGATCGTGCCGCGGTCGAGCAGCTCGTCAGGGGTCCAGTTGCTGGTGATGATGGTCCAGCCGCGCTTGAGCCAGCGCGGGTTGACCACGTCGTACCAGGCGTCGCGCAGGCCTGCGCTGGTCGACTCGCGCTGGCCCAGGTCATCGATCACGGTCAGCCAGGCGCGCTCGCCGGGCTCAGCCGAGATCGCCGCCTTGGCCTCGAATGGGCCGCCCA
>Ga0207646_10000644_pt1 | contig 45289 bp, 43 predicted proteins | sample KBSK5502metaG_FD_184343 | JGI IMG/M metagenome (GOLD analysis project Ga0207646, IMG submission 184343) | Corn, switchgrass and miscanthus rhizosphere microbial communities from Kellogg Biological Station, Michigan, USA - KBS K5-50-2 metaG... | ecosystem: Host-associated > Plants > Roots >...
GGAATTGCGCCCCGAGCGTGCCCGAGACCGTACCCGTGCCCTGCGAGTTCAGCACTCGCAGGTTAATCAGATTTGCGTTGGGCGCGATTCCCAGATAAGCGGCGTTCGAAACCCGGCCACCGCCGCCGGCAATCGCGGCCACATGTGTGCCGTGCCCGTAGGGATCATCGGTCCGGTTTTCGCCGGTGAAATCCTGGCTATAGACCACCCGGACGTTATTGTTTTTGTCCAGAAAATCCACATGGCTCGTGTAAATTCCTGAGTCGAGAACGGCGATTCCGATACCGCTCCCATCGACACCATTGACGTTGATGCCGCTGGTCGTGCGCACCGCATCGGCGCCCGTCGTTGCCGAAATATGGCCCATGGATTGAGTCGGCCTGTCTAAAGAGATATAAGCGACTTCATCAAAGGCAGTGACGGCGTCAAAAATGCTCGCCGGCATTTCCACTGAATGCGCCCCAAGGTTTTGGAATGTCTTCCTGATATGCGCACCGTTGCTATTCAGCAGTGAGTTGAGCGAGCTACTCATTGGTGCGCGTAGTTGGACAATGACTTTGATGGTGTCCGTATTACTTGAGCTGTGTGCTTTCGACTGCAAATCAGCGGAGCCTTTGACTTTTCCGGAGCCCAACGATTGAGCGCTGGCGCGGTCGGCAACCATTATGCCGCCGCTTAGGCTGACGAGAAGCGAGAGGCAGGTCAGCAATGTCATGAACGGGGAACGTTTACTTAATTTCATTTCAGTCATCCTTATAATTGTCTGGAGTCAGTCCAAGCTTCTCGTTTGAAAAGGGCCTAGAGAGCTTTGAATGGACCGCTTTTGTTGATTACCCCTCCATCACATCGACAGCTACAGAAGAAAAGAAAGAATGGCCGCAGAAAATATGGTTTTATGCAGTGTCCTTCGGAAACTCACACTGTCGTATCCCGGCGAGCCGGGTCTTAGGCTGGTAAGTGCGTGCCGAACTCGCCTTCGCACTGAGGCGGCTGTATTGGTGACGGAATTTGAAAGAACGAGCTCAGCGTATGTCGAGCGCAGATCCCATCGCGAGAACCGTGCCAGAGAGATCGATCATGACAGTAGGCGAAGAACCTTAGAAGAACGAGAATGAAGCAAAGCCTGCGGCATTTTGGGCTCGGGCAAATCGGATGAGAAATAAATCACTCGGAACGATCTGGGCAGATGGGGGCATCAGACAGACGTGGCAGTAATACGCAAAAGACCGTGGCAGTAATACGCATTTGCGAAACCGCGAACGTCAAGGCGATGTCTGTCCACGAATGGTTTGCGAGAACGAACGCATGAGATGTAATGTGACCACGCCGGCGCCGCTGCCGCGGCCAAAAACCGGGACTTGCCTCACTCGAACTTTTTCTTTCTCGGATTTTCATGGGGCGTTTGGTCATGCGACTCGCGCGTCGTATCATTGAGTCCAATGCAAAGCATCGCAGTTACGGAGACGGCGCAGGCCAGGGGCACGTTGAAGGATTCATATGGCCGCTCGATTCGCGATCTGCGCGTGTCGCTGACCGACCGCTGCAATTTTCGTTGCTTCTATTGTCTGCCGCACGGTGAACCACCCATCGCACCGAAAGAGCAGATGCTCTCGTATGAAGAGATCGAGTACGCCTGTAAGATTTTCGTGGAACTGGGGATTGAGAAAATCAGACTGACCGGCGGCGAGCCGATGATGCGCCAGGACATCGAAGTGATGATCCGCAAGCTGGCGGCCCTCAAATCGAAAGGACTGCGGGATCTGGCGCTGACCACAAACGGTTACTTTCTGCCCGATCGCGCGCAGGGATTGAAGGACGCCGGACTGGATCGGATCACGATCAGCCTGGATAGTTTGAAGCGTGACGTGTTCAAGCAGATGACCGGCGTCGATGTTTTGGATCGAGTGCTGGCCGGAATTGAAGCCGCAAAGAACGCCGGCTTACAACCAATCAAAATCAACGCGGTCATCGTGCGAGGTCACAATGAAGATGAAGTGGCAGACTTTGCCGCATTCGCGCGTCAGCATGACGTCAAGATGCGCTTCATCGAATTCATGCCGCTGGATTCCGGTCACGAATGGTCGCGCGACGACGTGGTTTCGGGGCGCGAAATTCGCGAACGCATCAGCGAAAGATTTCCCCTGGTTCCGCTCGACGTGCAGCGCGGTTCCGAGACCGCCTCACGCTTTCGCTTTGCTGACGGCGCGCCCGGAGAGATTGGGATTATTGCTCCGGTAACGGAAGCATTCTGCGGCGCGTGCTCGCGAATACGTCTAACTGCCGACGGGCAAATCCGCACCTGCTTGTTCTCGACTGTCGAACATTCCCTGCGTGATGTTGTTCGCGACGGCGCCTCACGCGCAGAGATTGTCGACTTCATCGAAGGTGTGGTGCTGAAGAAAGAGCCCCGCCACTACATCAACGATCCACATTTCGTCGCGCCTTCCCGGTCGATGAGTTTCATCGGCGGATAGCACAACCCCACCGGAGGTAACCTCATGCAAAGGACTAAGCTGCTACGCCTACTCTTGCCAATCGTCCTTCTGGATGTGCTGATGGGAACTGCGGTGGCCCAGGACTGCGCGCCGCCGGCGATCGCCAGAAGCAGCAAAACCGCCAGCATTTTCTCGCCGGAACAGGAAATGATTCTGGGTGAGCTCACCTACCAGAACCTGGCTCGTGAAATGCGCTTCGTGAGGGATCCGCAACTCGTCGCGCACCTCGAGGCCATCGCGGACAGGCTAATCAAACGGCTACCACCGACCGGACTCAAGTTCAATTTCTTTATCATCGACATTCCCGAGGCGAACGCCTTTAACGTACCGGGCGGATACGTGTTTGTCTCTCGCAAACTGATCGGGTTTTCAAATAATGAGGACGAGCTGGCCGCCGTGGTCGCTCACGAGTTGGGCCATGCTGTGGCCGGTCATGGCGCCAGCGAGATCTCCAGACTGTGGAAAAGAGTACTCAACATCACCCAGGTAGGGGATCGGAAAGACATTGCGAATAAATACAACCTTCTTATCGAAAGGTGGAGAACCAAGAACATTCCACCCGAATCCGAGGAAGACTCAGAGCAACAGGAGGCGGATCGGCTAGGTCTGTATATGTTGGTTGCAGCTGGTTATGACGCGAGTGCGGTCGCCTCGTTTTTCGGCCGGCTCGTCGAATCCAAGGCCGGCTCAAGCAGTTGGTTTACAGACATTTTTGGCAGACCCAAACCCGAAGATAAGCGTTTGCGCGAGATGGTAAGGGTCACACAGCAATTGCCGGCACAGTGCCGCGATAATCCAAAGGCGATGGCTTCGCAGGATTTTCTCAAGTGGCAAGCGGATGTCGTTTCGTATCGCAATACGGCGTCGGCAGAAGTGTTGCCCGGTTTGCTCTGGAAGAAAGAACTCTCGCCGAAACTCAGGAGCGACATCTCGCACTTTGCTTTCAGCAACAACGGTAAATTCATATTGGCGCAGGATGAGTTTGCCATTACGGTCATTCGTCGCGAGCCGTTGACGGTCCTGTTCCAGATACCCATCAACGATGCTCACCCGGCTTCGTTTACACCAGACGGCGACTTCGTCGTTTTTGGTACCAGGAACCTGCGTTATGAAAAGTGGAGTGTGAGCGAAAAGAAACCCGTTCAGGTGCGCGAGCTGGTTCTGCGCCGAGATTGCTGGGAACACGAGTTTTCTCCAGACGGTAATTACGTGGTGTGCTTCGACTACAGTTTGAATCTGAATGTTCTGGACATACGAACGGGAAAGAAGATCTGGGAGAAGAAAGACTTCTACAGGCTGACGTACCTCGAATACTATTTCTGGGAAGGTGCCGCAGCGCGGGAAGAGCTCTCTGAACGTAAGAGGTTTTTTCACATTAGGTTTTCGCCGGACTCACAGTTCCTGATGGTGGCCCGCACCAACAAATTCCGTTTCAAGTACACGGTTGATCTCATTACTGAGGACAAGTCCGATGACACGGTGATCGCGCTCGACTTGAAAACCCTGAAGCCGATCGATGTAGGCGGCGAGATAAAAACTGTTACCAAGAGGCCGTTTCTCTTCCTCGACTCAGGGAGAATTCTGGGAATGCCTTCGGTCAGGACCGAAGATGCGGGAATCTTCTCCTTTCCTGGCGGAAAACGCCTCGAGAGGTTCAATTTCGGCGCGGAAATTATACAGAGTACAGGGAATCCAAACTATGTGGTCATCAAGCCGCTGGGAAACGCCAGGATGGGCATCTTTGATCTATCGCGAAAAGCGATTGTTTCCGGTTCAGATAAGATAGATGTTGCGATCTGGGACAAGTTTTTGGTCTTTGAATCAATCTCCGGAGAGGTGCGAGTTTCAGAGATTTCGTACGACGATACACAGAAGCGAATCCAGCCTCAGACCCTGGACAAAGTCGAAATCCCCGTGGCGCCCGTGGGTGAAATTACAGCCGCCGATGTATCAAACAATCTCGAGTGGCTGGCGGCCTCTTCGAAAACCAGAGGCGCTGTCTGGAATCTCGGAACCGGCGACCGTAAACTTTTCGTCCGGGGTTTTCGCGGCGCGCTGCTGGCTGACAATGGCACCGGCCTGGCAGATTTTCCGAAGAATAGCCGGGATGCGCACGCTCTGGCGGTCCTCGATCCTTCAGCCAGCCAGGCCCAGAACTATGCCGAAGTCCCTGAACGCGGATTCCGGCAGTATGGAAGATTTCTCCTCGTCAGAAAGAGTTTGAAGGAACCAAAGCAAAACAAAGAGAAAGAGAACGACAAGCGGGTCAAACCGCCGGACGAGGCAGAAGCGGAAGAGGAGGAATCGCTGCAGAAAGAAGTGAGCTTTGAACTACGCAACGTGCTTGACGGTAAGCTCGTGTTTTCGCGTGAGTTTCGCAAAGAGGCGCCGTCGTTCTTCTTCGATTCATATTCAGGAAGATTGATCCTTTACTGGACACTGGGAAGCGAAGTCGGCAAATCCAGACTAAAAGAAGACGCAGCACTGGCGGCACGTGCCAAAGAACTGGGGAATAGGGATGACGACTATCTAGTGGAAATCGTCGACTGTTTTGCGGGGAAAACAGTTGGTACGTTCCTGCTGGAAACCGGTAAGGGCTCCTTCTCGATCGATGCGGGCCTCTCCGACGGAGACTGGCTGGTCCTGCATGACTCAGAGAATCGGATCCTCGTCTACTCAATCGCAGAGGGACGTCTGCGGCAGCGATTCTTCGGCGCCACGGCGGCAATTAACCTGGCGAAAACCCAGGTCATTGTTGAGAACCAGCCGGGCGAACTCACGGTCTACAGTCTCGAGACTGGCGACCCTCTAAAGCGCTTGAATATTTCGGGCGTCGCGCTCTTTGTAAGATTCACACTTGACGGAAAAAAACTGTTCGTACTCAGCGGTGCGCAGGCTGCCTACGCGTTCGATGTTGAAAGGTTGACTTCGGCATCTGCACGTTGAGTTTACCCTCCTGCCTTTACCAGTTGACGCCCGCCGCCGTTTGACATAACTTTGCCGCCTCACTCAAGACTCTTTTTTCTCTGGAGGACCGCCCGATGAACCCCAAACGTTTCGCTGCCGTTCTGTTGTTCCTGCTGTGCTTCGTCTCTCTGGTGTCTGCTCAGGAAAGGCCCGCTACGACTGATGAGAAAAAGCCCGCAAAAACCGAAGCGCCCGCGCCGCGCACAAAAGACGGGAAAAAACTGCTGACGGCGGTAGATCTGCTGAAGACTATCGGCGTAAGCGCGCCCAGAATTTCTCCGGACGGCGCGCGCGTGGCCTACACGGTCAGCGAAACCAAAATGGAGAAGGACAAGGAATGGAAAAACGTCAGCCAGATCTGGGTAGTTCCGACGGGCGGCGGCGCATCTCGACAATATACGCGTAGCGAAAAGAGCGCTTCGGCGCCCGAGTGGTCGCCCGACGGAACAATGATCGCCTTTCTTAGTGACCGCGAGAAGGACGGCGAGCGCCAGGTTTGGATGATGATGGCCGACGCCGGCGAAGCGTGGGCTGTCACCGCGCACAAAGGTGGCGTCAGTGGCTTTCGTTTCTCGCCCGATGGCAAGCAGCTTTTGCTCTCGGCCACCGATCAACCGTCGAAAGATGAAGAAGATCGCAAGAAGGTCAAGGACGACACGATGGTCATCGACCGCGACATCAAGATGAGCCACCTGTGGCTTTGGAACATCGAGAAGAAAGAAGAGAAGCGTCTGACCGAGGGCGAGTTCACCGTCAGCGATCCGCAATGGTCGCCGGATGGCGCGCGGATTAGTTACACGACTCGGCCTACACCGAAAGCCGACGACGGCAGTTTGAGTGACGTCTGGGTGCTGACGATTGCCGGTGGCAAGAAGCAGCACCTGCTAAGCGACGCGGGATCGAGTGACACCGCGCGCTGGTCGCCGGACGGAAAATGGATCGCGTACACGGGAAATCCAGATGCGGACGCCGGAGTCTCAACTACATATCTCTATCTGATCCCGGCGACGGGCGGTACACCCAGGCAACTGACCACGAAATTCGATTTGAGTGTGGGTACTCCAGTCTGGTCGCGCGACGGCAAGACGATCTATTTCAGCACTAACCTGCTCGAAGCTATCGAAGTTTACTCGGCCGATGTCGCGACCGGAGCCGTAAAGCAACTGTCGCGACGCGGCGGCTCTACCGGGATCACTGAAATCAGCCGTGATGGGAAGACGATCGTGGGAACGTTTTCAGGAGCCTCGCGGCCTACCGAACTCTACAAGACCGGCGCTGATTTCGCTTCGATCAATCCTCTGACTGATCATAACGCCTGGCTGAAAGACTATGCGTTGGCTGAAACCGAAGTCGTGAAGTGGAAGAGCAAGGACGGCACGGACGTCGAAGGCCTGCTCACAAAACCGGTTAGCTATGAAGCGGGGAAGAAAGTGCCTTTTCTGTTGAATCCCCACGGCGGTCCGACCGGAGCTTCCATCAACAATTTCAACGGTACCGTGCAGGTGCTCGCGGCGAACGGCTTCGCGGTGCTGCAACCAAACTTTCGCGGATCGACCGGCAAGGGCCTGGCTTTCGCGCAAGCGAACAAGAACACCTGGGGCAAAGGCGATTACGAAGACTGTATGACCGGCGTGGACGCGATGATAGCGAGCGGCATTGCGGATCCGGATCGGCTGGGCGCGTATGGCTGGTCGTATGGCGGCTATATGACCTTCTGGATTCTGACGCAGACGGATCGCTTCAAAGCGGTGTCGCCGGGCGCGGGCCTGTCGAATATCTATTCGATGTATTCACAGAACGACATTCAACGTTATTTGCGCTGGTTCTATTCGGACAAATCTCCCTGGGACGCCACCGATCTTTATTGGGACCGATCGCCGATGAAATATGTGAAGAATGTAAAGACACCGACGATGATCATGCACGGACAGGTGGACACGCGCGTGCCGATCGCGCAGGCTCAGGAGTTTTACATGGCGCTCCGAGAAATGAAGGTGCCGGTCGAGTTCGTGGTTTATCCGCGAGAGAACCACGGCTTTACTGAACCGCGGCATCAGATGGATCGCGTGCGCCGCTACGTTAAGTTCTTTGCAAAGTACCTTAAAGCGCCGGTGGTGACAGAGCCGGCCGGGCAATCGGGAGACAACGAGTAGGGACACCCATACAGAAACGCAACTAGTTTTCTCTTAAAGGTGATCGGGAGGTTGAGTGATGTCTCGCCTAATGCTTGGTAGTGTTTGCGGTCTGATTTGGGGCGCGCTTTCAGCCGCTTCGATGATTCCGCTTCAGTTTAATGATAAGAGAGCAGCTTTATTGGGAGCGTTTCTGAATCGATTCGCGATCGGCTTTGTCATCGGAGCCGCGCGCTTGCCTTTGCCTGGTTGGGTCAGCGGTATTGTCTTTGGCTTGCTGCTCAGTTTGCCCGACGCGATCATCACCAAAGCGTACGTTCCGATAATCGGCCTTGGCGTGGTCGTGGGTGCGATCGTCGGGATCATCGTGGGCAAGTGGGGCCAGTAGAACTGACGGCTCGTGTCGGGTCGATGTCGATCGAGCTGGTGCGGTTCAGCCGTCCGTTTCACGGACTTCGGGTTCATTTTCCGTCGCAAACCACCGATGAATCGGTGGGCTATTATCATCCGTCCGCTCCGCGGACTTAACCAATTAGAACAATCCAATGAGAACATCAACCGCTATTCTCTTACTGCTTATCTTTTCCCTCTCTTCTCTCGGTCAGACGCCCCAATCCGATCGCCAACAGTTCATCCGGATCGAAGCGCCGTTGATTGCTCTTACTCACGTGCGCGTGATCGATGGCACCGGCGCCGCCGCGCTCGAGGATCAAACAATCGTGATCGCCGACGGCAAGATCCAATCAATAGCGCCGAGTGCAACTGCGAAAGTTCAGCCCAGCGCCCAAATTCTCGATCTGAAAGGCTATACGGTCCTGCCGGGATTGGTGGGCATGCACAATCACATGTTCTTTCCCATGGGCGGCTCGCCGCCGATGTATTCGAATATGGGGACGAGTTTTCCGCGGCTCTATCTCGCGCTGGGCGTGACTACGATTCGCACCACCGGTAGCGTCGCCCCTTACACCGATCTGGAAATCAAAAAGCTGATCGACAGCGGCCGCATCGCCGGCCCAAAGATGCACATCACCGCGCCTTATCTGGAAGGAGCCGGAGCGTTCACGCCGGTGATGCATCAACTCACGGGAGCGGACGATGCGCGCCGCATGGTGAACTACTGGGCCGATCAGGGCGCCACTTCCTTCAAAGCCTACATGAACATTACGCGCGATGAATTGCGCGCGGCGGTCGAAGAAGCGCACAAGCGCGGCCTGAAAGTTACCGGACATCTTTGTTCAATCGGTTATCGCGAAGCGGCCGAGATCGGGATCGATAATCTCGAGCATGGTTTGCTTCCTGACTCGGAATTCGTTGCCGACAAGCAGCCGGATAAGTGCCCCGCCGGCGTCAACGCGAGTCTCCGCACACTCGACCTCAACAGCGAACCCGTCAAAGAGACCATCCGCACCCTGGTCGCAAAGAAAGTCGCGATCACTTCGACGCTTCCTGTCTTCGAAGCCGGCGCGCCGCTAACTCAAAGCGGCATCGGCGCCGCGAGTGCGCTCTTGAATCCAAGGCTGCTCAATGTGATGAACCCCGACGCGCGCGTGCGTTATCTGACGGCGCGTTCGCGCGTTGCCGCAAACTCGCCTGCGCCTCTGTTGGTGCGCAAGTCGATGGATTTCGAACGAGCCTTTGTCGCCGCCGGAGGTTTACTGATCGCCGGCCTTGACCCAACGGGTAACGGCGGCATCGTCGCCGGCTTTGGCGATCTGCGCGAAGTCGAACTGCTGGTCGAAGCAGGTTTTACTCCAATGGAAGCGATCAAGATTGCCAGCTTTAATGGCGCCAGGTTTCTGGGAGAGGACGCGCGCGTCGGCTCGATCGCCGCGGGCAAACAAGCTGACTTGATGATCGTAAAAGGAAACCCTGCCGCCAACATTAGTGACATCGAAAAAGTCGAGATCGTTTTCAAAGACGGTGTCGGTTACGACACCGAGAAGTTGATCCAATCAGTGCAGGGATTGGTGGGGATTAGGTGATGCATCGTAGACATTGACGCCTCGCTCACAGACTCATGGAACGAAACCATGGCTGTTCACACCGCTGGCGCTCCACGAAACCGCAACGCCGTTCGCGCGCGGGCTTTCTCGGCCTCGACTTCGCGATTTCGCGGAGGCGAGTTGGTGACGAGCGAATCAAGAAGCTCACCCGCGGCTTTCGATACCGTCTCGACCGCGTGATCGAAGGCCGGCTCGTTAGCCTTGGATGGCTTGCTAAATCCGCTGAGTTTTCTCACAAACTGAATTGCTGACGCGCGAATCTCTTCTTCGGTTGCCGGCGGTTTGAAGTTGTGCAGAGTCTTAATGTTGCGACACATTTTACGGTTCCTTGATTGGTAATTTGGAAGCTGACCAAAGATACAATGTGATTATTCAGCGTGCAACCAGACGACCCTGCGCATTGCTCTTCCGCCGCTCAAATTTGCAAAACTGGGCAAATAAGTCCGTTAAAGCCAGGCCGCTACGCGATTAAGGAACCGACTCCGCTTCGTGTGATTTCGTGGATCGTCTCTCAGGCAGGCAGCGGTTCGATCCACGAAGCCACACGAAATGCCACTGACGGGTTTTACGCCGGTGCCTTAGAACTCTCAGTAATCGAGGTAAGCTCCTGCCTGTTTGAAAAAGCCGTCGACTTGATCGGTGCTTATGCTTCCGCCCTGGTTTCAGGCTAACACGCGGGTCATGCAGCTTTTTTATCAAGCTCACGGGAAGATCTGTGATCGAAGGGAAGATTTAGGAGTGGCGGAGCTGAATTTTGGAGTGCGGCGACTAGTCGCCGCTTTCGAAAGCGCTGACTAGTCAGCGCACTCCAAATCTGGCGCCCACTTCGCAGGCTGGGGAATAAATTCTTATGCGATCCGGGGGTGGCGTGCTGCGCACTTACCCCCGGTTACTATCTGTCACGGCTACGCCGTGAAATCGCCTGTAGAAAACATCACGGAGACTCCCCACGTATTAACGAACGCGGCATCGATCTAAATGTCGGGAGCGAGCAAGAATGTCTTCGCAAACATCGACACAAAAGAGCGCGGGGTTCGACGAAATCTACGCGAGAGTCCCTCGGGAACAAGTCGCCCGGCTGAAAGTTTTTCGGAGCACTCATCCATATAAGCAGCTCACTGTTGGCGATACGAAGGGCGATACGAAGTGGGAGTACATATCCTGCGGGCAAGGAGAACAGGCGCTGCTCTTACTGCCCGGGGCGTTATCCGTAGGCGAGTCACTGTTCCCGTTCATCGAGGCTTTTGAAAACGAATATCGCATCATCGCGCCTTCTTATGCACTGTCACTTACGATGACCGGGCTGTGTCTTGGGTTAGCTCATATTTTGGATTCCGAAGGTCTGAATCAGGCTCACGTATTCGGCGGTTCATACGGCGGACTTGTGGCGCAATATTTTGCGCGTCAGTTCCCTCATCAAACCCGTAGCCTGATCTTGTCGCATACGTTCGTGCTCACTCCGAGGTTTGCGAAACCACTATGGATTGCCGGTAAAATTTTTCCCGCGTTTCCCCAAAAACTGTTCGTGCCTATTCTCAGGATGCGGCTTAATAAAATGTTGCTCTCAACGCTGCGTGCCGCCAATCATCCGGAAACGGAGTTCTGGCGCGCTTACCTTAACGAAGCAATCGCTTCCGACTTACTGAAAAAAGTTTTCATACATCAAAACAACTGCTTACTTGAGCTCGCACGTCAGCCGCAATTTACGCCTGATGACCTGAAGGGATGGCCCGGCAAAGTTCTGATCATCGAATCCGAAGACGACCCGGCCATAACGGCGCGAGACCGAGCGTTGCTGCGCAGCACATATCCAAACGCTCAGGTGCATGCCTTCCGCGATGCAGGTCACGCTTCTTCCATTCTAAAGCGAGAGGAAGTTTTGTCGATCATCGGGAGCTTCCTCCAAAAAGATCGGTAGGACAACGGAGCGTGGCGTTGGGATTCTGTAACCGCTTCGCAGGCTGGGAATTCTTTTCTTACTTGATCCGGGAGTGGCGTCTCGATTGATCGGGACTTACCCCATTACTTTTTGTCACGGCCCAGCGAAATGCCGCCAGCTAATGCCCGCCGTCGGTCACCGAGAACTTTATGTCGCTTGAGCTTTCGGCCAGCTTGATATCGTTGCTGTTGTAAGCGGTAACAATGCATCTGTATGAACCCGCGGCGAGCGGCTTTTCCAAAACGTACGACGTGCCATCAATGCGCTTGTTGATGTAGTCGTAATTGGTTTGAGCGCCGCTGGCGCTGTCGGCATGGATGCTGAACTTGTAATAAGCAGCATCAGGATAGCTATCCCACCTGATCTCCATATTGTTCGCCGGGAGTTTGGCGCCGGCTTTCGGACTCAGGAGTTTCAGATCACTTTTGAAGAGATTGGAATCAGGCGCAAAGAATGTCTGATCGCCCTCAATCTTATACTTTGCCGACGAGACAAAGCCTGCGGTTGCGAAAACGTAGTATGGCGTATCAAAGACTTTCGCGATCAGGCCTTCGTAGATTCCGGGCGGCACATCTTTGATCAAATACTCGCCGTTGGCGTCGGTCCTGGCGATAAAGGTTTGGCCACCGCACCCGCCGAAATACTGGCTAAACTTTTCGCATAGTTTTACTTCGATGTTGGCCACCGGTTTTTGGTTATAGAAGACTTTGCCGGCAACGTTGGCCTTGCCGGAGGCGGGCTTCTCTTTCTCTTCGCCGGCGCCGGAGTGAAGGATGCCCTGGTCATCCGGCTTTGGCGCGGAAGTTACGGTATTCGAGTTGGTCGCCCGACCGCCGTCCTGGTTCAGGGAAGACTTGCAGGCCGATCCGAAGACGATGAGTAACAACGCACCGATGACGGTTGTCCTTGCCAAAGCAGACATATGGTTTCCTCCCAGGCCAAATATTGTCGCGTGCTGATGTCACCGTGCGAGTTTCTTGCGCAGGTTCGCTTCAACCTCGGGCCACTCTGCGGAAATGATGCTGAACAGGATCGAGTCTCTAACTCTTCCACCCCTCATCACCATGTGACTTCTCAGAACGCCTTCCTCTTTCGCGCCGAGTCGCAAGATCGCGTTTCGTGATCTTTCGTTGCGCACGTCGGTGAGGAACTGAACGCGATTCAGGTCCCAATTATCGAACGCCTGCTGAAGCAACAACAGCTTCGCCTCAGTATTCGCGGCCGTCCGCTGCCAGGAATGGCCCAGGAAGGTATAGCCAATCTCGGCATTCTTATGCGGCATTTCGATGTTCAGAAAGCGCGTCGACCCGGCTACGGCTTCACTCGTCTTATCGATAATTACGAACGGCAATTCCCGGCCGGATTGATAACCTTCCTCAGCGGTCGCCATGAAGACCTGCATGTCGCGAGGATGCGGAACCAGCGTGACCTCAAGGTTCCATAACTCACCGTTTCTGACCGCCGCGCAGAGGCCATCGTGATGGCTCGGGGCCATGGGCTCCAGCCGGACATGGCTTCCTTCGAGGGTGATCTTTTCCAGAGACATGTTCGCTACTGCATCGCCTTAATATCATCAAGCAGCACGCGCTCATGACCTTCGGGATTGACCTTCTCGTAAATCTTTCGCAGCACGCCCGTAGGATCGATCACGAATGAAGTGCGGTTCCAGTACATAGTGCCCTTGTAATCGCTCTGGCCGACACCTGCCGCGTCCAGCAATTCATGATCTGGATCGGCAAGCAAGTCGATGGTGAATGAAAACTTGTTGCAGAAGTTCTTATGCGACTCGACATCGTCGGCACTAACACCCACGACCGCGATGTTGGCGTCGTCAAATTCCTGTTTGGTCGCGGTAAATGATTTGCCCTGAATGGTGCAACCGGGCGTGTCGTCTTTTGGATAGACATAAACGACCAGCCACTTGCCCACGAAATCACCAAGCGTGACCATCGCGCCGTCCTGATTTAACAAACTAAATTCGGGAAACTGCTTTCCAATTTCTGCTGACATTATAGGTTTTGTCCCTTCTGTTTTGTTCCTTCCGAACAGTGTACTACTCTTCGTGGGTAGGCGGGGCAGTAACCCGACCGTGAGGGAGGGCGTCAGCAGCGAATCGAAACGCCCTCCCTAACGGTCGGGCTACTGCCAGTGACCTATGCCGCTTCATTAATCTCTTTCACCGCGCGTTGACTCGAATCCAGCGCCCCCTGCATCCATGAAAACCACGGCGAGAGATGTTCGCCGGCAAAATGAATTCTGCCCACGGCAGATGAGGCGGTGACAAAGTCCCGTGGTCCCACAAACGCCCATGCGCCGCGCGCCCACTCGTCTTCAACCCAGCACTTGGTCGTGCCGTGTTCATAATTCTCGCGCAAGCCTGGAAACATTCCGTCGAGCTGATCGAGTGTCGAGCTGATTCGTTCGCTGTCTTTCATGGCGGCAATGCGTTCAGCCTGACCCGGACGCGCATAAGTCATCAGGATGCCGCGCGGCCCCGGCTGATTCCAGGTTGGCTGCCAGACCTCCACCGCGTCTTTGGTGAAAGCAAAACCACTGAGCCCACTGTCTTCCCAGAACCGTTTCTTCGCTTGCAGGTACACGCGCGTGACCGAATCGTATTGGAGTTTCCTGATGACGTCGCGCTTGCGTTCTGGAAAAGTCTTTGGCAATTCAATGTTCCGCAGGGTCGAAAACGGAATCGCGCAAAGAATGTGATCGGCGGTGATGGTCTGTGGACTGCCACTTTGCAGGAAAACTGCCTGCGTCCCTTTGGCATCCTGATCAATGCGCACGACCGGCGAGTTATAGCGAATCTTGTCGCCCAGCCACTGGCCCATTGCTTTGGGAAGCATGTCTGTGCCGCCTTTGATCTTAGACCAGCGCGCGATCTTACCGCCCAGCTCTGAGCCAAAGGTTTGTCCCAGTATTTCGGTGAAACTCTCGATCGGAACTTCCCGCCTGCCGTCATCAAAGCGCAAAGCGTTGAGTTTCGCCGGGTACATCGGCTCGAGCGGAACGTCGAAAAGCTTCACGTACTTCAAGGTCAATGCATGATTGTCGGGAATCCGCGCCGCGCCGGCCTCTGCATAAAGTCCGTCAGAGAAAGGCTCGCGCAACGTGTGCACGCGTCCGCCGGGCCGCATGCGGGCCTCAAGAATCGTTACCTCATGACCGAGCTGAGACAGTTCGTATCCGGCGGATAGGCCTGCCATTCCGGCGCCGATGATCAGGATTTTCTTTGCGGGAGCGCCACGAATGATCGAGATGTTCGGGAGAACAGTCGCGCCGGCAAGGGCGAAGGCGCTTTGCTTTAGGAATTTGCGACGAGTGACATCAGACATGAGTTACACATAGTCGAGGTTCACGCCTGGTAAGACTAAACGAGTCCACTCTTCATGAGGTTCCGGCCGATTTCACAACTTTAGAGGTCGAGACAAACTTGATCGAACTTACTTCGTCGAGAATGGCATCGACGCTGCCGCTCGCTGTTCTCTTTGTTACATCGAGCGTTCGTATATTTGGATGGGGCACGTTCAGCACCGTGTGTTGGGCAAATCTCTTTCGCGCGCTTTCAGTGCTGATGTCTTTGAGCATCTCGCCCCGTGACGGATCGGCCACGCGCCGGCAAAGCTCTTCCACTCCGCAGATCAAACGAATCGGAACAAAGCGGCTTTGTCGCGCGGCAGCCAGGTCTGCCAGCTCCCAGAACGCGGCGTGGTCGGCGGTGTCACTCTGATAAAGTTGCATCGTGAAAACAAAACTCATGTTAGGAGGAGAGAGTTCGCGGATCGCCTGGTACACGATAGCCCTGGCCTCTCTTACCAGGTCCCAGACACGAGGCGGCAGCGGCGTGATCAGGTCGTTCTTAACGACTTTGAAGATCGGGTTATTGATCAGGTGATTGTCGATCAACCTGGCGCCGGTACGTTCGCAAAGCTCGCGCCCGATCGTGTACTTGCCGGTGCCGGCAAAACCGATCAGCGCTACGATCGTGTTCTCGAATGCATTACTCATCAAAAGGCTCCAACGCGACGGTTCTAATACCAATCCTTCCGGGCCGGTCCACGACGACGTTTCTTGACGATCTTTTTGGGCTTGACCGGCAGCGTTGGCTTGACCTCAACCGGCGGCGCCGGTGGCGGCGGCGGCATCTCTGCCTTCGCAAAACGCGGCAACAGATCATCACGCATCGCCAGTTGATAGACACACCACGCGACGGTGACCGCATCCTTTTTCACATCGTCCAGCAGGATGCGTTCATAGGTGTCTAGATTCGTGTGCCACGTGTGGGTGCCGTATTCGATCGGGTCCTGGCCCATTCCAATTCCGGGCAGTCCGGCCTGATTGAAAGAAGTATTGTCAGAGCCGCCGAGACCGCGGCTGCGACTGGCGGTGGCGCCGACCACGCCGTCGTCTTTGAAAGGTTTGAGAATATCGCGCAGGACGCGCGCTGCTTCCGGCGGACCAAACACGCCGGCTCCGCGAACTCGACCAGTGCCGGAATCGATGTTGAAGTAGCCGCCGAACTTTTCGTAGCCGGGTTTGGGGCTCTCAAAAGCGCCGAAGTGTTGCTTCACGTAAGCCTGCGAACCCAGAAGGCCCTGCTCTTCGCCGCTCCACAAGGCCACGCGAATCGTGCGCCGCGGTTTCACGCCCAGAGTTTTCAGAATCCGCGCCGCTTCCATCATGATGGCGCAGCCGATCGCGTTGTCGGTCGCGCCGGTGGCCGCGTGCCAGGAATCCAGGTGGCCGCCCAGCATGATCACTTCGTCGGCTTTGTCCGATCCGGGAATCTCGGCAACGGTGTTGTAGGAAGTCTTGCCCTCCGGGTAGACGCGATTGACGACATTGAATTCCAGCGTCACGTCGGTGCCGTCGGCGAGGATGCGCGTGATGCGGCCATAGTCCTCGTTGCTCATTACGATCGTCGGCACAGCTTTCGTAACATCGAAAGTCCGATTATTAAACGCGCGGATCTGGCGGAACTCTCTTCCGGCATCGTTGACTCGGATCCGGGCGCCGTTCTCTTTCAAAAACGCGTCGACCTGTTCGTCAACCTGGCGGCCAGTGAGCGGTTTTGGCGCTCCGGGAACTGGAGTTGGCGTCGGCGAGGGAGTGGGGAAGGCGAACGGTCGCGCGTTCGGGCCAAAGCGCTGTTCCGCTTGCTCATCAGTAGTGCGCTTTGCCGGAGGATTCAAATTCACCGGAACGATCGTGTGCTTGCCGACGAGGACAATGCGCCCGCGAACTTTTGCTTTCTCTTTATCAAAGAACGCGGTCAACTGCTCTTGCGTTGGCCGCTCAGGCAAAATCATTTGATAGGCTTTCGCCTGCACCGCTCCGCGCGTGCTCGGCGTCCACGCCAGCACTTCACACGAGAGCACGTCTTTCACCGGAGAAATGATGTGAGCCGTTAGCCGCTCATTAAGCCAGCCAGGATGCGCAAAGTCCCAGGCTTCGAGGTGAGCATTTTGCAGTCCCCATTCCGTCATCTGCTTCACGGCCCAGTCGGCCGCTGCTTTGTGATTCGGCGTGCCGGTCAGACGCGGACCGTACATGTCCGCAAACATATGCATCGTCTTCATGATTTGCGAATTGGCGGCTTCTTCTCTGCGGATGCGTTCCAGCAGATCTTTGTCGGCCTGACTTTGCGCCAGCGCCGGCAGGCACAGCAGGGTTAGCACAAGACTGGCAGCAATAGCGCGTCGGTTTAGCATGGGGTTCGGTCTCCGAGAAAGCTCCGGGGTGATAAAGCAGCGGGATTATACTTTGTGATCAGTGCTTGCGCCAGAATCTTTCGCGTTGGTTGCCCTCCCTCACGGTCGGGCTTCTGACACGCAACGCGCGCCAGTGTGTCAGAAGCCCGCGCGTAAGCAAGGGCGACTCCTGGACCCTTTAGTTGCGTTGGAGCGTAATCAGTTCTAGAATTCAATTCGAATTGAAAATCAAATACGTTTCGGGGGAGTCCGGACTTAGGTCGGGACTGAGAGTCACTTCGCGTGAGACCCCTTGAACCTGATACGGTTGACACCGTCGAAGGGAGAAACAGCCATAGGCGGGGTCCCCAGCGGGGCAGCCCCGCTGGGGTGCCAGATGACCGTTCCGTCCTTTTTGTTTAGGTGGAGCGGTTTTTTGTTTTTTTGGGAAAGAATCACGAGTGCCGCAATGAGGTCAGTACCGGGAGCGGTAGCGACCGGGTAATATTCGCAAGGAGTCCACATGAGCGCAGCCGTAAAGATCGAAAAGACAACCACAGAATCTCAGCTTCCCAACTCACGCCGCGTATACATCGCCGGCCAACAGCCCGGTGTGCGCGTCCCGTTCCGCGAAATCGATCAGAATCCGACGCGCAACTTCGACAATTCGCTGGAAAAGAATCCGTCCGTGCGGGTCTATGACACCAGCGGGCCGTACGGGGACCCGGCTGTTTCTTGTGACGTGAGTGAAGGCCTGGCCCCTCGACGGCGGGATTGGATAATCTCTCGCGGCGATGTTGAAGAATACGAAGGTCGCCGCCTGCAACCGATCGACGATGGCTATCTGACTTTTGATGCCGCCAATCAGGCGCGCCAGAAAGAGAAAGGACGGTTAGAAGATTTTCCAGCCCTCCGTCGCACGCCTCTGCGAGCAAAGAAGGGTGCGTGCGTGACCCAGATGCATTACGCGAAGAAGGGCATCATCACGCCCGAGATGGAATTCATTGCCATTCGCGAAAACCTCGGCCGCTCTTTGGAGTGCGCTGACTCGTCAGCGCTTTCGAAAGCGGCGACTAGTCGCCGCACTCCAAATAGGGACGACCGCGATTCACTCCTCCATCAACACCAGGGCCAATCCTTTGGCGCCGCAATTCCCGAATTCGTCACCCCCGAGTTCGTTCGCGATGAAGTCGCCCGCGGCCGAGCCATCATTCCCGCGAACATCAACCACCCCGAATCAGAACCAATGATCATCGGGCGCAATTTTCTGGTGAAGATTAACGCCAACATCGGCAACTCCGCCGTGCTGTCTTCGATTGATGATGAAGTTGAAAAGATGCGCTGGAGCATTAAGTGCGGTTCCGACACCGTGATGGATCTGTCGACCGGAAAAAACATTCACGCTACGCGCGAGTGGATCCTGCGCAACTCGCCCGTCCCGATCGGCACCGTGCCGATCTATCAGGCTTTGGAAAAAGTTGGCGGGAAAGCTGAAGAGCTGACCTGGGAAATCTTCCGCGACACGCTCGTCGAACAAGCCGAACAAGGCGTCGACTATTTCACCATACACGCCGGCGTCAGACTGCCTTACATCCCGATGACTGCTCGTCGGACGACGGGGATCGTAAGTAGAGGTGGCTCGATCATGGCGAAGTGGTGTCTTGCTCATCATGAAGAAAGTTTTCTCTACACGCGGTTCCGCGACATCTGCGAGATTATGGCTGCTTACGACGTTTCGTTTAGCTTAGGCGACGGCTTGCGTCCCGGCTCAATCGCCGACGCGAACGACGAAGCGCAGTTTGCCGAACTCGAGACGCTCGGCGAGCTGACAAAGATCGCCTGGGAATACGACTGTCAGGTAATGATCGAAGGCCCCGGTCACGTGCCGATGCATTTGATTAAAGAGAACATGGACCGCCAGCTCGAAACCTGTCACGAAGCGCCGTTCTACACCCTCGGCCCGCTGACGACCGACATCGCCCCCGGCTACGATCACATCACCTCGGCGATCGGCGCCGCGATGATTGGCTGGTACGGCACCGCGATGCTCTGCTACGTAACGCCGAAAGAACACCTCGGGCTTCCTAATAAGAAGGACGTCAAAGATGGTGTCATCGCTTATAAGATCGCCGCCCACGCTGCCGACTTAGCCAAAGGCCATCCCGGCGCGCAATACAGGGATAACGCGCTATCCAAAAGTCGTTTTGAATTTCGTTGGGAGGATCAATTCAACCTCTCGCTCGACCCCGAAGTCGCGCGCGAGTATCACGACGAGACTCTGCCGCAGGAAGGCGCCAAGCTGGCGCACTTCTGTTCGATGTGCGGCCCGCACTTCTGTTCAATGAAGATCACTCAGGACGTGCGTGAGTACGCTGCGCAGAAAGAGATTGACGAACAGGCGGCCTTGGGTGTCGGAATGAAAGAGAAAGCAGAGGAGTTCATTAAAAAGGGCGCGGAGGTTTACGCGAAGGCCTAGCGGTGCTAAGTTTATCCGTGACGACGATGACCGTTTTAGAGCACATAAAACAACTGAGCGAAACCCTCTCAGCGGAGGAGAAGCAGAGCCTCGCCGCCTATCTCTCGGCGAACGAAAGCGGGCTTGACCGTCGACCTCGCGACCTGTATGGAATTTGGAAGGACGGCTTTCCGAAAGACTTCGACATTGACGCCGCGGTGCGCGAGATTCGCGGCGAGTGGCAAAGGGAGGTTGAGGAGATTATTCAGTGAACCTCTACGTAGCGGACACCCACGCGCTCTTCTGGTATTTCATTGCCTCTCCTCTCCTCGGTGTTCAGGCCCAAGTAGCGTTTGATGAGGGCAAACAGGGCCAGGCACTGATTTACATTCCAGCCATCGTTCTTGCCGAGCTTTATTTCCTAAATGAAAAGAAACAACGCCCCATAGATTATTCGGCGACCTTCGCACTCCTGGTCCAAAGCGCGCAATTCGTCCTGTTGCCATTCGAGCCGATTGATACGCTCGAGTTTGACAGAGACAACGCTGTGTCCGACATACACGATCGAATCATTGTCGGTGTCGCGCGAAGGTTGAAGGCAACGCTATTGACTCGCGACGCCCAGATCGCAGGCAGCGGGGTGGTGGCGACTGTTTGGTAAGACAGTCCTCAAGTACGATCGTTCAAGATGTGCGCGAGTGCGAGGCGCAAAAAGAGATTGACGAACAGGCGGCGTTGGGCGTTGGAATGAAAGAGAAGGCGGAAGAGTTTGTGGCGGCGGGTGGGGAGATATATCAAGGCTCAGGGAGATAATCGCGGGTCGAAATTACGTGAATTCGGACTTATACATCGGATTCAAGATAGCTAAGTCTTTGGTGGCTTGAGTTTGACCGTGCCAAATTCGCTTGAAGCTTTCTGTAACCGGTAGCGAATCTTGGCGAGCACCGCATTCAAATCCATGCGTATTACTTTAACATCGTCGTCGAGTGCCTCAGCGATTTCGCTTGTCGACAACCCCTGAAGATGCGACATTAGCAGGTGTCGCTCACGTTCAGAAAGCGTAGCCGCAGCAGATTCTAATTTGGCGATAAGTTCAAAGTTTTCCAAAATAACAAAGGCGTCAGGTAAGACTATAGGAAGCTGCGGCTCCAACTCCTCAACATTTTCAGAGTCATCGAGGCTGATGATGCGGGCGCTTTGTTTCCACCATTTGTCATGCCAGATATTCCGCATCATACGGACTAGGTAGTTGTTTGGGTTCTGAATTGTCTTAGGATCTTTCGGGTACTTAAGCACCCTCATCACCGTTTCCTGTACAAGATCTTCAGCATCATCAGCGCTTCCCCTGGCAAATCGACGCGCAGAACGCCAGAGCTGCCTGTAGGAATTCAGGCAAATTTGTCCCCACGCAATCCGATATTCGTTCCGCCTTTCGAAGTTAGCCATCGTGATTTCTCAATAGTCGCGACCCGACGCCTATCGTTTTGCTCTTGACCTTGGTTTCGTCTGAACAACCGGCTTTCTTGAATTGCGCCTGGTTCTTTTCTTAGGATCCTCCATCGGCACGCGGGTGACTTCGATTCGCAAATTGCCAGTGCTCTTACTAAGCAGTTTCGTCGCGATATATCCGGCAATGGCAAACACGAGAATGCAAACGCTGATAACCGCTGTGTGGGTTAGCGCATCAAGCACTCGACCATTGTGAACCTGAAGATCTACATCGACTAGACCGCCGAGGATCGTCATATGAAGGGTGACATTGAGAATTCGAGCTAAGAGAACACCTGCCATTTCACACTCTCCCGCAAGTAGGATCGGAGTTGGTCAGAACTCCGCCTAGTGATACAGCAAATACACAAAGGGCCTTGCACCAACTAAGACCGAAACACTCAAGACCTTCGCATGCCCAGGTTTAGCGGACTCAAAAACATGCGAAGGACACAATCATACTACTACTTCACGACTTGGCAAGGTTTTTTGAGAACTTTTTGGAGTTTTTCCTAGCAGAGCATGGGCGAGGCTTTTCTGCGCTCGGCTAGTCCAACAGAAACCCAAGGGTTCGCTCTAAACAATTGCGAATCTTGGGCAGCTAAAGGCTGAGGAAAGGGGGACAAAACAAATGACGCGCCTTGAGTCCGCTAGAACCTGGCGCGTCACCGTTTGAGTGCTCCGTTCCTACGGCTGCAAGGCCTTCGTAACGGGAGAGGAAATCGTCATCGCGATGTCCTCACACTTATGATGACCAAAAAAAAACGAGTTCTAAAAAAAGTAAATCCCCAATATCTTGCGGTGCTGTGGACGATTGTGCCCAAATTTCCACGGGCACAAAATCTTGTAGCTGCGATTTTCGATAATCTTCGCTTAAGGATTTCTTGTGCCGACTGATTTCTACACTACTACTAATAGACTTTGCCAGAAAATGAGATCGTCGCGTCTAAGCCTTTCAGGCGGTTGACGCCGGGCTCGCAAGAACCCAGACCCTACCTGCCACTCACCTTTCGCCCGCTAAGGCGGGCTGTTATCTCTTTAGGGCCGTGATCCCCGGGCTCACGCCCGGGGCTACAGATATTTCGCGCCTACGGCGCTGGTTGAGTTTCCTTGCCAATGATCTTCGATGCAGACGATACCAGAACCCCGAGCGGTAGCGACGGATGCTGCCACTCAGTTGAGTCTATGACCCGGTCGCTACCGCTCCCGGACTGACTCTGTCGCCCGCTAAAGCGGCTTTGATTTTTGGGGGATTGCTGTCCCAGCCCGACCCGTCGGGGCTGGGCTGCTTTCAAACGTCCGCTAACGCGGACGAGATCTACGCCCTCCCTCACGGTCGGGCTACTGCCCCGTTGTGCTGACACGAAAAGCCCAACGCACAACCATCTAAACTCGCCTGATGAAGCATCAGAAGCGATAGAATCGACGTCAGTTGAACTTCGCTAAAGGCGGTGAGCGATGAAGCTATCTCTCCTTCTCATTTTGCTGATCTCAGTTGAGGCGCTTTCACAAGAGGTCGCCACAAATGAAAAAGAGTTGAAGCGTCAGCGAGAGCGTGCTCAAGCTGTGCTAATGGTTGAGCAAACTGCCGCCGAGGCGCCTCTCTGGGACGACAAAAAATCCGCCGTCCAGGCCCTCGCGGACGCGGCGGACCTCCTCTGGAAGCAGTCGCCGGCTTCAGCGAGCAAATGGCTAACCAGGGCGTGGGAATTGATCGATTCCGTGCCCGAAGAACTGCAAGATGCGACCTTCAGAGAGTTCAGCCGCCGTTCGAATAAGGCTGAACTTCAGTCAATCGTCCTGCGCGTTGCGCATGCTCATGACCCGGCGCTCGCGGACTCTTTTATCAAGAGCCTGGAGGATAAAGAGCTCGAGGACAAGAAAGATCGGGGAGCCTTTGATGATCGGACCGCGCGCAGTGAACAGTTTCTGAGACTGGCCCAGCAGGCGGTTGATAGCAACCCGGACCTGGCGTTTGCGCTGGCGCAAAGAAGTCTCGCGGATGGCTTATCGTTTACCCTTCAAAATGTACTCACCGGCCTGCGACGAAAAAATGTTGACCTGTCCAATCGCCTTTTTGATTTGGCGCTGACGCGCTTCAGTAGCAGCATGCCCGACCCGAGTGAAGCGGAAGTGTTGGCGGGTTACCTTTTCCAGCCTGGCATGACCTTTTCGACGAACAGCGCCGGCCAGGTGATCATGACGATGAATCCGATGCAGCGAAACGAGCCCGTGGTGGCACAGAGCGAGCCCCAACGGGCCAGAGCATTCCTGGTAGCCGCATATCAGGCGTTTCTCACGCGTCCGGTTCTGGTGGGAACTCCGGAAGCCAAAACGCGAGGGCAGAAGATTTGGGTTTTTGGGATGCGAAACATTGGCCGCTACCAGACATACGCGACGGAATTCGCCGGTCCAGCTCGAGACTTTCTTGAGCGGTTGCAAACTCAGATCTATCCGGAAGGTCGTGGCGATCCGTTTTCGTCGAATCGGCAATCCGGGTCCGGAAGCGACGCGACGACAAAGCCTCAGACTGAGAAAGAGATTTACGAGGATCGCATTGCCGTTCTGGAAGAGCGAGCCGATAAAGAAACGGACCCTGCGGCGAAGAAGCAGGCATACATTAATGCGGCTCTTGCCGTTGACGCTACTGACTATGAGCGCGGGAAGCGGATTGCCGAAAAGATCGCAGACGATGATCTGCGCGCTGAAGTTATTTCGTACGTTTACTATCGTGCGGCTCTGACTCTCGTATTCCAGAAAGAGATCGACAAAGCATTAGAGCTGGCGACGAAGCTCGGCAACCTTCAACGTCGAGCAATGGTAAAGATTGCGGTTGCCCATAGCTTGCTTAGCGGTGCGGTTGACGAGAAGCCGGCAACAGAAGAGTTGACGGTCGATCAGCAAAGGGCAATTGATCTACTCAGCGACGTCGAACGCGACATCAAGAAGGAAGGTCCCTCCGCTAATGCGGCTAAGATCTTACTTGGACGCGCGACACTGTTGGGAAAACTAGACAAAGGCCAGGCGTTGCTCAGCCTTAATGACGCCTTGTCAGGAATTAATAAACTCGAGGCCTTCGACTTGAACGACGGGTCACCTCCGCGGCTTGGGCTGCGTCTGTCCGCGAGATCAGAAGGCCTTCTCGACTCTCCGCGCGTCGGATTCAGCTTTCGCAGAGCCGTAGAGCCGTTGATCCAAACGGAATTTGAGAACCTCGCCGAACTCGCCGGTAGATTTAGCCGCAAGGAAGTTAGGGGAACCGCCCGGTTGGGCGTCGCGAAGCTATACCTTCAATCTGCAAGTGAGGGTCGCACTACCCGCTGAGCACGTCTTTGATGCTGTTAACGACGTGAAAACTCGTGTCCGATGACCCGGTCGCTACCGCTCCCGGTACTGACTCTGTCGCCCGCTAAAGCGGGCTCGTTTTCTTTTGGGGTTCGTGATCCCCGGGCTTACGCCCGGGGCTACAGATATTTCGCGCCTCCGGCGCTCGTTGACCAAGTTATATTTGGAGTGCGCCGGCAGAGCGAAGCGTCGACGGCGCTTTGGATGAACCTTGAGAGACAGTGATCAGCGAATCCAAAGCGGTGTCTCCCGATGAATCGGCATTGCCACCGCACTCCATATCTGTTGCCCGTCAAAGCGGGCTTATCGATGACCCCGTCCGCTCCGGGTTCTGACGCGGGTCTTGACATCGAGTTTGAAACAGAATATTCAAGGCTTGAGTTTCGGGTCCGCCCGCCGGCGCGCGCGGTTTCGGCAATTGCACTCCCTGGGAAATCAATGCTGAGGTGTCCTATGCGCTCTGTCACAGCGTTAACGATTAGCTTCGTTTGCCTCTTATGCTCTGTTTCTGCCGCGGCTCAAAGATCCGGATCATCTCGACCGCAAACGTCTCCCCGTCAAGAAGCCATTCCGCCTTATCCAGGTTTCTGCTCTGCGCTCAAGACTTCACCTCCTGCCCGAGACGTGAATTTGCACGTTGAGGAGAACTACGATTCCCCGGGCGTGCGGACAAACATTAGGGCTGTTGTCGAACGAATGTTAGCGGCCGCGGGACTCAATCTGGGCCAAGGCCATCCGCTGACGTTAAAGATTCAGTCGAGAGGTTCATCGCTGAGTGCAACGTACGGCGGCGGCGTGGGTCCTTGTTACAACGGCGCACGAGTAATCGGGGATTTCTGGGTCGAAGGATTACCTAACGCGAGTTTTCGCCAATCCTTCAGCGGCCTGAGACAACCGCCTGGGGCCGTGATCGTACGTTCTTTGGGTCCATCCGTCGGCGAGTTTTGCATTCCGAAAAAGGAAGGCGCGCCATTAGCGACCGTGCTCTATGACTCGGAAATCTTCGACCACATAGCGTTCTTCATACGCCACCATTACGGAAAAGACAGTGGGCTTTGCTATTGGTCCGGAGCTTTGCAAACCACTGAAGGTTCGACACCGGTTGGGCTGCCATCACGCAAAGCGATCAAAATTCTCGGTGAGTCGCGCGACCTGCGTGTGCTTGATAGTTTGCTGCATCACAAGTTTTTCGATGGGGGTTTGGTGGACGCGCTCGCCGGCTTTGGACCACCCGCGGTCGATCCCTTAATCAAAGCATTGAACGATGACAACGTGCGCAATCGAGCGGTTGAGGTACTGGGCAAGATCGGCGATAAACGCGCGGTCGGACCGCTGATTGACGTGTTGCCCAAAAGCGAGCAAGCCCAATGGGCGTTGGAAAAATTAACCAACCAGCAATTTGGTAACAGCCAGAGGCGTTGGCGGGCTTGGTGGAACAAGCAACAAGCGCAGCCGAACCGCGAACGATAGCTGGGGAATCCTGCCACTTAATCTGAATTTCAAAGGTAGAGCGAGAATAGCCCGACGATTTATCGCTGCGCGACGAACCAAATGCCTGTCGTCGCCAAACCCTTTGTGATAAGCTCCGCGCCATAATCCCGAGTGGCATTATCCTGATTGTTTGATGGGACCGAAGAAAGATCCCACCGGCTCGCCAGAGCCGCCACCTTCTCGGCCTACGTACGTGGCAAGCCTCAAACTGAAAGGAGATTTCCATGTCACTGTCCAAGCGAATCACGGCTGAATTTCTCGGTACCTTCTGGCTGGTTTTCGGCGGCTGTGGCAGCGCCGTAATTGCCGCGGGTTTCCCCAGCGTGGGCATTGGTTTACTCGGCGTCTCACTCGCATTTGGTCTCACCGTCCTGACGATGGCTTATGCCATCGGCCACATCTCGGGGTGCCATCTCAATCCCGCGGTTACGATTGGACTGTGGACGGCGAAACGGATACCGGCTACAGATTTGTTTCCTTACGTCGCGGCGCAAGTGCTCGGCGGGATCGCCGGCGCGGGCGTGCTCTTTGTAATCGCCAGCGGCAAAGCCGGCTTTAACGTGACCAACGGGTTCGCGGCGAATGGTTATGGCGTTAATTCACCGGGTGGCTATTCGCTCCTGGCTTGCCTGGTGGCCGAGACTGTCCTGACGTTTATGTTCCTGATGGTCATCCTGGGCTCAACCGACAAGCGAGCGCCGAGTGGACTGGCGCCGTTGGCGATCGGATTCTGCCTGACTCTGATTCACTTGATCAGCATTCCGATCACGAACACTTCCGTGAATCCGGCGCGCAGCACGGGGCCGGCGATCTTCGTGGGCGGCTGGGCCATTTCACAGTTGTGGCTGTTCTGGGTTGCGCCGATTGTTGGGGCCGCGTTGGCGGGGCTGGCTTATGCGTTTTTTGCCGGCGACACGAAAACCGACACCACGACTGAGGTCGAGACAAATGTCGCCACTGAAACTCGAACCAGGGCTGCAACGGGCTGAAGCTTAAGAATAAATGGTGGAGTTATGAGCGCCGGAGTCTGATGGCCCTGGCGCTCGCTCACGTCACGCGCAAGTACTACGACGAAACTCTGTTGCGGAAGGCGCAGATCTTGTGCACTTCGTTTGGTGCGTTTTGCGAACCTGCAAGTAAGGATGGATGAGTCTTCACAGCATTTCCAGGATCACGCTCCGTTCGAAAGATTTCGCGCGCACTGAACGCTTCTATCACGAGCTGTTTGGTTGGAAGTTTCATCAATACTCAGACACGTATCTTGGGTTCGAGCCTCCTTCAGGCATCAGTGGCGGTTTTCAGAAGCGTGACTCATTCAGCCAGGGCGACTCGTATCTGCTCTACATTCTGGTAGACGAGTTCGAATCCTACCTTCAGCGAATTCCTGAACTCGGTGGCCAATGCGCGGAAGAAGTCGAAGTCGTTTCCGACTCGTCCGCATACATTCGCGTCTATGATCCAGACGGAAATCGCCTGGCGCTGTGGCGAAACACTTAGATTCGAGTTCGAGGCGCCTTCATTGATTGAGGCTCAACAGCTTGATCGAATGCGACGGCACGCGCGCGAGTGGAGCGTCGGCGTCAAAGAAACGTTTGAAACCGAGACTTCGGTTATCTGCTTCGGTACTCACGATCAACAGCCAGTAGTTTTGAAGCTAATCAAGCGGCGGTGTGACGAGTGGTGCTCTGGCGAAATCCTGGAAGCCTTCGACGGTCACGGCGTCGTGCGTGTTCTTAAATGGACGCCGGGCGCAGTGCTCACAGAACGATTGCAGCCGGGGAATTCACTCGTCGAGATGGCGCTGAACGGCCGTGACGAGGAAGCTACAGACATTCTGGCCGATGTCATGCTGCGAATGTCCGCGCGCGCATCATCGATCTCTCCTCTCGAATTACCAGAGGCGTGCGCGACCTTACAGGAGTGGTCCAAAGGGTTTGAGCGCTATCGCGCGACCGGCGACGATCAAATTCCGGCAAATCTGGTGGCAGCAGGTGAGCGCGTGTATTTGGATCTCAGCGCGTCGCAGGCGCGGCCGAGATTGCTTCATGGAGATCTGCAACATTACAACGTGCTGTTTGATTCGGAACTGGGCTGGCTGAGCATTGATCCCAAAGGCGTCGTAGGTGAAGTTGAGTACGAAATTGGCGCAGCGCTGCGCAATCCGTTTGAACGGCCGGAACTGTTTCTGTCACCCGGGACCATCGAAAGGCGACTCAGACAGTTCACCAGCAAACTGAATCTAAACTACGAACGAGCGCTAGGTTGGAGTTTTGCCCAGGCGGTCTTGTCAGCGATTTGGGAGATTGAAGACGGATTCAAAGTGGACGCGACGAACCCTTCTTTCCGGCTCGCTGAAGTGATTTGGCCAATGCTCGGCGAAGCCCGGTGATTTAGCCTCCGCCAGTCCCCGTACTCTTAGACGAGAAAGCCGATGGGACACCTCCCTCGGCTGTGTCGCGGAGCTTACGCGCAACTACGTCGAGTGCGAAGCCAGCCGCAAAGCCGGTGACCATAGCAAACGGGATCAAACGCAGGTAGTGTTTATCCTTGACATCATCGCCGATCGCGACGAGTTGAGTGATGATGTAGATCAGTACCGTGATTCCGCCGCCCACAAGCCCCATCGCGGCGTTGGTAATCACCGGCGGCAACTCTTTTTGGGAGTCTGTCGATTTAGCCTGACCGATCCCGAGGGCGCTAAATGCCACTTGGATTGTTGAGCCAGAGACTCCGGCTGCGAGGGGCGCCGCGATCAGGAAAACGATCAACCAGATAACCGGGATGCCAGGTTTCCCGAGTGCGAGAACCCACAGAGCAAACGCGATCACAAGAAAAAGTGCCGAGACCAGGGCGTAGCGTTTCACCATCTTTTGGTTATTGCGCTCGGCGTTTCGGGTGGCTACCATCTTCTCCTCAAACTCTCTCTTCAACTTCTCCTCCTGGCGCTTGATCTCCTGCTTGAACTCATCCTCTTTCTGTGTAAGTTGAGCGCGGAGGGCTTCCTCTGCCCGCGCTGCCTGTTCCTTCTTCTCCTGTTCATCACGCGCGAGTTGTTCACGCTGCCTAATCAGAATCTCTACGTAGCGCTTGGCGGAACTTGCTCTCCACTGGTCTGCCATCAGGTAGTGTTCCTGGGGCGTCAGGAGTTTCTGTTGCTCAGGCAGAAGTCCCCAGATCTTTTCCGCGTAGCCGCCAAACCAGGCGACGGTAACTATCGGCTTACCAAATCCCATAGCCACGACACCGGCGGTCATGGACGAGGGGCCGCCGCCCAACATGAGAAGGCCGTCAACTTCTCGCAGTGAGCGATAGAAAGAGACTTCCCACTCCGGGTTGTGGTCTGGCATGAACTTGAACATTTCGTCTCCACCCTCGTCCGGGAAGGAAGGTCGAGGTTGTTTCAGGGAGTAATGAACCTGAATGCAATCTGCTTCCGGATTCGCTTTCTTAGCTTCTACATAGCCACTCACAACGTCGACTTCCAACAGATATGGGTAGCTCGCGTAGACCACAATGTGGCATCCCTGTTTTGCAAGCTCTCGACCCAGTTCACTTCCTGCGGCCGGAGCAAGTTCGACGTTTTTCAGAAATAGTGCATCAGCACGTTCCGGGTTGTAGCTGCCGACAATAGCAATTAGAGGAGCGGTCATGGTTTTACCTCATGGTGAAGTGTGATTAGCTATGGTTGATTTCAGGAGCATCCTTCAGTCAAAGGCTCGCGGAGTGACTGCTTTTTATGCTAAAGATGTTGGCAAGTCAATGAGGATAAGCACTTTTCTTCTAGAGAGATTAGATGCCCGTTAATAACGCAGCCTTTGTCGGATCCATTCCCGAGAACTACGATCGGTATCTCGGTCCGGTGTTGTTTGACCCGTACGCAGCCGACCTGGTGGCGCGTTTGGACCTACCCGCCGAATCGACCGTGCTGGAGCTGGCCTGCGGGACCGGCATTGTGACGCGCCGTTTGCGCGATCAGCTTGGATCCGGGGCCCGGATAATCGCGACGGATCTCAACGACGCGATGCTGAGTTATGCGTCCGGGAAATTCACACCTGAAGACGCGATTGAGTGGAAGCAGGCCGACGCCACCGACCTCCCTTTTGACGATCAATCTTTCGACGCTGTCGTCTGTCAGTTCGGAATGATGTTTTTCCCGGACAAGGAAAAAGCGTTAAGGGAAGCGTACCGCGTCCTGAAGCCGGGCGGGACTTTCTTATTCAGTGTTTGGGATGACATCGAATACAACGAACTGCCACATATTGCCCACACCATCATCTCCGACTTTTTCGAGGACAATCCTCCGGATTTCTATGAAGTACCGTTTTCGTTTCACGATGTCGAAACGATCAGTTCGCTGCTTTTGGCCACCGGATTCCTGGAACCGGAATTTTGCCTGTTGCGGCTGATGGCAGAAAGTGAATCGGCCGAGGAGGTAGCCAAAGGCCTGGTTCATGGAAATCCGGTCATCAATGCGCTCAGGGAACGAAACGAATCAAGCATTCCCGAGATTGAGGCTGCGGTGGCAGAAGTCGTGGCCGTGCAATGCGGAGACTCACCCGTGTGCGCAAAGATGCAGGCGTTGATTTGTAGCGCCATCCGATAGTGCGCGCCGGATTATTGATTTAATTCTCTTCTAAGAAAAAGCTCATTCAATTCAGCGAACGGCGCCGCGTCGGCAAACGATTCGAACGAGCCCGTCTCTTTAATGATTCGTGCGGCCCGAATGAATCCGCCCCAGGCGACCCGCGCCAGCGCCCCGCCGACGGAAATGCGTCGCACGCCGAGCCCAGCGAGTTGGGCCACCGAAAGATCACAGTTGTTAGTCGAGATCAGAACGTTTACCGGCTTGGGAGCGACCGCTTTCACGATCGCAGCGATCTCATCCGGTTTACTAACACCGGGCGCATAGAGACAGTCGGCGCCCGCGTCGGCAAAGGCAACCAGTCGTTCAAGCGACCTTCGCAGCGGATCAGGATCTCCAACGAGCCAGGCTTCACAGCGCGCCGTCAGAACCACCGGAATACCGGACTCATCGATGACAGCACGCGCGGCCTTGATTCGATCAACTGCGGAGCTGAACTCGTAAAGCGGCGTCGCGCGGTCTCCACTCGCGTCTTCAATCGAAAGGCCGGCTACGCCGGTCGCGATGCAAAGCTCCACATTCGCCGCGACGCCTTCAGGCTCATCAGCGTATCCATTTTGAAAGTCGGCGTTCACCGGCAGCGTCGTTGCATCGACGATTTCGCGGAAATGAGCGAGAGCGATGTCACGCGGAACCGCCGCCACTGAATCAGGCAAAGCTTTGGAGAACGCAAAGCCCGCGGACGTTGTGGCCACCGCCTCAAACCCGAGATGCTCCAGGTACAGCGCGGTACCCGCATCCCAGGGGTTCGGCAGGACAAAGCACCCTTCGATGTGCAAGGCGCGGAACTTTTCGATAGCGGATGATTGATTATGTTTCGGATCAGCCATCGTGCAATCCTACTCTGGCAGTGCGAGCCGCGCCAACGTCGTTGCCCTCATGAAGAGTCATCGGGCCGGAGGATCTACTCCAACGCCGCTCAATCTTGGCCTGAACGCTGGATTTCACGCGCCTCGGAAGTTTAGTATGCAAACGACTCATTTATGCCAGGAGCAGATAAAACGGAAATTTAGTCAGGCTCAACTGATACTTGTGTAGCTGATGTACGGAGACAGGAAGATCGTATTGAACTGTCCGGTGTGCGAAAAATCGGAGCTGGTTTCGACCGATTTGGAGTCGAACCTTACCTCATTCAAATGCCCCGATTGCGGTGGGAACTGGGTCCGTGGAGCCGAGTACTGGCAGTGGCTCGAAGATCACGGTCCGAATCTGCCGGAACGGAACGATCAGGATAGCGGCTTATCTCTGGCTGAGCCTGGGGTGCACATCGATTGTCCCGAATGTCGCTTCCGCATGGTCAAGTACCTGGTTGGCCACGGTTTCAACTTTACTTTGGATCAGTGTGGAGGATGTAAAGGTATCTGGCTTGACCGAAATGAGTGGGAGGCGCTGAAGGAGCGGAACCTGCACGATGACGTGCACGCGATGTTCACCGCCTTCTGGCAGGCCGAAGCGCAAAAGGAACGCAGACGGAAACACCTGGAAGAGATTTACATCAGTCGATTCGGCGCGGACGACTATGTCGAGATTACAAAAATACGCGCGTGGCTGACCAGTCGTCCGAACGGGCAGGAGCTGCTCGCGTATTTGACGGATCATGATCCGTTCGATGTTTGAAGCGATTGATTTCCCGAGATGCCAAAATACGTAGCCTTTCTGCGCGCTATTAATGTCGGCGGCCACACCGTCAAGATGGATCATCTTCGCCGGCTGTTCGAAGCGCTTGGCTTCACCAACGTCGAGACCTTCATCGCCAGCGGAAACGTCATATTCGATGCGAAATCCAAAACCACGAGCGCTCTGGAACCGAAGATCGAGAAACATTTGGGAAAGGTGCTGGGCTATGAAGTGCGAACTTTCGTGAGGGCCGCATCTGAACTGGCAGCCGTCGCTAATCACAAACCTTTCAGTGAGACCGAGCTTGAGGCGGCAGGTCATACTCTCTATGTCGGATTCATGGCCGGCAAACCGGGTAACGAAGCGATCAAGAAACTGTTATCACTTTCCAGTGCCAAGGACGACTTCGCGGTTCATGGCCATGAAGTGTATTGGCTGTGCCGCGCCAGGTTTAGCGAATCCGCGGTTTCCGGGGCGCTGTTGGAAAAGACTCTCGGCATGCGCGCGACCTTTCGAAATGTGAATACAGTCAGAAGGCTGGCGGCAAAGTACTCATGACCGATTTGCGCTGGTAGTTTGGAACGGTGGCACGCGGGTCGCGCCGTTTGGTGGTCAATGATGGCTACGCCACTCCGATGCGCGGCAAAGTCTCCGACTTGCCGGGACACAAGTCCGCGGCTTTGCCTCAAAAGGCAATTTTGAATTGGCTTGAAGCCAACAAGGCGCTTGGTATAGAACCGCTCGCGGTAGCGAGCGGGATCAAGACTCAAGCTGAAATCTGAATCTGTTCCGTATTTTGATTTACGAGTATAGCGCCACCTCCGTTAGGGTTGATTGAGTTTTTATCCCGCTCGCTACCGCGAGCGGTTCTGTAACCGCTTAGCCGACTTTTGGGGCAAAGCTCAAGTCCGCCAGGAATTTCCAGCGGTCTAAGACCGCTTACTTACTTGTAAGCCCCTCACGGCATCGGCATGGCCAAGCCATCGCGATCGATGAGTTGTCCTGACAAAGGGGTACAAACTTCAGCGGCTCTGGAAACGCCATGTCTGATGAACCTTCATCGACTCGATTTCGCGATGTCACCAACATTGCGATTGAGCTTTTCATCGTCACCCTCGTACTGCTGCCGTTCTCAGTACTAATCTATTTCTATTCCAGCCTGCCTGAACGCATTCCTGAATACTTGAACCTGCATGGAGACGTCGAAGTCTGGGGCCGCAAGAATCTGTTTTCCGTCTTTCGCCTGGCATTGATGGGTCTCGATCTGCAACTGCTGGCTTTCTTCATGAAGTATGGTGTATTGCAAAGGTACGCGACGGCGCCGAAGCAACCTTCAGAAAGTTTCAGCTCACCGTCGCTCCGGTTAATCAGTGGTTTGGCGGACTGGCTCCGGGTGATGACAGCCATCAAGTTGTTTGTGTCTTCAGTAGAAGTGATTTTCCTGACTAATGAAAGACTTAGACACCTGGCAATTGCTGCCAGAGCGACCTCTTGGATCGCTTCGATTCTGGGCGTCATCGGCGCCGGCTTCATTCTTTTTGGCGTGTTCAGGATGAAGCAAAAACTACCGCCCGGCAAACGCTCAGCGTAATCAGCTACCTGATCGAATGCATGTGCGCGGCGGCATTTTCTATTACAATTCCGCCGACCCATTGCTGTTTGTGGATAAATACGTTTTCAATTTCGCGAACAAGTGGCTGTATGTTTTTCTTGTTTGCCTGGCGGGTCTGCCGTTACTGATGTTTTTACCAATGCTGAACTCTTGAGTTAGGCTCCCGCAGGTTCGAACTATGACTGGAAAAGAGAAACCTTATCAGGGCGAGCAGCAAATCGAACGTGTCCGGCAGATTTGTCTCGCGCTGCCTGAGACGTGGGAAAAAATTTCGCACGGTGAACCAACCTTCTTTGTTAAGAAGAAAGTGTTCGCGATGTGCTCAATTAATCATCACAACGATGGCCACATCGCCGTCGTTTTGCCCGCGCCGATAGGAGTGCAGCAGGCATTGATCGAAGCCTCGCCGAAGAAGTATTACAAACCGCCGTACGTGGGTGGGGCCGGTTGGGTCGGCGTCGAACTGCCGCGCGTCAGCGACCGAGAGTTAAAGATGCACCTGCACGAGGCCTGGCGAATGATCGCCCCGCCAAAGTTGCGCGATGCCTCCTGACAGTTCAAAGGAGTCAGACCGAATGATTCTTGAGACTCACATCCCGGGCTTTCCGCTTAATCGGTTTGTCGACCATTTCATTTATTACGAAGGCCTTAATCCGGAACATTCGATCGACCGCTTCCTGCCTGACGGCAACACGGAAATCATCATTGATTTTCACGATGGACCTCAGTACATCTACGACAATCAGACACTCAAGGAAATACAAGCCTGTCATCACGTGTGGGCTTCGGGCGTGAGAACTGAATTCATCTCAATTCCCTCCGGCAAACAGGCGGCAATGTTTGTGATCGCTTTCAAGAAGGGAATGGCTTACCCGTTTTTTCCCGTACCCATGGACGAGATGGCAGATCGGGTCCTGGACGCCGATTTGTTATGGGGCCACGATTTTGCACTTCTCAGAGAGCAGGTTCTGGAGACGAAGGAAATACATCTCAAGTTTGTAGTGGTCGAGAGTTTTCTGCTTAAACGTTTTCAGAGCCGGCTGGCCCTGAATCCCGCAGTCGAATACGCCCTGACGGAAATCCTGCGTCAACCGGATCAAATCAATCTCGCCCGCATGAGCCGGAACATTGGCTACTCACAGAAGCATTTTATCGGCATGTTCAAACGGCAGGTGGGAATCGTCCCCAAGGCTTACCTGAAGATCATCCGCTTTCAAAAGGCAATTACCGAGATCGAACAACGCAGAGAGGTGAATTGGGCGATCATCTCACAGGATTGTGGCTTTTATGATCAGCCGCACTTTATTAACGACTTCAAGTTCTTCTCAGGCTTTACTCCCGAAGAATACGTCCGCAGAAAAAACGACGTCCTCAACTATGTGCCGGTGGGTTAGGTGCTGCTGGTGGCATGGGCGTCTCGCCCGTGAATCACGCGCAAGATGCGCGTGCCACAACTATGTGCCGGTGGGTTAGGTGCTGTTGGTGGCATGGGCGTCTCGCCCGTGAATCACGCGCAAGATGCGCGTGCCACAACTATGTGCCGGTGGGTTAGGTAAATTTTTTCCAATACAAGCGCTTCGATCAGTCTTAGATTCTGAAGCGCTATGGAAAAACTTTACCTTAACCACCTGGCCGTTTTTGTGTGCGCTCTGATGAGCCTGGTTATCGGAGCGCTTTGGTACTCACCTCTCCTTTTCTTCAAAGCCTGGCAGAAGGAAACCGGGTTGACCGATGAGCAGGTTGGCAAAGCCAATCCTCTCAAAACCTACTCGCTGACTTTGCTCCTGGCGTGGATCGCTTCCTACAACCTGGCCTTCTTCCTGGGCGATAGCCGGACGAATTGGCGCTGGGGCCTCGTGGCCGGTCTGTTGGCAGGGGTTGGCTGGGCCGACACGATGTTCGTGATCATTTCTCTATTCGAACAGCGGTCTTTGCAGTATCTACTGATCAATTGCGGATACATCACCATCTACTTTGCGTTGATCGGATTTGTCCTGGGAATCTGGAGATGAAAGATGGCGGCGAAGACAACTGGAGAGATCGAACAAGAGTTTATCGACAACCTGAAAAGCTCCACGGGCAAGGCCTTAAGTGAATGGATGAAGGTCGTTGCCACGTCGAGCCTGACTAAACGCAACGAGATTCTTAAGTGGCTTAAAGACAAGCACGGCTTTGGTCACATGAATGCTGCGCTGCTCGCCGGGATCTATCTGAATGGTGGAAAGCCGGCCTACGGCAGCACCGCAGAACTCCTGGATAATCAGTTCGTGAAAGCCCATGCCGTGCGTCCGCTGTATGAATCCCTTACCGCGTTTGTAAAGAAGCACTTTCCCGACTCGACCGTCCTGCCGAAAAAAACTTATGTGTCGATTCTGGAGCAGCGCGAGTTTGCAGCCGTCAATATCAAGCCCAAAGAACTTCGCATCGGACTCGACCTGGGTGATCGCGCCTTTGATGAATCAGTAACCAAATCAAAGTTGTCCGGCCCCATGCCTCGAATCTCGCATATGCTGGTATTAGCGGATAAGGCCCAACTCAACCGCGACCTGGTGGAACTGCTGAAACTGTCGCATCAAAGATGTCATTAGGCCCCAATCCAGGTCCGCGCTGAAAATTAAGCTCCCACATTTTGAAACCAACACGCCCGCGCGCTCGTTAGATCCCGCACCAGCAGTACTCATGGCAAAGATCCGTTCGCCAGAGGTAAACAATGAATCGAAAAACTCTACTTGCACTTGTTGTTGCCGTCCTTTTACTGACCACTGCCGCGTCGCGCGCGGTCCAGACGCCTTCAAAGCCGGCTTCCAGCACTTCGGAAGTCTCAATTCCGTTTGAATTGGTGGTCCGTCATATAGTGCTAAAGGTCAGAATTAACAATTCGCGCCCGCTTTCGTTTGTGCTGGATACCGGCGACAAAGTGGCGATTGTCGATATCGAACGAGCGGAGGAGTTGGGTTTGAACCTGCAAGGACAGGTCAGAGTCGGCGGCGCGGGCAGCGAAACATTGCCCGGATCTTTCGTTAAGGGAGCAACCTGGACGATTCCCGGCCTGGAAGGATTTTCTCAGCCGGTAGCCTTGGCGATTCCACTGGGCAAGCTGGCGGCCAGGTTCGGGCACGATTTTGACGGGATCATCGGCAGCGACTTTATCAAACAGTACGTAGTCGAGGTTGATTATCAGGCGCGCGTGATCAAACTCCACGACAAGAGTAAATTCAATTATTCCGGACCGGGTGAAAGCGTTCCGATCCAGTTGGATCGGCAGGGCCATCCAATTATCGACGCCGAGGTCACGCCCCTTGGCCGCCCGCCGATTCAGGGAAAGTTCGTGCTGGATATTGGTTCCGGCGCCGCCCTGGCCCTGTACAGTCCCTTCGTTGCCAACAATCGTCTTCTCGGTCCCGAGCTGAAGACAATCAGAGCCATTGGCGCCGGCGGAGCAGGCGGGCAAACAACCGGGCAGATCGGTCGCGTGTCAGAGTTGAAAATCGGCAAGTTCAAAATTGCCAATCCGCCTACACTCTTCTCTGAAGACAAGGCCGGGGCGTTTGCCGGCGCGGCTCTGGCGGGAAATGTCGGGCAGCAAATCGCGTCCAGGTTCAAACTCTTTCTCGATTATGAGCGCGAGCGAATAATTCTCGAGCCGGCCGCGACCTTCAGCGAACCCTACAATCGCGCCCATAGCGGACTAGCTCTGACCGCCGAAGACAAAGATCACAGGATCTTTCGGGTTACCGAAATACTTGAGAATTCGCCGGCTTCCGAAGTTGGCTTGCAGACAAACGATCTCATCATCAAAGTCGACGACACGCCGGCAGCGGAGCTGACCATGACAAGATTGAATGAAATGTTCGAACGTCCGGTCTCGTACAAACTGACAGTGCGACGTGGCGATCAAACATTGAATGTGATACTTACTCCCAGGAAAATGGTTTGAAAATCTGCCTTCCGAAATTGGAGATACAAAATGCCGCGAGAAGACCAATTCATTCCCCACCTGTGTGTCTCTGACGGACTCGCAGCGATCGAATTCTACAAATCAGCATTCGGAGCCGAAGAGGGCGACCGGATGATGGCGCCGGATAACAAGAGGCTTATGCACGGCGAAATAGTGATCGACGGCCACAAGTGCTTCCTCAGCGATGAGTTTCCTCAGGATGAAGGCGGTACGGTCAAGACTCCTCAGACACTGGGCGGCGGCACTTGCGTGCGCATCACGCTGCAGACGGACGACGCGGACGCCATTGTTGAGCGCGCAGTAGCGCGCGGCGCGCGCGTGATCATGCCGGTTCAGGATATGTTCTGGGGCGCGCGCTATGGGAAGATCGTCGATCCGTTTGGCCATGAGTGGGGCATTAATCAACAAGTGCGTGAGCTGAGCCCGGAAGAAGAGAAAGCAGCCGCGGATGAGTTTCTTGCCCAGCGTAAATAGGGCCCTGCGGCCTCAGTCCTTGACCTGGCCCACCCGATCAGGAAAAACAAAGCTTCTGCGGGCGCGCTCAGATCGAAGAGTTTCGTCTGAGTAGTAGGTCTTGAGGATGCTGTTCTTCCAATCAAAAAGGTCGGCATTTTCGACCGCAAAATCTTCCCAACTGTGATCCTGATCAGTTCGCGTCATCCGTTCGTGAATCAGGAAAACGTAGGCCCAGGTAATGGTTTCGTGATAGAGATTGGGCTTGCCGTTGGCGGTAGCGAAACGTTTCAGACTCTCCGAAAATCTGACCACAGTCTCAAGCAAGGGATAGCGATGTAGGTACAACCAGACTACGCGCACGTGCTGGGCGTGATGAAAGTTCTCGGCCGGCAGAGTGCAGGCCTCGAATCGATCGATGAACTCCTGATCCTCCATCTCTCTGCTGTTCTTATCTGTGTTTATCCGCGCAGACTGTGGGTGAGTGTTGTTCCAACTTCAATAACGCATTACGATTTGCCAAAACAGTACAACGCGCTTCGAGTTCTGACATAGATCCGCCCGTCGGCAATTGCCGGGGTCGCGAAGCACTCGTCATCCAACTCGTTTACCTTGAGCACCTCCCACTCGCCCGCGGCCTTCAGGACCGACACCTGACCGCCCTGGCCGATCAGGAAAACTTTGTCGTCGGCGGCCACCGGCGAAGAGAAGTATTTATCGATGGCACCGTGCAGACGACCCTGCTTGAGCACAGTGCCGGTCGCCGGATCAAACGAGATCAGAATCCCGCTATCGTTGATCATATACAGCACGCCTTTGTAGAGCAGCGTGGATGGAACCTGAGGCACCGGTTTCTGATAGCGCCAACGGATCGCCGTCGCGGTTTGGTCGCCCTGCCCGCCGAGCTTGATTGCCAGCAGACCATTCTCAGAAGCCATCATGGCGCGGAAGACGTCCCAATCCTTCGAATTCAACTTCTCATCACGATCCATGTCAAACGCTTCGAAGGCCTCGCTTAACATCTTGTCCATCGACTCTGTTCCTGAGATCTCGGACTTGGCGATCTGGTGGTCACCATTCTTGTCGTATTTGGGCAGCGCCTCGTCAAAAGGAATCGTCTTGACTTGCCGTCCCGGTTGGTTTTGTGGGAAGCCCCAACCGTTGATGTACAGATATTCCCCATCGTTACTGGCAATCGATTTCATCTCGCACGCCAGGCCTCGCACCCACCAGACACGCTTCCCATCTTCGACCGAATACGCCGAGAGCTGAAATGATTCGGGAATGATGATCTGCTTCGGACCCTGTTTTGGTTGATAGATGATCGGCGTCGAGTAGCCTGAGATGACCACCGGCCGCTCAACTTTCCAACGCATCCGTCCACTGTTTTTGTCGACCGCGATCAAGTATGAACTCGGATTATCCTGATCGACGGGCAGGACTATCTTGTCGTCAACCAGGATCGGAGATGCACCGAAGCCATAGAACATGTTGAACGGCCCGAGGGGAAGCTTCCAACGCTCTTTGCCGCCGCCGTCGTAAGAAACCATCCCGAACTCCTGGAAGAAGACGTAAACATTCGCACCGTCGGTGACCGGGCTGGGCGAAGCGGGCCCGTTGACGTTCTGCAAGCGGCCCTGTTTCGAACGCGGCACCTCACGCTGCCAGAGGAGTTTTCCGGTCTGGCGATCGAGACAGATGACCAGCAGCTTGTAATTCTCCTTGTCCTTCTCTTTAGTGTGCGCCGTGACAAAGATGCGGTTGCTGGTGAGCACCGGCGAAGAATGTCCCGATGGCAGCTCCGTCTTCCAAACCACGTTCTTGTTAGGTCCAAACTCTTCCGGCAGACCAGTAGTTGACGAAACACCGGTTCCGTTAGGTCCGCGAAACTGCGACCAGTCTTCAGCGACAGCGGTTGTCATCGCCAGCGAAGCGATGAATAGGGCAGCGAATATTTTGTTTATTTTCGACATGGCAAATCTCGAGAATGAAATTCTTCAGTCAAACGACGACGAACGATAACACAAGCCCAGGGACTGTCGATTCAAAGAAGATTCAAGCTGGTCCTTTCTCAAACTCAATCGGTTTCCCTTGCTTCACCGATGCGTAAACCGCGTCAACCAACTCAACCGATTTGAAACCGTCCAGGGCTGTGACCGCAGCCGGCAACCCGCCGGCAATCGAATCAATAAAGGCCCGATTTTCCTGAGCATAACCCCACTTTTCTTCCTTTGAAAGCTGGTGCATGGAACATTCGACGTGCCGGCCGTCGAGGCCCTCGCTGTAAACCAGACTTTCCATCTCGCGCGTCACGATGGTCGAATGATGACAAAACACTTCGACGCGTTCAAATGGAAACAGCCAACTGGCGGCGGCTGACGAAGCCAGCGTAGCGTGCATGCCGCCGGCAAAAGTAAGGAGCACTGAAAAGTCATCCGTCTCAGGATGCTGGTGCGAGGAACCGACAGCTTGCAGCGTAGCTACCTCGCCAAAAAGAAAGCGCAGCATGTCGAACATGTGAATAGTCGTCTCGTAGAGAAAGCCTCCGGTGATTTTCGGATCGCCGACCCATTCGGGATTGAGCAATTCACCGCGATTCATCTTCACATGCGCCGAGTGTGGTTGGTGCGTTTCGGTGAGCATTCGCTTAAGCTCGGCATACACAGGCGCGAAGCGACGGTTGTGACCGACCTGGAAAACGGCGCCGCTTTTTTCTGCCACCTTAACAATTCGCCGCGCATCGGCGACGCTGGTGGCCATTGGTTTCTCGCAGAAGACATGCTTACGCTCTTCGGCCGCAAGAATTGCCAACTCTGTGTGTTTGGTGTTTGGAGTCGTGATGTAGATGGCATCGCAAATCGCCAGCGCTTCGGCGACGCTATGCGCCACGTCAGCCCCCACAGAGCCGGACAACTGTTCGGCTCGCTCCCTGAAAACGTCGTGGACGGCGACAATCTCGACACGCTCGTCACGCGCCAGGATTGATGCGTGAACTCCGGCGATATAACCCGCGCCCAGGAAGCCGATCTTGATCTTGTCCATAAGGATCTATCCACAGATTACGCAGATTTCACAGATGAAGATCAAGCAATCAATGATTGACGAATCGTGCTCCGAATTCGATCCGCGTCACACTCTCTTACTTATTTCCTTCTTTTAGAATCTGCGGAATCTGTGGATCAAATACTACAAAACATACTTCTCCACCGCCGCTTTTGCCTCTCGCGCGAGCTCAAGCGGATCCCGCTCCCAGTACTCGGGACGAAAGATTTCGACACTGGCTACCGCGTCATACCCGATGCGCTTGAACGCCGCGATGATTTCCCGTAACGGCAGAATCCCCAGCCCCGGCAAAAGGCGATGCGCGTCGGTAAGTTGGGCGGGGGGACGATTTTCAGCGTCGTTGATATGAAAGATGAACAAGCGTTTGGGATCAAGCGCGTCGATCATCTTGATAGTCGAGCCCCCGGCGAAGAAGTGAAAACTATCAATCACCAGACCGATGTTGCGGCGATTCACTTTCACCACTATCTCGTCAGCCAGCTCGAGCGTCTGTACGCTGCAGTCTTTTTGGCCGAGGAACTCAAACGCCAGCGAGACGCCGTGCCGCTCAGCGATCGAAGCCAACTCTCTGAGCACGCGCACGGACTCTTCTATTACTTCATAACTGCTCAGGCCACCCGGTGGAAACTTGCCCGGCACGATCACAACATAAGGGCAACCAATCGCGCCTGCAATCGAGCATAACTCTTCACACTCCGCCCTTATTTGCACGTATTCGGGCTCGTCTCTGAACGTTATGTGCTCAATTGAGTTTATACTCAGCGGCTTAACACCGCTTTCGACGAAGAGAGTCTTCAAGTCGGACACTGAATGCGTTTTTAGAAATTCGCGCAGCTTGGCGGCCCAGATTTCAAGGAAGTCAAAGTTGGCTGCGGCCGCGGCGCGCACGTCGGTTGCGAGGTCCGCCTTCATGGTGGTGGCGCCGTTAAGTGCTAGTTTCATATAGTCGTTTAATTAGACCTGCCGACAAACTCGGCGACAAAGCGGTTCGCCGGGGGTTGTAGATAACCAACGGCGTGTCGAACTGTTGCAGCTTACCCTTATTTAGCACCGCGACGCGATGGCTCGAGGGTCATCGCCTCCGCCTGGTCGTGATTTGCGTGTTTTACTTTCATTTGGGCCGGTACATTAGCCGGAAAAGGCGAAGGGTTCAAGGCGGACAATTGAACACCTTCGAACGACAAGCCACTGCCGCAGGGTCTATGCAGGAGGGCTGATTCGCAGTAGAATCTCGCTCGCCCAGGGCAGTCAGGAGTCCCATCCGATGCTCGAACAAATAATCGAGGCATGGCAGATAAATCATCGCGTGACCATCAAACTGTTGAATGCTTTATCCGAGGAAGCCTTGCACGCGACGCTCTCAACCCGCGGCGGTCGTGATGTCGCCCGGCAGTTAGGTCACGTGCATGAATCGCGTTTGAACTTTGCCGAGATCACTTCAAAGACAAACCGGATGGCAAAGCTGTCCCATTTTGCCAGGGGAGAGACTCCTTCGAAGAAACAGTTGAAAGCAGCGCTGAACGCATCAGCGAAAGCTGTGGAGACCACCATCCGCGAGTCGTGGGCCAATGGCGGCAAGACACCCGGCTTCAAACGCGGATTGGTGCCGCTGGTCAGCTATCTGATCGCGCATGAGTCGCATCATCGCGGCAGCATACTGCTGACTCTGAAACAAAGCGGCCACAAGCTATCCGAAGAATTGCGCTGGGGCTTGTGGGATTGGGCCCACATCTAAAGCGTCACGAACCTGCAGGAAACTTGAGTTCGATAGAAAGGCACTTCAAAACCATGTTCAGAAAAAAACTCTGCCCGGTTTTGCTTCTCATCATCGCCGTCGCGATCGGCGTGGGCGCCCAAACTGCGAAGCGCCCGCTGAAGCTTGAAGACCTTGCCCGCTTTCGCAACGTCAACGATCCACAGATTTCACCCGACGGCCAGTGGGTTGCTTACACCGTGTCGACCATCGATACAAAAGAAGACAAGGGCAGTACGCACATCTGGATGGTCGGCTATGACGGCAAAAACGATCGCCAAATCACGTTTAGTAACGAGAGCGAAAGTTCTCCGCGCTGGAGCCCGGACGGAAAGTATCTTTCCTTTACCTCTTCCCGGCCCGGCAAAGCCAAAGGGAGCCAGGTCTGGTTGATGGATCGCAGCGGCGGCGAAGCTTATCAACTCACAGAAACGAAAGGACGCCTCCAGGGTTATGAATGGTCGCCCGATTCAAAGCGGCTCGCTCTGGTAATCGGCGATCCCGATCCGGAAGCCGAAGCGGCTCCCTCGCCCCAACCGGGGACGCCACCCAAACCACCTAAACCGATCGTAATCGACCGTTACCGTTACAAACAGGATGGACAGGGATACCTGCTGTCGGGCCGGCACACGTACATTTATCTTTATGATCTCGCGACCAAAAAACTGGAGCGATTGACGAAGAGCAAGTGGGACGAGTCGTCTCCTTCGTGGTCACCGGACGGCGCGCGCCTCGCATTCATGAGCAACCATGCGGACGATCCCGATCGTGATCCGTCGGCGCAACTCTTTGTGGCCGACGCCCAACCGGGCGCGACTGAAAAGCAGTTGTCGACACCCACGAACCGCGCCAACCGTGCCCGTCCCGAATGGGCGCCCGACGGAAAGTGGATCGTATTCCTCGAAGGCGACGAAAAGAAATACGGCGCCTACAATATGGAGCACCTGGTTTTCGTTCCGGCTGACGGCAGCGGCGCGCCTACGCGAGTAAAAGCTGTCGAAGATCTCGATCGCGGCGTCTCCTCTCTCCGATTCGCCGGAGACTCGTGGCTCAACTTCCTCGTGGCCGACGATCGGTCGGTGTATCCGGCGCGAGTATCTCGCAATAAATTGGAAAAGCTCATGGCCCCGCCCATTGTCGTGTCGAACTGGACGAACAGCGGTGGCCGCACGGTTTTGCTTTCCGGGAACGATACCAAGCCGACGGAAGCTTACGCGATGGAAGGTAAGGCGCTACGGCAGCTGACACATCAGAACGACGCTCTGATGGCTGAACTTCAGATTGCGCAGACCGAGGAAGTCAATTTCAAGAGTAAAGACGGAACCGAGGTGCATGGCCTGCTCACTTATCCGGCCGGCTACGTTAAGGGAACGAAAGTCCCGATGTTACTTCGGATTCACGGCGGACCAAACGGTCAGGATCAGCATTCATTCAGCGTCGAGCGGCAGGTCTTCGCGGCCAATGGATACGCCGTCCTGGCGGTGAACTACCGTGGCAGCTCAGGCCGCGGCCAAAAATATTCGCGCGCGATTTTTGCGGACTGGGGTCACTATGAAGTTGAGGACCTGCAGGCGGGCGTCGACCACGTGATCCAGATGGGCGTCGCCGATCCCGATCGCCTGGGAGTAGGTGGTTGGAGTTACGGTGGCATCCTGACCGACTATATGATCGCCAGCGACACGCGTTTCAAAGGCGCGACCAGCGGCGCCGGCACCGCCTTCACCGTTGCTTTCTACGGCACCGATCAATACATCATTCAGTACGATCACGAAATTGGACCGCCGTGGAACCCGAAGGCCTGGGAGACTTACCAGAAGATCTCTTATCCGTTTTTGCATGCTGATCGGATCAAGACGCCGACGCTGTTCCTTGGCGGCGAGCGCGATTTCAACGTGCCGGTCCAGGGTGGGCAGCAGATGTATCAGGCGCTGCGCAGCCTGGGCGTAGAGACTCAACTAATTATCTATCCGAACGAGAACCACGGCATAACGCGCCCCAGTTACGTTCGCGATCGCTATGAGAGATATCTGGCCTGGTACGACAAGTATGTGAAGAAGAATCCGCCGCCGGTGAAGAACGTGGCAGAGACGGGAACGCCGTAGGGGAAGCGAGTCAACACTCAAAATAGTCTAGGTGGGTTCAACTGATTAACCTCAGGGGTTAGACGTCTTTGCCTTCCT
>Ga0207646_10000646_pt1 | contig 45189 bp, 37 predicted proteins | sample KBSK5502metaG_FD_184343 | JGI IMG/M metagenome (GOLD analysis project Ga0207646, IMG submission 184343) | Corn, switchgrass and miscanthus rhizosphere microbial communities from Kellogg Biological Station, Michigan, USA - KBS K5-50-2 metaG... | ecosystem: Host-associated > Plants > Roots >...
AAGTCGCCCGGATCCAGGTCGAGGAGCCGATCTACATTCGGCCGGCCGAACGCGTGAACTGGCTCTAAGGCGTCACCAGGCCCGCGCGGCGCAGGGGGGCGGGGTTCCATCGGGGACTCCGCCCCTTCTGTGCCTGCCGTCGGGAGATAGTATCAGTCTCACTTGAGGCCACCTCATTGCGATATGAGACGTCATTCTCCTGGATGTTATAAACAATATATTAAGAATATTTCAGTACTTAATAATGGTGCGTAGCCGCACATGCCACTCACCATCGATCCGCTCAGCAGGAACCCTCGCGTCGCCGAGAAAAAGAGTCTGTATATATTCTTAAAAAATCTCCGTGGGTTGCGCCATTACGATACGCAATCCACACAGGCATGTGGATTGCGTATGCCTTGCTTCTTAGGTGATCCATCCCAGAACGATGCGTGATCATCCAATGGCATCATCCTATCCAAACGGAGGTGTATATGGATTATGTAAAGCCTCACGGAGTTGTCGAGAGCATGCTGGCCGGTGGTGCATTGAAACTGAGTTTGCCGCCTCGCCAACTGATATTTCGCGGCATGTTGGCCGGCGCCTATCTGGGCATCGGGACGAGTATGGCCGTGACAGTGGCGGTTGAAACGGGGTATTGGATCATCGGGAGCCTGCTCTTTCCGTTCGGATTGGCCCTGGCCATTCTGCTCGGCGCGGAGATTATCACGGGAAGTTTCGCGCTTCTCCCTGTCGCGGTGGTCGATGGTCAGAAGAATACCGGCCTCCGTCATGTGTTTGCAAACTTGGGCTGGGTGTTTCTAGGCAATCTCCTGGGCAGCGTCTTGTATGCGGGGTTGTTCGCGATCGCCCTGACTACTGCAGGAGATGCCCATATCAATGCGGTCGGTACCAAGCTCATTGCGATTGCCGAGGCGAAGACCAACTACTATGCGTCGCATGGCTCCGCCGGCCTCCTCGCGGTCTTCACCAAAGGGATGCTCTGTAATTGGATGGTCAGCCTGGCGGTCGTCGCGGCCTATATGTCGACGTCCTTCTCCGGGAAGATACTCGCCATCTGGGGCCCGACGGTGCTGTTCTTTTCCCAGGGATTCGAGCACGCAGTGGTGAACATGTTTCTGATTCCCGTCGGCATGATGCTGGGAGGCCATATCAGCGTCTCCACCTGGTGGTTGTGGAATCAGATTCCGGTGACGCTGGGCAACCTGGTCGGAGGAATGTTCTTCACTGGCCTGGCGATCTATTTCGCACATGGCTCAGTTACGACAGCGCCTCAGAGTAGTGTGGCCGTGGCGCCTCAGCCGAGTCAGCGCGGCAACCATGAGCCTTCTACTGTATCTTTCTAAGTCACGTGGAGGTCCCTGCCGATGAGGCAGGGAACGAGCGATGCGAGCGATGTTTCCCAAGCCGCTACGAGGTTGGCGCTTTATCCTCTTTAACATTGTGCTCGGCCTTGGACACATGGTCGTGCTGTTCAACGCCGGGTCCTATGTGGCACTGCTGCCACATGCCGCCAGCGATCTGGGTGGAGTCTTGCCAAGTTTCGGGAGCTGGGCCCAGACAGATTTCATGATCGGGCTGGCTCTGGGTTTTCCCATTGCGCGCTGGCTGTCGCATCGGTATGGCGACTACCGGGTGTTTATCGGCGCCTTTATCCTCTATGCCGGAGCGTCCTATCTCTGCGCCATCAGTCAGACCCTGTGGCTGTTTTTGCCGGCGCGCATCCTTCTCGGTTTTGCGGGCGGCGCTACACTTCCGTTGGGGCAAGCCCTGTGGCTGAACGAGTACCCCGATCGGCTTAAATCGGTGGGATTGGGGCTCTGGGGGCTGTTCACGCTCATGCCGTTTACGATCGGCTTACCCGCGGGAGGCTGGGTCGCTGACGAAATCGGATGGCGCTATCTGTTTTATTTGGATATTGTCGTCTCCTTGGTCATCGCCGGGACCATGGGTGCGCTGCTCCATAGGCGAGGGTTCGCGCGCCGCCGCATCCGTTTCGATCTTGTCGGGTTTCTCTTCCTGTTCCTGGTCCTCGGAGGGATCCAGACGTTGTTGAATATGGGCAATGATTTTGATTGGCTCGACTCGCCCTTTCTCCGCGGCGTCCTGATCGTCGTCGTGGTGGCACTGATCTGCTTGGTGGTGTGGGAGTTGGGCACCCGTCATCCCGCCGTGGATCTCCAGCTGTTCACCCACCGCAATTTTGCGATCGGGGTCATGTGTCTGACCGTTGGGTTCCTCTCGATTCAGGGATTACTTACCGTATTCATCGTCCAGCTTCAGCTTTTGATGGGCTATTCGTCTTTTCTGGCCGGCATGGTGTTTCTGCCCATGCTCCTGCTGGGCGTGCCTGCGATCATGGTCATGCACGAGCTGTGTAAACGGATCGACGCACGGCTGCTTGCCTGCCTCAACTGCCTCGGGTTCGCCGGCACTTTCTATTGGATCGCCTTGTTCGACGATCCGCACTCCTATGACCAGATCTTCTGGCCCATGGTATGCGAAGGCCTGCTCATTGGCTCGTTTTTCACGCCGTTGACCGTCCTGGCCCTACACGGGTTGTCGGGCCCGCTGGTGGGACGGGCGGCGGAATTGGCGGCACTGCTACGTATTGCGGCTGGGGCAGTCGGGATCTCCATACAAGGAATTGTGCTTTTTCGACGCATCCACTTCCATCAGCTTCACTTGGCCGACCATTTTGGAGGCAGAGCGTTCGCGTCGTTCGATGGGCTGGAGCAATTCTCTGCCAAGTTGAGGGGCGCTGGGCTTGATCCGGCCATGGTGCAGGGCAAGGTTGCGGCGATGATCAAACAGTCAGCTGCCATTTTGGGAATGAACGATGCGTTTCTTGTGGGCAGCTATACGTTTATGGGACTCGCGGCACTCGTCTGGCTGGCCGATCCCACCCATCTCCCCTTGCATTCAAGCGCGCAAGAGGAGTTACCGGAGATGCTGGCGGAAGAACTGGCGGAGGAAATGCCGTGAGACTTCATCCCCCCACAATACGGCGGCTGCACTCCCGGTTCGGCATCGGCTGCCTGCTTCTCTTCGCTGGTTGTGCCTGGATTCCGACGGGCGATCCGCCGGCCGAGTATCTCGAGGCGCCGGAAATGACAGAGACGCTGGCAGAAGTCACCGGTCGGCTTCAGCAGTGGCCGGAGGATCGGTGGTGGGAACAGTTCGGTAATCCGGAACTGAATGAGCTCATTGAGACGGCGCTCAAGGACAATCCAGGACTGAAACAGGTGTCTGCCAGGCTGCGCCAGGCGGAATCCCTCGTGAAGGTCGAAGGCGCGCGGCTCTTGCCGTTCCTGGAAGCCGACGCGTCGCTCACCTATGAGCGCATCTCGCAGCACGGCGTGTTTGCCGCGCTGAATAAGGAAGTGGGGGGAATCAGGATCGCGTACGGGATCATCAACCCGTTGAGCTTCCGGTACGAATTCGATTTCTGGGGAAAGAACCGGGCCATGCTCGAAGCGAGCTTAGGGCACGCAGCCGCTGAGGAAGCCGAGAAGGCTGAGGTGCGTCTCCGATTGACCACCGGTATCGCGCGTGCGTATTTCCGTGGGCAGGCCTTGCAGCAGCAGCTCACTGTCGTGAAAACCATTATCGGCATCCGCCGTGATCTGCAGAAGCTTGCGGAGACCCGGTTCCGCCTCGGTCTGGATAACGACCAGCCGGTGAAGATCGCCGTGGCGGAGTATGAGGCGGCCTTCAAACGACAAGCCGCCGTCCGCGATCAGCTGGATGTGCAGCGTCATTTGCTCGCGCGGTTGGCCGGGAAAGGACCTGATGAGGCGATCCATCTGTTTGCGAAACCGGTGGTGGCCATCCCCAAACGGATTGCGGCGCCCGATCATCTTTCCATCGGGCTGCTGGTCCATCGTCCAGACCTGGCCGCCGCTCTCTATCGAGCCCACGCAGCGTCGCGGATGGTCAAGGTCGCCAAGACACAATTTTATCCCACGATCGATTTGACCGGGTTCGTGGGGTTCAACGCGCTGACGTTGACGAAGGGCACAGACAAGCTGGCCAATTTCCTCTTCAGTGGCCAGAGCTTCTCGTATGGACTGGCTCCAGGTCTCCGCATGCCCTGGTTCGAAGGCGGACGACTCCGAGGAGAATTGGGCGCTCAACGGGCGCAATATGATGCGGCCGTGGAGTTGTACAATGACACCTTGCTGGATGCGATGCGGGAAGTGGCCGACAGTTTGAGCGAATGGCAAACGACCAGCGAGATGATGGCGTCGCACAGGCGCTTGCTGGCCTCATTGGGCGAGGACTGGCGCTTGGCGAAGGTCCGACTCGTCAACGGCCTCGACGATGATCGCGAGGTCTTGCTCCATCGGCACCCGGTGCTTGAGCAGGAGTATGCGTTGAGGGCGCTGGAAAGCGATCTGCTCGTCGCGGCGGTCGATCTCATCGAATCGCTGGGCGGGGGCTATCACAATACGGACCTCGAAAAACGACCGAAACAAAACCCGAGCTAAAACTATGACCACGACCACGACATCGGAGTTGCCCGGTTCATCACCTTCACTGAGAATTCACCCCAAGGCCATTCGTGCGCGCCGGAATCGCCGGTTGCTCGTTGTAGCCTTGCTGGTCCTGCTCACCACCATCGGCTATCTCGTCTACTGGTGGACCTACGACCGGTTTTGGGTCCGGACCGATAACGCCTACGTGACCGGCAACCTGGTGCCAGTCGCAGCCCAAGCGTCAGGCATCATCACGCAGGTCCTGGTCGAGGAGACACAGTTCGTAAATAGCGGCGACCTCATGATCCGTCTCGATGAACACCAGGCCTATGCGGCACTCGGCCGCGCCCGAGGACGGCTTGGAGAAGAAGTCCGACGCATCGCGGCGCTGTTTATGACGCGGAAGCAGTTGGCGGAAAAATTGACGTCGCGGACCGCCCGTTTGGATCTCGCTCGACACGACATGGACCGTTATCTGGCTGCGTCGCCGAGCGGAGCGATCTCCAAGCAGATCGTGCAGAATACAGCGGATAAAGTTCTTGCCTTGGAAGCGGAGGTACGGGAGACGCAGGCCGAACTCGATACGCTCGATGCGCAGATCGGGGGGACCACGGTCATGGCGCATCCCGCCGTCGATCTGGCGAAGAATCAGCTCATCGAAGCGCACCTGGAATATGCGCGCCAACAGATCCGGGCTCCGGTGTCCGGCTACGTGGCGAAGCGGAAGGGGCAGGTCGGGGATCGCGTACATCCCGGCACTCCGCTTATGACCATCGTTCCACTGGATCATCTGTGGGTCGAGGCAAACCTGCGGGAAACGGAGCTTGAGCATGTGCGGCCCGGGCAGCTGGCGTTGGTGAACGTCAATCTCTATGGATCGAAGCAAACCTTCCATGGCACTGTCGAGGGTCTGGTGCCCGGCAGCGGGAGTCCGTTTGCCTTGCTCCCGCCGGACAATTCAACCGGGAACTTCATCCACATCGTCGAACGCGTACCGGTACGTATCGCGTTGCCGGCAGACGAGCTCCGGGAACATCCCATCCGGCCAGGGTTGTCGACCAGTACACATATCAATATCGCCGAAACCGGTCAGTCCGTCTGGTCGTCGCTCGCGACACCGTCCACCCCGGAATATGAGACGGATATCTATGCCAATGAGCTCCCGACTGCGGAAGCTCTGGCCCAAGACGTCATGACGAGGAATCTGGTTCCGAACCAGGGACAAGCCGAGATGCCTGACATGCGAGAGACCGAGCCTCGTTCCCAAGGCACAGTCGGAGAGCCCGGGAGACGCCTCCCCCGCGATCCGGCGCTCAGCGCACCAGGCGCGTTGTCGCGCACAGAAGGACTGCGCCTGCGCGAGGCTGCCCAGGCCCACCTCGGATCAAAGGAATAGCGACATGCAGATCTTAGAAGAGAGCAAACAACTTCCAGTGCAAACACAGTCTACCTGAGCGATCACCAGGCTCTGTCGATTCGTATTCTGCAGTGGCATGCATGTACATGAGTTCCGCTTCGCCATCATTCAGTACCACCTGTCATCTTGTGTTGGAACACATCGGGAGGAGCAGGCATGAAACAGGTCCTGACGGGTTCGATCATGCTCATCGCGTTGGTCGTGCTGACGGCCCTCGCGCAGGCTCAATCTCATAGCTCGGAGAGCAGACACCAAGCACGGCCTTCCGACGTGCCAGGTAGGATGCGCTCGCCGGGTTCTCTCAGTGAACCCAGGTTTTCACCGCCGGATTCCCACATCCCACCACGGAGCCCTGACCTCGGTTCAGCGACATCTCCACTCTCTCCTTCAATCGGACCTGGATCAGGATTACTTGGACCAGAATCGGGCCGCGGCCCAATGCGACTGAGATCTGGTACCGAGGCAGGAAGGGGAGAAGCAGCAACCGGCAGAGGTGAACGGTAGAACAGCCTCATATCCTAGCAGGAGCCGGGCGGTGTGCCCGACTCATGCTGGCCCATCTTGTGTCAGAACACGATCGACCAGTGGCAGAGGCTGGGATCAAGAAGTGTTTGAAGTAGGGTAGGTGCAAGAGTTGATGTCTCTGGGCACGACACGGGTGAACGACCCACTCCAAGGAGGCCGACCGCTCCAGCCGCAGGGGATCCCTTACACGAGGGAAGTCCGTACGGGCTTCCATTGCCGCGCTTCGGAATCCCTTCTCTCTGCGACTTCTTCTTCTACCTCTCGACGGTTCGCTGTTTTTCGTGACTCTTCACGGTCCGGGCTGCCTCGTGCCTAGGCATTATCATCGATCAGAGCCTGGTTTTCTTCGACAACTCAAGCGGATGTCGCGATGCCCCTACTACTGCGTCGAGGGGTACAGAGCTTGCTAGACCCAACGATAGGATCGAGGGTTCTGCATGAAAGCATCAACGAAGGACAGGCCATAACGGCAGGAGCAAAGGCACACGCAATGTTATGCACGCGCTGCGGCGGATTGCTTATCATCGACGATTTCATGGATCTCCAGCAGGAGAGTAGCCGGATGCGCTCTCAGGGATACCGGTGCGTCAACTGCGGCTGCATCGAGGACCCCACAATTCGCGCCAACCGACAACGGGCCCTCTCGGCCAAACATTTTGGGTTGAGTGATGTGAGTCGAAATGGACGCAAGGGTTCAGTTGAATCTCTCAGCAGCGATGGGGGTGTGGATGAGCGGAGGTGCCATGTCTTCGATTGTGAGGATTGAACGGCTGGTGTCACCGGGGCGAGAGGAACTGCTCGTGGTCACTCTGGAGACGGCGTGATGGCAACTGGAAATATACACAGAGAACTCGGCCCAGCGAGAAGAGACACAATGACCGATGGGTACGACGTTGAATCGGCCGTACTCCAACATCTGGACAAGCGGGAGTCCTGTACGTTCGAAGAACTTGCTCGCATGCTGGCTGGCTGTACCTTGAACCAAATATTTTTTGGTGTCGCCCGCCTCAGTCGGGAAGGAAAAATCCTCCTCCGGCACCCTAGCCGATTTGACGATCTCGTCTCGGCAGTAGTGCACGGCACCCACAACCAGAGTGGTATGCGCAGGGAATAGGCAATGCCGATGAACGTGGACGTGAATTGCTGCCGGCGAGCTGACCATTCAAGGAGTCCTCAGCGCGGCCTCTTTGTCCATCAACTGGTCGGAAAGCTCAGAGCGGGCCTGTCGAGGGAACGTTCGCAAGCGAGACCGTCCGGCTTCTTGTTCCTCGTGATGGCCGTGGGGCTAGGGGGATGTCAGGCCACCTGGTCGCTCGACAGGCCGACAGCCGTAATTGACAACGTTCCATTTATGAACTTGTGGAAGACGTATACCCATTGCCGATCAAGTTCAGATCCTGACGAAATTCGTATGGCTGCTCAACAATTGGACCGGGCAGCTCACGCCGTGAAACTGAAGAGCCAATCGTCCATTGTCCTGCCGGCGGCGATGCAGCACCTCATCTCGGAACTTCCTTCCCGGCTGGCCGTTGAGCCCAAAGCCATGGCGATGGCCTGCGCTCTCTATGGAGGCCAAGTGGCACGAGCTGTGGGACGGCCCGGGCTGGCAGCGGACCTGTTTAATGCGGTGTTGGCCAAACACACAGAAGCGGCGGATGGCTACTATGCGTCCGAGGCTAGGCATGAGCTGGAGCAGATGAGACCTGATACGTACGTCGTGACGGAACCGGGTCACGAGGTTCCAGGTTCCATCGTGGGAAGGGCCATGGAAGGGCGTGTGGATCGAGTCACGCTGGTCGAGTGGCGGCCTCGGCGAATCATGCTGCAGATGGAACAGGGCGCCCATTCTCAACTGACGAGCACCTCCTACGACAGCAGGTTGACGATGTCTCAGTATGGAGCGGGAAAGGGGGACGTCTTGGTGCTGTCGCAGACCGGCGTCGAGCCGATCTCCAGTCTCGGCGCCCGCTGCCCGGCTAGTGCACCGGTGAAGCAGTACGATATCTCGGCCATCAACGTTGAGATCTCGCTGAACTGGTGGCTGAACTTTTCTTATCCCGGCTACATGTATGTGCTGACTGAGAACATCGCCAAAGTCCGGGAAGAAGAAGCGAAGCATCGTGATGCGCGTAGCAAGGAGATACATGATCCTGGCGCGGTGATGAACGGGCCTCAGGGTCGATGGATTCAACGCTTAGTCATTCGCGGCAGCCAAGGCGATTGCGTGAAGATCTCGCTCCGGAATCAGTTGGAGAGCGGGGAGGAGGTCAGTCTGCACATCGATGGTTCGAGCATGATTGTGAATGCCACCGGTCAGCCGGCCACCACGACGAACTCGGACGCGATCGCCGCGCCGGGCAAGAGCGTCGATCTGGAGTGGTATATCCATCCGTCAGTGCAGGAAGGCAGCCGGCAGTTCCACTCGTATAGCCATGACCGCGAGTTGACGGTCATGGGTTTGTTCGGGACCTTCATGGTGGAGCCGAAGGGCTCTGCGCATCTCGATCCGCTTGGTTCAGGAGAACAGACATCACTCAAGAGCGACTTGAATCTCTCTCAACCCGACAGTCAGCATGAAGGAAAGTAGTGAATATGCCGGACACGTATGAATTCGATCTGGTCTGTATCGGCAGCGGGCCGGCAGGCCAGCGGGCGGCCGTCCAGGCGGCGAAATTAGGCAAGCGCGTCGCCGTCGTGGAAAAACGCCGGATCGTCGGTGGCCTGTGTCTTGGGACCGGAACGATTCCCAGCAAGACCTTTCGCGAAGCAGCTCTGTCATTCGTCGAGCACAAACATGCCACCGCTCGGAGTCCGACACAACACATCTCGGGTCGGCCCACTGTGGACCAACTCCTCAGCCGAGTCGAGCAGGTGGTCCGGCACGAAGTCGAGGTAGTAAAAAGCCAGCTCTGGCGGAACGACATCGAGCTGATACGGGGCGAGGCGTCGTTTGCCGATCCTCATACGCTCGTGGTGGCTTCCGAAGCAGACGCACATACGCTTACGGCGGCAGCCATCTTGATTGCCGTCGGCACGGTGCCGACGCCGCCACTCGGCATCGCGGTGGACGGCGAGGTGGTGCTGTCCAGTGACGATCTCCTGCAGCTGAAGCGGCTGCCCAGGACTATGGTGGTGGTGGGTGCCAGTGTGATCGGCATCGAATATGCCTCGATGTTCGCCGCGCTGGGGCTGGAGGTGACGCTGATCGATAAGCGGACGTGCCTGCTGGAGTTTCTAGACGGGGAAATCGTGGCCGAGCTGATGCACCAAATGCGGGCTCACCACGTGACATTCCGACTGGGCGAGGCGGTCGAGGGTATCGAACTTATGGAAGGTCCGCCGCGGAAAGCGATTCTCCTGCTCGAATCCGGAAAACAGATCGTGTCGGACCTGGTGCTTTTTTCGGCGGGCCGCGTCGGCGCGACTGATGGCTTGAATCTCCCGGCAGCCGGCCTCGCCGCCGATGAGCGGGGGAGGCTGAAGGTGGACGGCCAGTTCCGGACCGCCATGCCCCATATCTTTGCCGCCGGCGATGTCATCGGGTATCCGAGCCTCGCTGCGACCTCTGCAGAACAGGGGCGATTGGCGGCCTGCCACATATTCAATGTTCACGCAGACCCCATGGCCAATCACTTTCCCATCGGCATCTATGCCATCCCCGAGGTCTCGATGGTCGGTGCGCCGGAACATGTCTTGACCGAGAGGAAGATTCCCTATGAGACCGGCGTGGCCCGCTACCGGGAGATCGCTCGTGGCCAGATTCTCGGCGACGAGACCGGGCTCGTGAAGTTGCTGTTTCACCGGGAGTCCCGGCGTTTGCTGGGAGTCCACGCGATCGGCACCGGCGCGGCGGAATTGATTCATATCGGCCAGGCTGTGCTGGCCCTCAATGGCGGCCTCGACTACTTTCTCAATACGGTGTTCAACTATCCGACCCTGGCCGAGTGTTACAAGGTGGCGGCCTTGAACGCATTGAACAAGCTGAAGTACTAGCAGCTCCGTTTATCTGTGCGAAGGAGGAGAGGGAGCATGAAGATGGTGGTCAAGCGAGCCAAGCGTCGGCCAAATCGGCCTGCGTCGCAACCAAATGATGACAGAAGACAACCGGATCAAGCCCAGCCCATGATCGCGCATCGGGCGTATGAGCTGTATGAGCAGCGCGGTCACAGGCACGGTCATGACCTCGAGGATTGGCTCGAGGCCGAACGGCAGATTCTGAGCGAGGCACGGCGAAAATGACTCTGCCGCCCAATGCAGAGCGACGATCACAATTGCGAAGGTGGAACCGTATGACATCATCCTCGAATCATGTCCGTGAATCTTCCGAAACCGGAGAGGGAGGCGTCCCCACCGGACCGCGTCGAACCTTCTTCATCTGGATGATTCGAGTGATTCCCACCGTAATGGGGATCAGCCTCGTCATTCCGCTGCTCGGCTATGTCAGCTCTTCCGCATTCAAGCGTCGGGAAGAGGCCTGGGCTGCGATCGGCAAGTTAGAGGACCTTTCTCCTAACGAACCGCAGGAACTCGAATTTGCCAGAACGGTGAAGGAGGGCTGGCGAACTGCGATCGCGAAGAAAGCGGTCTGGGTCGTGAAGCAATCGTCCGGCGCGGTCACGGCCTTCTCGCCCATGTGTCCCCATCTCGGGTGCGGGTATCGATGGGACGCTCCTGCGGGACAATTCCAGTGCCCCTGCCATGGGAGTGTCTACGATGTCACGGGGAAAGTCCTCGCAGGTCCCGCCCCCCGTCCTTTGGATGAGTTGCCGATCAAAGTCGAGAACGGGCAACTCCTGGTGATGTACAAGGATTTTAAATCCGGTCTCGACCATGCGGTAGAACTATGAGGCGACGCCATGGACGTCACGAAGAACCTGCGCCGCACGGAACCCTTCACATTCACAATCCGAAGGCAACAAGATAGACCATGGTATTCAATATCTATCGTTGGCTTGATCGTCGCCTGCGGCTTCAGCCGTTGACTCAGACGCTCCTTGAGGAGCCCATTCCCGGCGGGGCCAGTTGGGTGTACGTTTTTGGGTCCGCGACCTTGTTCTTGTTCGGACTGCAAGCGCTGACCGGGATGTTCCTTGCTCTGTACTACGTCCCGAGTCCTGATGCGGCGTATGACACGGTCCAATACATTCAGCATGAGGTCCGCTTCGGCTGGTTCGTCCGAGGGCTGCATCATTGGGGGGCGTCCGCAGTTATGGTCGCCGTCGGGCTGCACTTGTTGCAAGTGTATCTCTATGGAGCCTATAAGCCACCCCGCGAACCCATGTGGATAGTGGGCGTGGTGCTCTTGTTGTTGATGATGGGGTTTGGCTTTACCGGTTATCTGTTGCCGTGGGACCAGAATGCGTATTGGGCCACCCAGGTCGGGACGAACATGGTGGCTTCTGTGCCGCTCGTAGGCGATCTTTTGGTCCGCCTCCTCCGCGGGGGCGCATCGCTCGGGGCTCTGACACTCTCGCGGTTTTTTGCTCTGCATGTCTTGTTCCTCCCCGCCCTCATCATCGGCGGGATTGTCCTGCATCTCTTCATGCTCAGGAGGGTCGGCCCGGCGGGACCGTGGAGCGACGCGCAGGCCCGGCAGAGGCGTGAGCCGTTTTATCCGCGCCAAGTCTTCATGGATGCGGTCGTGATGTTCGGGGTCTTTCTCCTCCTCTGTGTGTTGGCGTTCACCATCGAATTTCCGCTGGCCGACCGAGCCGATCCATCCGATCACACCTTTACCCCGGTACCGGAATGGTACTTTCTCTTCTTTTATCAGTTCTTGAAATACATGGGGGGGCCGCTCGAACCGCTGGCCACGTGGGTGTTGCCCTCCCTGTTCGTGTTGGGGTTGCTGCTCTGGCCGTTCCTTGATCGTAATCCCGAACGCCGCCCTGCTTCGCGTCCCATGGCGCTGGGCGCCGGCGCCCTGTTTCTTGTCGCGGTCTTTGTGTTGCTCGGCATCTCCCTGCGGAACCTTCATGCCATACCGAAAGTGGAGCCGTTCGTGGCACGGGGCCAAGCCCTCTTTGCTCAGCATCACTGTGCCGCATGTCACAGGGTTCACGGCGAAGGAGGAAAGATCGGCCCCGATCTTTCCTATGTGGCTGATCGACGGCCTGAACGGCAGTGGCATCTGCGGCACTTGCGCGATCCACAATCCGTCTCACCTGGCTCTGTCATGCCGCAATTCCATCTGGAGGAGAATGACCTGACCGCCTTAACCAGCTATCTGCTCAGCCTCAAGAGTGGCGCGCCCACGTCGCTGGGAAGATAAGAAGGATGCCGTGGTCGACAGTGCTCCAACAACATCCTCGCAGCAGCGGGAAATACCCGTCCAGGACACGGCTAAAGGAGAGCTGATGAGCAAGCAAATACCTGTCAATAAGCCGATGTATAGCACCTTACATATTGACATCGAGGGATTTAACTCTCTGGCCGAACTGGCCTTGGATCTATGTGCTCGTCGTGGAATCATGGTGCCGACGAGGTATGGCGGCAGCTGGATCCCGCGCTGTGGGAGTCCACGCGCAACCCGTGGGTCGTCCTTGCAGACGGTTTCCCGAGACCAGCTCCAGCGTCTGTCGGTTGACCGCGCCTTTCGCATGCAGGTCGATGCGTTTGTGCAGCCAGGCGTCACACCTGTGACTGGTGTCTGCGATGAAAGTCTTGGACAGAGCGAACCTTCGCGGACGAGACGGAATGTCACGGGGTCTGTGAAGGACGATCGTGCTGCGACAAGAGAGAAATATTCACCTAAGCTTTTGAAAAGCTAGGTCTCGGCATGATTCGCGTGCAGCGCTCCAGGGTTGGCACATCAAATGAAATGCGTAAGTTTTGAGCATTGAAACAGGAGGGGGGGAGGACAGCGTGTCTGAGACCGTACATCGGGGCGAACACCAAGACCCTCTGCAATATCTGACGAAATCTCGACAGCGGAGGCCAACGATCTGTGGGAACGTTCGATATGGTGATGTTTGCATTCAATCGCAAGTCGACAGATACGCATTGAGGCCGACATCGGAACCGACATCGGAAGAAGAGGCCGGTCGGACCTCGGTTTCTATGGAGTCAAACCGAGTCCGTACCTGGTCCTTCCATTTCTGGCGCCGCTCAGCCTCCGCGGTTGATCGGGTTGTTTACGAACATTGCGCTCAACTCGATCAACCGGCTTGTCCTGCCGATCATCGGCGCCCATGGGTGCAGTCAGTGATCGCGCATAAGAAGCAAACGATGACGTTCATTGTGCAGATCGGATGACGTGTTGGAGAGATTCTGAACGCTCGCTCAATCTGGAAAAGTTTAAGGGGTAGAAGAGGTGAGGTTCGTATCTGCAGAAGCAGGTGAAGGCCATTCGGGGACGAGTCGTTGCGCGGCAGTTCATTCGTGACCGGAGGGAAAAGGGGGTCGTATGAAGCAGGCGAACAGCAAGCAGGCACTCTGGTCGATTGTGTTGGCTGGCGGCGAAGGCACGCGTGTGGGGTATTTCGTGCAGCGATGGTTAGGCCGACAGAGACCCAAGCAGTTTTGCACGTTTGTCGGCACGCGATCCATGCTCCAGCACACCTTGGACCGTGCGGCGCGCCTCGCGCCGGTGGAGCGGTCCGTCCTGGTTGTCGCGCGGGCACATCGTCAGGAAACCATGACGCAACTGGATGGACGCAGGGTCGGGACCGTCTTGTTCCAACCGGCCAACCGGGATACGGCGGCCGGCGTATTCCTCCCATTGACCTATGTGCGGGCGCGAGACCCCCGGGCGACCGTCGTCATCTATCCGTCCGACCATTTTGTGTACCCGGAAGATAAGTTTCTCGACACCGTACGGGAGGCAGTCCTGGCTGCCGAGCGGTTGCACGACCGTATTGTCTTGCTTGGAGTGGCGCCGGACCGCCTCGAGCTGGATTACGGATGGATTCTGCCGGGGCAACGACTCGTCCATTCCGGCACGAAGCGGGTCCAGACGGTTCTGAAATTCCTGGAGAAGCCCACAGCGCAACAGGCTGATGACGCTCTATCGAACAACGCGCTCTGGAACACGATGGTAATGGCTGCCAAGGTGGAAACGTTATGGGAACTGGGCCAACAGTGTTTCCCCGAACTGATGGAACGGTTCGAGCGACTTGGCCGAGCCATCGGCACCTCGAAGGAGGCGCAGGTCTTAGAAGCAATTTACCAGACCATGCCGGCAAAGAATTTTTCTTCCGATCTACTCCAACAGGTACCGGACCGTGTAGCGGTGACGGAGCTTACGAATGCGCTGTGGAGCGATTGGGGAAGACCGGAACGCATTGTCGAGGCGCTACGACGGATCGACCGGACACCGGCCTTTCCACTCGAGGCCCTCAGCAGCCCGTTTGCGCCGATTCCTCACGAAAACGGTCTCGCGGTGAGGGTCTGAACACAAGCCAATAGGTCGGAGTCGCCATGAAAACAGAACTGATCGATCTGCAATGCATCAATACCATTCGGACCCTGTCGATGGACGCGGTCCAGCAGGCCAATTCCGGCCATCCCGGCACGGCGATGGCGCCTGTTGTGTACTGTCTGTGGCAGCACTTTCTGCGTTTCGATCCCAACGATCCGGTTTGGCCGAATCGGGATCGGTTCGTGCTCTCGATCGGACATGCTTCCATGCTGCTCTATTCTCTGCTGCACCTCTGCGGAGTGAAGGCCGTCAATCCTGAATACGAGACGGTAGGGGAACTGTCGGTCAAACTGGCTGACATCAAAAAGTTCCGGCAACTGGACAGCAAGTGCCCGGGCCATCCGGAATATCGCTGGACGTCCGGTGTGGAAACGACGACCGGTCCGTTGGGGCAAGGCGTCGCCACGAGCGTGGGTATGGCCATGGCCGGTCGATGGATGGGCGCCTACTTCAATCGTCCTGATTTTCAGATAATTGATTACGACGTGTACGCCCTATGCGGCGACGGCTGCATGATGGAGGGGGTGACGGGAGAAGCGGCATCGTTGGCTGGCCACCTCAAGCTCTCCAATCTCTGCTGGATCTACGACAACAACAAGATCACGATCGAAGGGCACACGGATTTGGCCTTCAGCGAGGATGTGGCGACCCGTTTCATCGCCTATGGGTGGAACGTGACGCGGGTCGGTGATGCCAACGATCTGGCGATGCTCGAACGGGCCCTCACAGTCTTTCGCAACACTGGAGACCGGCCGACCTTGATCGTCGTCGACAGCCACATCGCCTATGGGGCCCCTCACAAACAGGACACCAGCGCAGCACACGGAGAGCCGTTGGGTGAAGAAGAGATCAAGCTGGCGAAGCGTCATTACGGGTGGCCGGAAGACGCACATTTCCTCGTGCCGCCCGGCGTACCGCAGCATTTTCACAGCCTCATGGGAGCCAGCGGGCGAGCGGCGCGCGAGGGGTGGATGACGCGATTCACGGCATACAAGATGACGTATCCGGAATTGGCGGACGCTCTGAATCGGATGCAGCGTCGGGAGCTTCCTGATGGCTGGGACCAGGTGTTGCCGACTTTTCCGGCAGACCCGAAGGGCCTGGCCGGACGGGACGCGTCGGCCAAGGTGTTGAATGCCGTAGCAGGCCGAGTGCCGTGGCTCATCGGGGGATCGGCGGACCTGACCCCCTCCACCAAAACTCGACTGACCCATGGGGATGCCGGCGATTTTTCTCCCGCCGACTACAGCGGTCGCAACCTGCACTTCGGGATTCGCGAACATGCCATGGGATCGATCCTGAACGGGCTCTCCTTATCGAAAGTGCGGCCCTTCGGATCCGGCTTCTTGATCTTCAGCGACTACTCGAAGCCGGCTATCAGGCTGAGCGCCATCATGGAGATTCCCGTCATTCACGTGTTCACGCACGACTCGATCGGCGTGGGGGAAGATGGACCCACCCATCAGCCCATCGAGCAGTTGGCCTCCCTGCGAGCGGTCCCAGGACTCCTCGTCATCCGGCCGGCCGACGCCAACGAGGTGGTGGAGGCGTGGCGCGTGATCATGCAACTCCACCATGAGCCGGCTGCTCTCGTCCTCAGCCGACAGCCACTCCCGACGCTGGACCGCACGACATACGCCTCGGCTTCCGGCTTGGCGAAGGGTGCCTATGTGCTGGCCGAGGCGCCGGGAGGCAATCCGGAGGTCTTGCTGTTGGCAACGGGAAGCGAAGTGTCGCTCTGCCTCGCCGCCTACGAGCGACTGATCACGGAAGGCATCCAAGTTCGTGTGGTGAGCATGCCCTCGTGGGAACTCTTCGAGCGGCAGAGTCAAGCCTATCGAAACCAGGTACTTCCACCGCACGTCACGGCTCGGATTTCCGTCGAGCAAGCCGCGACGACTGGTTGGGATCGCTATATCGGCCTGACTGGGGCAAGCATCGGTATGAACACATTCGGTGCGTCGGCGCCCCTGAAAGAATTACAGAAGAAGTTCGGATTTACTCCTGAACGCCTGATGGTTGCGGTCAAGGAGCAGCTGGCCACAGACCGGTCGCGAGAGAAAAATAAAATTGTGCGAGCCCATTCATAGGAACGCCCGCTTCGGGTGGATCCAATCGTGCATTCGCGGAAAAGGAATGGATAATTTTAAGGAGGCACTCTGATGGACGTCTCACATGCCAACACCATGAATCCGGTTCGTGCCCTCGAGACATTCGGGCAATCCGTCTGGCTGGATTATATCGGACGGAGCTTTATCACCAGTGGAGGATTGCAGCGTCTGGTCGACGAAGATGGACTGTGCGGCGTGACGTCGAACCCCGCCATTTTTGAGAAAGCCATCAATGGGAGTTCGGACTATGCCGAAGCCCTGCGCGCACTCAGGCGAGAGCCCGGTCTGGATGCGAAAGCCCGCTACGAACGGTTGGTCATCGAGGATATCCAAGCCGCGGCCGACATCATGCAGCCAGTCTATGCGCGAACGAAGCGGCGCGATGGCTATGTGAGCTTGGAGGTCTCGCCCCATCTGGCCCGAGATACTCGGGGTACGCTCGACGAGGCGCGTCGATTGTGGGATGCCGTCGGGCGCGACAACCTGATGATCAAAGTGCCGGCCACCTCGGAGGGGATCCCTGCCATCGTGCAACTGATCAGCAGGGGGATCAATGTCAACGTGACCCTCATCTTCGCGCAAGAGACCTATGTGCATGTCGCCGAGGCGTATCTCATGGGCCTGGAGCAATTGGCGGCGCGGGGCGGCGATGTCGGGAGCGTGGCCAGCGTGGCGAGCTTCTTCGTCAGCCGTATCGATACGGCGGTTGATGCCGAGATTGCTGCGCGCCTCAAGACCTCGACGAAAGAGATGGAGCAGGCGCTGCTCAGAAGTCTCCAAGGGAAGATTGCCATTGCGAACGCGAAGCTGGCCTATCAACGGTATCGTGTGCTGTTTTCGGGATTGCGCTGGGAGGCACTCGTCAGGCGCGGAGCGATGACCCAGCGGGTGCTTTGGGCCAGCACCGCCACAAAAAACCCCAAGTATCGCGACGTGATGTACATGGAGGAACTGATCGGCCCGGAGACGGTCAACACGGTTCCTCCAGCGACGTTCGAGGCCTTTCGCGATCATGGACGCCTCGACAGCAGGCTCAGCAAAGGTGTCGACGACGCGCAGGCGACCCTGCTCCTACTCGAGCGGGTAGGGCTCTCGATGAAGGAGATCACCGACCGGTTGTTGGAGGAGGGGTTGCAGCTATTCAGGGACGCGTTCGACACACTCCTTGCCGCTGTCGAGCACCATGGCAAGGCGGGCACATCCGTTCGACTCAATGGATGTTCGTACATCTTGCCGGCCTCCTTGGCCGCTGACGTGCGATCCTCTCTTCAGGAATGGGGCGACGGCAACAGAGTGCAGCGTCTATGGTCTCACGACTCATCACTCTGGACCGGTCAGGGTGAAGGCCAATGGCTTGGCTGGCTGGGAATCATCGACGAACAATTGGCCCATCTCCCGCTCCTTACCAGCCTTGCAGAAGAAACCAAGCGCAGGGGATTCACTCACGTTCTGGTTTTGGGCATGGGTGGTTCAAGTCTCTCCCCCGAAGTCATGAGGATGACGTTCGGAAAGAAGGCGGGTTATCCGGACCTTCACGTTCTGGATTCGACCGATCCGGCTCAGATCAAAGCCGTCGAGGACAAAGTGAATCTCGCGACCACCCTCTTTATCGTTTCGAGCAAGTCTGGAAGCACCCTTGAACCGAACATCCTCAAGCAGTATTTCTTTCACTGTGTTCTACGCCTCGTCGGAGCCAAAGAGGCCGGGCAGCGGTTCATTGCGATTACGGATCGGGGGGCTGCGCTGCAACAGGTTGCTGAGACGAGCGGCTTTCGGCATCTCTACTTCGGGGTTCCCAGTATCGGAGGCCGGTACTCCGCTCTGTCGAATTTCGGCATGGTGCCCGCAGCCGTGATGGGTGTCGACGTAGCCCAGATTCTTGAGCGCGCGTTAGAGATGGTGGAGGCCTGTTCCTCCTATGTGCCGGCCGAGGAGAACCCCGGCCTCGTGCTCGGCACGATCCTGGGCGTGCTCGCCAATCATGGCCGCGATAAAGTGACGATCATTGCATCACCCGGCTTAGCGGCGTTGGGCGCTTGGCTTGAACAACTCCTTGCCGAGTCGACCGGCAAAGCGGGCAAGGGGATTATCCCGGTCGATCGTGAAGCGGTCGGGACGCCGGATATCTACGGAGTCGATCGTGTATTCGTGTACATCCGGTTGCAGTCTGAACCAGAGCAGAGCCAGGACGTGGCGGTTGAAGGGCTTGAGCGAGCAGGACAGCCGGTTGTCCGCATTTCTGTGGCCGACATCTATGACCTGGGCCAAGAGTTCTTCCGCTGGGAGTTTGCCACGGCGGTCGCCGGGGCGATCATGGGCCTCAACCCCTTCAATCAGCCGGACGTGGAGGCCAGCAAAGTTGCGACTAAACACATAACGGACGAGTATGAACGAGCCGAGGCCCTTCCGGTGGAATCTCCGATCCTAGAAGAGGAAGGAATCAGACTATATGCCGATCCGGCGTACGTTGACACACTCGAGGCTCAGCTGGGCAAGTCTCCCTCGCTGGGGAATTACCTCACGGCTCATCTGAACCAACTCACAGCGGGCGATTACTTCGCGTTGCTGGCGTATATCGAGATGAATCCTGCGCATGAAGCACGACTCCAATGCATACGCCATATTGTCCGAGCCAGAAAACATGTGGCCACGTGTCTGGGCTTCGGGCCTCGATTCCTCCACTCCACAGGACAGGCCTACAAGGGGGGACCGAACAGCGGGGTGTTTCTCCAGATCACCAGCGAGGATACGGCAGATCTGCCGGTACCGGGACAGCGCTATACCTTTGGGGTCGTCAAGGCTGCGCAGGCGCGCGGAGATTTTCAGGTTTTGACTGAACGAGGGCGGCGGGCTCTGCGGGTGCATCTAGGTTCCGATGTCACGGCGGGGCTGGCGACTCTCAAGGCGGCCATGGAGCGAGCGTCGACATGAACAGATTGCCGATCGACGCCACGCCATGCCCGAGCAATCGGCGAACGGAGGCATCGACCCGCCAGGCCGGGAAACGTTGACATCGTAGAGGTGTTTTGAATCAGTCCGGAGGTAATGATGATGACCGAGTCACATGCAGATGCGATCGTGCTGTTTGGCGCCACCGGTGATTTGGCGTTCAAAAAGATCTTTCCCGCCTTGCAGGCCATGATCAAGCGGGGCCATTTGACAGTGCCCGTGATCGGGGTGGCCAAAGCGAATCGAAACGTTGCTGACCTGCGGGATCGCGTCCGTGAGAGTCTCAATCAATTCGGTGGGGGAGTCGATGAAGCCGCTTTTGTCAGGCTTATAGAATTACTGCGGTTTGTCGATGGTGACTACCGGGAGGACGAGATTTTCATTCGCCTCCGCCAGGAACTCGGCGGCGCCCTGCACCCACTCTATTATCTGGCGATCCCGCCCAGTATGTTTGGTACGGTGATCGAGGGGCTCGGTAAGTCGGGCTGTGCTCGGGGTGGGCGGGTGGTGGTCGAGAAACCCTTCGGACGGGATTTGGCTTCGGCCCAAATGTTGAACCGGACCCTACATAGCGTATTCGACGAGTCGGTGATCTTTCGGATCGATCATTACCTGGGAAAAGAGTCGATCCAAAATTTATTGTATTTTCGTTTTGCCAATTCGTTCCTCGAGCCGATTTGGAATCGCGATTATGTTGAAAGCGTGCAGATCACGATGGCGGAACAGTTCGGTGTATCCGGTCGGGGAAGTTTTTATGAGGAAACCGGGGCTCTTCGAGATGTGGTCCAGAACCATCTCTTGCAGGTGGTGGCGAACCTGGCGATGGAGCCGCCGATCAGTGGAGCGGGTGAAGCACTACGCGACGAGAGAATTAAAGTGTTTAAGCGTATGCGGCCGCTGACGCCCCACAGTTTGCTGCGGGGACAATTTCTCGGCTATCGAAATGAACCGGGAGTTGCTCCCGACTCGCAGGTGGAAACGTTTGCCTCGCTCCAGATCGATCTTGATTCATGGCGATGGGCGGGGGTGCCGTTCTTTATTCGCGCCGGCAAGCACCTCCCCGTCACGGCTACGGAAGTATTCGTGACCTTAAAACGTCCTCCTCAGAATGTGTTCGGTGAGACACCAGGGGAGCCGCGAAATTATGTCCGGTTCCGGCTTGGCCCCGATCGGGTGGCGGTTGCAATCGGGGCGCGTGCCAAAGTACCAGGAGAAAAGATGATTGGACGTGAGACCGAACTCTTCGTGAGCCACCAGCGAGGAGACGAGATGGAAGCCTATGAACGTCTGATCGGCGACGCGATGATCGGGGATGCGTCCCTGTTTGCGCGACAGGACGGCGTCGAAGCGACCTGGCGCGTGGTGGACCCGATCTTGACGGTGCCCACGCCGGTCTATGAGTACGAGCCAGGCACGTGGGGACCGGGCGAGTCCCAGGCGCTGATTGCCCCGTTCGGCGGGTGGCAGAGCCCGAAGGAGCACGAATGACCCGTCAACGAATCGACCGGCCATTTTGCCGTTCGGCTTCTCGATCCGTCAGAGGGCAGGTAAGGAAGGTGCTGGTCGTGGATGTGGGCGGTACAAGTGTGAAGATCTTCGCGTCCGGGCAGCAGACCGTTCGAAAATTTCACTCGGGGTCAAAGTTGACGCCGAAGCAGATGGTCGCCGGCGTGGTGAAGGCGGCCAAGGGCTGGACATATGACGTGGTCTCGATCGGGTATCCCGGCCCCGTGAGTAGGGGCATGCTGCTGGAGGAACCGAAAAACTTGGGGCCCGGTTGGGTGGGATTCGACTTCAAGAAGGCCTTCGGTTGTCCCGTCAAGTTGATCAACGATGCGGCCATGCAAGCCTTGGGCAGTTATGAAGGGGGCAGGATGCTCTTTCTCGGCCTGGGAACGGGGCTGGGCTCGGCGTTGATTGCGGACAACGCGATCATGCCGATGGAATTAGCTCATCTGCCTTACAAGAACGGCAGGACCTTTGAGGACTATGTCGGGCTTCGCGGGCTTGAGCGACGCGGCAAAGCGAAGTGGCGGCGAGCGGTTGACGATGTCGTGACTCGTCTGAAGACCGCCCTGGTAGCCGATTATGTCGTGCTTGGCGGAGGCAATGCCATGAAGCTCACCCAACTGCCGGAAGGCGTTCGTCTCGGCGACAATACCCATGCCTTCATTGGAGGGCAGCGCCTGTGGGAGGCGGCAGAGTGACATGAAGTCGAGACCACGACCACCGCGGAGGATGCGCAAGACGAAGACACAGCACGTCGTCTTCCTGCTCGATGTCGACAATACGCTCCTCGACAACGATCGAGTGACGGTCGATCTTCGGCGGTATCTCGAACGAGAAGCCGGACTCACGTGCCAACGACAGTACTGGAAGATTTTCGAGCAACTGGACGCGGAACTCGGTTACGCCGACTACCTCGGCGCCCTCCAACGATACCGGATCGACCATGCCCACGATCACGACCTGCTTTCCATCTCGTCGTACCTGATGAACTATCCCTTTGCAAATCGGCTCTGCCCACATTCGCGCAGGGAGTGGGCAACAAGGAAAGGTCGTGAGGAAGAGGGTGAACACACAGTTTTTGCAACAGGCTCAATCTTCTCACGGTCCTTCGCCACGAAGGCCCCGACGTATGATGTATGAGCAGACAGAAAAATCGAAATGGCCGAGTCACTAGGAAGTATTCACCGGAGTCTGATGGGTTCAGGTGGTGTGTGCAGGCGATTCGTTGGCGATACGAGGACGCCGGCTAAGCCGGCGCAGAAGGAGGACCATCTATGCAACTTGGGATGATCGGTCTCGGGAAAATGGGGGCCAATATGGTGCGGCGTTTGACGCGCGGAGGACATCATTGCGTGGTGTTCGACGTGAATCCTGAGAATGTACAGCGGCTGACTGCTGAAGGAGCCGTTGGGGCAAGCTCCATGGACGATCTGATCGGTAAATTGAGTATACCGCGAGCAGTATGGGTGATGGTGCCGGCGGGCGACGCGACCGAAACCACCGTGGAAGCCCTTGCCCAACGGCTGAATCCGGGGGACATCGTCATTGATGGAGGGAACTCGTATTTTAAAGATGATGTCCGGCGCGCAAAGGCTCTGACGGCTCGAGGAATCCACCATGTGGATGTCGGAACGAGCGGAGGAACCTGGGGGTTGGATCGAGGCTATTGCTTGATGATTGGGGGATCAGCGCCTGTGGTGAACCATCTTGATCCTATCTTTCGTACCTTGGCACCTGGCCGGGGCGACGTGGCGCGGACACCGGGTCGAGAACGCGTGAATGGAACAGCTGAGGAAGGGTATGTGTATTGCGGACCTGCTGGTGCCGGACATTTCGTCAAGATGGTCCACAACGGGATTGAGTATGGCCTGATGCAGGCCTATGCCGAGGGACTCGACATCTTCTTCCATGCCAACTCGAAGACCCTTCCTGAGGAAATACGCTACGACTTGAACCTGCCCGACATCACCGAGGTCTGGCGGCGCGGGAGTGTGGTGGGATCGTGGTTGCTTGATTTGACGGCTGCCGCCCTGCTGGAGAACCCGGATTTGTCCAACTTTACCGGCTCCGTCCAAGATTCAGGGGAGGGCCGCTGGACGGTAATGGCAGCGGTCGAGGAGGGCGTTCCGGCGGAGGTCCTGTCCGCATCTCTCTATACCAGGTTCCGTTCTCGCGAGGACCATTCGTTCGCCGAGAAAGTGCTCTCGGCGATGCGCTACAAATTCGGTGGCCATGTCGAACAGTCGTCCGGGTGATGCAGGGGAGACGGCCAATGGTCAGATGGTGAGGCCAGGGAAATCCCTAGCTTTGAGCGAATTGCTTGTAGCGCAGAATGGTTGAGGGGGTGCGGCAGAAAGAGTGTCGCAATCCTCCACTTCGTTCGCGAAGACTTCGGACGTCGGATCTAAAACGCGTCCTTCTCTCATGCGACAAGCCGCCTCTCTCTAAGGAGCTACGCTATGCTGTGGCCGTTGCTCGTGTACTCAGCGCTGGCGGTACTTGTTACGGCAACAATGCTGGCCTCATATGTGTTGGGACAACGACACTGGGAACCGGCGACCGGCAGGCCATACGAGTCCGGCATTGTCTCAGAAGGCTCAGCGCGCGTGCGTCTGTCGGCGCGCTTCTATCTTGTCGCCGTGTTCTTTGTGGTGTTCGATCTGGAAGCCGTGTATCTGTTTGCGTGGGCTGTCGCGGCACGCGAAGTCGGTTGGGCAGGTTATTGGGAAGTCGTGATATTCATCGGGGTGCTCATGGCGGCACTGACGTATCTCTGGGGGGTTGGTGCGCTGGATTGGGCCACGGAACGGCCACACTCTCGATAACGGAGGAATGATATGCAGTGGTCGTTGACAAAACCCGATATTACGGGACTGGTGGCTCAGCCGGACCACGAACCGTTCGAACAGGCCGTACGCCGTAACGTCATCCTCTCGCGGCTGGAGGACCTGGTCGCATGGGGTCGGAAGAACTCCATGTGGCCCTTCAACTTCGGGCTTTCCTGCTGTTATGTGGAGATGGCCACCAGCATTACGAGCAAGTTCGATGTCGCGCGTTTCGGCGCGGAAGTGATTCGCGGCTCACCCCGCGAGGCGGATCTCATGGTGGTCGCCGGGACGGTCTTTATCAAGATGGCGCCTATCGTTCAGCGGTTGTATGAGCAGATGATGGAGCCACGCTGGGTCATTTCCATGGGCTCCTGTGCCAATTCCGGCGGCATGTACGACATCTATAGCGTGGTTCAGGGCGTCGACAAGTTTCTTCCGGTCGATGTGTATGTGCCGGGCTGCCCGCCGCGTCCCGAGGCCTTTCTAGAGGGCCTGCTCCTCTTGCAGAAAGCCGTGGAAGTGCAACGGCGGCCTCTGAGCTGGGTGGTGGGTCCGCAGGGGGTCATGCGACCGCCGCTTCCCTCCATGCGCGACTTGATGCGGTCGTCCCGGCAAGAGGCCACCGTGCTGCGGGAACCGGACGACGTATGATCGTCGCACCACCCATCACAGAGGCAATCATCCGACGGCTCGGATCGACGGTGGTCCTCCAACCAACCCGCGATCTCATCCCCACTGTGTGGGTCAAGAAAGACCAGCTGCATGGGCTGCTTAGCCATCTGAAAGATGAGGTAGAGCAGCCGTACAAAATGCTCTACGACCTCACCGCGATCGACGAGCGCATGCGCACGCATCGCGATGGTCAGCCTGCTAGCGATTTTACCGTGGTCTACCATTTTCTGTCGTTCGATCGAAATGAGTATATACGTATCAAGGTGGCCCTCGCGGAGACTCGCCTGTCGGTGCCGAGCATTGTGGACATGTGGCCCGCGGCCAATTGGTATGAACGTGAAGTGTGGGACATGTTCGGAATCGTCTTTGACGGTCATCCGCATCTCCAGCGCATCCTGATGCCGAAGACCTGGGTAGGGCATCCGTTGCGCAAGGACCATCCTGCGCGCGCGACGGAGATGGGGCCCTATCAGTTGCCTCCGGACAAGGAACTGGCCGAGCAGGAGGCGCTGCGTTTCCGCCCCGAAGACTGGGGCATGAGCCGCGCCCGCGACGACGCTGACTTCGTGTTTCTCAATGTGGGTCCCCAGCACCCGGGCACGCACGGCGTGTTGCGTATTGCCTTGCAGCTTGACGGTGAAGAGATCGTCGATGCCGTGCCTGACATTGGCTTCCATCATCGGGGCGCGGAAAAGATGGGGGAACGCCAATCCTGGCACACCTACATCCCGTACACGGATCGCATCGACTATCTTGGCGGCGTGATGAACAACCTGGCCTATCTCACGGCAGTGGAGAAGCTGGCCGACATAAAGGTCCCGCCCCGGGCTCAGGTCATTCGCGTGATGCTGGCGGAATTGTTTCGCATCAACAGCCATCTGGTCTGGTATGGCACCCTTGCGCAGGACCTGGGACAGATGTCGCCGGTGTTCTATACGTTCAATGATCGCGAGCGGACGTTCGGGATCATCGAAGCCGTCTGCGGGGCACGCATGCATCCGTCCTGGTTTCGCATCGGCGGTGTGGCCGCAGACTTACCCAGAGGCTGGGAGAAAATGTTCAGGGATTTCATTGCATACCTTCCGCCCCGATTGGTCGAGTATGACCGGGAAGTGCTGCAGAACCGCATCTTCAAAGGACGGACGAAAGGGATCGGCAGCTACACCGTCGATGAAGCCATTGAGTGGGGCGTGACTGGCCCGAATCTTCGCGCCTGCGGTTTCGAATGGGACTTTCGCAAGCGGCAACCCTATTCCGGCTACGAACAATTCGAGTTCGATATTCCGACGGCGCAGACCGGCGATTGCTACGGCCGCGCAGCCGTGCGAGCGGAGGAGATGCGGCAGAGTCTGCGCATCATCGAGCAGTGTGTCAACAACATGCCCGAAGGGCCGTACACGTCGGATCATCCCCTGGCCACGCCGCCGGTGAAAGCCCGAACGATGCACGACATCGAAACCCTCATCACCCATTTCTTGAGCGTGAGTTGGGGCCCCGTCATTCCACCCGGAGAGGCGCTGGGCGCCATCGAGGGCACCAAAGGAAACAACGGCTACTACCTGGTAAGCGACGGCAGCACGATGTCCTATCGCACGCGCATTCGTACGCCGTCGTTTCCTCACATGCAAATGCTGCCGCTGATCTGCCGCGGGTTGATGGTGCCGGACCTGATCGCCATATTGGGCGCGATGGATTTTGTGCTCGCGGACATCGATCGATAAGGAGGCTGCGCGATGTTGAGTGCTGATGAAATCAGCGAGATCGAGGCGGAAGCCGTACACTATCCAAGACGTGACGCCGTCTGTATCGATGCGATGAGAATCGTGCAGCGGCATCGAGGCTGGGTCTCCGACGAAAGTCTTCACGATATCGCCGCACATCTCGGCATGTCGGTCACGGACCTGGATAGTGTCGCGACGTTTTACAACCTCATTTTCCGCAAGCCCGTAGGGCGCCATGTGATCATGATCTGCGATAGCGTGAGCTGCTGGATAATGGGCTACGACCGCATGCGCGAGCACCTCGGTACGCGTCTCGGGGTCGGGCTTGGTGAAACAACCCCGGACAGCCGGTTCACGCTGCTGCCGATTGTCTGCTTGGGGTGTTGCGATCGCGCTCCAGCCATGATGGTGGACGACGATCTGCATGGCGACCTGGATGTGCAGAAGATCGACCGTGCGCTGGAGAGCTATCTATGACGTCCGGCACCGACAAGCCGCTGACCAAGAATATCCGACCGGACGGGTCGGTTGTGGACATCAGGGCCTATGAGCAGGCCGGTGGCTACCAGGCGGTTCGCAAGGTATTGCACGGCGGTATGACCCCGAGCGCTGTCACGGACGCAGTGAAAGACGCGAACCTGCGCGGCCGGGGCGGCGCCGGGTTTCCGACAGGGCAGAAATGGTCGTTCGTTCCGCTCGGAAAAGATGCGCCAACCCCGACCTATCTGATCTGCAATGCCGATGAGATGGAGCCGGGCACCTTTAAGGACCGCCTGCTGATGGAGCGGGATCCGCATCAGCTCATCGAAGGGATGATCATAGCCGGATTCGCCATCGAGGCCGATGTCGCCTACATCTTTCTGCGCGGCGAGTATGTGCTGGCAGCCGAGCGGCTCTCCCGTGCCATCGCGGAGGCGTACGACGCGCATTACCTCGGCAAGAATATCCTGGGTTCTGATTACAGTCTTGAGTTGTACCTGCATTTGAGTGGCGGACGGTACATGTGCGGTGAGGAAACCGGGTTGCTCAATGCGCTGGAAGGGAAGCGCGCCAATCCGAGATCGAAGCCGCCCTTTCCTCCTGTGGTCGGTCTCTTCGGCAAGCCTACGGTGGTGAATAATGTCGAGACCCTGTGTTGCGTGCCCCACATCATCAACCATGGCGCGGCGTGGTTCCATGCCTTGGGCCGCACACAAGATGCCGGCACCAAGTTGTTCGGGGCGAGCGGAAAAGTGAAGCGCCCGGGACTGTGGGAGTTGCCCATGGGGACGACGATTCGCGAAATCCTGGAAGAGCATGCCGGCGGTATGCGCGACGGGGTGACATTTCGTGGGCTGCTTCCGGGCGGTGCGTCAACCGACTTTGTCACAGAAGAGCACCTGGACACACCCATGGACTTCACCGCGATGGCGAAAATCGGCAGCCGTATGGGCACCGGCACCATGATCGTGCTGGATGATCAGACCTGTCCAGTGGGCATGACCTGGAACCTGATGCACTTTTTTGCGCAGGAATCCTGCGGCTGGTGCACGCCATGCTGGAGCGGATTGGGGTGGGTGGAACGAATCCTGAAGTCCATGGAAGAGGGCAAGGGGCAGCAGGGCGATCTCGATAAACTGGCGTCTCAAGCCAACATGTGGGGACCCGGCGCCACATTCTGCGCGCTGGCGCCCGGCGCCGCAGAGCCGCTGCAAAGCGCATTGAAGTATTTCCGAGATGATTTCGAACGGCACATTTGCGAGAAACGATGTCCTTGGAGGTAACTGTGGCGACGGTTCATGTTGACGGAACATCGTATCAGATGAATGCGGAAGAGAATCTGCTCCATGGCTGTCTCTCCGCGGGACTGAATCTGCCATATTTCTGCTGGCATCCCGCGCTCGGGTCCGTCGGCGCTTGCCGTCAGTGCGCCGTCAAGCAGTTCAAGGACGAGCAGGACCAGCACGGAAAGATCGTGATGGCCTGCATGACGCCGGCTGCCGAGGGCACACGCATCGCGATCCATGATCCTGAGACGGTCGCCTTCCGCGCCGCCATCATCGAGGGCCTGATGCTGAATCATCCGCACGACTGCCCGGTGTGCGATGAAGGCGGGGAGTGTCATCTGCAGGACATGACGGTGATGACCGGTCACGATTACCGGCGCTACGAGTTCGACAAGCGCACGTTTCGCAACCAGAATCTCGGTCCACTGGTGAATCATGAGATGAATCGGTGCATCCAGTGCTACCGGTGCGTGCGCTACTATCGCGAGTATGCGGGCGGGCGGGACCTGAATGCGTTTGCGTCGCGGAATACCGTCTTCTTCGGCCGCCAAGCCGACGGCGTGCTGGAAAATGAGTTCAGCGGCAACCTCATCGAGATCTGCCCGACCGGCGTGTTCACGGACAAAACTCTGAAGCGCCACTATACGCGCAAGTGGGATCAGCAGTTTGCCCCCTCGATATGCGTGCATTGCGGGCTTGGGTGCAATACCGACGTCGGTGAGCACTCCGGCACGGTGCGCCGCATCGTCAACCGCTACAATCACGACGTCAACGGCTATTTTCTCTGCGACCGTGGGCGGTTCGGCTATGAGTTCGTCAATAGCGACCATCGCATCCGTGAGCCGTTGTTCAAGGGCAAGGTGGTGAGCACTGACACGGCAAGCCGGCAGCTCCGTGATATCTTGACCTTTGGCAAAGCCATCGGCATCGGCTCACCGCGGGCGTCATTGGAATCCAATTTTGCCTTGCGCACACTGGTGGGCCCGGACCGTTTCTATTCCGGTATGGCCGATAGCGAAGCGAAGCTCGTCGCGCTCGCGATCGATATTCTTCGGCGCGGTCCAATGCGGACCCCGACATTGCACGAGGTGGAAGAGTGCGACGCCGTGTTTGTTCTGGGCGAAGATGTGACTAACGTCGCGCCCCGAATGGCACTTGCGCTGCGCCAGTCCGTGCGCCAGCAGCCCATCGAGATCGCGAAGGCGTTGAAGATTCCGCTGTGGATGGACCATGGCGTGCGCGACGCCATTCAGGATAAGAAAGGCCCCCTGTATATCGCGACGCCGCATGCCACGCAGCTGGACGAGATTGCCACAGTCACGTTCCATGCGGCTCCCGACGATATCGCGCGTCTGGGCTTCGCGGTGGCGCATGCGCTTGACCCGCAGGCGCCCTCGCGAGGGGACTTCCCGCTGGCGGATGAGATCGCCCGCGCGCTCAAACAGGCCAGGAGACCATTGGTGATTGCCGGTCCGAGCTGCAACAGCGAGGCCATCATACAGGCAGCCGCCAATGTGGCGATGGCTGTGGGGGCACAGCTCATGTTTACGGCGCCTGAGTGCAACAGCGTGGGTGCAATGTTGATGAGCGCGAATCCTCTGAGCGACGTGTTTCAAGCGGTCAAGGATGGCGATGCCGACACGCTCATCATCCTGGAAAACGATCTGTACAGACGCGCGCCTCGCGCCGACGTCGATGCGCTCCTCCATGCGGCGGCCCACGTGATCGTGCTCGATCACCTCGTCAATCCGATGTCCGAACAAGCCGAGCTTGTGTTGCCGTCTGGGACCTTCGCAGAATCGGACGGCACATTCATCAGCAGCGAAGGACGTGCCCAGCGGTTTTTTCAGGTCTTCGTACCGCCCGGCGCCATTCAGGCAAGCTGGCGCTGGCTTGGACAGGGTTCTTGGGAAAGTCTCGATGACGTGCTGGCTGCGATGGCGACGGCCTTGCCGCAACTGGCGCCTGCTCGCGATGCCGCGCCGCCGGCCACATTCCGCATGGCCGGGGCGAAAGTCCCGCGCTCGCCGCACCGATCGAGCGGCCGTACGGCGGCACTGGTCAACATCGATATCTCGGAGCCCAAGCCGCCGGATGATCCTGATTCGCCGCTTGCGTTTTCCATGGAAGGCACACCCAATCATCCGCCGGGGTCGCTCATTCCGTTTGTCTGGTCGCCTGGCTGGAACTCCATTCAGGCGACCAATACCTATCAGAAAGAGATTGGCGGGCCTCTGCGCGGAGGCGATCCAGGGGTGCGGATGTTGGAGCCCGCACCGACGAACGGCCAGTCCTATTTCAACGGCATTCCCTCCGCCTTTGAGCCGCGTGAGGATGAGTGGCTGCTGGTACCGATGCATTACATCTTCGGCTCGGATGAGCTGAGTCTTTCGGCGCCAGGCATTGCCGAGCTCGCAACGACACCGCACGTGGCCATGAATGCCGATGATCTTACGGAGGGAGAGGAGGTCGACGTGCGCTGTGCCGGCAGCACGTTCCGGGTGCCCGTCCGCATTCGGCTCGACCTGCCGCGCGGCGTGGCCGGCTTGCCTGCAGGAGTGCCTCCGATCGTCGGATTGGGCTTGCCTGCATGGGGGAAGATCGTAAGGATCACATGACCAGCCCGTACCCCATGCTTTCGGTGCTCGGCATTCTCTTCGGCGCGCTCACCATCGCAGCCGGGCTCATCTGGCTTGAGCGGCGGCTGCTCGCCTTGTGGCAAGACCGGTACGGTCCGAATCGCGTCGGACCCTTCGGGCTGCTCCAGGTCGTGGCTGATGGAGTCAAGATCTTCATGAAGGAGGACTGGGTTCCCCCGTTCGCGGACAAACCCGTGTTCATCCTGGCTCCGGCCATCATCATGGTGACGGTGTTGATGTCGTTTGCCGTGCTTCCAGTGGCTCCAGGAATCATCATCAGCGACCTCAACATCGGGCTATTGTTCGTTCTCGCCCTGTCGTCGCTCGGTGTGTATAGCGTGGTGCTCGCCGGCTGGTCCTCTAACAATAAGTATGCGCTCCTCGGCGGCATGCGAGCTGCGGCGCAGATGATCAGCTACGAAGTCTTCATGGGCCTCTCCCTGATGGGGGTTGTGCTGTTGGCCGGATCGTTCAGCCTCCCTGCCATCGTGGAAGCACAGAGGAAAATCTGGTTCGTGATTCCACAGTTCCTCGGCTTCGTCTTGTTTCTGATCGCCGGCCTGGCCGAAACGCGCCGCACCCCGTTCGACCTGCCTGAAGCGGAGAGCGAACTCGTTGCCGGCTATCATTCTGAATACTCCGGTATGAAGTTCGGCATGTTCTTTGTCGGCGAGTATCTGGGTGTAACGCTGATCTCGGCGATGATCACGGTGCTGTTCTTCGGAGGCTGGCTTGGCCCGGTACTCCCGCCGATCGTCTGGTTCCTGCTCAAAACGTTTTTCTTCATTTCGTTTTTTATTTTGCTGCGGGCTTCCCTGCCGCGCCCGCGATTCGATCAGCTGATGTCTTGGGGCTGGAAGGTGATGTTGCCGCTGGCATTGGTCAATCTGGTCGTGACCGGTGCAATGGTGCTCGCGTGGAGTTAGCATATGCTTAGCATCCTTAAAACGATCTGGTACGTATTCCTGCACACCTTCCAAAAGAGGGTGACGGTCCAGTATCCGGATGAAAAACCGTATCTGGCCCCCCGCTATCGGGGCAGAATCATCCTTTCGCGCGATCCTGACGGCGGTGAGCGTTGCGTCGCGTGCAATCTGTGCGCTGTCGCTTGCCCGGTGAGTTGTATTGCCCTCCAGGCCACGGAAGATGAGAACGGACGTCGGTTCCCTGAGTTCTTTCGCATCAATTTTTCACGGTGTATTTTCTGTGGCTATTGCGAGGAAGCCTGCCCCACCTATGCGATTCAGTTGACGCCCGATTTCGAAATGGGCGAGTTCCACCGCCAGAACCTGGTGTATGAAAAGGAAGACCTGCTCATCAATGGGCCAGGCAAATATCCCGGCTATAACTTCTGGCGCGTCGCCGGGGTCCAGATCGGCGGAAAGGACAAGGGGCAGGCCGCGCACGAGGCCGCGCCGGTTGACATTCACAGCCTGCTACCCTGAGGTGTTTATGGAAGTGGCATTCTACATCGCGGCGGCAGTGGCCATCATCTCCACTATTCTTATGCTGACGGGCCTGAATGTGGTCCATGCGTTGCTGTATTTAATTGTGTCGCTGCTGGCGATCGCGGTGGTGTTTTACGCGATCGGTGCTCCATTCGTGGCCGCGCTCGAGGTCATTATTTATGCGGGGGCCATTATGGTGCTGTTCGTGTTCGTGGTCATGATGCTCAACCTGGGCGAGCACGCCATCTCAATGGAGAAAGCATGGCTCACCCCAGGTATCTGGATCGGTCCCACTATTCTGGCCGGTCTGCTGCTGGTCGAAGTCGCTTACTTGGTTGCGCGAGGCGGTGGCGCGCATATGGGAGCGGGGATAGTGGCACCTAAACAGGTCGGCATCGTGCTGTTCGGGCCCTATGTGATCGGCGTGGAGCTGGCTTCCATGCTGTTGCTCGCGGGCCTGGTCGGCGCCTACCACCTGGGAGTCCGTACGACGCCAAGATCGGAGGTTCGAAATGCTCGAGATACCCATACGAGATGGGCTGCTCCTCGCAGGGATCCTGTTCTCCCTGGGACTGATCGGCCTGCTCGTACGCCGTAACCTGATGTTCATGCTCATGTCGCTCGAGGTGATGCTCAACGCAGCAGGCCTGGCCTTTGTGCTCGCCGGGGCGCGATGGCAGCAGGCTGACGGACAGATTGCCTTCCTCTTTATTCTCGCTATGGCTGCGGCGGAAGTCTCGATTGGATTGGCCTTGGTGCTGCAACTGTACCACCACTTCAACTCTCTGGATGCAGATGTGCTGAGCGGGATGAAGGGATAGCATGATGGAGTTGTTGTGGCTGATCGTGGCGATCCCCATGGCGAGCGCGCTCGTGCTTGCGGCGCTGGGTTCGCGCTGCTCGCGCAGGGCCGTGACCGCTTGGGGGGTGGGCTCGATCGGCGTCTCGGCGGTGATCACCCTGCTGGTGGCTGCCGACTTTGTGATTTCACCTCCTGCAGGCCATGCGTACACTGAGTTCCTCTGGACATGGATCAGCGTCGCCGATTTCCAGCCGCGTATCGGACTCTATCTGGATGCGCTTTCCCTGGTGATGATCCTGGTGGTCACCTTCGTCGGCTTTTGGATTCACCTCTACTCGGCTGAGTTCATGATGCATGACGAGGGGTACAGCCGGTTTTTTGCCTACATGAACCTCTTCGTCGCCTCGATGCTCACGCTGCTGCTCGCGGACAACCTGCTCCTGCTGTATCTCGGATGGGAGGGCGTGGGCCTGTGCAGCTATCTCCTGATCGGATTCTGGTACCGCGATCCGGCGAACGGCTTGGCGGCTCGCAAGGCGTTCATCGTCACGCGCGTCGGCGATACGGCGATGTTGCTGGGCTTGTTTCTGCTGTTCACGGGCTTAGGCACGATGCAGATTCAAGACCTGATGCACCGGGCGTCGGAACAGTGGGCGGTGGGGTCTACGCTTGCCGTTGCGGCTGCGTTGCTGCTCCTGGGCGGCGCCGTGGGGAAGTCGGCTCAGCTTCCGCTTCAGGTCTGGTTACCGGATGCCATGGCCGGTCCGACGCCGACCAGCGCCCTTATACATGCCGCCACGATGGTCACGGCGGGAGTCTATCTGGTGGCGCGCACGCATGTGCTGTTTACGCTGGCGCCGCCGGCGCAATTGACCGTGGCAGCCGTCGGCTCAGCCACGCTGTTGCTGGCCGGATGCAGCGCACTCACGCAGCACGACATCAAGCGTGTCCTCGCCTACTCAACGGTGAGCCAGATCGGATACATGTTTCTTGCGCTGGGGGTCGGCGCGTGGTCTGCGGCCATTTTTCATTTCGTGACCCATGCGTTCTTCAAAGCCCTGTTATTTCTCGGAGCCGGAGTGATCATCGAAGCGCTCCACGACGAGCACAGCATCTTCCGCATGGGAGGCCTGCGCAAGGAATTGCCGGTCGCGTTCTGGACATTTCTCATCGCCGGGTGTTCACTCGCCGGACTGCCCTTCATCACGGCCGGTTTCTACAGCAAAGATCTCATCATCTGGGGAGCCTGGTCGGCAGAACAGGGGCATCCGGGCTTCTGGATCGTCGGCATGATCGGGGTCCTGCTGACCTCGTTGTACACGTTCCGCCTGATCTTCCGGGTCTTCTTCGGTCCCATCCTGACGCCAGTCAGCAAGCGGTCAGGGTACGCGATGACGGTGCCGCTCGTGGTGTTGGCCATCTTTGCAGTCGTGGGTGGAGTGGTGAAGGAACCTCTGCTCGCGTTTGTCCAATCGACGTTGCCGGCGATGGTCGAGGCGAACGCCGGTATGACGGAGGCATTCTCGGAGGTCGTCGCTGCCTTCGCGTTCTTGAGCGGGCTCTACTTCGCGTATCTGTTCCATCTGCAGAAGCGGAGCCTGGCGGAGGATGCGGTCGCGAATCCGGCCGGTCGCGGCCTCCACGCTTGGTGGTATGCGGACTGGGGGTTTGACTGGCTCTACGACAAAGTATTTGTCCAACCCTTCCTGTGGGTGGCCCGGATCAACAAGAACGATTTCATCGACGCGTTCTATACCGGCATCGCGCGCCTTACGGAAGTCCTGTATCGCGCTCTCCAGCTCACACAGACAGGACTGGTGCGCTGGTATGCTGCCGGCATTGCCCTCGGTTCGGTCCTGTTTCTGGCAATGGCGGTGTTCTCATGATGCTCGTCTGGCTCATCGTCATTCCGCTTGTCGGCGGTATTCTTGCCTGGCTTACTGCGCGCTGGAGCATGCAATTACCGCGCTGGATCTCGCTTGCCGCTGTAGCGCTCGACCTCCTTCTGACGCTCGCCCTTTGGATTCACGGCGGGAGCACCGTAGCTGGCGGCGCCACGGCCGCCTGGCTCGCTGAGGTGGACTGGAACTGGGTGCCGCGCTTTGGCATTCACTTCCACCTGGGCGTCGATGGCCTCAGCCTGCTTATGCTCGTGCTCACGTTTTTCCTGGGTATCATGTCTGTGCTGTGTTCATGGACGGAGATCCGAGAACAGATCGGCTTTTTCCACTTCAATCTCATGTGGATGTTGGCGGGAATCGCGGGGGTGTTCCTCGCGCTCGACCTGTTCCTGTTTTACTTCGCGTGGGAGCTGATGCTGGTCCCGATGTATTTCCTGATCGCGATCTGGGGCCACGAGCGCAGGATTTACGCCGCCATCAAGTTTTTGCTGTTCACGCAGCTCAGCGGGTTGCTGATGCTGATTGCCATCCTGGCGCTGTATTTCGTGCATCACCAGGCGACAGGCGTGTACACCTTCCAATACGGGGATCTGCTGGGCACGCAATTGACCCCTGTGGCGGAGTGGTGGATCATGCTCGGATTTATCATCGCATTCGCCGTGAAGCTGCCGGTGGTTCCTCTGCATGCGTGGCTGCCTGATGCACACTCCGAAGCGCCGACGGCCGGAAGCGTCATCCTGGCCGGCCTGCTGCTGAAGACCGGCGCCTATGGGCTGTTGCGGTTCGTCGTGCCGCTTTTTCCGAACGCAGCCCATGAGTTCACCCCCGTCGCGCTCGTGCTTGCCGTGATCGGGATCGTCTATGGTGCGGTGATGGCCTTTGCGCAAACCGACCTCAAACGCCTGGTGGCCTATACCAGCGTGAGTCACCTCGGCTTCGTGCTTCTCGGCATCTTTTCCTGGAATCCGTTCGGTCTGCAAGGCGCGGTGATGACGATGATCTGTCATGGTCTGAGCACCGGAGCGCTGTTCATACTGGTCGGCGCGTTGCAAGAACGTACCCACACTCGCGACATGGACCGGATGGGCGGGCTGTGGACTACAGTCCCACGCCTCAGCGGCGCGGCGCTGTTCTTCGCCCTGGCTTCGCTGGGCCTACCGGGACTAGGGGATTTTGTCGGCGAGTTCCTGGTCTTGCTGGGCTCCTATCAAATCAGCGTCGGGATCACCGTCGTAGCAGCCCTCGGTATCCTGGCGTCGACGTTCTATGCCCTTCGCATGGTGCAGCGGGTGTTCCATGGGGAGAACACCCAGCGCTGGCAGCTTCCAGACCTCTCGCCGCGTGAAGCCCTCATCATCGCGCCCATGATCGTCGCCCTACTGTGGCTGGGATTGTATCCCCAGCCTGTTTTGAACACCTTCGCGCCGGCCATGCACAATTTGCAACGTGAAGCCAACCTCCCGGCCGTGGTCTGGCAGAAGAGATGATCTCGTGACGCGCGCAGACTGTATCACTCTATTACCGCTCATCCTGATCGCCGGCACGGCGATCCTTGTCATGCTTGTCATCGCATTCAAGCGCCATCACGCGCTGGCGGCGGGGCTGACCGTTGCGGGGCTTGTCGCCGTGTTCATGTCCGTCCTGGCAGTCATCCCATACGTGCCACGGCACGTGACGCCGCTGCTGATCATGGATCGCTATGCGCTGTTCTATATGGGGGTGATCATCGTATCCGCTGTGGCAGTGGCAGTCCTGTCATTTCCGTATTTCGAGAAGCAAGAGGGCCACCATGAAGAGCTGTATGTGCTGCTGTCGATTGCCACGCTGGGGTGCGCGGTGCTCGTCGCCAGCAGCCACTTGATGTCTTTTTTCTTGGGACTGGAAATCCTGAGTGTCTCGCTCTATGCGATGATCGCCTATCTGAGGGAGCACAAGCAGTCGCTCGAAGCCGGATTCAAGTATCTGGTATTGGCGGCAGCGTCCTCGGCCTTTCTCCTATTCGGCATGGCGCTCGTCTATGCCGATCTCGGCACGATGGAGTTCTCGCGAATCGCCGCAGCCTCGGCGGTCCCATCGCACCTCGGGCTTTGGCTTCCGGGGATCGTGCTGATCGTCACGGGAATCGGCTTCAAGCTCGCGGTGGTGCCATTCCACTTATGGACGCCTGACGTCTATGAAGGCGCCCCGGCTCCGGTCACCGCATTCATCGCGACCGTCTCCAAGGTCGCGATCTTGGCGCTGCTGTTGCGATTTTTTTACTACCCTGGCGTGCAACAGTCTCGTACGCTGTTCGTCGTATTCGCGATCATCGCGGTGGCTTCGATGATCGCCGGCAATTTGCTGGCGCTGTGGCAAACCAATGTGAAGCGCATTCTTGCCTACTCGTCCATCGCGCATTTCGGCTACATGCTGGTGGCGTTTGTAGCAGGTGGAACTATGGCCGTTGAGGCGGTGACCTTCTACCTTGTGGCCTACACCGTGACTACGCTCGGAGCTTTCGGGGTTGTGACTGTTCTGTCCGACTCCAGCCGCGATGCCGATCGTCTGGACGATTACCAAGGGTTGTTCTGGCGCCGTCCGCTTATGGCCGGTATCTTCACCGTGATGTTACTCTCGCTCGCCGGCATTCCCGCTACGATGGGATTTTTTGCCAAGTTCTATGTGCTTGCAGTGGGGGCCTCGGCCACGAAATGGTCGCTCATCATCATCCTGGTCATGACCAGCACGATCGGTCTTTTCTACTATCTTCGTATTCTTGTTGCGCTCTATTCCACCTCATCCGAAGGCGAGCCATCCGTCCAAGCAGTTGCCTCCGTCAGTGGTATCGTGTTGGCCGTGCTGACGGCATTGCTCCTCTGGTTCGGACTGTATCCGGCACTGTTGCTGGACATGATCCAAAGACACGCTGTGCCGTCCGTGGCCGAATTACTGACACCTGAGTCGGAGAAGCTCAGCCAGCCTATCGCCTCAGGAGCCGTTTACTTCCGGCCAACCGCGACGCTCATCTTTGACGCCGACGTTGGGGCACACGTGGCCGGTCGCAGTGAATCTGCTCAATCGCCGGTTCAAGATCGACCGGTTGAGCTGGGTGTGGGCCGGTGATATCAGCTATGTCTAGACCGCTGATGACTGGCTTTCACTCAATGAGGCGTACCCTTTACCCGCGGGCCGCGATGGCTGAGCGATGGGGTGACGGCAACCCCGCGGATTCCCGTTCCCCCCGACCATTACGGCCACACGGGGGAACAGGCGTAGAAAGGAACATACCCATGGGCAAGAAAACGGTGGCGGAGCTCATCGTCGAAACGCTGGCTCTCGCCGGGGTAAAGAGAATGTATGGAGTTGCCGGCGACTCTCTCAATGGCATCACGGATTCCATCCGCAAAAGAGATGATATCCGGTGGGTTTCCGTGCGACACGAAGAGACGGCTGCCTTTGCTGCCGGGGCCGAGGCACACCTGACGGGGCACCTGGCGGTGTGCGCGGGGAGCTGTGGGCCGGGAAATCTTCATCTGATCAACGGGCTCTACGATGCCCACCGGAGCCGGGTGCCTGTCCTGGCGATCGCGGCCCACATCCCCAGCCGCGAGATCGGCAGCGGCTATTTCCAGGAGACCCATCCCGAGCATCTATTCCGTGAGTGTAGCCATTTCTGCGAGATGGTGTCGCATCCGGGGCAGATGCCTCGCCTCCTCGAGATTGCAGTGCAAACTGCGGTATCGCGTCGCGGCGTCTCCGTGCTTGTGATCCCCGGCGACATCGCCTTGCAACCAGCCGTAGTGAACGAACCGCGCCTACGATTTGCGGCCGCAACGCCGGCGGTGCGCCCTTCCGATGATGAGATTGACCGATTGGCAGACCTGTTGAACGGCGCGCGCAAGATCACGATTCTGGGCGGTGCCGGCTGCGCAGGCGCGCACGATCAATTGATGGAACTGGCGGGCAAGCTGCAGGCGCCGATCGTTCACGCGATGCGCGGCAAGGAATTCATCGAGTACGACAATCGCTTCGATGTCGGCATGACCGGACTGCTCGGCTTCTCTTCCGGATACTATGCCATGATGAACTGCGAGACGTTGCTGATGCTCGGCACCGACTTTCCCTATCAGCAGTTCTTTCCGGAACAAGCCACGATCGTCCAGATCGATATCCGGGGCGAGCAGATCGGCCGGCGGGCCAAAGTGGATGTGGGGCTGGTCGGTGATGTGAAGACCACGCTCATGGCTCTTTCACCCAAGCTCAAGCAGAACAGCAACGATAGCCATCTGAAGGAGGCGCTCCAGCATTATCAAACAGCGCGGAAAGGGCTTGACGATCTGGCCTCGGGAGAGCCCGGGCGCAAACCGATTCATCCACAATATGTCGCCAGGGTGCTTGACGAGGTGGCGGCGGAAGACGCCATTTTCTCCTGCGATGTCGGCACGCCGACGCTGTGGGCGGCGCGGTATCTCACGATGAACGGCAAGCGGAGATTACTGGGATCCTTCACGCACGGGTCCATGGCCAATGCGCTGCCGCAAGCGATTGGAGCGCAGCTCAGCCATCCCGACCGCCAGGTGATCACGTTGTCCGGGGACGGCGGGCTGGGCATGCTCATGGGCGATCTGCTTTCTCTTCGACAACTACAATTGCCGGTCAAGCTAGTGGTCTTTAGGAACGACGCCCTCGGATTCGTGGAACTTGAAATGAAGGCAGCGGGATTTCTCGATTTTGCCACGGAACTGCACAATCCGGACTTTGCAAGGATGGCCGAAGCGGCCGGGCTCCTCGGCTTGACGGCAGAGGCGCCCGAGCAGGTGCGTCCCATGCTGCAGCAGGCCTTCGCCTATAATGGCCCGGCCCTCGTTGAAGTGCTGGTGAATCGTCAAGAGCTCGCCATGCCGCCGTCGATCAAGCTGGACCAGATGATCGGGTTCAGTCTCTACATGATCAAGGCAGTGCTCAACGGGCGCGGCGACGAGATTCTCGACCTGGCAAAAACCAACATGTTTCGCTGAGCGCAGGAGAGGTCGGTAGCCGGTGAGAGGTTTTCCCTGGCCTCGGTTTGAGGGGCCTTCCTGAGGTACGCACCTCCGGGGCCAGATAACGATATTCGATCAGGACGGTACTGGCAGGTTCACTGAAATCCCCCCGATCGCTGCGAAGCGCCTCTTTGTGAAAACGAGGTCCTGTGTATTGACTCAGCCATGACGCGAATGAGTCAGCTCAAACAATGTGTTTCCCCCTCTTGAGCAGGGAGGGGTGACAATAAATATTTATTGGGAGTGTCCCATCCTCGTCGCCTCCACGAACTGCTCCGTCGAGTCGTCGATGTGGCGCCCTTGGCGACCGTTGGCTTGGTGAATATAGAGCAAGTCATGGCCGACGCGTTGTTGCGGAGGTGGCGGGAGGGCCATTTCATACTTCACCGATTGCCGGTGATCGGCAAGTTGTAACGCGGGATTGTAGACACTATTGAATTTCCAAAGCATCTTCACGAAATTCGTCTGTCCCCGCAACAGGTGCCCGGCGGCGATCTTGGCCGTTGACCGTAACGCCGTCCAACCTAGATGCTTCATGTTCAAGACCTGCTGCGTCTTCACTAATTCCTCGTAGAATTCCGGCAACGGGAGTGTTGTGGGCAGCACGGCATGCTGGATATCGAATAGACGATAATCGCGGCTTTGAATCTTGCGCGGTTCCGTCAACCACGTTTCCGTGCCCGGGTAGGGGGTATTGACGCTGATGTTCACGATTTCAGGAATTTCGAGGCACCACTGGCGAATGACCTCGAAGCGCTGCTCGTCCCAGTCGGGATCGGCAATTAAATTAATGGCGACGGTGATGCCGAGTGACCGGGCAAATTCCAACGCCTCGAAATTCTTACCCAGCGAGATACGCTTGCGATGTTTCAGCAGTCCTTCTTCATCGATGGCCTCCAGCCCGATGAACATATATTCCAGACCGAGGGACTTCCAGAACTTGAACACGTCTTTGTTTCGCAGTAACACGTCGCCGCGCGTCTCCAGGTAATATTTCTTCTTGATTCCCTTCTTGGCAATCGCTTCCCCGATCGCCATACCGTGCTTACCTTGGATAAAGGCCACATCGTCGACGATGAAAATCCCAGGCTCTTGTACCCGCGCCAAGTCTTCCACAATCTTGTCCGGGCTGATCATGCGATAGCTCCGGCCATAGAATGTCCAGGCGCTGCAGAAGGAACAATCCCAGGGGCAGCCGCGGGCGAATTCAATGGAGGCGCAGGGGTCCAGCACACCGATGAAATATTTCCGACGATGGCGCAGCAGGTCTCGTGCCGGGCTCAGGGCATCCAGGTGTTCGACGAAACGGGGAGGCGGCCCCGAACCGAAACACGACACCACGCCGGGAACCCGTGCGATCGCCGTGCGATCATGCTCGATGGCCTGCAGAAGCTCCGGCACGGCCGCCTCGCCTTCCCCTTTCAGAATGCAATCGATCGCGCCGGCACCATGCTCCAGGAACTGCTCTGCAATAAATGAGGCGCTATGGCCGCCGATAAACACAAAACTTCCGGGCAACGTGTCTTTCGTGAGCTTGGCCAGATCGACGATTTCCGGCACGTTCGCCAGGTAGTTGCAGGAGAAGACCACGACATCGGGGCGCCAGGTCTGCAGCAGCGCGGCATAATCACGATGCGTTTCGACCTGTAAATCAATGAGACAGACTTCGTGTCCGGCTTGGCGGATGGCCTGGGCCACAAGCTCTAATCCAAGCGGCTCCAATCGAAGATAGATTTTGGTATACATCAATGCGCTCGGATGGACGGCAAGCACTTTCATTAAGTCTCCTTATTTTCCGGCATCAGCTATGGTGTAGGGAACAGCTAATAGTAGTAAGAGGCTCAAGATTCTTGTCCGGCATGTTGCGTTCACCACTGTTTGAATCTCTTGTATCCTCGCACCAACTTCGGCATATTTCTCCAGGTGTGCGGTACATTGGCGGCCGCTATTCAGCGCACGGCTCGGACTTAATGCCTTTGACCAACCCAATGTCGAAAAACGCGAGGACAACGTGAATGCGTTTCCTGCCGAAGAGCATTTTCTTGTCGAACAGGGTCTTCATGTATATCGAAGTACCTCCACTTCATCGGCATGAGCTTTTTCTTCAAGCGTGACACTGAAGGAAAGACGTTACGGGCGATTGCATCGCGTTCGATTTTGCCGGACCACAGCGTACATATCCTCGTTTCTTCAGATTTAAAGGGCAGGGCACCATCTCGGCAGGTTTACAAGGGGGCGACTCTCACCCTCGGGCATTGCAACCTCGTAATGTATCTTATGCATTCATTGTGCCCCTGAGTCGCCCGTCGAGGCAGATCTTCCAGGGCCTTTGAAATATAACGGAAATGTTCGGGCATATGTTGTAATCACTCTATGCCTTATTGTTGTCACCACAAGGCTGCGTGGTGACAGGGAGCGATATTCCACGATAAGTCGCGGGATCAGCCTGCCATAAACAAACCCAAGAATATTTCTAGCTCACAGCCTTTCGCCATGTTGCGAACAAGTTTCTTGGATCAGGTGGCAGGAGACGTTCGAGCAGATTGGCCGAGCCTTCGGCTTTGCATTTTTCTTCGCTCCACGCCTGGTCCCTGCATATTCAGGTGCGGCAATACCGGTCGAGGGTCGGCAGACCTTACGGAAGCAACGACTCGGATCGAACCTCTTATCAGCCGATGGGGGAGTGCAGACGCAGTCGATTGTAGAACCCTTCAATGTATCTGAAGATGTGCAGTGTCGCCTCTTCGCGCGTGTATTACTGACGATGGTAGATGAGCTTGCGCTCGCGCGTCTCGAAGAGACTCTCGACGCAGGTGTTGTCCTAGTAGTTGCCCTGGCGAGACGGGAACCGATAAATAATTGCTGGCGCGGGCGATTCACGAACTGAATCCGCGCCGCCAGAAAGCCTTCATCCGAGTCAAAAGCGCCGCCGCTCAGCTTGGCCTCAGTCCCAGCAACCTGCGCAGCAGATTCAAAAGATTTGCTCTGAAACGTTCGGTACACCGCTCATCGACCAAGGCCGCTCCACCGCGATCCTTCACCGTAGACAGCGAGTATTCGCGGTAGTCTTCTTTCCTGTCCGGTGGTCTCCGCATTCGCTGTTTCATCCGAACAGCCCAGTGATCTCAACGTGTTCTTCAAGAGACTTTCGTCGAGATCGTCAGCGGCACCGTAGTTGCTGTGCTCCGCGGTGCAGTCCGATGACGGAGAGCAACGCGCCAGTCAATTTCTCTGCTGCCGTGAAAGCTCTCAGACGAAAGGGCCTGGCTTCATGAGTCACCAAGGGTATTCGTAGATGCTCAGGCGTGGTCGATTGATCGAGGGAAGGATGTGGCTGGATCGTGGCTTCTGGAACTATCTCATCCGAACCGTGAGTGTGTTCATCTGCGTCATATCACTGAATCCGCTTGCTTCATGGGGAGGATCCACAAGCCCGCCAAGCGATGCACGTGAGATCCTCAAATCGGGAACCGTGGAACTTGGTATTGCTGGAGGATTCTGGCAAGGCGTCGAGTTTTTGAATCATGCCCCCTCGACAGATCGTAGCGCAGTTTTCGTCCTGCCGAAGATCGGAATGATTGTGACCGATGAACTTCGGGCTGGCCTCTTGAGTGGGAACCTTGAGTTGGCGGTGGAGCCGCTGTTTGCCAGGTTTACGAAACCATTTCCCGCTGAGGCTGCCGGAGGGGCGTGGGTCATCAAGTACAATTTGCTCTCATTCGGACGCTGGGTGCCATTTTGGGATGCGGGAGCCGGGATGCTCTGGACCAATCTGGCTCCCCGCATCCCGGAACAGAGCACGCCATTTAACTTCGTCTTGGAGACCGGGCCAGGGGTCCACTATTTTCTGACACAATCCCTGACGGTGACAGCGGGTGTTCGCTACCACCATATTTCAAACGCGGATATCGGCCAACGCAATACAGGGCTCAATGCTGTCTTGCCTTATTTTGGATTCTCGTGGTTTTTCCCCCGCTAACGTAATCGATGCCTTGATGTCTTGACTCCTACATGAGCCAAAACCGGAAAAGTAGATCACCCGCCACTTAAGATCCGATGTGATTTATGTGCGACGTATCCGCCAGGCGTTGGATGGCTGGCTCCAGGCGAAGCGGGAAATTCTACGCTAAAAACCACCCAAGCAATCTACGATACGACCAAGGAGCAGATTGTCGCTTGAATCGTTAGATTAGATGCAGAGCGCCATCACAAAGAGCCAGGGCAATTCTCAGAGTTGTCGGTCTTGTACCGTATGTCACAGGTCCTGTGCCGACCAAGAAAAGGCACTGGTTCCTTTTCCCTTATATATATGTGCTGCACGAATAAGGTATGCCCTGTAGATGTTTCTGGTCCAGCCTTAGCGGTGTCGAAGTTTCCTTCCGAAAACACGTATAGGCGCTGAAAGGGTTGAAGATCTGAGATTCCTGCAGCTAGAGAAGACTGTCTACGGCGATGGACAACACCACCGCAGATGCGTTCTATAGGGAGCATGGGCTCGCACTGCTCAAGTCAGCATAGGTACAAAGACGGAAATTCTGTCTGACACCCGAGGCACCTCTCGATCGATTGTCGAAGCGGCCAAGCAAATCGCCAAGTAAGTGGTCGAGTTCTGTCCTTTCTCAAGGGCTGAACCGCATTCCGCTCCTGAACATTCTCTCGGCCTCGGATTGTCAACGCATGCTTCAGGTGCTGGCCGAAACCCATTACGGCATGCACGACTATATCTGCACCGTCACCCGAAAAGATCGTACATGACATAGATCATATTTCATGCCGTCGGCCTGGCGTATGCTGCGGTGATGAATGCGGACGATGTCGCAGTGAGGATCTCATGATCCAACATGTCGCCCGCGGCCTGTTCGGCGCGATTATCGTAGACCCGAAGAATTCCAAAGCCTGGGCAAAGGCCGATCGCGAATATGTCCTCGTGCAGTCCGAGTTCTTCAAGAATCCTGACGATGTGCAGGCGATGTTCGATCGCAA
>Ga0207646_10000648_pt1 | contig 45068 bp, 44 predicted proteins | sample KBSK5502metaG_FD_184343 | JGI IMG/M metagenome (GOLD analysis project Ga0207646, IMG submission 184343) | Corn, switchgrass and miscanthus rhizosphere microbial communities from Kellogg Biological Station, Michigan, USA - KBS K5-50-2 metaG... | ecosystem: Host-associated > Plants > Roots >...
GGGCGTGCATGCGAGCTCGGCGGCGCCGACCCGGGCAGCCGCCTCTGCATCGACCCTGGATAAGACGTTCTCGTGCCGCGTCCGTAAGCAGCGCTTCATCAACGTCGCCACGGCCGTCACCCTCCCACCGGTCGACAACCAGCCGCAGCCGGGAGGCCTCTTCGTGACCACGGTCCAGAAGACGCGCAAGGTGAACAACGCCACGGTCACGTTGACTCAGCTGAGCCTCCAGGCAGCCAAGAACAGCCTGAGGATCGACACGTCGTCGTGCAGCCACGTGAAACAGCAGATCCCGCTGAAGCCGAAGGGGCTCCAGGGCCCGACGACTGTGACGCCGACCCTCTTCGGCCACGACACCGAGCTATGCGGGACCGCGGGCCGGGTGCTCGTCCGGCTCCGGGTCACTTCGACTAATCACACCCCGACGAAGGCGCTGCTTGCAATTCGCAACGACAACGCGAAGAAGCAACCGGTCGCGTTCTACAACTGGACCTCGCACAAGGTCAACCTGTACGTCGGCAACACCTGCCGGGCCGGTTAGCGCCGCAGGCTCTTCAGCTCCCGCTCGATCTCACGCCGCGCGTCGCGGGCCGCGACGTCGCGCCGCTTGTCCCGCAGTTCCTTGCCCTTGGCGAGCGCGAGCTCGACCTTGACGCGCCCGCCCTTGAAGTAGAGCCGGGTCGGCACGACCGAGAAGCCTTTCTCTGCCACACCCGAGGCGAGCCGTTCGATCTCCTTGCGGTGCAGGAGGAGCTTGCGCGACCGGTCGGGGTCGTGGTTGGCGCGGTTGCCTTCGGTGTACTCGGGCACGTGGAGGCCTACGAGCCACGCCTCGCCGTCGCGCACCTCTGCGTACGCCTGCCGCAACGTCGCTTCCCCGCCGCGCAGCGACTTCACCTCCGTGCCCGTGAGCACGACGCCGGCCTCGACGCGGTCCGAGAGGTGGAAGTCGTGCCGCGCGCGGCGGTTGTCGACGATCAGCTTTTCCCCTGATTGCTTGGCCATCGCCGCGCAAGTGTAGGGATGGGCTCCGGCGGTAGGGACGTGGTGAACGCGGTCGTCTAGCCGAAACACGCAGGTAGGGTCGAGCGGTGGAGCTCACGCTGGCGCAGCTGCAGGAAATGGGCTCTTCTGGCTTCCCGGGACTGCTCGGTATCGAGTTCGAGGAGGCTGGAACGGCCTCCGTCCGCGCACGACTCGCGCTCGAGGACAAGCACATGGCGCCGAACGGCTATCTCCACGCAGGGACTGTCGTCGGGTTCGCCGACTCGGCTTGCGGCTACGGCTGCATCCTCAATCTGCCCGACGGCGCGACCGGCTTCACGACGGTCGAGCTGAAGACGAACTTCCTCCGCACTGCGCAGCCTGAGATCACGATCGACTGCGAGGCGAGGCTCGTGCACGGCGGTCGGACGACGCAGCTCTGGGACGCCAGCGTCACCGATCCCGACGGCCGTACGCTGGCGCTCTTCCGCGCCACACAGCTCGTGCTCCGTTAGCGGCGCGCCCGGTAGCCGCGCGCCATGAAGCAGCGGTCGCAAAGCGCCGCCCACGGCGCCGTTCGGCCACCGCAGACGCGGCAGCGGCCGATCGTCGGAGCTTCGATCTCGGCGCGCAGCTCACGCACGACTCGGGCAGCCGCAGCCTCTTCGAGCGCAGCGGCCCGCTCGATCGTCACCTCTGCGACGCCCGGGTACTGCAGCGCGAACCAGCGGAGGATGGACGCCTCGCGTGCGGCCTGCTCCGCCTCCTCGAGCCCGGCGGCGTCGAGACGGCGCGGGTCGAGGATCCAGCCGAGCACCGTCTGCTGTGGCTTGTCGCCGGCGACCGCCGCCGCGAGGGTGCCGAGGAGCTGCCCATTGTCCTCGTCCACCGGCGCCTGCACGAGCTTCCATACGTCGGCCAGCTGGAGCGTGCGACGCGCATGGTGAAGCGCGTCACGCACCGCATCGAGCCGGCCGAGGAGCGGCTGGATCGACTCCACCTCGAGCCAGCCGTCGACGCTCCAGTAGCGCAGCGCCGCGTGGCGCCACGCGTGCAACGCAGGCTCGAGCTCGTCGACGCGCGTGACGTTGAGGTCGGAGAGCTGCGGGCGCAGGCGGCCGCTGTCGACGACGCGGTAGCCGAGATGGCCGTCCGCGATCGGGACGTGCGGGACGAGTGCCGCGCGCACGAGCTCCGGATCGGGATCCGCCCACGGAACTCCGGTGAGCACTCCGACGTGGCCGCGCTCGTGGAACCCGAAGCGGCCGGCGCGGCCGGCGATCTGGGCGATCTCCCACGGCAGGAGGTCGCGCCGTTCGCGGCCGTCGAACTTCGTCGTCTCGGCGAAGAGCAGCGTCTCGCAGGGAAGGTTGACGCCGTGCCCGAGGACATCGGTCGCCGCGCAGACCTCCGCACGGCCGTCGACGAAGCGGTCGATCTCCTCCCGCCGCGAAGCAAGAGGCATCGCGCCGTAGAGGCAAGCGACCCGGCCCGGGTGAAGTTGGTTCAGCTCGCCGGCGAGGCCGATCACGGCACGCCGGCTGAACGCGACGACCACGGTGCCCGAGCCGAGGCCGGCGATGCCGCGGCGGCCGGCCCAGTCGAGCGGCGCCTTCCGTTCGAAGAACCGCAACTCCACCTGAGGGAACGCGTGCCGGACGAGCGGCAACGCCTCGACGGCACCGAGCAGCAGGATGTGCCGGTACTCGCCGCCGAGCAGGAGCCGCGTCCAGGCCGACCCGCGCTCCTCGTCCTCCGCCCACTGAACCTCGTCGAGCACGAGCGTCTCGCCGCTCACCGGCGCCATCTCCGCCGTGCAGCACACGATCGGAGCGCCGGGATTGACCCGCTCCTCGCCGGTCACGAGGCCGACGCGCTCCTCTCCCACCTCCGCGGCGAGCCGCCGGTGCGCCTCCTGCGCGAGCATCCGCAGCGGCGCCGCATATACCCCTCTGCCGGTCTCGATCAGGAAGCGGAGCGCGTCGTGCGTCTTGCCGGAGTTGGTGGGTCCGAGGTGCGCGATCACCGTCTCGGGCTCGACACGGCGCTCGGGCAGGCGGACGGTCAGCTCAGAGACGGGCCTCCGTGCCGGTACCTGCCGTCGTCCGTGCCGCTCGCTCCGGCTCGGTCGCTTCTGCCGTTGGTGTCGTCCCCGTGCCACGGGGCGACGGTAGCTAGACCTGGAGGAAGCGGCGCAGGGTCAGACCCGAGCCGAGTGCGCCGAGGAGCAGGCCCGCGGCGAGCAGCGCGAACGCGTTGAGTGTGAAGGACAGCGCATGCACGTCGCTGCTGCCCGTTCCCCCGCCGATGTGCGGCAGAATCGACGGCAGGGCGATCGTCTTCCCGAGCAGCAGCAGGATCACTGCGAGGAACGCTCCGACGAGCCCGCAGAGGAGTCCTTCGAGCATGAACGGCCCGCGGATGAACCAGTTCGTCGCGCCGACGAGCTTCATGACCTCGATCTCACGTCGGCGCGCGAAGATCGAAAGCCGGATGGTGTTCGCGATCAGGAGTGTCGCCGCGACCACGAGCAGGACGACGGCGATCAGGAAGACGAGCGAGATCACCTTGGCGATCGTCAGCACTCGCTTCGTGACGTTGCTCTCCCACTTGACTCCGCCCGCGTTCCCCAGACCGCCCGTCGTCGCGGTCGCGCAGGGCTCGACCCCGCCGTACTTCGCGTGACAGATCTCCTTGCCGATCACCGCGGTGTACTGGCCCTCCGTCGGCGTCACGACGTATGCGTCCGGAAGCGGGTTGCCCAGCGGACCGACCAGGTCGTACGTCCCTTGGGGAAACCCGCCGGGGTTCTCCTTCTTCTGCTGGGCCCAGGCCTTCGCCTTCGGCACGAACGTCACCTTCTGCACATGCTCGGTGTTGCGTAGGGCCTTACCGACGGCCAGAACCTGCGCCTTGGTCGGGTCAGCCGAGCAGTCGGCCGTCGTGACGGCCGTCGTGCAGAAGTAGACGTGGACCTGCAACTCCTTCTGGACGTGGTTGCTCCACGAGAGCACCCAGGTGCCGAGGGCGATGAACAGCCCGAGCAGGCACATCCCGATCAGCACGGTCATCGTCGCCGCGAAGGTCGTCGAGAGGTTCATACGGATCGAGGACCACGCCTCGGAGAACAGCAAACGGACCTGGCTCATTCGGAGGTGTATCCCCCACGCCGCTCGTCACGAGCGAGCTTGCCGCCTTCGAGCGCGATCACGCGCTTGCGCATCTTGTCGACCATCTCGCGGTCGTGGGTGACCATGAGGATCGTGGTGCCCGCGCGGTTGATCCGGTAGAGAAGCTGCATGATCCCGACGCTCGTGTCGGGATCGAGGTTCCCGGTGGGCTCGTCGCAGACGAGCAGAGGCGGATGGTTGACGACGGCGCGCGCGATCGAGACGCGCTGCTGCTCGCCGCCCGAGAGCTCGTCTGGGAGCGAGTTCATCTTGTTCGCAAGCCCGACCAACGTCATTACCTCCGGCACCTTGCGCCGGATCGACGCACGGTTCTCGCCCTGCACCTTGAGCGCGTAGGCGACGTTCTCGGCAGCCGTCCGGCTCGGCAGGAGCTTGAAGTCCTGGAAGACGCAGCCGATGTTGCGGCGCAGGCGCGGCACGTTGGAGTGCCCCAACCGGCCGAGGTCGCGGCCGCCCATGATGATCCGCCCGTCAGTCGGCTCGAGCTCCTTCAGCAAGAGGCGCACCAGCGTCGTCTTGCCTGAGCCCGACGCGCCGACGATGAAGACGAACTCGCCCTTGTCGATCGCGAAGTTGACGGAGTCGAGCGCGCTGACGTCCGGCTCGTAGACCTTCGTCACGTTTTCGAACACGATCATCGAGCCCGCCGGCGGCTTGGCCGGCTCGACGCCGTTGACCTGCCCGTTCGTTACAGGCTGTGCGACGGCGGTGGGCTGTTCTATCTGTACGTCAGTCACGTCTACCGGTTACGAGTTGGGCGGGCGGTATGCCCGGCGCCGGTGAGTGCGGTGAAGCGGCACCCACTCTAGCGCAGCTTTCGGCGATCTACGAAGCCTGACCCGCAGTTTGCAGCAGATAGGCACGGATGAACCCATCGAGATCGCCGTCGAGGACGCCCTGCGTGTTGCCGACCTCGTGCTCGGTGCGGTGATCCTTGACCAGTTGGTACGGGTGGAGCACGTAGCTGCGGATCGCGTTGCCGCCGAACCCCATCGATACGCCGCCTCGCTCGCGGGCCAGCTCGGCCTCGCGCTCCTCCTCGGCCCTCTCGGCGAGCCGCGAGCGGAGGATTTTGAGCGCGGTGTCCTTGTTCGCCGACTGGCTGCGCTCGTTCTGAACGGCGACGACGATGCCGCTCGGCATATGCGTGATCCGAACGGCCGAGTCGGTCTTGTTCACATGCTGACCGCCAGCGCCTGAGGAGCGGTACGTGTCGATCCGGATGTCGTCATCGGCGATCTCTATGTCGCCGGCCTCCTCGAGGAGCGGTGCGACGATGACCTGGGCGAAGCTCGTGTGGCGGCGGTGCGCCTGGTCGAACGGGCTGAGGCGCACGAGCCGATGCTTGCCGCGCTCGGCCTTGAGGATCCCGTACGCGTTCTCGCCCCGGATGGTGAAGGTGGCCGACTTGATGCCGTACTCCTCCCCCGGGCTCGACTCGATCACCTCGGTCTTGAGGCCGCGCTGCTCGGCCCAGCGGAGGTACATGCGCAGCAGAATCTCGGCCCAGTCCTGCGCGTCGGTGCCGCCCGCGTCCGACTGAATCGTGACGACGGCGTCGCCCGAGTCGTACTCGCCGGAGAAGAGTGCGTCCTCCTGCAGGCGTGCGAGCTCGGTCTGGACGTCGCGCAACACTGGCTCGAGCTCCTCATCGGGGAACGTGCCGACGCCCTCGCGGAGGAACTCGACGTTCGCAACGAGTTCGTCGTAGCGGCGGAGCTTCGCCTGGGTGCGCTGGTGCTCGGCGGAGAGGCGCGCGGCGCGTTGCTGGTCGTTCCAGAAGTCGGGTTGCGCGAGCTCCTGCTCGAGCTTTTCAAGGCGGGCCTTCAGCGCAGCGGGGTCAAAGGTAACCACGGACCCAGTCGAGCTGGGCCCCGATCTCCTCGAGCTGCTCGTCGAGCGGGATCTGGATCTCGTCTGCCGCCATGGCGCTGGTCATCCTAGGGCAGACCTCTCAGAGAGCGTTACGCCTGCCGCCGGCTGGGTATCACAGACTCATGACTACGCGCACACCGCTGCGCGACGAGAAGCGCGACCACGTGGAGCCTTCCTCCGGCTTGCTGCACCGAGCCGAGGAATGGGCCGAGGAATGGGCCGAGGAGACCGGGTTGGCGCCCGAGGGCGAACCGCGGGAAGGAGTGCCGTGGCATGCCGTGGTGCTGGTGACCGCGGGCCTGGTACTTCTCGTCGTGCTCGAAATCACGCTTGCGTTCGGCGTCGCCAAGCTCGTCACCGGGCACGCGTACTAGATCGGCCGACCGGCTGGTTCGTCTGTGCCGCCTGAATAGTCCTGAGTTACCCGCATGCTCCTGGGCGTGGAGGCTGTCCCGGAGGTTCTCGAGCGCGGACTCGAGCAGCGAGTGCTCGCGTTTTGGGGCCACGTGCTCGGCGTCGACGCGGGTGTGCTCGACCGCGACGGATTCGTCCCGGTTGCGGATCAACGCGACTTTGCAGCGCAGCGCCGCGCGACCATTCGAACCGCTCGCGGCACGCTTCTGCTCGCCGCTCCGGCTGAGGAGCGGGTCGCCGTCGCCGAGCAGGAGGTCTATTCCGCCGACGTCGCAGCGCGTGCGCATGCCATCGGCCTTCTGCACTACCTCGCTGGCGCGCCCGTGGGCGAACACGATCCGCGTGTCCGCGTCCTCGGGCCTGCGGATCGCCCACTTCTGGACGAGCTGCAAAACGCGGCCGGTGCGGCGGCGACCGAGGAAGCGGAGGTCGACGTCGACGATCCTCTTGCCGTCGGGATCACGGAGGACGGCCGGCTGCTCGCGATTGCGTCGCTGCTCGACGAGGGCAGCGACACAGTCGATATCGGTGTGCTCGTCGACCCTGCGGAGCGGCGACGCGGGCTCGGCGCGGCAGTCGTCTGCGAGATCGCGGAGCGGGCGGATCGAGCCGAACAGCTGGTCCAGTACCGATGCAATCGCGAAAACGAAGCCTCCTCCCGGCTTGCGCGCGCCTGCGGATTCACCCTCTGGGGCGTCCTCAGCGTCGCCTCGCTACCGGATTAGGTCAGGCGCCGTGGCACTTCTTGAACTTCTTGCCCGAGCCGCACCAGCAGGGGTCGTTGCGGCCGAGTTTTTCGTGCTCGCTCGCTTGCACCGTTTGAGCCACGACGCCTGAGGCAGACGGGACGCCTGCCGCGACCGCCTCTCCCCCGCCCGCGGCCGTAATCGCCGCCGCGCCGGCCGAGGTCTCGTGCTCGTAGTGAATGTTCCCGTTGGAGGTCTGCGTCTGCTGGAGCTGCTGCTCTGCCTGCTCGGGTGCGAGCTCCGCGTGGAACAGATGGAGCACGACCTCGCTGCGGATGATTCGGCCCAGCTCGGAAAACATCTGCTCGCCGTCGGAGGTGTACTCGACGAGCGGGTCCTTCTGTGCCATCGAGCGCAGGTGGACGCCCTCGCGCAGCGCCTCCATGTTCTCGAGGTGCTCGCGCCAGCGCATGTCCACGACCTGGAGGACGATGAAGCGCTCGAGCTCGCGCATGAGCTCTCCGCCGAACTCCTCCTCCTTCGCCTCGTACTCGTCGCGAGCGTCGGTCTGGAACTCCTCGATCAGCGCCTCGCGGGAGATCTCGCCGAGATCCTCGCGCAGCTCCGTCGCCGTGATCTCCGTCTGGTAGAGCTGTGCCATCGCCTGGGTCAGCGCCTCGAGGTCCCACTCCAACTCGGACTCCTCCTGCGTGAACACGTTCACGGTGTCCTCGACGACCTCGTCGATCCAGGCCTTGATCTGTCCGGAGAAGTCCTCGCCGTCGAGCACCTGCCGCCGCTGCTCGTAGATCACGACGCGCTGCTTGTTCATCACGTCGTCGTACTTGAGGACGTTCTTGCGCATGACGAAGTTCTGCTCTTCGACCTTCTTCTGTGCGCCCTCGATCTGCCGGGAGAGGACCTTCGCCTCCATCGGCTGGTCGTCCGGGATCTTGAAGCGCTCCATGACGCCCTTGATCCGGTCTCCCGCGAAGAGGCGGACGAGGTCGTCCTCGCCGGAAAGGTAGAAGCGCGTCTCGCCGGCATCGCCCTGACGGCCCGAGCGGCCGCGCAGCTGGTTGTCGATCCGGCGCGACTCGTGCCGCTCGGTGCCGAGGACGTAGAGACCGCCGACGTCGAGCACACCGTCGCCGAGCTTGATGTCGACGCCGCGGCCCGCCATGTTCGTGGCGATCGTGACCGCACCGCGCTGGCCGGCGTCCTTGATGATCTCGGCCTCTCGCGCGTGCTCTTTCGCGTTGAGAACGTTGTGTTTGATCCCCCTGCGGGTCAGGAGCTGTGAGAGGTACTCGGACGTCTCGACCGCGATCGTGCCCACGAGCACCGGCTGGCCGCTCTCCGTCCGCTCTTCGATGTCGCGGACGACTGCGGCGAACTTCCCTTCCTTCGTCTTGAAGACGAGGTCGTTCTCGTCGGCGCGGGCGACCTTGACGTTGGTCGGAATCTCCACGACGGAGAGGTCGTAGATCTCCACGAACTCCTTCTCCTCGGTCTTCGCCGTACCGGTCATGCCGGCGAGCTTCTCGTAGAGGCGGAAGTAGTTCTGGAGCGTGATCGTGGCGAGCGTCTGGTGCTCCTCCTGGATCTTGACGCCCTCCTTCGCCTCGACCGCCTGATGGAGGCCCTCGCTCCAGCGGCGCCCTTCCATGATCCGGCCGGTGAACTCGTCGACGATCTTCACCTCGCCGTCCTGGATCACGTACTCGACGTCGAGCTGGTAGAGCGACTCCGCCTTGAGCGCCTGGTACAGGTGGTTGACGAGCTGCGTGTGCTCGGGCGCGTAGAGGTTGTCGATCCGGATCGCGCGCTCGACCTTGGCCACGCCCTGCGGCGTCACGCCGACCGTCTTGTGCTTCTCGTCGAACTCGAAGTCGGCGCCCGCCTCTTCGGCCGCGCCCTTCGGATCGCCGGCCGACGCGCGGAACGGAATCAGCTGCTTCGCCACGCGCGCGAAGTCGTAGTAGAGCTGGGCGGCTGTCTCGGGCTCGCCGGAGATGATGAGCGGCGTCCGGGCCTCGTCGATGAGGATCGAGTCGACCTCGTCCACGATCCCGTACGCGTGGCCGCGCTGGACGAGACCTTCATGCGCGACCGCCATGTTGTCGCGCAGATAGTCGAAGCCGAACTCGGAGTTCGTCCCATACGTGACGTCGGCGTCGTAGGCGGCCTTGCGTTGGTCGAACGGCATCATCGTCTCGATGAAGGCGACGGTCATGCCGAGCGAGTCGAAGACGGGCCGGTTCCACTCGGCGTCGCGCTGGGCGAGGTAGTCGTTGACCGTGATGAGGTGCGCGCCGCGGCCCGCGAGACCGTTGAGATAGAGCGCGAGGCTCGCAACGAAAGTCTTGCCTTCGCCGGTTTTCATCTCGGCGATGTCGCCCTCGTGGAGGACGATTCCGCCCATGAGCTGTACGTCGAACATCCGCTGGTCGGACGCGCGCTTACGGGCCTCGCGGACGGCTGCGAACGCCTCGAAGACGAGTTCGTCGAGGCTCTCGCCGTTCTCGAGCCGCTGCCGGAACTCCGCGGTCTTGCCCTGGAGGTCAGCTACGGACAGCTGCTCGAACTCGGGCTCGAGCGATGTGATGTACGACGCCTGCTCCTCGAGCCGCTTGATACGGCGGCCCTCGCCGACGCGGAGAACCTTTTCGAGGTTACCGATCTCCACGGGTCAAGGGTAGCGGCCTAGAAGGCGAACGCCCTGACCTCCCAGACGTTCCCGTCGATTCGGTCCGCCTCGACGCAGTAGTTCGGGCCTTCCCGCTCGCCGAGCCGCTCGAGCTCGGGCACCTGCGCGGTGCTCGGCTCGCCGTCGACGAGAACCTCGGCGGCACCGTCCTTCACGCTCAGCACGATCGCGTCGCCCTCGGCGAACTGGAACTCCGCGACCTCGATCCGCCTCGCGCCGACCGCCCAGAGGTCTCCGTCCTGGCGGGCGGCGGTCACGCGGTACGGTGGATTCACGTGTCGCTCGACGGCCTCGGCGAGCGGCGAAACGTCACCGTCTCCTTGCTCCTCGTCGACGATGATGTCGCCGTTCGGCAGCGTCGTGAACGTGATGCGGGCTCCGGGCAGGGCCGCCGCCCTGACCGTGACCGTCGTGTCCGACGAGCCCGAGCGTCGACGAGGTCCCAGATTGGCCTCGCGGACCGGGAACGGGCCCGGAACGGACGACTCCAGGCCGGGCCGAGACTCGGGCTCGGCCGGGGGTTCGGGCACCGGCGGCACGTCGGCGAGCGCGGGCTTGCCGTCGTCCAGCCCCGCTTCCCGCAGGAGCTGCTCGTTCAGCGTCTCGTTCCGCCGCCGGAAGAGCCCCACTAGCTCTCGGGGACCTCGGCCTCGAGGGGATCTGCGACCGCCGGCTCGGCAAAGTGCTTGCGGCCGCCGACGCGCTTCTCGTGGAGATCCCTCACCTGCCGGGTGAGCTTGTCAGAGAGCTCGTCGATCGCGGCCTTCATGTCAGTGGCTGTCTCTCGCGCGCGCAGCGTGCGGCCCTTGAGGTGGACGGTCGCCTCGGCGACCTGCGATTCGGCGATCGAAGGATTCCGCTCCACCGCGAGCTCGATCTCGACCTCCGTCAACTCGTGTACGCGGCGATCGAGTTTCTGAAGCTTCCGCTCGACATAGCTCCTGATGGAGTCGTTCACCTCGAGGTTCTTGCCCTTGACGTGAAGCTGCATCGGCGCCTCCCCTGTCGCTGCCAGTGCGGTTTGATCTAACCCTACTCGGGAGCCGTCTAACCGCATCCGTGTCTATCCACGACGAAGCGCGCGTGCAAACGCCACCACCTCGACCCGGCGTGCACCCGCCCCGCGGAGTGCGCTAGCGGCCGCCGCCGCGGTGGCTCCGGTCGTGTAGACGTCGTCGATCACGGCGACCTTTCGGGGCGCTGCGGTCCTCGGACGAAAGGCGCCTCGGACTGTTCGGCGCTCGACGGCCGAGCTGCCGCGCTGGCGGCCGCCTCGTGTCCGTTCGAGCAGCGGTAGGCACGGGAGCTCCCAGAACTCGGCGAGCTCCTGGGCGAGCCTCGCGGCCGGGTTGTGTCCTCGTTCGAGGCGCCTGCCGCGGTCAGCCGGTACGAACGTGACCGCGTCTACCTGGGGCGGAGGGAGCCGCTCGGCGACGAGCTGCGCGACCTCGGCAGCGAGCCGCCTCAGCCCACGTTCCTTCCAGGCGTGGACGAGCCGTCGCGCCGCCGTGTCGTAGCCGACCGCTGCGCGGGCACTCGCAAATGCGAGCCGTCGGCCCGCGCATTCGCGACACCGCTCTACCGGCCACGCCGTCGGCGCCCCGCAACGCGAGCAGAGCGGCGGCTCGATCCGCGGCAGCTCCTCGCGGCACGCGACGCAGAGCTGTCTCCCACCGCAGCCGCACACGACGCAGCGCTGCGGCAGGAGCAGGTCGAGCACGCTGCCACGCTAGGTCGCGGGGTGTGCCGGAAGTGCGCCCACTCAGTCGAGACTGTACGACTCGCGCTCCGGCAAGCCCGCCAGCCGCCGCAGCCGGTTGTCCGCATCGAGCAGCTGCTGGTGGTTCCCGATGTCGTACCAGCTGCCTTCGAAGCGGTAGCCGTAGACGCGCTCTCGCCGCGCAAGCCACCCGAGGAAGCCGCCGGCGTTGTCCGGGCTCTGGCCTTCGTCGAGGTACGTTGCGACGAGCCGGACGTGCTCCGGCGGAAGTAGGTAGGCGACGGTCGCCGCGAGGGTCGAGGGCGGATCGCTCGGTTTCTCGACGAAGTGGACGATGCGCTCGTCTGTGTCCGTGGCCACGATCCCGTAGTGCGTCGCGAGCTCGAGGTCCCCAACGTCGTGGAGAGGTACGGCACTCGCCGGCCGCGGCTTCGCGCGCCACCACTCCACGAAATCGGGAAGTGACAACTCGAGCATGTCGTCGCCGACCACGAAGAGCTCGTCGTCCTCGAGCCCGGCGGAGTCGATCACGAGCCGGAGGTCTCCCACCGCGCCGAGCCTGTCCTCGTTCGACATCGTTCCGTCGTCGTGCATGGTGACACCGTGCGGCTCAGCCCAACGGGCGAAGTCGGGCGCGAAGCGGCTGTTGGTCACGAGGTGCACCCCGTCGACATCCGCCAGCTCCCGCACCCAGTCGAGGATCCAGTCGAGCATCGGTCGGCCGCCGACGGGAAGCAGGTGCTTCGGCCGGTCGTCCGTCAGCGGCCGAAGCCGCGTGCCGTAGCCCGCGGCGAGGAGGATCGCCTTCACGCGAGGGAGTCCTCGAAGGGTGGGCGGTGGACGCCGTCCTCGGTGACGATCGCGGCGATCAGAGCCGCCGGTGTCACGTCGAAGGCGGGATTGCGGGCAACGAAGCGGCTCGTCACCTCGGCCGGGTCGCGCTCCTCGATCGGGATGCCCGATCCGTCGGGTGTCTCGCGGTCGAGCGTCGACGTGGGAGCGACGACGTAGAACGGAATCTCGTGGTGCGCGGCAAGCACGGCGAGCGAGTATGTCCCGATCTTGTTCGCCGTGTCCCCGTTGGCGGCGATCCGGTCCGCGCCGGTGACGACCAGGTCGACCTCGCTGCGCGCCATGAGCGAGCCGGCCGCCGAGTCGGCGATCACGGCGTGCGGGATGCCGGCGCGCTCGAGCTCCCACGCCGTGAGGCGGGCGCCCTGGAGCAGTGGCCGCGTCTCGTCGACGAGAACTCGTTCGAGGAGACCGCGCTCTGCTGCGGCGCGGAGCGCGCCGACAGCCGAGCCGTAGCCGCCGGTCGCGAGGCCGCCGGCGTTGCAGTGCGTGAGCGCGCGCGTCCCGGGCTGGAAGAGCTCCGCGGCATGCGCCGCCATCCTCCGGCAGCGCTCGACCTCTTCCTCGTGCAGCGCGCGAGCCCGCTCCGGCGTCGGCTCCACTCGCATCCGGGCGAGCGCCCACGGGAGGTTGACCGCAGTCGGCCGCGAGCTTGCGAGGACTCGCTCGGCTTCAAGGAGGTCGTCTCCACGCAGGGCGGCGAGCGCGAGACCGTACGCGGCCGCGATCCCGATCGCCGGCGCGCCACGCACGGCCATGTCCCGGATCGCGGCGGCGACCTCAGCCGCCGTCGCGCAGCGCAGATCGACGACCTCGTCGGGCAAGCGTCGCTGGTCGAGGAGGACGACCGCGGGGCCGTCCTCCTCGAGGCGAACGATCTGCTCGGGGTCTAGGTCCCCTCGTCCCACGAGGCGAGGTAGCGGGCCTGCTCCTCCGTCAGCTGGTCGATCTCGACGCCCATCGTCGCGAGCTTGAGGCGCGCGATCTCTCGATCGATCTCCGGTGGCACCGGATAGACCTTGCGATCGAGTTCGCTCGCGTGCTGCGCCGCGTACTCGAGCGCGAGGGCCTGGTTCGCGAACGACATGTCCATCACGAGCGCCGGATGCCCCTCGGCGGCGGAGAGGTTGACGAGCCGCCCCTCCGCGACTAGGTACACGCGCCGGCCGTCGGCGAACGTGAACTCCTCGACGAACTCCCGCGCGCGCCGCGTCTCGACGGCCATCTCCCGCAGCGCCGGGATCTCGATCTCGACGTTGAAGTGACCCGTGTTGGCCAGGATCGCGCCGTCCTTCATGCGCTCCATGTGCTCGCGCGCAATCACGTGCTTGTCGCCGGTGGCGGTGCAGAACATGTCGCCGACCTCGGCCGCCCGCTCGAGCGGCAGTACCTCGAACCCGTCCATCAACGCCTCGAGCGCCTTCATCGGATCGACCTCGGTGATGATCACGTGCGCGCCCATTCCGCGTGCACGCGACGCGACGCCGCGCCCGACCCAGCCGTAGCCGCAGACGACGAATCGCTTGCCGGCGATGAGGACGTTGGTCGCGCGGATGATCCCGTCGATCGTCGACTGGCCCGTGCCGTAGCGGTTGTCGAACATGTGCTTCGTCTGCGCCTCGTTCACGGCGATGATCGGGAAGCCGAGCTTTCCCTCCGCCTCGAGGGCCTTGAGCCGGATCACGCCGGTCGTCGTCTCCTCGGTGCCCGCGATGATCTCGCCGAGCTGCTCCCGCCGCGCCGAGTGGAGGACGCCGATCACGTCGGCGCCGTCGTCCATCGTGAAGTGAGGCTTGTGGTCGACGGCCGCCTCGATGTGCATGTAGTAGGTGTCGTTGTCCTCCGCCTTGATGGCAAAGACGGACACGTCGTACTCGGCCACGAGCGCCGCAGCGACGTCGTCCTGCGTCGAGAGCGGGTTCGAGGCACAGAGGACGACGTCCGCGCCGCCCGCCTGAAGGGTCCGCATCAGATTCGCCGTCTCCGTCGTGACGTGGAGGCAGGCGGAGATGCGATGCCCCGCCAGCGGCTGCTCGCGCTCGAAGCGTTCCCGGATCGCGGCGAGCACCGGCATCTGCCGGTCGGCCCACTCGATCCGCCGCTTGCCCTCTTCGGCGAGGGCAAGGTCTTTCACGTCGTAGCGCTGCGTCGCTGCCATCTGTTCCTTTCGTTATGCGGCAAGAAGTCGTTCGTGCTTGCGCTGTTCCCATTCGACCCAGGACGAGTCCTCTACGTCTGCGAGCCAGCCGTCGATCGCCGTACGGAGCTCAGGTTCGCGGCGCAGCCGCGCGGCGAAGGCGAGGTCTCCGATCCCGAGGCCGAAGCGGCGCCGCAGCTCGGCGAGCGAGCGAAGCTGGTTCAGCTCGCGCAGGCCGTAGAGTCGGTAGCCGGCGGCTGTGCGCGAAGGGACGACGAGCCCAGTCTGCTCGAGGTAGCGGAGCATCCGGGCGGACCAACCGGTGTGCGCGGCGGCGTGGGAAACGCGGAGTGCATCCATCGCTCCAACCTTAACAAAGGCGTGTCAAGGCTCGCCGCGCAGCCGCATAACGAGGCGGTCGAGCGCGGCCTCGTCGGCTCCGGCGCCGAGGAGGAAGTTCCGGATGCCGTCTCGCTGCTCGATCTCGTCGAGGACCTCGACGAGCGTGTTCCCCGCCGGCTCTGCGATCCGCTGCCGCCGCTCGCGCTCCTGCTCGTCCGGCGCCTCGGCGAACCACTCCGGGTGATACGGCGACCAGCTCTCGTCGCTCAGCCTGTGGTCGGCAGCGATCGCTTCCCGCTCGACGCCCGCGAGCCAAAGCGCCATTCCGCAGGCGATTCCCGTGCGGTCGCGACCGCCGGCACAGTGCACGACGACAGGCGGATCGGCCGAGCCGAGCGCGGTCAGCGCCCCTGCAAGCGAGCCTCGGTAGTGATCGGCGAGAGCGACGTAAGCCTCGCGCATCGAGCGCCAGTCCCACGCCGCCGGGACGGGACGCGGATCCATCGGCTCGCGCCGGACCGGTATCGGCAGCGGCTTTTCGTCATCGTCGGCGTCGCGCTCCGCTCGGAGGTCGACGACGAGCGTGACTCCGTAGTCGACGAGCGCCTGCCGTCCTCCCTCGCTAAGTCCCGGGAGCCAGTCGGCGCGGACGACGATGCGATACGCGGTCTCGCCACCATCGGCGAGCGGCAGCCCGCCGAGGTCGCGGACGTTGACGCAACCGTCCCAGCGAAGAACGCGCTCAGGCGTCGCTGGTGCCTTCGCGTCCGTAGCGGTCCTCGAGCCGGACGACGTCGTCGAGGTGCGGCGTCGAAACCTCGAGGATCGTCGTGTCCTCGAGCGCCGTGACCCGGTGAACCGTGCCGGGACGGAAGCGGAAGCAGGCGCCGGCGGTGACGACCTCCTCGTCGAGCGCCTCCTGGCCGGCCTCGCCGAGCTCGAGCCGCGCGCGGCCGCTCTGGACGTACCAGCTCTCGTCCTTCTCCCGGTGGAACTGGAGCGACAGCGACTCGCCTGCGCGTACGAAGAGGACCTTGCCGACATAGGCGTCGGCGTGGGCCCAGATCAGCTCCCAGCCCCACGGCTTCTCGACCCTGCGCGGCTCGAACGCGAACCTGTCGAGGGAGCCGTAGTTCGGCGAGTCGAGCATCACGCAAGCTGCCTCTGCGGCCGCCACTCGGGGTGCGCCTCGATGAACTCGGCAGCGCGGCGCAGGTCCTTCGGCGTGTTCACGGTGAGCCAGACGCCCTCGTGGCGGTGCGCGTGCAGCCTGCGCTCACCCGCGAGCTGCGGGAAGGTCGAATGCTCGTGGTCGCCTTTCTCCGGCAAGAGCGCGAGCGCGTCGTCTCCCAGTACATAGACGCCTGAGTTGACCCAGTGCTCGAGCAGGGGCGCCTCGCGGAAGCCGGTGACCGTGCCGTCCTCCTCGACCTCGACGACACCGAACGGGGAGCGGACCTGCGCGACGACGATCGTCCCCGCAGCACCGCTCGCCGCGTGCTCGGTCAGAAGCGCGCGAAAGTCGACGTCGAGCAGCTCGTCGCCGTTGAGGGCGAGCACCGGCCCTTCCTCCTGCCGCCGCGTGGCTGCGAGCCGCAAACCGCCGCCGCGGCCGAGCGGCTCCTTCTCCCCCACTGCCTCGACGCCGGCGCCGAGCCCGGAGAGCGCGTGGAGGAACGCCTCCTCGTCTCCGGCGCGGCACGCGACGATGACACGCGTCACGCCGCAGTCGACGAGCCTCGCAACTGCGTACGTCGCGAGCGGCAGCCCACCGAGCGGCACGAGCGGCTTCGGCAGCCCCTGGGCCGCCTCGCCCAGCCGCTCCGCCTTGCCCCCGGCGAGCAGGAGCGCCTCCACTACTCGCTCGTCTCCAGGTCGGGCTCGGCGGCTTCCGGAAGAACGTCCGTTGCGGAGATCTTTCGCCCTGTTCCCTCGTATGCGAAGCCGATCGCGCGAACTGCGTCGGGGTCGAAGAGATTGCGTCCGTCGACGATGAGCGGATGCCGCATCGCCCGGCGAGTCTCCTCGTTCGGGAACTCGAGAAGCTGCTGCCACTCGGTGACGATCACGGCAGCGTCAGCGCCCGTGACGGCATCGAGCGGCGAGTCGCAGAGCGTGACTCCCTGGAGCTCGGGTCGCGCGACGGGATCCCAGCCTCGCACCTCGGCTCCCTCCGCGATCAGCCGCGAAGCAAGGACGAGGGACGGCGCTTCGCGCATGTCATCCGTGTTCGGCTTGAACGCGAGGCCGAGGAGCGCAACCGACTTGCCGCGCAGCTGACCGAGATGGCGCTGCAGCTTCTGGAGGACGCGCCGCTTCTGCAGTTCGTTCACCTCGATGACCGCGTTCATGAGGTGGAAGTGGTAGCCCGAGTTCGCGGCGAGCTGCTTGAGCGCGAGCGAGTCCTTCGGGAAGCAGGAGCCACCCCAGCCGATGCCCGCACGGAGGAAGTGCGGACCGAGCCGGTGGTCGAGCCCGATCCCCTCGGCGACGCGTTCGACATCCGCTCCGACGAGCTCGCAGACATTCGCGATCTCGTTGATGAAGCTGATCCGGGTGACGAGGAACGCGTTCGCCGTGAGCTTGATCATCTCCGCGGAGTTGACGTCCGCGCGCACGACCGGCGCATCGATGCCGGCATGCAGCGCTTCGACGGCGTCGCCGTCTGCCTCGTTGAACGCGCCGATCACGATCCGGTCCGGCTCCATGAAGTCGCGCACGGCGGTGCCTTCGGCCGTGAACTCGGGGTTCGCGGCGTAGCCGACCGCCTCGAGGCCGCGTGCGTCGAGCGCGGCGCGAACCTTTTCTCCGGTGCCGACGGGGACGGTCGATTTCATGACGACGATCGCGGACGCGTCGTCCGGGAGCTCGTCGACGACCGTCCAGACAGCCGAGAGGTCGGCGTCGCCGGCGTACGTCGGAGGCGTCCCGACGGCGACGTAGAGGAAGTCGGCGCCCGCGACCGCCTCACGCACGTCCAGCGTGAACGAGATCCGGTCGCGGCAGTGCTCGAGCACCTCGCCGAGACCGGGCTCGTAGATCGGCACCTCGCCCGCCTGCAGCGCCTCGATGCGCTCGGGCAAGACGTCGCGCACGACGACCTCGTGGCCGAGATCCGCAAAGCACGCACCGGTGACGAGGCCGACATAGCCGGCCCCGAAGATCGCGATCCTCGCCACGGCCCTAGGGTAATCCGCTTGTCAGCGGCGAAGCGGCCTGAAGCTCTCGGCGATGGCAAGCATCGTCTTGTTCGAGAGCTCGTTCAGGATCGTGTTCGAAACCCAGTACACCGCACGCGGCGTGACGAGGGCCACCCTCTGGACGGCGCCGCCGCTCGTGTAGACCTGGTACTTCTGACCGCGGTTAACAAGGGTGAAAGACGGCTTCTGCAGAATCGGCGCGGACTTCCAGGTGGACTCCTCGATCTGCCAGTACTTGTAGGTACCGCCGACCTGGAAGGTCAGGACAGCCTCGTGCTGGCGTCCGACGGGCTTGAAACCGCGCACGCCTTCGTCAGACGACAGCTGTGAGCCCAGCGCGATCTTGTGTGGGACCATGAGCGGGAAGTGCACCTTGTCGTAGACGCTGCGTAGTGCGGGCGCCGTCATCGCGGCTCCGTTGCTCACCTGGGCCGGTGGCGACGGCTGGATCTTCGGGGGCCGGTGCACGACGAGATGGCCGGGAAAGCTCGTCCCGAGTGTGACGACCACGAGCGGATTCCCGGCACGGTTCGCAAGGCCGCCGATCGCCTGCGACATCTGCTGGACGCGAGTGTGCGGCCCGAACAGAGGCCGAAGCTGTTGCGCTGCCTGCTGCGCGTTCGCCAGCACCGTGCTGGTGTAAATGGTCGTGTCGCGCGCGACCTGCGGTGCGTTCGCCTCGCCGGAGGGAAGCGTCTTCGTGTCGTAGCCGCGCTTCGAAAGTAGATAGCTCGTGTTCCCCGCCTCACCGGCGACGTTGCCGGCGTTGAGGACGAGCACCGAAATCTGCGACGGCGGAAGCTTGTGCTGCGTCGTCTTCTTCTTGGGAGTCGCGGGCCGTCCGCCGAGCTGCGTGTTGACCGCCTGCGCGTCGCGTACGTTCGGGTGGAGGAAGCTGTGCACCGCGGCCGCGACCGCGCTCGGCGGGGCCGTCACCACGTCGGCGCCGCCGATCTGCGGGTATGAAAAGTCGTTGAGCGGGACCGCGTTGCGAAAGAGGTGCCCGGCGGGCAGGCCGTAGAGGAGACCGAGGTACGACTCGATCTCGGCGGTGGTCGGGGGACCTCCACCGCCTCTTGCGATCTCCACGTTGTTCTTCAGGTCTCCGATCAGCTTCGGCGCGTCGAAGATCGAGAGTCCCGTCTTGAGCCGGCTCTTCAGCGCGTCGAGGAAGAGCTGCTGCCTGCCGTTGCGGTAGATGTCGCTGTCCGTGTGGCGGTAGCGGACGTACGAGAGCGCCTGAGCGCCGTCGAGCTTCTGGTAGCCCGGATGGAGGTTGATGGCCGACGTGCCCGTATGTGGAGCGATGTAGTAGCGGCGGTCGACGTTCATGTAGACGCCGTGTAGGTGGGCGACGATCTGCGTGAAGGCGTGGAAGTCGAGCGTGATCAGGTAGTTGATGTGCAGGTGGGTCAGGTGCTCCATCGTGTCGAGGCTCGCGCCCGGGCCGTTGGCGCAGTGCCCCCACGCCGAGTTGATGCGGTCCGTCGTGTCGACGGTGTCCCCGTGGCAGTAGATGTTGATGTAGAGGTCGCGCGGGAACGAGAGCAGCGAGAGGGTGTTGTTCGTCGGGTCGGCCCGGAGCAGCATCAGCGTGTCCGAGTTGGATTTCGCGTAGGGATTCGGGCCGTTGGGCGCGCCGCGGACGTCGTAGCCGGCGACGAGCGCGATCGCCGGTTGGGATGCCTTCGGTACTTGCAGCTCCTTGGTCTTTATGACTCCCGTCAAATCCTTCGAGTGCGCGGCGACGGCGTTGAGCGTCTCGTGGTAGTAGAGATAGGCCCCGCCGCCGATCCCGGCTCCGATCACGGCGAGGGCGAGCACGAGCCACCCGAAGCCGCGCAGAATCGTCCCGATCAGCGACCGCCGCGGCCGTCCCGGCTGCTGGTAGCGGGTAACCGGCCCGAAAAGTGGTGGCACGCCGGAATGGCCGTTGCCATTCTGCCCGGCGGCCTGTCCGATTCCGCGTTTGAGCGTCGTCCGCATGCGAGATCGGCGCCCCCGTGGCGCCGGCACCGAGGATAGCTCAGCTTCCGGAAGAGGCCGACACGATCCTCACGTCTTCCTCATCTTCCGCCGGCTCGTACCCCAAATTCGGTCGGAGCGAGCGCTCCGCCTCGGCCGGAGAGATCCGTTTGCGCGCGGCGTAGTCCTCCACCTGGTCGCGGCCGATCCGGCCGACGGAGAAGTACCGAGCGTCGGGATGCGCGAAGTAGATGCCGCTCACGCTGGCCGCCGGCGTCATCGCGTACGACTCCGTGAGCGCGAGCCCTGCCTCCCCGGCGCCGAGCAGCGCGAACAGCTTCGACTTCTCGCTGTGATCCGGGCAGGCGGGGTAACCGAACGCCGGCCGGATGCCGCGGAAGCGCTCCGCGATCAGCTGCTCGCTCGGAAGCTTGGGGCCGGTCTCGTACCAGGCGCGCCGTGCGACCTCGTGCAGATACTCGGCAAACGCCTCGGCGAGGCGGTCGGCCAGAGCCTTGACCATGATCGCGTGATAGTCGTCGTGCTCCGCCACGAAGCTGTCGGCGAGCTCATCGGCACCGAGACCGGCGGTGACCGCGAACGCGCCGAGGTGGTCGTTGCCCGCGGCCACGAAGTCCGCCAAGGAGCGGTTCGGACGCGAGTCCCCGTAGTCGGTCTGCTGACGGAGGAAGCAGAAGCGCGTCCCCTCGTCGAGAACGACGTCGTCGGCGTCGGACGACACCGGCCAGAAGCCGAACACGCCGCGCGCCACCAGCAACCGCTCGTCGACGATGCGATCGAGCAGGCGTTCGGCGTCGTCGAAGAGCTCCCGTGCCGCCGGCTGGTCGAGGATCGCGGGGAACTTGCCCTTCAGCTCCCAGGCGTGGAAGAAGAACTGCCAGTCGATGTACTCGCGCAGCGTCGCGAGGTCGGGCTCGACAAGACGGCGGCCGGTGAACTCCGGCACCGGCAGATCGTCGAATGCAGGGCGAACCTGGTTTTCGCGTGCCTGCGCGAGGGATAGCAGAGGCTTGCGCTCCTTCTCGGCATGGAGGTCGCGCAGCCGCTCCTGGTCGGCGCGGTTCTCGCCGTCGAGCCGCGCTCGGCGCTCGGGATCGAGCAGGTCGGAGACGACGCGAACGACGCGCGACGCATCGAGGACATGGACGACCGGCTGCGAGTACGCGGGCGCGATCCGCACCGCTGTGTGCTGACGGGACGTCGTGGCTCCGCCGATCAGCAGCGGAAGATCCATCCCGCGCCGCTCCATCTCGCGGGCGACGTCGACCATCTGGTCGAGTGACGGCGTGATCAGCCCGGACAGCCCGACGACGTCCGCCTCCTCCTCGACCGCGGTGTCGAGGATCCGCTCGGCCGGAACCATGACGCCGAGATCGATCACGTCGTAGTCGTTGCAGCCGAGGACGACGCCGACGATGTTCTTGCCGATGTCGTGGACATCGCCCTTCACGGTCGCGAGCACGGCCTTTCCGCGGGCACGCGGCGTCCCGCCGGCGGCCTGCTCGGCCTCCATGAACGGCTCGAGATAGGCAACGGCTCGCTTCATCGCGCGGGCGCTCTTCACGACTTGCGGCAGGAACATCTTCCCTTCCCCGAAGAGGTCGCCGACCACCTGCATGCCCGCCATCAGTGGTCCCTCGATCACGTCGAGCGGCCGGTCGGCCCGCTGGCGGGCCTCCTCGGTGTCCTCCTCGATGAAGTCGACGATGCCGTGCACGAGCGCATGGGCGAGCCGCTTCTCGACCGGCGCCTCGCGCCAGGAAAGATCGACCTCGCGCCGTGTCGCCTCGCCCCGCACACGCCCGGCGTACTCGACGAGGCTCTCGGTCGCTTCCGCGCTCCGGTCGAAGATGACGTCCTCGACAAGCCTGAGCAACTCCGGCGGGATGTCCTCGTAGACGACGAGCTGGCCGGCGTTGACGATGCCCATGTCCAGCCCGGCGCGGATCGCGTGGAAGAGGAACGCGGAGTGCATCGCCTCGCGCACGGCGTCGTTGCCGCGGAACGCGAAGCTGAGGTTGGACACCCCGCCGCTCGTCCGAACGCCCGGGCAGCGCTCCTTGATCAACGGCAGCGCTTCCAGGAATGCCTTCGCGAAGCCGCGATGCTCCTCGATTCCTGTCGCGACGGCGAGGATGTTCGGGTCGAAGATCAGATCCTCCGGCGGAAAGCCGACCTCTTCGACGAGCAGCCGGTACGCGCGCTCACAGATCGCGACCTTGCGCTCGACGGTCTCGGCCTGGCCTTGCTCGTCGAACGCCATCACGACGACGCCCGCGCCGTAGCGGCGAACCGCGCGAGCTTGCTCGAGGAACGCCTCTTCCCCCTCCTTCAGCGAGACCGAGTTGACGACGCCCTTCCCCTGCACGCACTTGAGCCCCGCCTCGAGCACCGACCAGCGGGAGCTGTCGATCATGATCGGGATCCGCGCCACCTCGGGCTCTGTCGCGACGAGATTGAGGAACGTCGTCATCGCGCGCTCGCCGTCGAGCAGGTCGGCGTCCATGTTGACGTCGAGGAGGTTGGCCCCGCCGCGCACCTGCTCTAGCGCCACGTCGGCCGCCGCCTGGAAGTCGCCCCCTTCGACGAGGCGGCGGAAGCGGGCCGAGCCGGTGATGTTCGTCCGCTCTCCGATCATCGTGAAGTTCGAGTCCGGCCTCAGTTCGAGCGGTTCGAGGCCGCTGAAGCGGGTCGCCGGCCGAGGCTCGGGCATTTCGCGCGGCGGCACGCCCTCGACCGCGGCGGCAATCTGCCGGACGTGCTCCGGCGTCGTGCCGCAGCAGCCGCCGACGATGTTGACGAGTCCGTCGCGCGCAAACTGCGCGAGGTAACGGCTCGTGTCCTCGGGCTGCTCGTCGTGCAGGCCGAGCTCGTTCGGCAGGCCCGCGTTGGGGTAGCAGGCGACCCAGATCGGGGCTGCCTCGGCGAGGTCTTCCACGAACGGGCGCATCTGCGCTGCCCCGAGAGAGCAATTGACTCCGACGACCAGCGGCTGGGCGTGCTCGACGGAGATCCAGAACGCCTCGGCGGTCTGCCCCGAGAGGTTGCGGCCGCTCAGGTCGACGGCGGTGAAGGACAGCCAGAGAGGCAACTCCGGAGCCACGTCCTGCGCGGCCGCAATCGCAGCCTTCGCGTTCAGCGTGTCGAAGACGGTCTCGATCAGGAGCAGGTCGACGCCGCCCTTCCGCAGCGCGCCGATCTGGTGTGCGTACGACTCGGCAACCTCGTCGAACGTCGCGTCGCGGTACGCCGCGTCGTCCACCTTCGGCGACAGCGAGAGCGAGACGTTCAGCGGGCCGACTGAACCGGCGACGAAGCGCGGGCTGCCCGTCTTGGCCTCCCACTCGTCGGCGGCAGCTCGCGCGAGCCGAGCGCCGGCGAGGTTCATCTCCTCGACCACGCGCGCGTCGAGGCCGTAGTCCGCCTGCCCGATCGTCGTCGCGGTGAAGGTGTTCGTCGTCGCGATGTCCGCGCCGGCGGCGAAGTACTCGCCGTGGATCCGGGAGATCAGCTCCGGCTGAGTGACGTTAAGCAGGTCCGGGTCGCCGGCGACGTCGTGGCTGTGGTCGCGGAACCACTCGCCGCGGTAGTCCTCCTCGCCCTGCACCTCGCGCTGCAGGAGCACGCCCCAGGAGCCGTCGAGGACGGCGATGCGCTGTCTGAGAATGGATTCGAGCCGTTCCCGCGTGTCCTGCACTGGTCTCCTTCCAGAGGCCCGGGAGCGGTGCTCTCGGGCGCTTTAGGCGTTTGTTGACCCGGTCGCCAAGCTGCCTGTCAAAGCTCTCCGGGTACACGAAACGCTAGCAGCCGAGCCGCGCGCAGCCCGCCGCGTGAGGGCCGGAGCGGTCGCTAGGGTGCCGCTTCGTGGCCGAGGTACACGACGGCGCGACGCTGCGCGCGGCGCTCCTCGAGATCGCGAGCGATTTCTCCTTCACGTGGATCGCCGACGCGAGACTTCTGTTCAACGCGCTCGAGCCGCGGCGCTTTGCCGAGCTCCACCACAACCCGACCGCTCTCCTCTCCGAGTTGACGGACGCCGAGCTCGCGCGAGCTCTCACGCCGGACTATCTGGCGCGGCTGGCAGGAGTGCAGGAACGCCTCGCGCGCGACCGCGGCGAGGAGACGTGGTGGCGGAGCCGGAGCGGTCCCTCCGACCTTCTGGTCGCCTACTTCTCCGCGGAGTTCGGGCTCGACGAGAGCCTCCCCATCTACTCCGGCGGCCTCGGGGTTCTCGCGGGCGACTATCTCAAGGCCACGTCAGAGCTCGGCATCCCACTCGTCGGGATCGGCCTCTTCTACCGTCGCGGCTACTTCGAGCAGCAGCTCGATGGGAACGACCGTCAGATCGAGCACTACCCGCTGACCGACACGAGCCGGCTGCCGATCGAGCTCGTGCCGATGGCTCCGGTGGTCGAGCTGGCGGACGACAGCGGTGGGCTCGTGCCCGTGCGGCTCGGCGTCTGGCGTGTGCGGGTCGGCCGTGCCTTCCTCTATCTGATCGACACGCAGGTATTGGGGAACCCGGACTGGGCGGTCACCGACACGCTCTACGGCGGCGACCGCGCGAACCGGCTGCGCCAGGAGGTCCTGCTCGGCGTGGGCGGCGTCCGCGTGCTGCGCGGGCTTGGCCTCGAGCCGACCGTCTTCCATCTCAACGAGGGCCACTCCGCGTTCCTCCAGCTCGAGCGGATGCGTGAGCTCGTCGAGGAACGGGGCCTGTCGGCCGACGAGGCGCTCGAGCGGCTGCGCGCCTCCACCGTCTTCACGACCCACACTCCGGTGCCGGCGGGGAACGAGGTGTTCGATCCCGAGCTCGTGCGGCAGACCCTGGGCGGCCTCGTCGAGCGCTGCGGCCTGGCGTGGGAAGACTTCCTCGCACTCGGCAAGATCAAGCCGAGCGAGAAGGGCTTCGGTCTCACACCGTTCGCGCTCCGCACGTCGCAGTACGCGAACGCGGTCTCGGAGCTCCACGGCGCCGTGTCGCGCGAGATGTGGCACGGGCTCTGGCCCGAGCGGCGCATCGACCAGGTTCCGATCACCTCGGTCACGAACGGCGTCCATCAGCGGACTTGGATCTCGCCCGAGCTCGAAGCCCTGCTCGGCAGCACGGATCCGCAGTTCGAGCGCGCGCGCGAGGTGCCGGCGGAGGATCTCTGGCTCGCGCACCGCAGCGCGAGGGAGCGGCTGCTCGAGTTCGTCGTCACCACCCGTGGTGCCCGCGAGCTCGACCCGGACGTCCTCACGATCGGCTTCGCGCGGCGCTTCGCCACCTACAAGCGCGCGAGCCTCCTCTTCAGCCGCCCTGAGAAGCTTGCGCAGCTCCTCACTGATCCCGAGCGGCCGCTCCAGGTGCTCGTCGCCGGGAAGGCGCACCCGGCGGACGAGGCCGGCAAGGATCTGATCCAGCTCATCGTCGAGTTCTCACAGGAGCCGACGGCGGCGGGTCGAGTCGTCTTCCTCGAGGACTACGAGATGACGCTCGCGCGGCGTCTCGTCCAGGGCGTCGACGTCTGGCTCAACACGCCGCGGCGGCCGTTCGAGGCGTCGGGCACGTCGGGGATGAAGGCGGCACTGAACGGCGCGCTCAACTGCTCGATCCTCGACGGCTGGTGGGCCGAGGCGTACTCGCCTGACTGCGGGTTCGCGATAGATGGTCCGGCCGAGAAAAGCGAGTCGGCGCAGGACGAAGCGGACGCGGAGGCGCTCTACGCGCTGCTCGTGGAGCAGGTGCTTCCGGCGTACTACGAGCGCGACGAGGCCGGACTGCCGCAACGCTGGATCGCGCTCATGCGGGAGTCGATCGCCGAGCTCGGGCCGCGCTTCGGCACCGCGCGGATGGCCGCCGAGTACGTCGAGCGGTTGTATCTCCCGGCGCACGAGGGCGCGACGCGCCCTGCGAGCCGCGTGGCCTAGCGAGACGGGAAACGCGCCGCCCCCGGAACACGTCTCCCGTCTCGGGACCTCAAGCGGTTGCAGCCGTCCGCATGCGCTCGGGCGAGCGCAGGCAGAACGAGGAGGCTCGTCCCGAGGGTCCAGAGCGGCACACCGAAGATCAGGCCGAGCCAGCCGATCGGGCCAACGACGAGCACGACCGCCACCAGAGCGGCGAACGCGGCCCACCACCGCGGGAGGATGCGCGTCCGCCAGGCGACGATCGCGACCGCGGCGAGCGGGAGGACCGCAGCGAGCTCCGCACCCACGAAGAAGATGTCGACTGAGTGATGGAAAACCGCAGCGATCGAGGGGTTGATGTCGTTCTTGTCGATCCCGCCCGCGAGATCGACGGCGGCCGTGAGCATCCCGCAGACCGCGGCCATCCCGGCCCCGACGAGCGCGAGCATGGGCAGCTGGCTGGCGCGGCCCGCAGCTTCCGTGAGGCGAACGCGGAGGCCGCCGACGAACGTAACAAAGCCGAGGCAGCCGAGCATAAAGAGCCACGTGCCGAGAGTGATCGAGTCCGAGTCGGACTTGTACCAGGCGAGGATCTGGCTTCCGGTCGCGTGCTCGGCCGGACCATTTCTGTTGATGAGGATGATCCCGACCACCCACAGGCCCACGGCAACGGGGCCGCTAAGCGCCCAGCGGCGATTCTCTGAGGTGCTCATGCGACGGTGCTCCTTTCGAAGGCGAGGGACGGTGCGACGGAGATGCGCGAGCGGATCGAGCGGACGAGCGAGATCGACGCGCCGATGCCCGCGAGCAGCAGCAGGCCGAGGACGATCCCGGCGATGAAGAGCGCGCGCCGCATCAGGCGACCGTCGCAGCGGGCAGCGCGGCCGGAGCCGATGCGGGGACGTAGACGGGCTGATAACCGAGCACGCGGCCCAACGGGCTGCCGAGCGCGAGCCCGAGCCGCTGGACGATCGCCGGCGGGAACGGCAAGCGCACCGTGTCGAAGTGGGCCTGTGCGATTACCGCGAGGTGCAGCGGATTCGGCATGCCCTTCCGGTTCGTTCGGCCGTCGGTGGCGAGCGAGAACATCGTCTCGATCAGCGACTCGAACTGCAGTGCAGGACGGATCTCGCAGACGAAGTGCGCAACCTCGTCGCCCGCGTTCCAGAACTTGTGCGGCGTGCCGGCGGGAACCGTGAGACGCTTGCCCGGCCCGGCGACGAGCTTCTCGCGGCCGACCCGGAAGCCGACGGTGCCGCGGAGCACCTCGAAACGCTCCTCCTGGCTCGGGTGCACGTGGGCCGCGGCGACGAAGCCGTTCGGCTGGACATAGGTCTCGATCACGACGGCCGCGCCGTTCGTCTCGCGGCTCGTCTGCCGGAAGACGATGCGCTCGCCGGTGACCGGGTTCTCGATCGAATCTCCTGCGCGGATCATGCTTGCCTCCTTCTCGGTGGGCCGCTCGCTGCGGCTGACGTTGGCACTCTCCGAGGAGCCGCTTAAGATCCGCTTGGGCAGTGGTTAAGGGGTCAGGGGGATCTTCCGTGCAATTCCGCATCCTGGGGCCGATAGAGGCTCTGCTCGACGACGGGCCGGCAGCGCTCGGGGCGCCGAAGCAGCGCGGGCTGCTCGCGTTGCTGCTCGTCAACCGCAGGCGCGTCGTGACGGCCGAACAGCTCATCGACGGGCTCTGGGGAGAAGCACCGCCAGCGTCGGCCGTCCAGTCGCTGCAGGTCTACGTCCACGGCCTGCGCCGCGCGCTCGGCAGCGAACGGATCGAGACGGCGGGCCGCGGCTACCGCGTGGTCGTCGGCGAAGACGAGCTCGATCTCGACCGCTTCGAGCGCACGCTCGAACGCGGCCGGGCGGCTCTGGAAGCCGGCCGCGCGGACGACGCGGTCGACGATCTCAGGGACGCGCTCGGGGTCTGGCGCGGAACCGCCCTCGCCGACCTGCCCGAGGAGATGCGGCGAGCCGCGGAGGCCGAGCGACTCGAGGAGCTGCGACTCACGGCGCTCGAGCTGCGCTTCGACGCAGAGCTCACCTGCGGCCGGCACGACGCCGTCGTGGCCGAGCTCGAAGCGCTCACGGCCGAGCATCCGTATCGCGAGCGGTTCCTCCAGCAGCGGCTCCTCGCGCTCTACCGGTGCGACCGCCAGGCGGAGGCCCTCGAGGTCTACCGGAACGCCCGCGAGGCGCTGGCCGAAGACCTCGGCCTCGACCCGAGCCCTGCGTTGCAGGAGCTCGAGCGGGCGATCCTGCGGCAGGATCCGAGCCTCGCTGCTCCGGAAGCACCGACGCGGTCGACGCAACCGCTGCCGGTGCCGCCCACGCCCCTCCTCGGCCGCCGGCTCGAGCTCGCGGCCGTCGCAGCGCTGTTCCGCAACGATGGCGCGCGGCTGGTCACCCTCACCGGCCCGGGGGGCACGGGCAAGACGAGGCTGGCGCTCGCGGTCGCGCACGAGCTCGAGCCCGAGCTCCGCGACGGCGCTCTCTTCGTCAACCTCGCGCCGGTCTCGAGCCCAGAGCTCCTCGTGCCTGCGATCGCGGAGGCGCTCGACGTGCGCGAAGGCGAGCGTGTCCTGGCCGAGGGCGTGATCGAGCACTTGCGCGAACGACGGATGCTGCTCCTGCTCGACAATTTCGAGCAGATCCTCTCGTCCGCGCCGTTCGTCGGCGACCTCCTCGCGGCGGCGCCACGCCTGTGGATCCTGGCTACGAGCCGCGCGCCGCTGCGGCTGGCGGCCGAGCGCGAGTATCCGGTGCCGCCCTTTGAGACTCCAGACGCCGAGCTTCCGTTCGAGGCGCTCGTCAAGACCGACGCGGTGCGGCTTTTCGCGGCTCGGGCCCAGGCGGTCGATCCGGAATTCGAGCTCGACACGGCCAGCGCACCCGAGGTCGCCCGCGTCTGCAAGCGGCTCGACGGACTGCCGCTCGCAATCGAGCTGGCCGCGGCACGCGCCAAGCTTCTTGCGCCCGGAGAGATTCTGGAGCGGCTCGAGCGCGAGCCGAACATGCTCCCGAGCGGCCCGCGGGACGCGCCCGCTCGCCAGCGGACGCTGGCCGCCACGATCCACTGGAGCTTCGATCTGCTCGGGCCGAACGAGCGCCAGGCGTTCGTCCGGCTGGGCGTCTTCGTCGGCGGCTGCACGCTGGAGGCTGCCGAGGGCGTGTGCGACATGACGCTCGAAAGCCTCGCCGCGCTGGTCGACAACAACCTGCTGCGGCGCCGGGAAGGTCGCTTCCTGATGCTAGAGACGGTGCGCCACTTCGCCGTCGAGCAGCTCGAGGAGGCCGGCGCCGACGACTTGCGACGCCGGCATGCCGAATGGTTGACAGAGCTCGCCGAGACCATGCAGGCGCGAACGCTCGCCGGTGAAGACATGACGGCCTGGCTCGATCGCATCCAACCGGAGCTCGACAACATCCGCGCCGCGCTCGCCTGGTCGCTCGAGCACGAGCCGGAGCTGACCCTGCGGCAGGCGAGCTCTCTGCGGCTCTTCTGGGAAGTTCGGGGCCTCTTCAGGGAGGGGCTCCAGTGGATCGAGGACGCCCTGCCGTACGCAGCCGGGATGTCGCCGCAGATCCGGTACAGGGCCCTGGCGAGCAGCGGAGCCATCGCGACCCGCGTCGGCGACCTCGACCTGGCCCAGGAACGCAAGGAGGAAGCTCTAGCGCTGGCGAGGGAGGTCGGCGACGACCTCTGGATCGCCCGTGAGCTGAGCGATCTCGGCACGGTCGCGGCGATGCGCGAGGAGTACGACGTCGCGAGCGAGATGTTCGAGGAAAGCGCCGATCTCTTCCGCAAACTCGACGTGCCCGACGCGCCGTCCCGGCTCGGGACGGTGCTCTCCAACCTCGGTCACATCGCCAGCCAGCGGGGCGACTACGAGCTCGCGATCGCGTACACGGAAGAGGCGCTGTCGCTCGAATCGAGCCACAAGCAGAACGCGGCCATCTCGAGCTACAACCTCGGCAGCCACAACCTCCAGGCGGGGCATCTCGAGCAGGCGCACGACTGGCTCGGACGCACCCTGATACTCACGCACGAGCTCGGCTTCAAGGAGGTGATGGCGTACGCGCTCGCGGCGTCCGCTCGCCTCTGCCTCCTCGAGGGCGACCCCGCGCGAGCCGCATACCTGGCCGGCATCGCCGACCGGCAGCTGGCCGACGCAGGTCTTCTTCTCCAGCCGAGTGAGCAGGCGCTGTTCGACGAGGCGAAGGCGGCCTTGGAACAGCAGCTCGGCGACGAATTCACAGCGATTCACGACCAGGCCATGGCTGCTCCGTTGGAGGAGGCACTCCGTCGGGGTGGAGTGCTCTCCGAGGCACCCGCTTCCCCCTAGGATCGAGAGGGATGGGCGAGGAGGCCGAGCCGGATTTCGAGCAGCTCGTGCGCGACGCGCTCGACGAGCTGCCCGACGACATCCGCGGCCTGATGACCAACGTCGCCGTCACGGTCGAGGACATGTCGCCGCGGGGACCAAACCTGCTCGGCCTCTACGAGGGAGTCCCGTGGGGCAAGCGCGGGCCGTACTACTCAGGAGCGCTGCCGGACAAGATCACCATCTACCGCATCCCCCTCGAGCGCATCTCGGGCGGCGATCCCGAGCGACTACGAGCTGCGGTACGGCGCACCGTCTTCCACGAGATCGCGCACCACTTCGGGATCAGCGACGAGCGCCTGGTGGAGATCGATCGTTACTAGCTACCGCCGCTGACCGTCAGCTGGTTCTCGGCGTGGCGGATGCGCTGCTCGAGCTGCCAGCGATCGACCGTCGACTCGCCCGCGTCGACCTTCGCGAGCTCCTCTTGCGCCTGCTCGAGCTGCCGGCGCGCCCGCTCCTCGTCGATGTCTCCGGCCGCGACCGCGTCGTCGACCAGCGCGATCGCGCGGTTCTCGAGCACCTGAAAAAACCCTGGGCCGGTCGCGAACTCGCGCACTTCGCCGTCACCGAGGTGGACGCGCGTCGACCCGGCGCGCAGCATCGCCACGAGCGGAGCGTGTCGCGCGAGGACGCCGATCTCGCCTGCGGCGCCGGGCACGATCAGCATCTCGGCCTCGCCCTCGAACGCCGGCCCCTCCGGCGTCACGACGGAGATCGGGAACAGCGGATGATCAGGCATCGCTAGGCAGCTTCGGCGGAGTCGGCCCGCTCGTCGGCCTCGCGCTGCGCAGCATCGTCCGGCTCCTCGGCACCGAGCTGCTTGCCGCGCTCGACCGCCGCCTCGATCGGACCGACCATGTAGAAGGCCTGCTCGGGCAGCTCGTCGTGCTTGCCGTCGAGGATCTCGGTAAAGCCGCGGATCGTGTCCTCGAGCTTGACGAACTCGCCCGGCGTGCCGGTGAACTGCGCGGCCGTGAAGAACGGCTGGGAGAGGAAGCGCTCGATCTTGCGGGCGCGCTGCACGACGAGCTTGTCCTCGTCGGAAAGCTCGTCGATGCCGAGGATGGCGATGATGTCCTGCAGGTCGGTGTAGCGCTGCAGCACCTCCTGCACGCGCGTCGCGGTCGCGTAGTGGTCGTGGGAGACGATTCCCGGCTGCAGCGCGCGCGAGGTCGAGCGCAGCGGGTGCACGGCCGGATAGATCCCCTTCTCGACGATGCTCCGATCGAGCACCGTCGTCGAGTCGAGGTGCGCGAACGTGCTCGCCGGCGCCGGGTCGGTCAGGTCGTCGGCCGGCACGTAGATCGCCTGCACCGACGTGACCGAGCCGGTGCGCGTCGAGGTGATGCGCTCCTGCAGCAGCCCCATCTCGGTCGCCAGTGTCGGTTGGTAGCCGACCGCGCTCGGCATGCGGCCGAGCAGCGCCGACACCTCTGAGCCCGCCTGGACGAAGCGGAAGATGTTGTCGATGAAGAGCAAGACGTCCTGGCCCTCGTCGCGGAAGTACTCCGCCATCGTCAGCCCGGAGAGGCCGACTCGCAGCCGTGCGCCCGGCGGCTCGTTCATCTGGCCGTAGCACATCGCGACCTTGTCCATGACGCCCGACTCCTGCATCTCGAGCATCAGGTCGTTGCCTTCGCGCGTCCGCTCGCCAACGCCGGAGAAGACCGAGACGCCTCCGTGCTGGAGGGCGACGTTGTGGATCAGCTCCGTGATCGTCACGGTCTTGCCGGTGCCTGCGCCGCCGAAGAGGCCCACCTTGCCGCCGCGGACGAAGGGCGCGATCAGGTCGACGACCTTGATGCCCGTCTCGAAGATCTCGATCGTCGGCGAGAGGTCGGGGAAGAGTGGCGGGTCGCGGTGGATCGGCCACCGCTCGCCCGTCGCCGCCTCCTTGCCGTCGATCGGATCCCCGATCACGTTCCAGATTCGGCCGAGCGTTTGGTTGCCGACCGGGACGGAGATGGGCTTTTGGGTGTCCACGATCTCGACCCCGCGGGCGAGCCCGTCGGTCGAGTCCATGGCGACGGCCCGGACGCGATCGTCGCCGAGGTGCTGCTGCACCTCCGCGATCAGCTCTCGCGTGCCGCCGTCCTCGTGCACCTGGACGCTGAGCGCGTGGTTGATCTCGGGCAGCCGTTCCGGGAAGACGGCGTCGAGCACGACGCCCTTGATTTCGACGATCTTCCCCGTGTGCTTGCCGTTGGTCTTGTCGGCCACTGAGTCTCCCCTGATGCTCGAAGTCGGCGCCGCTCGCGGGCGGCCGCAGGCACGCGCACTCTAGCCAAGCCCGGTTCACCGTCCTCGGTCGAACCGACCGCGTTTGCGAAGCTTGCCCGCATGGCCGAGACCGACGTATCCGCGACGCCGTTCAGCGGTCGCACAGCGTGGACGCGCAACCTTCAGACGCCGCTCCGCGCCTTTCTTCAGACCGAGACGGGAAGCGCCGTCATCCTCCTCGCCGCGGTCGTCGCCGCGCTCCTCTGGGTGAACGTGGATCCGGCCTCCTACGAGCGCGTGTGGTCGACGACGCTTTCGATCCGGATCGGCGGGTACTCGATCTCACAGGACCTCCGCGCGTGGATCAACAGCGGCCTGATGGCCTTCTTCTTCTTCGTCATCGGCCTGGAGGCGCGACGCGAGTTCGACCTCGGCGAGCTACGCGAGCGGAGGCGGGTCGCGTTGCCTCTCCTCGCCGGCCTCGGCGGCATGCTCGTGCCCATCGGGATCTACCTCGCGATCAACGCGGGCCACGACTCGATCCACGGCTGGGGGACCGCGATGTCGACCGACACGGCATTCGCGCTCGGGCTGCTCGCCCTGGTCGGATCGGGCCTGCCGGACCGTCTGCGCGCCTACTTGCTCACGGTCGCCGTCGTCGACGACATCATCGCGCTCCTCGTGATTGCGATCGCGTACAGCGGCTCGATCTCGGTCGTCCCGCTGCTCGTCGCATTCGGGCTCTTCGGCTGCATCCTGCTCGTCCGGGCCGCGGACATTCATCTCGGTCTCGTCTACTTCGTGCTCGGAACGGCCGTCTGGGTCGCGTTCTACGAGTCGGGCGTCGACCCAGTGGTGGCGGGCTTGATGGGCGGCGTGATCGCGCTCGCATACCCCGCACAGCGGAGCGACCTCGAACGAGCGAGCGACATCTTTCGCCTCTTCCGCGAGCAGCCGACCGGCGATCTCTCGCGCACTGCGCGATCGGCGCTCAGGTCGGCCGTGTCGCCGAACGAGCGGCTGCAGTCGCTCTGGCATCCGTGGACGAGTTACGTCATCGTGCCGCTCTTCGCGCTCGCAAACGCCGGCGTCCACCTCAGCGCCGGGTTCCTCTCGACCGCGTACACATCGCCCGTGACGCTCGGGATCATCTTCGGGTACGTCCTCGGCAAGCCAATCGGGATCGTCGGAGCTTCGTGGCTCGCGACCCGACTCAGCGGCGGTCGCCTGCGGCCTCCGGTCGGCTGGGCGTCGGTGGCAGGCGCCGGCACGATCGCCGGAATCGGCTTCACGGTCTCGATCCTCATCGCCGACCTGGCCTTCACCGGCGCGCAACTGGACGAGGCCAAGATCGGAACCCTCAGCGCGGCGGTGCTGGCGGCGTTGCTCACGTGGCTCCTCGTGATCGTGACGCGGCGGCTGCCGCGGCGAACGCGGATCCGGATGCTGCTCGGCACACCCGATCTCATCGTCGACCTCGCGGAACCGGTCGACCCGGAGCGGGATCACATCCGGGGTCCGCTCGGAGCGCCGGTCGCCGTGCTCGAGTACGGCGATTTCGAGTGCCCGTACTGCGGCCAGGCGGAGCCGGTCATCCGCGAGCTACTGCGCGAGCATGGTGATGTCGCGTACGTCTGGCGGCATCTCCCGCTCAACGACGTCCACCCGAGCGCGCAACAAGCCGCCGAGGCCGCGGAGGCCGCGGCGGAGCAAGGCGCGTTCTGGGAGATGCATGACCTGCTGCTCGAGCGCCAGGACGCACTCGGCTTCCGCGACCTCCTCGGTTATGCCGAGCAGCTCGGGCTCGATGTCGAGCGCTTCGAGGACGACCTCCGAACGCGAGCGGGAGCCGGCCGCATCGCGCAAGACGTCGACTCAGCCGATCTCTCGGCCGTCTCGGGCACGCCGACCTTCTTCATCAACGGCCTCCGCCATTACGGCGCATACGACATCGCGACGCTGTCGGCGGCAGTGAAAGCTGCGCGTGCGCGGGAACTCGTCCGGCCTCCTGCGTAAGCGAGCCCAACCCGAACGTGTGGGTAACACTCGCCTGGGCCAGTGTTCCGGAATGACCCTGAGCGGTGGAGACGGGTCGCACCCCGATCGCAGCAGCAGATCGAATAGAGCGCGAGCCTTGCTAGTTACTGGTCTTCGTGCAGCGCGTCGTCTGCGTCTCTCGCCGCTTTAGCGATCGTGCGGTCGGCCCCGGGCTGGTGTATGAGTGGGCGCTCTTCCTCCTGCTGGAAGAAGCTGTCGCGGTCCCGGTAAGCCTGATCTGCCAACTTCTCGTCGTGCCGCCGCCACATGCCACGAAGTTTCTGGGCTATGCCCACGCACCCAAATCTAGCTCAAGGTGTTCAAGGTCGAGACGTTCAGGTAAGCGCTGATCCGCATGCTCGCCTGGGCGAGTGTTCCGGAATGACGCCTGAACGCGGCAAGTCATCTTGCGCGCAGGATGTGGCTCGACGATGATCGCGGGCAGGTTCTCCAAAACCCGTGCGTTCGGTCACGGGCTCATGAGAGGAGCGGCATGGTCGCGATGGTTCTCAACCTCGAAGTAGAGGACTACGACGAATGGAAGAAACTCTTCGATTCCGACCCGGGCGGGCGTAGAGGCATCGCCACGGGACACACGGTCTCCCGCAACGTAGAGAACCCCAACGACGTCTTCATCCGCACGGAGTACCGCTCCGTCGAAGACGCGAAGAAGGTTCGCCAGCAACTACTCGACTCCGGCGCGCTCAACAGCTCGACGGTCAAGACGCCGCCCACCATCATCGAAATCGCAGACCAGGTGACCTACTAGACGACCTCAGACCACACATCGAGCGAGAGGACGGAGGGCTGGGCCAGTGTTCTGGACTGACCCCCGACGGCAGGCACGGAGTCGCCCGGTAGGCACTACTTCCTTGTGTTGAGGCGAGGTTCCCCGGCGAGCGACTCGGTTTGCAAGAACGTTCGCCGGGGCCTCTCGATTCGTGGCCTTAGGAGAGGGCCGGAACGATCGCGTCACAGAAGACCGTGCCGCCGCCGAAGTCGCCCCCGCTGTCGAGTTCCGGGTGCGGCCCCTTCTCCGCCGAGATCGTCTCGCTGAGGAGGTCGCCGGTGGTCGGGTCGTAGATGCCGTTGAAGGTGACTAGGCCCGCGTCGCGGGAGAGGATGGCTCCATTCGGGAGCTTCAGCTTTTCCATCAGCCCCTTGAAGGATGTCGTGAACGTGACCGTGCCGTCGCCGTTGTCGACCGGGCCCGCTTGGACGTCATTGAACGAGTAGAAGAGCAAGACGGACTTGCCGGTGGCTGCCGAGGTGAACAGCTGAGTGTCGTGGGTCTCGACCTTGAACTTGTCGTCCCAGACCTGGATGTTGTCGATGCCGACGAAGTGACTCGTGCCATCGATCCCGCACTGGGTGTCCGGGTAGGTCTCGTCGATGGTGTCTCGGAAGTGGTCGATCGGCGCGGCGGCGCGGGCAGTCGAAGCCACCGACGCCAAACAAAATGCCGCAAGCAGAGCGGTGAGCGAAAAGAGCCTGCGCATGCGAACTCCCCTTGTCTCCCCCTAAGTCATCCCGCGAATCGTGTCACGAGTCACAACCTGGATCAACCGAAGCGGAGACCTCGACATGGGCACGGGCCGGTCGCCTGGGCCAGCGTCCTCACGCCTGACGAGGGCAGAGCGCGGGCATAAGTTCCGCCGCAGGCGACTTATGACCGCGCCGAACTAGCGACCGCGGACCTGCGCGAAGCGCACGTCCGCGAGCGTCCAACGTCAGCTTGACCCGACTCCCGACGAGCCGTAGAGCACGGAGCGCCGCCGAGACCGCGCTCTCGGCGGCGCTCAGTTCCTTGGCCCAACCGAAAAACGCGAAGCGTTTTCTGGTTACCCGCTGAGCGCGTCGGCGCCCGCGACGACCTCGAGGATCTCCTGCGTGATCTCGGCCTGCCGGGCTCGGTTCAGCGAGAGCGTGAGATTGTCGATCAGGTCGCCGGCGTTCTTGGAGGCGTTTCGCATCGCTGTCATCTGGGACGCAAGGAAGGCCGCCGCCGACTCGAGCAGCGCCCGGTAGATCTCCGTCTCGAGATAGACGGGTAGGAGCCGCTGAAGGATCTGCTCCGGCTCCGGCTCGTAGATGAAGTCGGCGCGCGGGCCGCTCTCCTCTTCGGCCTGCTCCTCGCCACCTAAGACCTCCTCGCGGATCGGCAGGAGGTCGGTCGTCGTTACGCGCTGCACGAGCGCCGACTCGTAGCGGTTGTAGATGAGGACAACGCGGTCGACCTCCTCCGCCTCGTACAGCTCCGCAAGCTTGTGACCGACGGCCTGCGCGTCGTGGTAGCCCGGCTTGTCCGCGAAGCCCGCCCACTGCGCGGTCACCTGGTAGCGGCGGAAACGAAGCGTCGAAGCGCCCTTGCGGCCGACTGCGAGCCATACGACTTCCTGCCCCTCGGCTCGCGCCTGCCGCTCGAGCTCGAACGCCCGCCGCAGCACCTGACCGTTGAACGGCCCTGCAAGGCCGCGGTCGCCAGTGACGACGACGAAAGCGACCCGCCGCACCTCCTCGCGCTGCTGCAGAAGCGCGAGGTTCCGGAGCGAGGAAGCCGCGCGTGCCGTGCCGATCATCAGCTCCTGCATCCGGTCGGCGTAAGGGCGCATCTCCTCGATGCGGCTCTGGGCGCGGCGAAGCCGCGCTCCGGCCACCAGCTCGAGCGCCTTCGTGATCTTGCGTGTGTTGCGGACGGATGCGATCCGCCGCCGGAGATCCTGGAGCGAGGCCACGTTAGTTAGACGAGACCTTCGCCCTCGACGTTGAAGCCGTTCTTGAACTTCTCGATCTCGCCCTTGAGCTTCTCGGCGAGCTCGTCGGGCAGGTCGCCCCCTTCGCGGATCTGCTTGTAGATCTCGCCCTCGGCGCGGAGATGCTCGCGCAGCTCGTCCTGGAACCGCGTCACCTGCGGCGTCGGGATGTCGTCGAGGTAGCCCTCGTTGCCGGCGTAGATCGCGACCACCTGCTCCTCCATCGGCCACGGCTGGTACTGGGGCTGGTTCAGCGTCGCGACCATCTTCTCGCCGCGCGTCAGCGCCTGCTGGGTCGCGCGGTCGAGCTCCGAGCCGAACTGCGCGAACGCCTCGAGCTCGCGGTACTGGGCGAGGTCGAGGCGGAGGCGTCCGGCGACCTTCTTCATCGCCTTCGTCTGCGCCGACGCGCCCACGCGAGAGACCGAGATGCCGACGTTCACCGCCGGGCGGACGCCCGAATAGAAGAGCTCCGACTGGAGGAAGATCTGCCCGTCGGTGATCGAGATCACGTTCGTCGGGATGTACGCCGACACGTCCCCGGCCTGTGTTTCGATCAGCGGCAAGGCCGTGAGCGAGCCGCCACCGAGCTCGTCATTGAGCTTGCAGGCGCGCTCGAGCAGCCGGGAGTGGAGATAGAAGACGTCGCCCGGGAACGCCTCGCGACCGGGCGGGCGGCGCAGCAGCAGCGAGAGCTGGCGATACGCGTCGGCGTGCTTCGAGAGGTCGTCGTACATGACGAGCGCGTGCTTGCCGTTGAAGAGAAAGTACTCGCCCATCGCGCAGCCGGCGAACGGCGCCATCCACTTGATTGGGGCGGCCTCGTGCGCAGCGGCAGTGACGATCGTCGTGTACTCCATCGCACCCTCTTCGCGCAGCCGCTCGTAGATGCCGGCGACCGTCGACGCCTTCTGACCGATCGAGACGTAGATGCAGTGCACATCGGTGTCGCGCTGGTTGAGGATCGTGTCGATCAGGATCGCCGTCTTGCCCGTCGAGCGGTCGCCGATGATCAGCTCGCGCTGGCCGCGGCCGACGTTCGTCATCGAGTCGATCGCCTTGATGCCGGTCATGAGCGGCTCCTTCACCGGCTGGCGCGCGACCACGCCCGGCGCCTTGAACTCGAGCGGTCGAGTCTCGGAAGCCTCGATCGGCCCGCGTCCGTCGAGCGGGTTGCCGAGCGGGTCGACGACGCGTCCGAGGAGCGCCTCGCCGACGGGGACGCTCGCGACCTTGCCGGTGCGGCGCGCCGGCTCACCCTCGCTGACCTGTTCCCACTCGCCGAAGAGCGCCGCGCCGACGTCGTCCTCCTCGAGATTGAAGGCCAGGCCGGTGACGCCGTGCTCGAGCTCGAGCATCTCCATCGCCACGGCGTTTTCGAGCCCGTAAATCCGGGCGATGCCGTCGCCGATCTGGAGGACTGTGCCGACCTCCGCGAGGTCGGTCTCGACGTCGTACTGCTCGATCCGCTGCCTCAGGATCGACGTGATCTCTTCCGGTCTCAGCTTCAAAGCGCTCTCAGCTCCCTCATGTCTTCACGAGTTCGTTTCTCAGTCGTTCCAGTCTCCCGCGCACACTCGCGTCGACGCGAAGCGAGCCCGCCTGCAGGACGATGCCGCCCACGAGGTCCGCGTCGACCTTCTGCGTCGCCTCGACCTTGCGGCCCGCCGCATCCTCGATCTGCTTCACGATCGCCTCCGTCTCGGCATCCGTGAGCTCGCGCGCAGTCGTCAGCTCGACCGTGAGGCGCCGCTCCTCACGCGCCATCAGCCGCTCGAACTCCTTCGCGATCTCCTCGAGCTCGCCCGCGCGCCCCTTCTCCGCGACCAGCTGGAGGAAGTTCGCGAACAGCGGCTCCTCGTCGCCGGCGAGGTCGTCGAGGATCGCGGCCTTCGCGCTCGGCTCGAGCTGCGGGTTGCGCAGGACGGCACGGAGCTCCGGCGACTCGGCGACGGCGGCCGCGAAGTCGCCGAGCGCCTCGTGCACCGGCGTGAGCCTGCCCGCGTCTTTCGCGGCACCGAAGAGCGCCTCGGCATAGATGCGGTGCGCAACGGCTATGCCGACTCCTCCAGCCGCGAGAAGTCGAGCCCCGCGATCGCCTCTTCGATCAGCTCCTGGTCCCGCTTCGCGTCCAGCGTCCGACCGACGACCCGCGAAGCGGCCTCGAGCGTCAGGTCCGCGACTTCCGAGCGGATCTGCTGGAGCGCGCGCGCGGTCTCGGCCGCGATCTCCTTGCGCGTCTCCTCGAGCCGGCGCTGCCGCTCGGCCTCCGTCTCGTCGCGCATCCGCTGCTCCATCGACTCCCGCGTCTTGCGCGCCTCGGCGAGGATCGCCTCACCCTGGCCCCGCGCCTCGGCGATCAGCTTCTTGTGCTCCTCGAGCAGCCGCTGCGCCTCGTCACGCGCCTCGTCGGCCGCCTCGATCGAGTGCCGGATCGACTCCTGCCGCTGGTCGATCATTCGCTGGATGGGGCCGAACGCGTAGCGCTTCAGCACCCAGAGCGCGATCAGGAAGCAGACGATCGTCCAGATCATCAGCCCCGGCGTGACCGAGATGAGTGGGTTCGCAGCGAGGATCACTTGACCAGCACGTACGCCAGGATCGATCCGAGCAGGCCGTAGAAGACGACGGCCTCGGTCAGCGCGAAGCCGAGCCACTGGATGCCCTGAAGCTCACTCCGGAGCTCAGGCTGGCGGGCAACCGACTGGATCATCGAGCCGAAGATGATCCCGATGCCGACGCCGGCGCCGGCTGCACCGAGCCCGACGCCGAGGGCAAGGCCGATCGCCTTGCCGGCTTTGGTCACGTCGCCGGTCGTGGCGGCGAGGATGAAGCCCAACATTTTCGTTCCTCCTTAGTGCTCCGGCTCGATCGCGGAGCCGATGTAGATGGCGGACAGGGCAGCGAAGATGAACGCCTGGATCCCGACGACGATGACTACCTCGAAGATGTAGAACAGCGTCGCCGGAATGATGGTGAACACCAGGGCCAGAGACTCGAAGATGAAGATCAGGCCCAGGAAGGTCAGGATCAGGATGTGGCCAGCGAGCATGTTTGCGAAGAGCCGGACGCTGAGCGAGATCAACCGCATGAACTGACCGAGGATCTCGAGCGGGATGATCAGGATCAGGAGCCCCTTCGGGGCCTCGGGAATCCAGCTCTTGAAGTAGCGCTTCGCGCCGTTCCACTTGATCCCCTCGTAGTGCGTGAACACGAAGGTCAGGAGCGCGAGCGCAAGCGTGACCGAGAGCGAGCTCGTGGCGGCGTAGATCCCCCACGTCGGCACGCCGTGCCAGGTCTCGCCGGTCAGCGGCAGCGGGATGAACCCGAGCAGGTTGACCACGAAGATGAAGAGCAACAGGGTCGCCACATACGGGAACCAGCGGCCGATCGCCTTGGTCGGCAGCCCCTGCTCGGCGACCTGCGTCTGCGCGACTTCGTAGAGCGCCTCGCCGACGGTCTGCCTCCGATCGGGCCGAAGCGCGAGCCGGCTACGCATCGTGAAGAGGCCGAGGCCGATGGTGCAGAGTGTCCCGAGCATCAGGTATACGACGGCCTTCGTGATCGAGAGGTTCAGCGGGCCGAGGTGGATCGGGATCCACTCGTGCTGCTCGAACTCGGTCGTCGGGTCGAAGTTCCCGCGCGCGAAGGCGGCCTGCGGCGCGAGCAGCGCGAGCACCCCGAAGAAGAGCAGGATCCGGAACCTCGTCACAGCGACGGCGTTCCGAAATACGAGGCGAGCGACAGACCGAGCTCGAACGTGTAGGCGAGGCCGTACGTCAGGGCCGTCGCCAGCGCGACGTTGCGGTCGGCGGCGAGCGCCGCGAAGAGGATGATCAGAATGGCGATCAGCTTGAAGAAGAGCGTGAACGCCTGGATTCCCGAGTTCGGCGCTCCGCCCGGCTTAGAGCGCGCCCTGACTACGAGGAGGTCGAGCGCGTGAAGGCCGAACCAGAGCACTGCGGCGAGCGCCCAACCGGCGATGCTCCAACCGACGAGCGCGACCACCGGCAACATGAGCACGAGCACGACCGTTCCGCCGGCTGCAGGCAGCAGATGATCCGGTTCGGCGCGTCGGGTCGAGAAGAGGGTGCCGAGCATCAGGTCATGTCTCCGTAACGAACGTACACCGCCGCGATCCCGCCAAGGATTCCTACGACTGCCCCGAACAGCGCACCGATCGCGCCCGAGCCCGCAGCCCAGCCGATCAGCGCGCCGACACCGACGCACACCGCGAGCACGGCGAGGAGAACGCCACCGGCACCAGCGGCGTTGAACTGCGGCGAGGTGGTCCCCTGCATCCGCGGCGAGAATAGCAGTGTCAGAGGGGCCGCGAACCAGTACTTTGTGACACCCGAAACCCGCATGGATAGCCAACCTCGCCTCTTGTTAGTTCACGGTTCCGTCGTCAACGCGGAGTCGACCTGGAGCGCTCAGAGACCGCTCGCGGACCGGTTCGAAATCGTGGCGCCGAACCGGCGCGGCTTCCCACCGGGACCCGACGTCGCGCACGTCGATTTCGAGGACGAGGCGGCCTGGCTCGAGCCGTTCCTGACGCCGGGGACGCACCTCGTCGGCCACTCGTACGGCGGCGTGATCTCGCTGCTCGCCGCTGCGCAACGCTCTGAGCGCCTCCGTTCGCTCACCGTGATCGAGCCCCCGGCGTTCGGCGTGGCCCGCGGCATTCCCGCGGCCGACGAGTTCATGGCACGGATCGAGGAGCACTGGACGAACGGGCCGCGCGATCCGGGCGAGTTCCTCCGCGGCTTCCTCGCCCTCGTCGGCTCCTCGACCCCAGCCGGCAACTTCACACCCGAGCTCCTCCAGGGAGCGCGGACCCTGATGGTCGAGCGGCCGCCGAGCGAGGCGGTGATCCCGCTCGACGAGCTCGCGCGAACGCCGTTCCCGAAGCTCGTCGTCTCGGGTGGGCACAGCCCGGCCTTCGAAGTGCTCTGCGACGTACTCGAGGAGCGGCTCGGCGCCGAGCGGGCCGTCCTGCCGGGTGCGGGTCACTCGGTGCAGCGCCTCGGCGAGCCGTTCAACGAGCTGCTGGCCGGGTTCGTCGAGCGCGCCGAAGCGATCTAGGTCAGCGCGAGAGAGTCAGGCGATCTTGCGGAGCGGATCGTCCCGCTTGCGCCGCTTCTGGATGCGGTTGCCGAGCTTCACGATCTCGAGCACGTACACCACGTAGACCGAGAAGAGCACTGCCGTGCAGCCGATCGCGGCGGCGAGCAGCGTCCACCAGGGATGCCAGACGCCGTGGGCGCGGAAGGGAACGAAGCGCGTCGCAAATGCCGCCGCCGCAAGGGTGGCGCACCAGGCCCAGATCGTCACCGCCGCGCGCCGCTGCGAGAAGCCGCGCCGCAGGAAGCGGTGGTGCAGGTGCGCCTGGTCTGCCTCGAAGACCGGCTCCCCATGCTTGAGCCGCCGCACGACGACGAACGTCGTGTCCACGATCGGGACGGCGAGGACGAGCAGCGGGAAGAAGAGGGCGACGCTTGCGGCCGTTTTCAGAAGCCCCTGCACCGAGATGGTCGCGAGTACGTAGCCGAGCAGCAGAGCGCCGGAGTCGCCCATGATGATCCGCGCCGGATAGAAGTTGTGGCGAAGGAAGCCGACGCAGGCGCCGAACACGATGGCCGAGAGAACAGCGGCGTCGTACTTCCCGAGCGAGAGCGCGATCACGCTGAACGTCAAGCCCGCGATCGCAGCGACCCCGGCGGCGAGTCCGTCGAGCCCGTCGAGGAAGTTGAACATGTTCATGATCGCGACGATCCAGATGATCGTGAGCGGGATTCCGACCCAGGCCGGCAGGGTGTGGATGCCGACGAACGGGAACGTGAACCGGTGCACCCAGATGCCGAAGCCCGTCGCGACGGCGGCAGCCGCGACCTGACCGCCGAGCTTCGCGTACCACGCGAGGCCGCGGAAGTCGTCGACGATGCCGACGGTTACCGCGATCGCGGCGCCGAGCAGCAGCCCGCGCGTCTGGTGTCCGATGTGGAGGAAGGCGAGCGCCGGCACGAGCATCCCGAGGAAGAGCCCGATCCCGCCGAGCCTGGGCACCGGGAGCTGGTTGACGCGCCTGCCGCCGGGGATGTCGACCACGCCGAGCCGCCGCGCCATCCCTCCGACCGCGGGAGTCAGCAGGACGACGATGGCGAATGCCACGAGCGCTCCCCAGAGGACATCGAGGTGATCGCCAAGCTCGTCGAGGACGCTGAGGTGCGGGCTACTCGCCGCGAGCACGCCGTCAGAGTACTTCGCCGCGGGGACGCGCTCGCCTGCGCGCGCTCGGGGAGGAACGCGGGCTAGAGGACGCGGACCTGCCCCTCGATCCCCGGTAGCGGCAGCGACTGCGCCTCCGCCTCGACCGCGTCACGCTGCGCCTTCGTGAGGCGGCGCCAGAGTTGGAGGCTCAGGTCCGCCTGCGCTCGCCGCCAGGTCCCGACGATCTCCCCTCCCACGAGGACAGCACCCGGCCAGACACGGGAGGTCCACAGCTCGGCCCGCTGTCCGGCGTCGGGGACGAGAAGCTCGCGCCCGGCTCCCCACTGGAGGTAGTACGTATCGCCGCTCGGGAGGAGACGCGCAGCCGCGGGCGGCCTGGACGGCGCGCGGAAGCCCTCCTCGTCGCTGGCGAGGATCCAGGCGTCGCCGATCGGCGTCCGCACCGCAGTGAGCGACCTACCGAGCGCCTCGAACGTCGCTCGGGCCGCCGGCTCCGCCACGCCGCCCCAGGTGGAGAACGTCTCGGGGGTGGCCGGGCCGAAGATGTGGAGGTAGCGGCGGGCGAGCTCGCGGCGCGCCTCGTGTGCCTCGATCTCGGGCCGCGGGACCGTCCAGACCGTCGGCGCTCGCGCTCCGTCCCAACGGATCAGCACCGTCCCGGTCGTCGTCGCGTACTTGAGCGCGTTGCCGACACCGAGCTCCCGCTGCGCCTCGTTGTCCTTCGCACGCCGGCCGCCGAGAAATGCCTCCAATCGGGCAGCCATGTCCTCGGCTCGTTCGCGCCGACGCGGAGCATCCGGATGCCTGCCGACGGTGAAGATCGCGCGGTCGCGGCCCGACACGACGTACACGCTGAGGCGCGGCCCCCAGACCTGGACGAGCGAGCGGTCTTCCCAGCTCGACGGACGCGTCCCCTCGACCCGGGCGTGGATCGAGAGCAAGGCAGCTCGCGGCACGCTGTCGGTCAGGCCTGCCCAGGCCGCGAGCCGGAGCGAGCGCGTGTCGCGCGGAAGGCGCTCGTCGAGAGCTCCCGTGCGGCGCCGGAAGGCGAGGATCTGGGCGCGCGTGAGCTCGAGCGGCGGGGTGGGCATCGGCCACCGGACGATACGGCGTGACGGGAGTAGGATCGCCCCATGGCCGACTTCCAGACCCCGGCCGACCTGATGAACAACCGCGGGCTGATCGCGGATCCCGAGGCGTTCGCGCGCGAGAGGGGCGCCGCCTCCTGGCTCTATCTCTGCGGCGAGGAGTTCGCCTCGATGGAGGGCGGAATGTCGTACGCGGACGTCGAGCGCGCCGTTCCCGTCTCGGCTAACGTCGTCTCGGACCCACCGACCCCGCTCGACCTCGATCTCGCCCGAAAGCAGATCGAGGCGCTCGACGGCCTGCCGCGACCGACCCTGGTGACTTGCCGAACGGGCCCCCGCTCGTGCGCCCTGATCTACCTCTA
>Ga0207646_10000649_pt1 | contig 44996 bp, 32 predicted proteins | sample KBSK5502metaG_FD_184343 | JGI IMG/M metagenome (GOLD analysis project Ga0207646, IMG submission 184343) | Corn, switchgrass and miscanthus rhizosphere microbial communities from Kellogg Biological Station, Michigan, USA - KBS K5-50-2 metaG... | ecosystem: Host-associated > Plants > Roots >...
TCCTCGATCGTGTAACGCCCCGCCAGGGCGGCTCGCAAGCGGGCGAGCAGGTCGGCCACGAGACTCCCGGCCCCATTCTAGGCTCCGGCGGAGACGCTCGCCAGGAGGGGTGGGAAGACCGCCCCAGTCAAGCTTGAATGTCCGCTCGCCACAGGTAGGTTAACCGGCGTTCGGCTGCACGAGGCCTGAGCACAAGCAAGTAAGTTCCAGGTTTCCGGGCATGACGCCGTCTCACCGTCCAGCATCGCGCTGGACTGACTCCGTAGCTGAGCCAGCCCGTAGTTTGCCTAACGTTGTTCACCTCAGTTCTAAAGACCAACCCCACGCTCGAGCACCGCCTGGTCACAAGAACGCCTGACTTGTTACAGCGTCCTTACATGTGCGGCATCTAGGAGGAGTTATGAAAACGCAAAAACCCGTCGCAGGGCTCGTCGGTATTGCTCTAGTTGGACTTGCTCTGGCATGCGACAAGAACCCGCCCTCGGCTCCAGGGGCGTCAAAGATCAACGCTTCCTCCGGGCAGTTCAGTGCGTCGAAGCGGGAGGGCGACCGCAGATCGGCCAGGGAAGAGGACCAGAGGTTCCGGTGGGACATCATTAGCGTGGATTTCGCTACCGGCACTCTCTCCGCCGGCGGAGTGGCATCGGCGGATGCCAACGATGGCTCGAAGATCACGTTCACTGGTTCTGGCACGTTCCGGGCCGGTGGTGAAGACGAGGTGAGGGGCGGGGGAACCTGGGAGAGCTTCGACATGGCTGGCACGTCCACGGGGAAGGGAACCTACCGGGTGAGGGAACTCGTCAGGTTTGACGTAGCGCCGGGCACGGCACCGCTCCCCAACGACAACATCGGCGCTCTCGCCGATGAGCGGGCTGGCCTCTTGGTTCTCCGTATTTCGTATTCGGATGGCAGCGGCGGGGTGCTCGTCGCGAGTTGCCACCTCGTGGGATCGCCGAAGACCCTCGTCGAGGGGGTCACGATATCGAAGGGGTTCGTGGGCTTCTTGCAGGAACTTCCGCCCGCTCCTCCCGGAAACGCGAACAGAACGAGCTTCCACCTGCTGAGTGAAGAGGAGGACTAGCTGAGCGACGCGCGTCGCGGGCGGCTTGAAGCCGCCCCCACCCCTTGACTCTATACCTTGGTATAGGGCTTATCCTCGTCTCAGGCCCAGCAAAGTGTACCAATGGCCCTGACCATCGGTCAGGTCGCGGACGCAGCCGACGTGAACATCCAGACGATCCGTTACTACGAGCGGCGGGGGCTCTTTCCGACGCCCCGGCGCACGCCGGCCGGCTATCGCCAATACGCCGAGGACGCCGTGGCGCGGCTCCGCTTCATCAAGCACGCGCAGGACCTGGGCTTCTCGTTGAAGGAGATCCAGGAGCTGCTCGGTTTGCGCATCCGCCACGGCGCCGCCTGCGATACGGTCGCCCGCAAAACCAGAGCGAAGATTGGACTCGTCCAACAGAAGATCGCCGGCCTCGAGCGCGTGAAGCGCACGCTGGAGCGGCTGGCGGCGGCGTGCGCGGCCCGGCGACCGACCGACGAATGTCCGATCCTGGACGCTTTGGAGGACCATGCCGACGTCAACGACTAAGACGACCCTGGCCGCTAGCGGCGCCATCGCGGCGGCGGTGGCTTCGACGCTCTGCTGCGCCGGGCCGCTCGTCGCCGTCGCCCTCGGCTTGAGCGGGGCGGGACTCGCTGCGACGTTCGAGCCGCTGCGACCGTACTTCGTGGCCACCACAGTGCTATCACTCGGCTTTGGCGTCGTCGTCTTGAACCGGGAAGAACGACGGGCGTGCGAGCCCGGCACCCTGTGTGCCTCGCCCATCGCCCGCCGCCGGATGAGGTGGGCACTGTGGATTGCCACCATCGTCGCGACCCTGCTGGTCACGTTCCCATGGTGGTCGAAGTTCCTCTTCAGCTAAGAGGTGAGCATGTTGTCATCAGCCAAAGCAGGACTCCTCGTCGCCGCCGGACTTACGGGCGTGGCATTCCCGTGCCCGCTGTGCGACTGGGGAATCCAGGTCGCAAGGGCGCAGAATCCTAGCGTCGCAGTGCAGACTCCTGACACGGCGACCGTTCGGCTTCACATCTCCAAGATGACGTGCGGGAGCTGTCCCACGACCGCGCGGCTCGCCTTGAAGCGACTCCCCGGCGTCTACAGCGCCACCATCACGCTGGACGACAGTCTCGGGGTCGTGCGCTACGACCCGCGGCAGGTCAACCCGGTACAAATCGCCGCCCAGCTGACCCGACTTACGGGATTTGGCGCAACGATTCTCTCGCCCGCCGGCGGCGGCCGAACCAGCCCGCCCTGAGTCGCCACGCCATGAACCCGGTTGCGATATCGAACCTCACTTGTCCGCTCTGCGGCCATCAGGAGGCGGTGCGCATGCCGACGGACGCATGCCGGTTCTTCCACGAGTGCTCAGCCTGTCATCAGGTACTGCGGCCCAAGCCCGGTGATTGCTGCGTGTTCTGCTCGTACGGCGACGTCCGGTGTCCGCCGCGTCAAACGACGGTGTAAGGGACTGTGCGGCCCACCACGGTAGGTTCAGGGCGCACCGCGACCAGGGCTGAAGTCTTCGACCTCGTCGTGATCGGTACCGGGAGCGGCGGCTCGGCGGTGGCGTCTCGCTGCCGCAGCGCGGGATGGCGCGTCGCGATCGTAGACGAGCTCCCCTACGGCGGGACGTGTGCCCTGCGCGGCTGCGACCCGAAGAAGGTGCTGGTCGGTGGCGCGGAGCTCACGGACTGGAACCGCCGCATGAGGGGCCGAGGGATCGTCGGGGAGGCCGAGATCTCCTGGCCCGATCTCATGCGGTTCAAGCGCACCTTCACCGATCCGGTCCCGGCGGCGCGGCAAGGGGCATTCACGAAGGCTGGGATCGCGACCTACTGCGGACCCGCGCGCTTCGCGGGTCCGGATACGCTCGCTGTCGACGGCCGAGTGCTCGAGGCGCGCCACTTCGTGATCGCCGCGGGAGCGAAGCCGCGGCGGCTGGGAATTCCGGGCGAGGAGCACCTCGTCACGAGCACCGATTTCCTCGAGCTCGACCGGCTGCCTGAGCGGATCGCATTCGTAGGTGCGGGATACATCTCGTTCGAGTTCGCTCACGTGGCACGGCGCGCGGGCGCCGAGGTCACCATCGTCGGCCGAGGAAAACCCCTGGAGCACTTCGAGCAGGACCTCGTCACCCGGCTCGCGGACCACACACGCAGTCTCGGCATCGATCTGCGGGTCGATACGGAAGTGACCGGGATCGAGAAGCGGGGCGGCAGCTACCACCTCTTGTTGACCACCCAAGGGCGGACAGAGACTCTCGACGCCGACCTGATTGTCCACGGTGCGGGAAGGATCGCGAACCTGGAGGGCCTCGAACTCGACGTCGCGAATGTCGCAACAGAGCCCAACGGAGGCGTGCGGGTGAACGACTTCCTCCAGAGCATCACGAATCCGCGCGTTTACGCGGCGGGTGACGCGGTAGCCTTTCCCGGCAAGCTCCCCCTCACGCCGGTCGCGGGATACGAAGGAACGATCGTCGCCTCTAACCTCTTGAAGGGGAACAATCGGACGCCGGACTACCGCGGTTTACCGAGCGTGGTGTTCACGGTCCCGCCGCTCGCGCGAGTCGGCCTTACGGAGGCTCAAGCGCGGGCACAGTCACTCGATATCCGCGTCGAGGCCCGGGACACTTCTGGCTGGTACTCCAACCGGCGCGTGCGAGAAACCTCCGCGATGTTCAAGGTGATCGTCGACAGCAAGGCAGACCAGGTCGTCGGCGCTCACCTGCTTGGCCCACATGCGGAGGAGGTCATCAATCTTTTCGCCTTGTCGATCCGATCTCGCGTACCCGCCACCGATCTCAAGCACATGCTGTATGCGTATCCGACGAGCAGCTCGGACATTCCGTACATGATTCCCTAGCGCGGCTGGACCTGGACGGCCGCTGTCCGGAAGTCTGAGAAACGCAGGTTCTGAGGGTTGGGGAGGTTGGTGGAGGCTACCCTGTTACCGCAGCCGGTGCTGGCGGACGGATTTGCCCATCAGCCTCTGGGTGTCGCTGCTATTCTCGTGTTCAGCCCACGCATTGTTTCACCCCAACCATTGTGGATTCTGGTATGTCCCATCGAAATGATGGGTCGTCTTGTAGAGCTCGTATTTGCCGTCGCGCGCAGCAGGTGCCGTCCGCTCGAGCAGCGCCGTCACGGCCGCCTCGCTCAACGGGCGAAAGCTGCGGGCGGCGTGCAGCGCCTGCTCGAGCACCGGCAGCGAATCGCAGCCGGTGATCACCACGCTGGTCGGCAGGTTCATGGCATAGTGGAGGCATTCGACGGCGGTCACGGTGCCGCTCACCAGCACGAAGGGGTCGCCCATGGGCTTCATGCCCAGCACAGCGATGTCCCGCTCGACGAGCCGGGGCACGACCTGGCGCGCGAAGCTGTCGAAGTGCGCATCCATCACGTTCAAGGGCATCTGCACCGCGTCGAACGTGAACCCATGCGCTTGGGCAGTGTCGAGCATTCGGAGATGGATTGCCGGACTCTTATGACCGGTGAATCCGACGTAACCGACCTTGCCCGCGCGCTGCGCCGCGACGACGGCTTCCAGCGCGCCGTCCGAACCGAATACCCGGTCCGCGTCGGTCATCCGGATCACTTCGTGGAATTGCATCAGGTCGATGCGATCGGTTTGCAGCCGGCGCAGCGACTCGTCGATCTGGCGCGCCGCACTCTCCTTGCTGCGGCCGTCGATCTTGGTCATGAGAAACGCCTTGTCGCGATAGCCGTCGCGCAGCGCCTTTCCCATGCGGATCTCGCTCGCCCCTCCATTGTAGTCCCAGCAATTGTCGAGGAAGTTGATGCCGCTGTCGATGGCTGTGCGGACGATGCGGATTGCCTCCTGCTCGTCGGCTTGCCTCCCCAAGTGGTAGCCGCCCACGCCGATCGGGGATACCATTTCTCCGGTGCGTCCCAGGCGCCGGTAGGGAATCCCATTTTGGTTATCCCTCATTTCTCATGGTCCTCACGGCTTGCGGCTGGACCATGACGGTCCTCGAACCGCGAGTTCGCAACGTCCGAAGTCGGGAAGAACGATCGAAATATCGGCGGTTGTCGGACGATACGAAGACAGAAACGATGACGCTCAAATTCTCATAGTCGCGAGCGAAGGAATGCGCGATGACGCGCGTGTGTGGGGTACGGGAAGCGGGCCCGTCGGATTAGCCAACGAAGTTTAGCACACTCATGCGAGACGGCTCACCGCCCCGCTCGCAAAGGTATGTTGCGGATAACAACTCTGTTCTCGAACGTAGGCCAGACAAGAGTTACGCTGCGAGCAGACTGGTCAACCGCGTCGAAATCCAATTCGACTCTGAGCGGCGTTTCGGGCTCCAGACTGAGCCGCGACCCTCCAGTGCATCCACCGTTTTCACAGACGTTTAGCGAAAACCCGCTTCCTCCCGCCAAGTCATATCTGCGACCCGACTCGTCCGTCAGGTATGTCGCGAAGTACCCCGTGGAACCATCCGGTGCCCCGGGGCTTCGTCGGAACTGCACGTCCAGAGGCTGCGTGAGGCGGTTCGTAACGAGGAGCCCCAGTCGCAAACCTGCCCCTGTCCGGCCCGCGGAGATTACTTGCACACGCACCGCCCTATTTGAAAACTCCGGAAGGCGTGTCGAAGGGACTGGTTGTGGGTTCGTGGGAGTCACGGACCTATCAGTCGGGGGCGAGGCCTGCCCTATCTCAACACCCATGATCTTCTTCACATCGTCATCCTTGAGGATCCTGGTCTGCGCCGCGGCGAAAACGCGACCTGTTTGGACGTCGATGAGCCTGCAATTGACGGCGACGAAGGATTCCAGATCCGTGATCGTGCCGGTGACGATGGCGTCGACGCCGGCAACTTCCCCAATCTTCTTGGCGGTGGTGGGATCAACTAGGCCCGACTGCCCAAGCTTGAGCTCACCAAGAATTCTGTCGAGCATGGTCCGCTCAACGATGTCGAGCCCTCCGAGCTTGAATAGGTCGGTACCGAGCTCTTCTGAGAGATAGGTTCCCAAGACGGTCGTCCGCCCGTCGAGTTCCCTAAACGGAATGACCGCAACTCTCTTCTTTTGTTGCTGTGCAACACTCGACGAGATCTGACTAGCAAGGTCGCTGATGCCATCGGACAGTGCTTTCTGGCACGATGCAAGCCGGACGTGGCTGCTTAACAACACAAGCCCTGTGACGATACCAATCTTTATGCACTCAGTCTTTGCCACGCGCGCCCGATTCCGATTGAGTCCGAGGCCTTCATCACGTTGACTCGAGGAGGTGGATTGCCCGAACGCACCTAGTGGCCCTGCGCTCCAATGCGAAATGGCCCCAATGAGAGGGTCTTGTCCTCCCAGTTTCTTGTGTACACGCTGACGTAGACAACCGCTGTAATGGAGGTGACATCCGGTGCGAGCTCCTCGAATTCAAGGCGCACACGAATCGGAACATTTGGGACTAGGCCAAGCTCGCCCATGTTGTCAGTCGGCGTCCTGAAAATGCTTCCGGCCACCTTCGTATACCTGTTGCCGAATTCGTCGACCAGGTAGGTCAGCACCTCAGCCCAACGCGCCGTTTTGATCTGAAAACGCATGTTGGACGCAGTCAGGTTGGTCACCAGAAGCGTGACTTCCGTCTCTTTCCTGCCGCGCGCTACACCCACTGTCTGAACTCTTAAGGAACGGTCGGACCATTCCGTCGGCCCCGGGGCGGGTGCTCGACTCGGCGCGGCCTCCTGCGCCGAGCGAGATTCTGACTGGCCTAGAGCCGGCCCTTCGGGAATGGGAGCTCGGGTCATTGCCACGCCCATGATCTTTTTCACGTCGTCGTCCTTAACGATCCGAGCCTCGGCTGCCGCGAAAATCCGGCCGGTCGCCGCGTCTATCAGCCGACAGTTGGCCGCCACGTATGACTGAAGATCGGTGATGGTCCCCGTGACGATGGCATCCACACCCGCGACTTGCCCGACTCGCTTAGCGGTGTTTGGATCAATTAAGCCTGATTCCCCGAGCTTCATCTCGCTGAGTATCCGATCCAGCATCGTCCTTTCAACCACCTCAAGGCTCCCCGAGTTAACCAACTGGGTGACGAGTGCTTCCGACATGTAAGTGCCCAGAACAGTCGCCTTGCCGTCCAACTCCCGGAACGGAATCACCGCAATCTTGCGCTTTTGTTGCTGCGCGACACGAGTCGAGATCTGACTGGCTAGGTCGCTGATGCCGTCAGAGAGAGTCCTTTGGCACAGCCCTGGTCGTGTTTGGCCGCCGAGCAACAGGAGTGCGACGCCGACGATGCCAAGCGAGTGGCACCTCGTCTTGCGCATACGGCCCCCATTCCGGTTCACCGCAGAGCTTCCGTCAAACGGCTCTTGAGAGCCGTGGCTGTACGCTCGATCGCCTGAGCTCTGGCGGCATCGATTGAGAACCCCGCCCCCTGACTATTGACTTCGAACTCGTCTGCGACTGACGCGTTGGCGGTGGAGATTAGTCTCACATGCAAGGAAACTCGCGCTGTGATAAGACCCTGAGCGGCGTCGCTGTTCGAGATGGCAAAGCTAGCCTTACCGATGACCACGCCGTCTGATAGCTGGGCCAGTGACAATTTCCGAATCAGAGAAGGCTCCGCACTGTACAGCTGTTCATTCAATCGGTCGCGGAGCAACTGGGGACGAAACAGGGAGACGACCCGAATGCCCTTGCCTGAGAGACCTTCGGTTGCCGCCTCAACTAGCCCCGGGACCGTAACCCCTTGCGAATCTGTAACCAGAACGGCCCACTGACGGAGACCGACGGCCCGCCCGATCGATCGATCGACGTACTTATCGATGAAAGCGAGATGCTCCGCTTCGGCGACGGCTCGCAGTCCACCCTGAAGCCAGTTTCTAATCTCGTTGGCTACTGCAGAGTCGATGTGTTGCAGAGGCTGCCCATTTCGGGGGTCAAACCCCGGTCCATCGAACAGATCGTAGCTACCATCTGGAAGTCTGTAGTACCAGTACTTCGGATCTCCGGATGTCGCATCAAATAAGTCGAGGCTGGGGAGCTGGGCGGGGGGAACCAAACGTGGCACCTGTCCCCGAGCTCGGCGCTCCACGTCAATCATCATGTCTGGGGTGGCGGGCTTGAGCTTGATTCCGTACTTCGTATCGTAGCCAGAGTCGTCATAGAATCGAATCCCCTCTGGTGTCTCGGCATACCACTTCAGCGCGCGTCCCGTCTCGCGTGCGAAGTAGACATTTCGGCTGACGGCATACATGCCCAGGCAGTACACCGCCGTGTAGGCGCCCGTCACGATCTTTGGGCGCAATCCGCGCTTCCAGACTCCGAAGAACGAGTGCTTCGCGCCCCAAGCGACGGGGACGAAGAAGCCGGCGGCGAGCGCCCTAGCGAGCCAGCGATTCATCCCATTCTGTTGGGCAAGAATCGCAAGCGCGTTGTCGAATATTTTTAGGAACTCGTAAACTCTGTCAGCTACAAACAACAGGAAGAGTCCTGCGGCGAGAACTAGTATCCAAGCGAGCCACCTGGGCGAGAGCGCGAGCAGCGACCGCAGGCGAGTCCAAAGGGTGGACGCAGCGCCATTGGCTTGACCCAGTCCGGACCCACTCTGCTCCGCCGCACTCGTAAGCTTTTCTCGGAAGGGCGACGCTCAATCATGGTGCTCGCTGCAACGGCCCGCAATACGGCGGACTGGTGGTGGCGCGAGCATGCGGGACTCGGGCCCCGGGCTCTCCAAGTGGACTTAGAAAAAGAGCTTAACTCCTTGCGTTAACGCCCCGCGACTCTCCCCAGTGCGGCATCGAATCCCGACACTCTCCTGGTGCGGATGACGGCGTGATCAACTCCCTTCCCCGGACTACCGTCTTGGCTCTCCTGATTCCGCATCAGGAGGCTGGCGCGTTTCCAAAGCGGATCGCCTTCCTTGTGCCCAGCGCCCAGTCCGTAAAACCAATGCTCGGCTCCAGTGAGCAGTCGCGGCCGACGCCCTAATGTCCAGCGATCTCGACAAGCTTCAGCCTGCCCTCAGGGCACGTCAAGTACCGGGTCCGTGAGCCATGCGTCCCGCAAGTTGCGGCCTCCTTCCTCGGTACGTCGCGGATCGGCATGCGCAAAAACCGGCCTCGGTACCAGGCGTCCCGCTAGCAGCACGTCACCTTCCTTGAAGTCTGAGACGCGTTGCACCCATCCCTGAGGGATGAAGCCGAAGGACTGCTCGACTAACTGAATGTCATAGCGGTCGTTCATCCTGAGAATACAGACATTGTCGCACTGGCTACGAAGTGTGGCGTCAAGTCGACTAGGCCGCTGGGTAATCAGGATGAGGTAGATGCCGTACTTGCGCCCCTCGGCTGCTATGCGCGTCAGACCATCAAGCACCTTGCGCGCGAGACCGGATTGTGCGTCGCCAGATCCGAGGTTGTGAGCTTCGTCTATGACGACAAAGACCGGGATGCGCCTATCGCCTTTGACGGGTTCCTTGATGGCCGCAAGCCAGGCCTTGCGCGCCTCAGCCCAGACCGTGTCAATGGCAGAGCTTGTTACCATTAGGCGCGCGTCAGCCTCGGCCAAACTCGCTAAGTCCAAGCATACCACTTTCTGCACGGGCCTATCCGAGAACAACGCTCGCACGCTACTGTTGACCGAACCGCTGGTTCCACTCGAGGGCCAGATTTTCAACCTAGCGAGCTCAAAAGTACGGCTGTATAGTCTGTTGTTGGCCTGCTCGGTTAGATCACCCTGTCTACTCTCCGACGATTGCTCCTCGGTGGCTTGGAGAAATTCCATGAACGTCTTCTGTTTGTCCTTAAGCGGACCTTTGACCAAGCGGTTGATGGAGAATACCTCCGCTATGTCCAACCGCGTGTCAAAGTCAAGAAGTCTGGCAGCTTCGTGTGGGTAGCGCAGGTCCCAGGAGATGGTTGGGGCGGAGACAGAAGCTTTCTCGTGCTTTAGAGCGAGATCTTTCGCATCTCGCGTCGTGAGAACAGAAACGCCAACTGGCTCCCAGTACCTACGAAATGTCGCCTCGTCGTCATCTGACGAGAAAGCGCCTGGAAGGTCCTTCCAGACAGCGTCCGCGACCTCGCTGAACTTCACAAAGTCAGAATTCGGGTCAAGTATGAGCACCCTGGCCCGACTCCTTGACGCAAGTTCCTCGAGTAGACGGCCCAGCATGAAAGACTTCCCGGAGCCTGACTGACCAACGACAAGGGTGTGGGCCTTTAAGCCGGGGCCGTTGAGATTGATCGGCACGTCGGCCACATCGAGCAGCCTACCGAGATGCAAACGCGTATTCATCGCACCCCCATCGTGTGGCGCCACACGCTCGCCAGGTACCGCGGCGGACTAACTAGTACTAGATCGCTGGTCTTCTGTCCAACTCGTTCCGTACCGGTCAGTCTGGGACGCACGCGGCGATGCAGTCACCCAATTGGCGACCGCAGCGACGGCACCGGCATATGCCATTGCAGTCCGCGAAGCACTATACCGCAAACACTGGGGCGCAGCCTCAGACGCTCGCAGCCCAAAGGCCCTCGTAATCCAGAACGCCGATCCCAGGGCAGCAAGAACTGAATGTTTCGCCGGAAAGTGGCATCCCGACGAGCATCGGCGCCCTGTCGGTCTGGCATCTGAGCTCGCTCATGTCCGGCTTGCCGGCATTTTTTGTCGCAGGACCTGACGGCGCCATCGGATTCAAAGTTGGACCACGCGGCGCGTCGGCACGCCAGCTCGAGCGCGCGCAGACGCCTCGACGCTGGACACGCTTCAACGTGGCGCAGTGAGCGAGTTGAGTACGTCACTCATGGGGAGTGCATACCGCGTGTCAGAGAGGGCCATGGGCTTGACGACTTCGGTGTGGCCCCACTCTGGGAAGGACAGTTTCTGATCGCAGTCAGCCAATGCACTCGCCTCCGAGACAACGACGTCGTGGATGCCCACGAAGCATGATGTCTTTGGACGGTTCGTCAACTGCGTCCACTGCGTCTGGAGAGTGGCTAGGAAGCTGGAGCCGCCACGGAGCTCTTCGGTTTGTTCTTCCGCGATACCGAGGGCTGCCGCCAACCGAGCTAGGTTGGCACCCTCGTGGGGAGTTGCCATTTCGATGAGGATGACAGGGCGAGACGCCCTCCCGGACAAGGTCTCCAATAGGCTCATTTCGCGAGCAACCAGGCCACCCATGCTGTGCGCGACCACGCCAACCTTTCTGTACTTGCTCCATTCAGGGTCGGCCTCGATGGACCGCTGAAGGAAGTCGGCAATCTGTGCGATCCGGAGATTGCGTCGCAGCATGAAGGTCGGATAGTTGACGACAATTACCGCTGTCGAGCTCAGACGGGCGTCAGTGCATGCGAGTGCTGGGAACTGTCGCCAAGTGCCTTGGGGGTCGCCATTCCAACCATGGATGAACAGAATGACAGCGTCGTCTCCAGGATGGGCGCAGGCGGTCGTGAGCGCGGTGAGACCGACGGTCGGGGACACAGGACGCTTTACCGCAAGGAGAACTCCTACGAGTGCGAGTATGAGCCCAAGGAAGTTGCCTAGTACGCCGTAGAAATGATCGGAAAGCGAGCCGAGAGGGAACCCTATGGCACCGTGGCTGGCAGGCAACTTAGCCAGGAAGGCTCCAAGAGATCGACGGTACTCATAGGCGAGGAGAGCGGGGGGTAGTGCGAGTACGATAATGACGATGCCCTGATGGAGGACCACAAAGTCCAAGACATTCTGGAGCGGCGACAGGTCTGCCATTCGTAAATCCTCTTCTGCCCGGAGGCCCCTACGGAGAAGAAACGATGTCGCGGTCTAACACACAAGAGTCCCGGTTCAAGAGACAGAGACGAGGCGTCTGGCCACAGCAAGGGCACTGATTGACCGTGACTGATTTCGTACGTCGCGGCCGTACGGCCGGCTGTCATCGCAGCTTGAGCGGGAGGTGTACACTTGACACATGATTGGCCGTGCGATACTTGAATCTCAGCTAACAATCGACCACGAAGCCATCGATCACGACAACCCCGAGAGCAATGGGCACAAAGCCAGATGTCCCCCGAACGGACCCGGATTCGCGGTTGGAGGGTACGGCGATGAAGTGCGTGCGGCTCTTGCTCACAGGAGGGATTGCGCTTGCACTGAGTGCGGGTCCAGTCCTGACCCCCGCAATTGAAGCACAGACTGTGAGGGTCCCAAAAGAAAAGCCTCCTCGCACGCCGAGCCCCACGAGGACCCCGAGCAAGGAATCGCCCACTCCTTCGCCGGACAGACCGAACAGGCCACCGACCACCCAGCCGCCGAGGAGCAGGGTACCGGACAGGCTGCCGCGCGTCTGTCCACCGTGGAGCAATAGAGATTGCACTGGTACGCTGTCGCTCGCGGACTCGTCATCGCTCGCGGACTCGTGGCCCATCGACACGGCCCAAGGGGCAACGAGTGCCATCGGTCCAACGGGTCACGAATCCGTAGTGAATTCCTGTCCACCAGGTAGCGACTTGGTCGATGAGGATGATCACTACTGGTATTGTGAGTATCGAGCTGCAGATTCGGATTTTCTTGCTCTTTAGAAGGCCTTACACAACTATCACCCGGATCCTCGCATGCTTGGGGAGGAATGGAAGTTTAGAAAGGCGCTGATTGAGGTCATGAGTTGCCTTGCCCACAATCCCGCCGCCGTCTACAGAAGGGGAGCTAAACCCCACCTTCCCACGGCGTGCCAAAAGGTCGGCGAGGCGGACTGCTCTGGAGCTACTGCCTATGCGAATGACGCATCCGCCTGCTTCGTGAGCGGGGTGCAAGCGGCAGCTTTAGTGGCAATGCAGGGTCTACAAACGAATGCGAATGGTCAAGCAAACTACTACAAGACAAACGGCGCTTGGATCCCTCGAGATGGATCTCCCAGGCCGGGCGATTTGATGTTCTTCATCACGGGTAGGAGCATACCTCCAGTCGTCGACCACGTCGGGGTCTACGTCAGCACAAGTGCGAACGGGTGGCCCGTGATGATTCATGCGGAGGGCCGTGCGGGTCGCGTGATCTTCACCAGAATGGACCCAGCCGGCTACTACACCAGGAAGCTGGCCGGGTACGGAAATGCGTCCCTCTTGGTCTTGAGAGTAAGACATTGATTTTGAGGCATAAGGAGTCGGAACGGCGCCATCAAGGAGCCGGGGCTCCAGGTACAGCTGTTCCAAGAACGGAAACCCGGCGAAGCTCCCGTCGCCACGACTGTTCGTGACCAGCCTGGGTTTCCCCTTCCGCCGGCTTTGCGAGTGGCCAACACCCCGGCAAACCGCTTCGTAATGCCAACCGCGAAGCAGGGTTGGACGCTGGCACCGGACTAGCAGTCCGCTGCCCGCGCCCCCAGTCGACGGCCCCGAATCCCCTTAGTGCCACAAATTGAGGCGAGCTCCCCTTGGCTGCCGTATCAAGAGATCGCTCTAAGCGACCGGAGCCCTTCAACCACGCGGAAGTCGCGTTCGCGTTTCCGTCGCAAGGACAGGGACCAACCAAAAAGCCTCCGCGTCGAACCAGAAGAGAGCGGACTGTTCCAGCCCTCTCGCCAACGTGACGCCTTCCTCCAATGGTAGGTCAATCGCGAATCCTGCTTCGCGGTGTCGCTCGTCCGCCGAGATTCCATCTGCACACACAAACCGAGAGCCCGCTCGCTGAAGATGGGCGCGGAGTCGCGCCAACCGCCTAACGTTTTCGCTGGCTGACACCTGACTCCCTCGTGGGTTCGATGGTGTCACAACAGCGAACCGATCGCCGATCCCTAGGGAACGGAGACGCGCCACCACCGTCGGGGTCAACGGCGATCGGAGATCGACTCGAAAACCGAGGGAATCCGGGAATTCGAGAATCGCCTCCGCGTAAGCACTCCAGCTTGGATCGCGACCAGTCACTATTACAGCCGCGCCACGCCGCCGCGCTCACCAATCCGGTGGGTTCGATTGAGGCGTGAGAGCATGCGCTACAGGTTCACGCCCACGGACGCTCCGGCGAGTCAATACCGCCAATCCTGATGCGCCAGCGGCGCCCGGTTCAACTCGTCCCGGTACTGCTGCCACTGAGGCATAAATCGATCCATATAGTGCCTGAACTTGTCGTTGTGCCGACGTTCAATGAGATGAACCAGTTCATGCAGCACAACGTACTCGAGACACTCGCGCGGCTTCTTGGCCAGCTCCGTATTCAGGCGGATGGAGCGCGTCGTCGGATTGCAGCTCCCCCACTTCGTCTTCATCTGCTGCACAAAGAGTCGTTGGACCGCAACCCTTAGGCGACGTTCCCAGGTCTCGATTAGAGGCTGAGCCGCAGCCTTCAACGTCTGGCGGTACCAACTCGCGACGAGCGCCTTCTTCGTCTCCTCACCAGCACCGGGCCTGACTCTCAGCAGGATGGTTCCAGGGCGAAGCCGGACGTCGGGGGCAGCGTGTTCCTCGCTGACGTTCAGTAGGTAGCGTCTTCCCCAGAGGTAGTGGCTTTCGCGGTCAAGGTATTCGCGGCGGCTCTCTCGTTCCTGCTCCCGCAGCTTCATCTGTTGCTGCTTAATCCAGTCCAGCTTCGAGACCGCGTAGACACGGATTGTATCGACGCTCATCCGCTTCGGCGCCGAAATCCGTACACGGCCCTTCGGGGGATAGACGCTGAGATGGACATTCTTGATGTCCTTCAGAATCACATCGACGGCGATATCGCCCAGGCGAAGGCTGGTCAACTCAGTATTCCCCCTGCGCTTTGACAATGAGAAAAATCCGCTCCACCTCGGCTTCGTCTCCCAGCACTCCGTACAGCGCCCTTTTGATCATCTGCTCTCGCGCTTGAATGCCGCGCCAAGCGTCGAATCGCGCCTTCCGGACAGCTTCATCGACTTTGAGGGCAAGATCCAACGCGGCACGGGGCTCGGATACCCGCGCGGCCGCGTGTCCCCCGTTCTTGAGATTGTTGTACAATGCCCGCAGTGCCGGCCTGTCCCGCACCTCGCGCGGAGTGTCCTCCTCCGCCCCTGCCTCGACCCGGAGCGCTAACTCCGCGATGCGCTTGAGATACTCTTCGTATTCGATTGCCCTCGCCTTCCGGACCGCGATAATCTCGTCGAGCAAGGTCGACATTTTGTCGTAGTATGCCGGGTCGGTCAATTGCTCCTTGATGATTTTGCGGCGGACGTTGTTCTCAATCGTTTCTGCAATCGCCGCGTCGTTTCTCAAGCCGCCCAAACGCGTAGCAATCGCATTGGCAATGCCGCTTTTCACGATCAGCTGCGTGAGGCTCAGGTTGTCAAACGGGGAGATCTTGCGCGGCTCATCGGCCTCGATATACGTGTCGATGAGGTGCCGCATGTCGGCTTCATAAGCCTTGAGATCGAGCGTCTCCCCGCTGGCGTTGCGGATGATTTGGCGCACGCTGAGATAGTGGGCGACCTGATCCTTGATCCGACGCACATCCGCCTGGCTATACCCAGCACCCTCCAACTCGTCGGCAATGTTGGCGTAGGCGCGGACGAGGGCAGCAGTGGCTTTGTAAAGCGCGGCACGCTGCGGCTCCCGGTCTTCGAGGTCGGCCAGAATCTCTGTGTTGCCGCAGAAGTAGTGAATGTGCTCCAACTCGCCCCGCGGAGCTTCCACCGGCTCGCAAATCAGGGAAAGCGTTTCAATGGCCGTGTCGAGACGCTCCCTCCCCTTAGTTAGCCGATCCTGGATCAATACTTCAGGGTCCGCTCCACCGGCGCTGTGGTCCAACTCGGATGCGTAGACGGCAAGCGCGTTCTCGACCCTCTTGAACAGATCCTTGTAGTCGACGATGTATCCGAAGTCCTTGTCCTCGCCGTCCAGTCGATTGACGCGGCAAATCGCTTGGAACAGCCCATGGTCCTGCATGGATTTGTCGATGTACAGGTAGGTACAAGGAGGCGCGTCAAAGCCAGTGAGCAGCTTGTCGACCACCACGAGGAGCTTCATGTTCGCAGGCTCTCTGGTGAACAGGGCCTTGGCATGCTCCTCATAGGTCTCGGTCTTGGACATCCCCGGCTTGGGGTCAACGTCCTTGAGCAGATCGGTGTACGTGTTGAAGATGAACTGCTTGTCGGTTTCTGAGTTGGCGCCGATTTCCTCCAGCGTCACGTCTCTAGCTTGGGGATTGTACGACGTCACCACCGCACACTTGCCCCTGAAGGGCGTTTTCTGGAACAGCGTGAAGTACTTGCACGCTTCGTAGATGCTGGAAGCCACCAGGATCGCATTGCCGCGCTGGCTGGACAGACGCGGTTTCACGCTGAAGTCGAAGACGATGTCATTCACCACCCGCTCCATCCGAGACCTGGAGCTCAGCACTTGTTGCATCGTGCCCCAGTGCTTCTTGAGCTCGTCCCGCTGCCACTCATTAAGACCCTTCGTCTTAGCCTCGAACCAAGCGTCGATCTTCTCCTCCGAGCCGAGCGACTGATCGATGTCTCGCGCTTCATACACGAGGTCGAGGACGACCCCGTCCACCACGCCCTCACTGAACTTGTACGTGTGGATGTAACCGCCGAACACTTCGAGGCTGGTCTGCGCATCTTGCTTGAGCAGCGGGGTGCCGGTGAAGCCGACGAAAACGGCGTTGGGCATCATCGCCTTCATCACACGGTGCAGCTTGCCGCTTTGCGTGCGGTGGCACTCATCCACGAGCACGAAAACCTCACCCACGGTGCGACTGGGCTCCGCCTCCAGCTCCCGGATGAAGGCGTCGAAGTCGTCCACGTCCCTGCGGCCAAACTTGTGAACCAGCGAGCAGAGGAGGCGGGGCTTGGCCTGGCCGAGCTGCTTCATCAGGTCGCGGCCGCTACTGGTGCGGTAGATGGCCTCCCCGGCGCCTTTGAAAACCCCCTCGATCTGTTTGTCCAGCTCGTCCCGGTCGGTAATGATGGCGACGCGGGCGTTGGGGTTGTTCTCGAGGATCCACTTCGCCAGCAGCACCATCACGATGCTCTTTCCGCTGCCCTGCGTATGCCAGATGATGCCGCCTTGCTTCTTTCGTGCATGGGCCTGGGCGGCCTTGACGCCGAAGTACTGATGCGCGCGAGGCAACTTCTTCACGCCGGCGTCGAAGAGCACGAAGTCGTACATCAGTTCGATGAGCCGTTCCTTGCGGCACATCCGAAGCAGATACTTGTCGAGCTTGAAGCGCCTGTTGTCCACCTCGTCTTCTTTCCATTTCAGGAAGTACTTCTCGGGCGTGCCGATCGCGCCGTACTGCAGGCCTTCGGAGTCGCTGCCGGCGAAGATGAGCTGCACGGTGCTGAAGAACCATTCGTGGAACATCGGTGTTTGATTCGACAAGCACTGCCGGATGCCATCGCCGATGCTCACACGGCTGTTTTTCAGTTCCAGAACGGCGACAGCGATGCCATTCACGTACAACACGATATCGGGCCGCCGCTCATGGTTGCCTGCGAGCGTGACCTCCTCAGCAATCGCAAAAACATTCTCGTTCGGTGTGTGCCAGTCGATGACGTGGACGGTTTCCGTCACCTTGCCCGCCTCAACCTTCACGGGTACGCCATAGCGCAGGAGACTATAGACCGCCTGGTTATTTCCGTAGAGAGAGCGGCTATGGTTCGAGGCCTCGGTATGGAGTTTGTGGAGGGCGACAGTGATCTGCGCGCTGCTGTAGCCGCGCTTCGTCAGCCATTCCGAGAGGAGATCGTCCTCGATATTGCTGTTGCCCTCGCGGTCGGTCCAGTTGCCGAGGTAGCGGTAGCCCAGGTCGTCGCGGAACAGGGCGATCACCCGGTCTTGCGTCGAGCGCTCGGGTTGACCGACGGTCGTCATCTCACGCCTTCAACAGCTTGAAACTGATTTGGTACCGATAGAACGAAATCGACGGCACTGACAACAGCGCCCAGCGCATCCTTTGGTCATCGTCAAGAGCAATGATTGCACCCTCCACGACTTGGTCGTCTTCGGCGATCTGCTCCCTGACGAAGCCCATGTAGCGCAGCACCTGGCCTACGACGACATCACTTGCCCGACCACGCTTGAGCTCGACCACGAGCAACCGCTTCTTGTCTTTGCTGATCGCGAGAACATCGATCGGCCCTGCGTCAGTAGCGTACTGCTGGCCCACCGGCTCCCCGTCCTCCTCATAGATCGAATAGTCCTTGGCAAGCAAAGTCTGATTCCAGTTCACTACCAAGAATGACTCGAGGTGCTTCTCCATCGCGAAGGCCGCGGGATCTTCGATGTCCGAATCGCCCGCAATCATTGGGACTTGAGACGACGGAGCATCTCCGATCAAGCGTTCGAGCTCGTCATGGTAGTCTGTCACGTCACAGACTGTGCCGATCGAGCCGGTGGAATTCTGCAGCGCTTCGCTCATCGCCGACCGTGCGATGGTTGCCTCCAACCAATCGACCTTCCGTCGATGAGGCAGGATCTGACCGTCCGCGTAGTAGTAGTCACCGGTGGCCTCACCCACACGATAGGACCCGGCGCCATCCGGGCAAAGCACGCGGTCACCTTTCTTGAGGCCCTTGGAGACAGTCCAGATCGCGCCACAAGCAAGGCCAGCCGTGACCTTGGACTTATCCGGGTACTTGGCGAGAAAGACAGGGATGAACTGCTTGTTAAACGCTCGCCACTCCTCGGGGAGCTTGCGGCTCAGGTCCTCATGGATACCGAAGTCCGTACCGATGAAGCCGCCAGCGAAGCACTCTGCGGCATGAGCGCTTTTCCGGCCGAGCATGATGCGATAATAGCCCTTCATACGAGGCGGATCCTCCCTGTCAGGAGTTCCTGCATCATGCCCTGCTTGAGCTTCCGCGCCTTGGCTACCTTTGCCTCGAGCGCGTCGATTTCCGCATCCATGTCGGAGAGGATGGCTGCGATCGCGGTCTGCTCCGCGCCCGGTGGCACTGGTAATGTGATTCTCTGGATGTTCGTCTTACTGATCCCCGAGACCTTGGTCCCGACCGCGAAGAACCGGAACTGAGCTCTGATCTCAGCGGTTTGAAAGCAGTAGCGCCGGTACTCATTTACAAGCGCATTAGAGCCGCATTTTGCGACGATGGTGTGCAAACCCGAGATGAACGGGATTCCGTCGGGGTTAACGACGACCACGTGCTTACTCGTGCCCACGTCGTCCTCGGAAGCATCGACAAAGACAACATCGCCGTCGTCGAGCAGCGAGGCAGGCGAGACTCTGCTCAGCGGAACATTGAGCTTTGGAATGTCGTGATAGTCGGAGCGAACATCAACAAATGATCTCTTTGATGTGTGAATGTCACCGTAGTGAAGGTAGAAGTATCCATCGGACGAGAGTTGATCGCGCGACGCAGTGAAACCACCGCTAAAGTTGAACAGGTCACCCAGGCACTTAACCTCCCACTCCCCGCCGAAGTCCGGCAAGCGCTTCTTGCCGGTGAGCAATTGCTGCATGGCGCCTTGTTTGACCCGGCGCTTCTTCGCGAGGAGTTGCTCCAGGGATTCGATGAGGGCATCCGCAGCGCTCAACGCTTCGGCGATGGCCTCTTGCTCGGCTCTGGTGGGCGGGAGGGGGATTTCTGCGTCACGGACCTGCTTCAGACTTATTTGGGGATATGCTTGCCCTGTCGTGATTGCGTTGAAGCGAGATCTGACCCGGGGGAGAGATAGGTAGTGGTACACAAATCGACTAGAGGCGAGAGGCGAGCTGATCCTCACCCGAGCAATGTGCTGATTGATGTTGGCATCTGCCACGCCTTCGAAAACGACGACACGGCCTACATAGCCTGTAATCGTAACTAGCAGGTCTCCTTCCTCTACTGCGCTACGTCGCAGCGAAGCGTGCGCAGCGTCGGAAATGAACATTGATTGCGAAAGATCAAGACCGGTCTCCGCGACACACTCACTCCGCAGAAATAGGATTCCAGAAGACTCCCACTTGAAGCCGTAGGTTGTCGGCGTTGCCCCCTTGGTAATGAAGGTTGAAAGCGCCGATAGGGTAGAGACCGTCCAATCTTCTGGAATCACGCCCACCTCGGTCTGCTTGTAGCCAGGCTTCACTTCCATAAGAACCCCATCCGCTCGAGGTGGCAGTTCACCTTGACCTGCAGCTCGGCCACCTTGCTGACCGCTTGCGGCAGCGGCATGCCGTACCGTTCGGCCAGTTCCCTAACGCGCTGGGTTAGTTGCTGGCTTACTCGAGCTACTTCGCCGTGAATCGCGAAGTCGAGCGCGGCAAGCCACTTGTCGTCTACCACAAGCGCCGTGATGTCGGCCTCAGTGAGTTGGGGATACTTGGTGTAGGCCTGGCCGTCGAGCGCGGCCTCTGCCTCATGGAGGCGCTTCCGGAGGTTGGCCTCTTCGCCGTTGAGCGTCAGCCAGCCGTTCAGCACAGCGATTTCGTCCTTCGCAGCTCTGTCCTCGCGGATCTCCTTCAGCCGGGCGGTCACGCTGGCCTTGTTCACCTTCTCGAAGTCGGCGAACGCGCCGTCCTCTCCGCTGTGTTCTTCCTCTATCTCGGTAAGGCGGGCGGTGACCCCTTCCAAGTCGGCGGCGAGCTTGTCAATGTCCGCCTGCTCCCTGGCGAAGTACCGGGCGACCAGAAGGGCCTTGGGGATGAGATCGCACGTCCAGCCCCTGTCCTTCTCCCTTCCCCTCTTGTCCTTCTCGATAACTGGGGTGGTTTCGGCTTTCCAGCCATCGGCAGCGATCAGATAGCAGTCGTCCTGCATGGTTTCGGCCCAATAGTCCATTAGGTGCTGGTAGACATCGTAGGGATCGATGAGCGGCTTGCCGACGAAGTGTGCGAGCAACCCCTCGGCCAAGGCCGCAATCACTTGTTTCGGATGGTCACCGGCACGCAATGCCTTGAGCGTCGTAGCGTTGGTCTCCCGCCAAGCTTTGAAATGGTCGTTCATGCCGCTAGTGAAAGCAGCGAACTCAGGGTGCCGGAAGATGGTGGACTTGATAGCTGACTTGTCTACGGCAAGCGCGACGTAGCCGGGGCGGAGCTCCTTGAACAGCACGTGCCGCAAGCTCGGGCAAACGCTCCAATAGCGCTCGAGCGCGTCGATATCGGCGATCGGGATGCCGCCCTGCAGGTGGCCCGCAATGTCCTGGAGATCCTCAGGCGTCTGGCTGTCGATATAGCGCGGCAGGTTGAGATTGAATTCGTTCTTCTCAATCTCCTCAAGCGACACCATGCGTGAGTACTTCGGGACATCAAGCTGCTTTCTGAACACGTCCACGATCCTGTGGATGTCCTGCTCGCGCAGACGATTCTTGGGACCATCCTTCATGAACCCGCGGCTGGCGTCGATCATGAACACGCCCTTGCGGGCCTGCGCGCCTTCCTTGTCCACGACCACGATGCAGGCTGGAATGCCCGTACCATAAAAGAGGTTCGCCGGTAACCCGATTATGCCCTTGATGTAGCCCTTCCGTACCAGGGCTCTGCGGATGTCGGCCTCGGCGTTACCACGGAACAGGACGCCGTGCGGGAGGATGCACGCGCCCCTGCCGGTGCCTTTGAGCGAACGAACGATATGCAGCAGGTACGCGTAGTCGCCCTGCCGGGCAGGCGGCGTACCGAACGGCTTGAAGCGGTCGAAGGGGTCATTCGACAAGTCCAGCCCGTTACTCCAGCGCTTATCCGAAAACGGCGGATTGGCGACGACGTAGTCGAAGGTCTTGAGGGTGCCGTTCTCCTTAAACTTCGGATTCGCAAGCGTATTGCCCTGCTCAACGAGCGCGGTTGGGTTGTTGTGCAGAATCATGTTCATCCGGGCCAGCGCGCTGGTGGACGCGTCCTTCTCCTGTCCGTATAGCGTGACTGCAGTGCCCGCTGCGTCGCCTACCTTCAAGAGCAGCGAGCCAGATCCGCACGTAGGGTCGTATACAGTGGTTGCTGCACTGGTCTTCGCGTCGCGAATACCGATCAGCTGCGCCATGATGCGGCTGACCTCGGCCGGAGTGTAAAACTGGCCCTTGCTCTTGCCACTCTCGGTGGCAAAGTGCCGCATCAGGTACTCGTAAGCATCTCCCAGGATGTCGTCGCCCTCGGCGCGGTTCTTGGAGAAGTCGAGGGCCGGGTTCTCGAAGATCGCGATGAGATTGGTCAGGCGGTCGACTTTGTCCTTGCCGTCGCCGAGCTTCGATGCGTCGTTGAAGTCGGGAAAATCGGACAACTTGTTGGCGTTGGCGAGCGGCGCGATGATCTTCTTATTAATCTGGTCACCGATGTCGCTCTTGCCCTTGAGCGCGACCATGTCCTTGAAGCTCGCGCCCTCGGGGATGGTGATCGGCGCGTAGGCCTGACCCGCGTACTTATCGCTGATGTATTTGATGAAAAGCAGGACGAGGACGTAGTCCTTGTACTGCGAGGCGTCCATGCCGCCGCGCAATTCGTCGCAGCTTGCCCAGAGAGAGCTATAAAGTTGGGATTTCTTCAGGGCCATGAACGATTCGTGACGCCTCCCGAAAGAGTCGCTCCTCTACGTCCTACAAAATTATCCATCACCGCCGTCATCACCCAATTCCCTCCGGAGCCAGAGCGCCGGTGCACAGTACCCACGCGGTGAGCACGCTGCTAGGGCGATTTTGCGGCATTAAGGGGCGCGCTTGCGACAGACCCGAGGGTTGGCAAACAGGAGGGCAGACCGCCCTTCAACTGCAGAGATGGGCGCGATCTGGGTGCAAGCAGAGGATCACGAATCCGCTGCGCCCCGCCCTGCAGGATTTTGCTCCACTAGGCAAGCCACGACATACGCAGGCGGAGGGCATGGTGGTCCCTCCCCAGAAGCTGAGCCGTCGGGCGTGAGAAAAGCGAACGGAGCAGTCCCCATCTAGCGCTCGGTGCTCATTCCAAATTTCTCTGCGAGGTTCTGACAATGGATGTTGTAGCTGTCGAGGGTCAGGCCCACCTTCGTATACTGCCGAGCCTTCTCTAGGTCGCGTAAGTGAAAAAACAACCAAGCGAGTCTTGAACAATCCGTCGCGTCTGCCTCGCGGATTCGAGCCTCCATTGCATCGACCAGCAGACGCACGATGATCCGTTTCTCTTCCGTATCGAGCCTCAACACATTCTGCCTGAACAACTCGTTAACACGATTTGCGGCGTTGCTCACTGCTCGGAGAGGGGTGCTCTCTATCTGCGAGAGTTCAACGAGGGCATGAACCTCGCCGACCCAGTCTTGAGTGTTCCTGCAAAGCTGTGCGAGCCGTTTCCACGCGGCTTCCTTATCCGTCCTTGGCGCAGGCGATTCCAAGTAGTGACGGATCGCTTCCTTCGCGCGCTCGGAAGCCTCCAGCGATCCTAGCTCCTCGTAAAGTGAAGCCAAGAGCAACCAACCTGGAGGATACCTCCTCGCAACGAACTCCAGCATGGGAAGATGTTTATCTAGGCTTTCCTTTCCTCGCCCGACCCCGTACGCGACGTGCTGGAACATTCTCTGGACACGCTGGCCAACCCCATGGCGGACATCTCCCGCTTGCGCGGCGCCAAAGGTCTGCAGGAGCGTGGTATCCGCCTCGACGGCGGCCTTCATCGGACTCGCTGAGAGCTTCCTCCTTCCAAAGACGGCGGCTACGAGCGGCATCATGACAAAAGATGACTTGTCCTCTGCCGAGACTACCACCTCGACAAAGGAGCTCCTGCGAAGTTCCTCAACAGCACTGATGACATCCATGTTCTCGTTTGTGGGTCTTAGCAGGACTGCTTCAAGAGCGAGCTCCGGTATGGCCGAGCGCCAATTGCTCAACGTCAGGAAGACCCGCTTCGCGGCAGGCGATAGCCCCCCGAACGTTCGCTCGAAAAGCGCTTCCAGTACCTCATCCTGACCGGCGATGATCCTCTCTATCTTGACTAGGTGGCCCGCCTTCGCAACCTCTCCGAGAAGGACTTTGATCACGTACGGGTGACCGTCAGATTCGCGGTGCAACGCTTGGCGGTAATCTTCTGTTAGCAGATCCCGTATGCCCAGACCATTCGCCGTCGTGTCGATCAGTTCGTCGCTTTCAGCCTCTGTCATGCCCAAGACCTCAACGGGGAAATCGCCTTTGAAGTCTCGGAATCGTGTAGTGATCAGGATCTTGTTGGGGAGACGGATATGCGTATCCAGGTACGAAAATAGATCTCCCGGGTTGCTTACGGTTTCGAAGTTATCGAACACAAAGAGCAAGGGACCAAGGGGAGCCGACGACAGCGAAGAAGTCAAGAAAGGAAGGGGCTTGAAGTCGTCTGCTTCTGCCTCCCTCGGCCCAACTAGCCTCACGTACTCCTTTGCGATGTCCTTCTGAGACAGAACGTGCGGCCTGACGAGCTTCGGCCCTTCAGGCAAGAGATCAATATCGCGGGCACTGAACCACAGAATGGCAGCGAAGCGGTCTTCCTGAGTGACTTCATGAAGAACGTTCAGAGCGAGGGATGTTTTACCGATCCCTCCCCGTCCAATGAGTGTGATGACAGGATGGCGATCGTTCATCAGCACCTGGTGTAGGTCGTTCTCCAGCGCGAGCCTTCGAATGTATCCCGGGGGCATGGGCGGCAGGTTTGCAAAACAGTTTCCCTGCACGTCTAGAACCCCCATCCCTTGCGTTTCGCTACCCGGCAAGTCGCTCGCAGGTGCGAGGTAGGGAGTGGCGTCGCCCTCCGCTCGGTTGCCGGTGATGTAGCTGATCAACTCAAAGCGTCGTTCCGTGAAGCCCCCGTTCGGGAACAAGAAGTCCGTGGCATCTACGTCCGAATAGACTAGGTCGAGACGCATGGGCTCGCCGAAATACACATACACGCCGTCGGGAAGGTTGGTGTTTGTGGTTGATTTCAGAGCATTGAAAGGGGTCGCGTCGTCGCTGAGGCCGGTGACGCGGTACTTTCCTGACAGATTACGTCTCAGGTACGCGGACGGCCTCTTGAACAGACAGTAATTGTCCGCGAATAGCCGAATGGATGCCTCCAGGTCTGGGCAGGCCTTGCTGCACGTGATGCTTCTGGGGGCACCGTGACCGCGAGTCTTGTTTCGCATCCGTGCGAACAGCGCAAACCAGCGGCGAGCGTCGACCTTGTGCGGCACGTCCTCGATCTCAGGATCAAGCGTCCGTACACAGGCGGTCAAACGAGCTACTGTATCGTACTGCCAGGTCCCAGGACCACACCGCTGCGTCAGTTCTCTCTGTTCGTCACGGGCTGCCTGCTTCAGATGCTGTGCAGCTGGGCCCGCCAGAACATCGTTGATCACCTCCACCCATTCACCGAGACCGTCCGCCCGCACGAGCCGGTGGACCTGCCGATAGCGATGTCTCTGGGGATCGTCCGCGATCGCCGCCACCAGGCCACCTGTGACAAGTTTAGTGAGCATCTCGGCGGCGTACAGCAAATCGAGGAACAGTGTCGTGTCAGAATCCTGGCGCGCGACGTTCACGCGTTCCCACATCCTGTCAAAGGCCTTGAAGGTCATTCTTCCACCCCGATCGGCATAGAACGTCACGCTCCACTCCTGCCTGAGCGCCTCGGTTCCTGAGCAGCAGTAGGAATGCCTCGCGGATGAAACATGCCTTCCCGCAATTCCCGTTGCCACGTGGGTAGATTCCGGCTAGAATCAAAGGCGCCGGCGGAGCCAGTCAGCCGCCGGGATTGTTACTGCCCCTTGGTGTAACTGGCAACACGCCTGACTCTAGCGGCACCTCACGGTGCGCTCGCTGGACACCACGCCGGAAACGGCGCGCGTGAATGCTCTCGAAGTCGGCGGACCCTTGACTGGCAACGCCGAGCCAAGCCCCGAGAGGGGAAGGTGTAGAGACTGGGTGGGAGCCACCTGACCGCGTACTGGCGAAGGTGAAGGCACAGTCCAGACCACCAACGCTCAAGGGATTGAGCGGCGGCGAAAGCCGAAGTGGTAAGGGATCAGGAGAGTCCTGGTTCGAGCCCAGGAGGGGCAACTCGAGGCCTGACGGCGCTTCGCGCGACGTCGGGCCTCGTTGTGTTCCTTCACCAGGTTGCCCGAGGCACCCGCTCTAGTTTCCGGCACCGTTGGCGCTGTAGCTCAGCTGGGAGAGCGCCTGGATCGCACCCAGGCGGTCGCCTCAGCTCCACTGCAGAGGCAGGTACTAGGGGCTAGGGACTGTTGTTAGGGGCGTGATGAACCGACGCCCGACACCATTGGGGATCCTTCAGAGACGCGCGAGTACCCGATAGCTAGCACCCACCGCCGGACCTGCTTCTCAGTGTCTTCTTCGTGATCCCGATCGCGGCCACACTTAAGGTGCTGGGCGATCAAGTGCCGAAGGTCGGGCCGTTGGCCGAATTGCTCGGTGAGTAGAGGGACTGCCGCTAGTTTGGGGGTTCTCAGTTACGGTCTGGCATGGTATCGGGAAGGAGGCATTATTACCGACTGAGCTTGGCTAGTCAGGTGACCGAACAGTCCCGTCGGTGGGAGGCCCTATGACTCTCCGATTGCCCGTGAGCACGTTGCTCCTGATAGCCTCAGCGGTGTCCTCAGGCCAATCCCAAGCGGGTACCAGACTTGTATACAACCTGTCGACATCACGAGAAATCGATCTATCGATATGGCGCGGTCGTGATGGGAGCTCAACAAGCGCTGGCGAATCCGTCGTAGTGGTTCTTCGACCGGGTACGGTGGAAATCGCTGCGCCCGGACGTCAGCAGGTAATCCTGGATTTTCGGGCTCGCAGACGCACCTGGATCGACCATGTGCGGCGGTTGTACACCACAACGAGCTGGGAACCCACGCCGAGCAAAAAGAGAATCGCGCCGGCCGCAGTCGCGCGAACTACATCGAGACTCGTCGCTGGCCGGCGCATTCACCTAAGAATTTACGAATTGAGGCTCCCCGATGGAAAACGCCTCGAGTGCGCAGTCTCGAATGATTTTTCAGTTCCCCGCGAGGCGCTCAATTTTTGGTGGACAGCACTCCTCAAGGAGTCGGGTCTTTCGCCCACTATAGAAGGCGTACCCGTTTCAATTGCCGTGCGGAAGGCCGACACGGTGCTCGGGGTCGTGAGCTTGGTTGCCGTCGAATCCCGCGGCCTACCCCCGGCGTTCAACGGTGAGTCGAGCGGCTACCGAAGGGTCACCCAAAACTCGAGAGCTCGTGTGCGCGAGGATGCGCTGCGGCACAGGGGCGCTTTTGACGAGTATCGGCGCGCCCTCGAGGCACCACCAAATGCGTCGAGGAGAGTTCAATCCGTCCCGTCGCGAGCAAGCACCCTTCGGACGTCTTACGCTCCGGATCAGAAAATTGATTACGCGTGGGCGTACCGGCAAACGTTCCTGGATCAACTGACGGGAATCGTGAATGGCGCCTCGAAGGCGTTTGAGAATTTCAAGGGCGATGCCGACGGCGGCGAGATGCACCTGCAGTTCAATTGGTGGAATCAGCTCGAGCCTGCTCTAACATTCGACGAGAAGCCAGCGGTCGTCGCTTTCCTCAAGAAAGCGTGGGTCGCGTACAGAATCAACGCGTATAGGGACCAGGGGGAGCTCGTCGGATTCACGCCGGCCGAGCGCGATCAGTTCCGGCAGATGCTGTTCGACGTAGAGCGAGGTTGGTCGGAGCGTTCCGACTGGGACGCGGAGATCAACAAATGCCTGAGCCAGTTTGAGTCCAAAGCTGGCTGCAGGATCGTCCTCACTCTCGGTTTCGACCCGCCTGACCTCGCGCGACAGCTAGGTTACCAGCCTGTTCGCTCCATTTTTCCAGCCGCAACCGTCGATAGGCTCGTCAGCAGCGAATTCGATTTTATCGCCGCGCCCGACATCGCGCTTGGGCTGACCGAGCATAGCGGTGACTGGCAGGACGTTGTGCATTACCGACTCTGGGACTTTGATGTCGAAGTTTCGACGGATCACAAGCCCCTCTTGGCGAATCTGAGCATCTACTCGGGGGGTATTTCGTTTGAGCTCGTGCTCAAGCAACTCTATATCGACTTTCAATACGCGACCACGCCCGCCGAGACTTGGCAGAGCGCAGTCTGTAATGGGTTCACCTTGGGAGGGTGCGCCCTTGCCCAGACCAACTACGGTACGGGGTATGCCAACGCCGACGATATACGCATTAAGGTGAATCTGGTGTTTCGGAGAGCGGGGGACGGGACGATCATTTTGTCGCCCACCGTCGCCAGTGACGAATCGCAACTCGATTTCTCCGCAGCGCTGCTCGGTTTCAACCTCGGACAGGATGTGCTCACTGGAATCGTGGGAGTCGTGGTTTCGCTGTTCGACGTGCCGAATTCCAAGATATTGGATGGCCTCGATGATGCCTTGGACTCGGCACTCGCGAAGGCGCCTGTGGACTGGCTCGCCAATTGGAACGCGAACGATGGCCCGCAGGCGATCCAGCGCGTGCCAAACGCCAGTCGCCAATCCTCAGTGTTCAGGATCCTCGTAGACGGGTTCACACCCGACCTCTCTCGGGAGGGTGTTTACGTTGCTCCACCGACGAATCCGACAGTCATTGACCCAGCGCTGTTCACCAACTCGGGAGGGTTCGGGTTTTCCGCTGATTACCTTGCGGACTGGGTGAACAACATTCTTGGGCATATTCCGGAGACGAGGGTTCGTCCGCCACTATCGGCGCAGGATCTTGGGATCACCTATCCGGATGTTACAGCGTTGCCTCGGCCAAACGTCGCCGCCGAACCGAATTCAGAAGCTCGTGAGCGACGCTTTGAAGCCATGTACTCCGCTCTGGCCCAGATGTTTTCGACCGCGCACCCTCCCGTCGCGGTAGGCTGCTCTACACCTGCCTCCGAGGGTCCGCGCCGGCAGATTCGCACCAGGTTCGTTCGCCGGCGACCAGAGGTCGTTTTGCCGCCGCCGGGGCAGAATGTGTACGCAGGTAGGGTACGGGTGGTTACGAGATTGATCGTCGAGGCGGTCGAGGTCCGTGGCGAACCAACCGTGGGAATGGTCAAGCCGTGGAGCTGCCATGTTCGGGGTGTAAGAGGGGACATGGCGGCCAGCGGGAGCCCACCGCGGTCAGTGAATCCGCTGTGGCAGTATCGTCCCAATCCGCGTGATGCCGTTCCCCGGTCCGTACCGGAGTCGGTTTCCCGAACCACGCCGACAGGTTTTGAGCCACCCCAACAATGGGTGCCGCCGGAGCTTCCGGATTTCGGCTTCGAGCAGGTGCCTTCCGCCGGGTTGGCGTGTGAACCCGCACGGTGCACCTGGGTCTCGGTCGAGAAGGAAACGGTGCTCAGGACTTTCCTCGATGCAGAGCTCGTGGTGGAGCAAAACCTTCTTCTTGGATTCGACTGCTGCGGCGACGTTTGGTTGCCGGCGCTGAACATTCGTGCGGCCACGAACATCGCTCAGATGACTGCCACTGTCTCAAGTGTAAGCGTTCAACCCCCCTTTGACGGGATTCCCAGGGCAACCCTCGAGCAGGTCATGAAGAATGCCGCGATCGCTGAAATCTTCGAGTTGCTGGATCCGCTCACCAAGCGGGACGTCTACGTGTATCGTGGTCTCGCCCCAGCTGTCATCGATCTGCCGGGTATGGCCCCTGCTGAGCTCCAGGGGTTTGTGACCATTCATCAAACCCCTGCGGCAGGCCAGTCGTTCACGACCACTGACCAGCTCGTGTACACGGTACGAGGCAACCTTTTACATTGGCCCGTTTCGGTCAGCGAGCATTTGACGCAACATTTACCCCATTGAGAGTGAATACCCGAGACCGTCGACGTTACTCGAACCAGTCCCTCGGTGAGTCTCGCTTGAACTCCCCTTCGGGGCTGTACCTCAACCGGGAGAGCGCCTGGACCGCACCCAGGAGGTCAGGGGTTCGAGCCTCCTCGTCTCCATTCTTCCGAACTGTTCCTTGGTGTACCTGCAACGCGGCGGATTCACGGGCCGTCCTTCCAAGTCGGTTCTTTCGTTGGAACGGCGAAGGTGAAGGCACAGTCCAGACCACGAACGCTCGAAGAGCGGCGGCGAAAGCCGAAGTGGTAAGGGATCAGGAGAGTCCTGGTTCGAGCCCAGGAGGGGCAATTGAGAGGCGGTGGGGTGACCTAATGGTTGCCCGCCGCTTCTTGTCTGTTCGGGCTATTCAACGACCCACCCCAGTACCATAATCCTCACGATGTTCCGCAACGAACGCGAGTTTGCCGATCACGTCGTGCATGCCCTCACGGCCGCAGGCTTCACGGTGAAGCGAGAGGTCCGCGTCCGAGGGAGGCTGCGCCTTGACATCGTCGCCGCAAAGGAAGGTCTGACGACGGGCTTGGAAGTCAAGTTCAACAGTCGCGGCATCCTCGATGACCTCGTGAAGGCCCAAGCGATCCTTCGTCTTCCCGAGGTTGACGAGATGTACGTGTGCGGCCCCAAGGTTTTCATGTCGGAGAATGTCCGATCCCTCGCCGCGAAACTCGGCGTCGGTCTGCTAGCTGTTACAGATGCGGGCGAACTAGTGTGGCTGGCAGCGTCGAAGAGACTGGAGCCTGCGCGCCTCACGCTCGGCGGCGGATACGCTAAACCTCGTGGCAAGATGCCGTTCAACGCGGTTCGTCCCGGCGGGAAGGCCATCTGGAACGCGGCCGTCTTCAATCACGGTGGGAAGACCGCCGTTAATGTCGAGGTGTTCATGGTTCCGGCAGGCCCGTTTGTCGCAAAGGTGCGGACCAAGGCGCGAGTTAGGAAGGCGTTCCTCGAAAGGAGCGGGCCTATTGCGTGGTCGGCAAGACTGGAGTGTGACGTGAACAAGGGGACACCAACTGGGACGTATCCACTCATGATTAGCGTCACCGCCGATAACGCGCCGAGGGACGACGATACGGTGAAGTACGAGGTGCACCCCAGGTGACTGAGAAGGGCCCAGGAGAGAAACTGAAAAGCGGGGTGACCTGCGGGTTACGACCGGTTCTAGTCTAAGAGGCTGGCGTGCCGCAAAAGCGCCCCTGAGTGCCGCAAAAACGCCCTAACCCCCTTGCCAAGCGCTTGCATATTGCTCGCGTCCCTTTACCGCCGTAGAGCGTGGATGAGGGACATCTGCGTCTAATCTTGGAAGGCGCATCCGGACTCAGACACCGAGCGGCTCGATGGCGAAGACACACGTCGTCTACATCCTGGGTGCCGGATTCTCCGCACCGCTAGGCATCCCGACGATTGCGTCCTTCTTGCAGGACGCAAAGAACCTGCAGGAGAGAGATTCAGAAAGGTTCGGCTACTTCGACAGAATATTCGATTCAATCCAGGTACTCGAACGGGCACACAACTTCTACCGAACGGACCGAACAAGCATAGAGGACCTCCTTACAATAGTCGATTTGAGGGACGGACTTACGGGCGAGGACCAAGCTCAACTCTTCAAACGATTCATCGCCGACGTCGTTCGGTCATACACGCCTGACATCGTAGGACACCGCCAACCCCAGCGATGGTACGACGTGCTCTTCGGCGCGAGCCCATGGGCTGCATACGGTGTGTTTGTTTCCGCTCTCCTAGGCTACGAGTTTCTCTTCAAGGGAACGGGCGAGCCCACCACTGCGCCCACGCTAAGCGACTACGAATGCCGAGTGGCAAACCCAAACGTCCGTTACTCCGTTATCAGTCTGAATTACGACATGGTCCTGGAGCGGATGGCAGAACACATCACGAAGACGTTTCATCGAAAAGAACGAGCATTTGTTTCAACCCCGACACACGACGGACCTCCTCTTGTCAAACTCCACGGCAGTGTCGACGCCGATAATATCGTGCCACCTCTTTGGAACAAGGAATACACGGGTATGGCAAGCGTGTGGCGACAGGCGTTCACGATTCTGACGTCGGCCAACCAGCTCCGAATCGTAGGGTACTCGCTGCCCGAAGCGGATTCATACGCGCGCTACCTCCTGCGATCTGCGGCAGTGGAGACGAGAAACCTTCAGCGGATTGATGTTCTATGTAAAGACGATGACGGACGGGTCCAGCGAAGGTACAAGAACTTCATCACCTTCCGCAATTATTACAGAGGCAAGACAAGAGAGGGGTCATTCAACAAGGGTGACAGCTTCTCGTACCTGTCTTATTACCAGAGCATAACGGAACAGTGGCCGAAGCTAATACGTCCGAGTGACCTCCTCGAAAGCACGCACGGCCAGCACTTCCGTGGTTTGTGAGCACGTCGCCGTTGCACCAAGGTGAGGACGAATGCCAACCATTCTCGGCAAGCGCTTTGGCGAACTGACGCTGGCGGACGTAGAGCAGCTCGTGGCTGAGAAGCGCCACGAAGACAGACACCTTGAGTACAAGCGACAACTCCCCAACAAGCAGCAAACCGAAGGCATCCGTAGGTTCTTGGAGTCAGTCGCGTCCTTAGCGAATACGGGCGGTGGCATCATCATTTACGGAGTGAAGGAAGAGAACGGTGTCCCGCAGGAGACGGTGGGGCTGCTCGACGCAGTAGAGGACGTAGAAAATCGGCGTCTTGAGAGCTATGCGAGAGAGCGCATCGACCCGCCTGTAACCAACCTCATACCTCGCTGGCACACGTGGCAAAGCGACAAGAAAATTCTCATTCTGGAGGTTCCTCGAAGTCTAGCGGCTCCTCACGGGATCGAAGGCACATTCTACGGGAGACAAACGGGGGCGAAGTATCCCATGCCGACGCATCAATTGCGGCAGCTTTTCCTAGAACGCGATTACTGGGAGCAGGAAGCGGAGGACTTCCGTAGAGCGAGAATCACGGGCGCAATCAATGATGAATACGGGCTCGCGGTTCCCCCGGGAGTACCCTGTCTCTTCATGCACATGCTTCCATTGGGCAGGACACGAGAGCACGACGTTGCAGCTGAGATTAGCGACCCGAGTTGGGAGGCAAGACGGGCAATGGCTCTCGCCCTCACCAGGAGTGACCGATGGTCGCGGAGGTATAACCTCCAGGGGTGGTTGTACTCTCTCACGCCCGAAACCGGGCCTATACAGGCCTTCGTGCAATTCTTTCGGAGTGGTGCTGTGGAAACGTACTCGCCGATAACGCGCTTTGTCGCTGAGACTCCGCTCCTTCTGGGTGGGTCAATGGAACGCTACGTAGTTGTGTTCGTCCAGCACTCGTTGGGATGGATGAAGAAATGTGGGAAGGAGCCACCGTTCATTCTATTGCTAACCCTGCTTTACGTGAATGGCTACAAGATGATCAAGAGTTACCGGGGTGATGGCGGCGGACACGGTTTCCAACAGCGCGAGAACTACCTTCCGGGATTCCTGATCGAGCAAGCTCCAGCAACGAAGAAAGAACTTGCGCTACTACTAAGACCGACGATTGACACGATTTGGCAGGCGGCTGGCTCGACCAGAAGCCCCTTCTACGTAGACGGTGAGTGGCAAGAGCAGGAGTGAACCTTAGGTGGCGAGCATGTTCCCACCGCGCGTTCGCAATCGAGCGGTAGTTCCGGAGCGGCACACCGACCGGCACACTAGGCGGCCAACCAGCGCCGTAACCTGTTGCGCTACTTGGCCGCCCCCCTTGACAACCGATAGTTCCAGAGCTTGCGCCCTAGGGCACCAAAAGCGGACAATTTGACCGGGAATGGCGTCCCGACGAGCATCGGCGCCCTGTCGGTCTGACATCCACGCCCGCTTAGGTCCGGAGAAACGCTTGCAAAATGCTTGCGAGAGTTCTGGTCGACTCTCCTGACGACTGGTCAGGAGAGCCGCTTTTCTTCACGGGCGTGAGTAGCAGTTCGCGGCGAGCGCCTGTCGAACGGAACAACGCCGTCTGGCGCCGCGCGATGCGGCGATTAGACTGCGCATTCGGATCGGAATTAGGCGGCCTTCGCTCGGACACTCAAGATGAGTCTCTTGGGAGTCGAATCGCCCGCGAGATTTTACCTTCCGCGTCTTTGCTTTCGCGAAGGACGGGACGAGTGTTCCCGGGGCTAGAGCTGGACCAAATGGACAAACCAGTTGAGGCCGTCAGTCTCTCCCTCGTAGCAATGCACCAACTGGCAGCGGCTATCGCGATAGATAGAGCGCCAGAATTGGAGAGAGGGGGCAGGCACCCCCTGACCGGAAAACGCCTGCACAAGATCATGCACCAGGGAATGCAGGTACCTGTTGGGGTTCTTCTGAACAAAGCCGAGCTTCCCATAATAGTCGTCGACAATTAGGAGGCGATTTGGAAAGAGTCTCTTTAGTTCGGCTATGAGTGTCACCATCGTTTGTCGTGGACCTCCGAATAGGGAATTAAGTAAGCTCCCGGCGTAGATGACCTCTATACGGCGCCTAACTTCGCTTGTCAGAAGTCTCTTGAGAGAGAAAATGTTCGCATGCAGAATGCGAACATAAGCGGTTGCACTACAACGCTTCAGTCGCTCAGTAGCGAATCGACACATTCTCGCATTCGAATCAATTCCCCAACCCTCGAACCGCGGAATCGCAGTTGACAGGTCCGCTAGGAGATGCCCGGCTCCGCAACCTAGGTCCAGAACCCTATTCACACGAAGCGATCTGATGAGGCTTGTTATGTGCCGTTTGTACCTGTTGTTGCCGACTCGTCCTAGTGCTGCAGCCAGAACATCAGGCTCGGTGAATCGTCTGCCAGACCGGCCAGAGCGGAGCGAAAGATCCAGGTAATCAAATGGTTTGCCGTAAGCACCTAAGAACTTGTCGAGAAGAAACTCCAACGACACATACTGCGAGTACTGCGCCCGGAGCTTAAATCGTCTTGAGCGGGTGTCTCTTGACGGTAGACGAATCAGGATATCGGATGTCTGGTGGACAAACTCCAGAAGCACTGATAGCAAGGTCTCGTCATAGCCGTACTCTGAGGCGATCTCGTGCACCGTAGGTCCCGCCGCCAGCTTTCGGAGAATGGACGACTGCTGAAGAAACCGTATGCTCTTCGACACAAAGAATGCGGCCACGACATCGTAGGGTCCCCACTTGTTTGCTCGGCTCATTGCTTCTCCAAGCTCGCTTGCGACCGCGATTGGGAAGGGGCGCTAACTACGAGCGCAATCGTGTGGGCGCGCTTGCTTCTTCGACGTTGTTAGAGTCCGTCTCGCTTGGCTCTCCTCTCTATCGGTGCTTCCCTGCTGAACTAGGGAGAGTTGAATCAGTTGCCGAAGGAACGCAATACAAGTTTTGTAATCGAGGTGTGAAGCTCTCAGAAACGACCGAAGTTCGGCGCCACTTCGTGGCAAGCTGATAAAGTCGCAGATGTCCGCAAACCCCTCCTCCAGCGCAAAATTGGTTATCGCGTCCTTATCTGGATCGAGGGACAGAATGTAGTCCCCGCGACGAACGAAAAGAGCTTGCATCTTTGAGGCATCAAGTGTCGTGCTCGACCGAAGAAGTTCGATTATCTGGGGACAGTCGTGCACCTCTCGAAGCAAGGCGGTCTTCGGACTCATACAATAGCGAGCGTCTTGGTGGCAACCATCCCTTTCCTTGTGAGGGTTTGGCTCTCTACGCGCGGTGTGCTGCTGGGTGCGACGCAGCCTATTGCCGGTGACGGTGTATATGACTACTGAGGTCAGATAATGCTCCCGCCCCCACTGTTCCTTCATGAATTGCTCGAGGAATCCGGCGCCATCACCGCGCCAATCAGCACGCGCTCCTTCAGCCCACTTCCACATGCTTCGAGTGAGTTGACTGAGACGGTTGTTGTAAAGACCAAGCAAGTGTCGCAACACCCCGAATCCAAGCGAATACAACTCCAAATACATCAAGGTGACAAAAATGTGTTGTGAACGAGGTATTAGAGTTGGGTAGAAGTGGTGATTGAGAAAGATTTGGGGCTCGCTCTTCATTGTGCTTGCGTCATCTACCTCGAGCGTCGGGAAATTGAAGTCCGTTACATGGCCGTCGTAACCGAGTGAACCCTGGAATGCTTGGCTCAAAGCTGTGCCAGGCTCTGGCGTGAGAAGATGCAACTGGGCAGTCACCAGGTCCTGATCGCGGAAAAAACACGAACCAAGTAAGTCCAGAGTATCATCCTGATCACGCTGCTCCTCTGACGGGAACCCTGTGATGAATGATGCGGTTGCAGCCATCCCCAGGTTGTTTGTCCATTCCAATGTGGGATGGAATAGAGCAAGATCAAGGTTTTTCGAAATGACCTTCTGCATCCTTTTTGAGCCGGTCTCGACGCCGTAGTAAAGTGATCTGCAGCCGGCTGATTTCATACTGCTCAATAATTCCTCGTCCACACAGTCCATCCTGGCGGAACAGGTCCAGGTAAATCCCTTTCCTCGAATATGGTCACAGAACTCAATGACCTTCGTTCTGTTGACTGTGAAAAGATCATGGGTCAGCGAGAAATGGGAAACCCCATAGGTTGTCCTTAGATGATCCATCTCCGCGCATATTCGTTGAGGCGATTTGAGACGATACTTCCTGCCAAAGAAACTCGCCGTCGAACAGAATGAGCATTTGAAGGGACAGCCACGGCCAGCTTCGATCCGGAGAAACTTCAATTCGAGTTCCGTCATCGGGTAGCTCTCAAAGGCAGGCCATGGAAGCGAGTCAAGATCTGCGATGAGTGGCTCACCCGGGTTAGAGATCACCTCGCCGCCGCGACGGTATGAAATTCCATCAATTGTTCCGAACTTGCCGCTCGATAGCGCGTTGAGAAGTGGAAGGATTGTCAACTCGGCTTCGTTGCGGACGATCACGTCAAACTGACGGAAACGCGAGAGGATTTCTCGATCGAGTATCGTTGCATGCGGCCCACCCAGCAGGATAGGCAGGTTGGGCCTCATCTCTCTGATGTAATTGGCGACCTTCAGGGTACAAATGAAGTTGCAACCTAAGGATGTGAAGCCAACAACGTCTGGCTTATGGGCTAGGATTCTTCCTGCAATTTCCTTGTAGAGCGATCCGTCGAGGGCGAGTCTACCTCGGGAAACGTCGATCTTGGGATCGTAGAGAACGCCTTCATAGTTATTCTGCCTCACTACCGCGATCAAAGAGATCAACCCAAGATGAGGTTGAAGATACACGAAATCTCCTGATGCCTTGTGTTCCATGAGGAGATTGTCGACGAACACTACTCGGGATGCCACTCTGCATTCCCCTTTTTCTCACTCTGTTGTGGCGCGACCAAGCTCGATCACCCGGCTCCGTCTGAGGTTCCTGAAGACGATTCGCCCATCACGTGCCAATAACCGTGAGAACTGATGGGGAGCCACTCGCCGGAGGATTGTCATTACGTCTTTGCGTCCGTCGACGTGGGAGAGGATCAACCAGGTCAACTTCTCGAGCCTTAGTATTTGGAGCTTCATGCGCGTTGGATCGGCACTGTAGGCGAAGTAGGTCAATTGCTTTGTCGCCATGGGCACTGTACGCTCATCTTGCCGGAGTCGTGAGACTATTTCAAAAGGGTCGTGTGCCAACTTCACCAGTGCGAGCACGCCCCGAGTTCTCGGTACTGCCGAGTCGATCTCCTTGCCCTTCCAACGGGTGTACTTCCGGTCTTCTGACACGCTTGTGAGAAGCTTTTTCCCGATTGCCCAGACCGTACGTTCATGCATTAGCAGGGTTAGAAGTGTTTGGAATCGTTCGCTTCTCCGTCTCCTCAGATATGTGGCCAGAAAATCCAGAAACAGCGCCGTTTTCTGATCCCGGGATACGCGCTTCGTGGGGAGGGGAGCGCTGTTGCGATAGGCGACGAAGATCTTGGGCTCAAGTCCGCTCAAAGAAAGCAAGAGTCGTGTATAAGGGATTACCTCCCAGAGTTGGTTTAGCTGCACCTTCGTGATGAACCCCCCAAAGATCTCACATCGACTGGCATCGAAGGTCTGAAAGTCCTCCAATAGGGGTGTATCGAGCGCATATTCCCGCAATGCGGAGCTTCTGTCCCGCTTAATTTCTTGAAGGTAGTAAGGATCCATCAAGCATCTAGCGATTATCGAATTCACGGCCGCATTCATGAAACGAACCCACCCGTTCGTTTGAGCAACCGCTTCACACGCGCGATGTCACCGAGGAGTTGGTCTAGGGGGAATGAGGGTAACCAGTTGTATTCGACTGTTATGGCCCTGGGTGACGCTTGGGCAAGGACTACCTCCAAAAGCTCAAAAACAACACTAGGTGCTGCGGCCGCGTGATTATCCCAGTGTGTTGACTCCTGAAGATCAACGCCTGAGATGTGAACTTCGACGAGGCGAGAAAGCGGCAGATTTGCAATCTCATCGAAAGGGTCGAAGCCCATGTTCTGCGAGGTGATGTAGAAATGGGTGATATCTAAGAGCAGGCCCAGTCCTGGAGAGGAATCGAAGATCTGCTGAATGAACTCAACCTGGTTTAGAGTGCTCCCCGGTACGCGAAAATAGATGGGCGTGTTCTCCACCAACATCGGGACATCAAGTTTCGCCTCGTATCTCCTGATCGCCTTTGTTACAGTCGCAACACTCTCGACATTCATCGGCGGACTGACGCTGTATCCGATATTATAAGGTTCCCCCGGCGCGTACTCCTCAAGGACCGGACCTGCACGATTTCGGTCCGCCGTTATGAATGACAAATGCTCTCCTAACCACGGGGTCTTCGTTCGTCGTACCCACGTGGCAAGCGCGTCTACAGTATCCTCACTCGCCGAAGTTGATCCAGCAAGCGATAGGCTCGCGCAATGTAATACTATCGGTTTGATGTCAGAGACCTTGATTACGGAGGGGTCGTGTCTCAGCAGTTCAAAGGGCACCTCAACGTAGTCAATGTGCTTGCCGTGCTCGAGAAGAAAGCTCGGCGTCATCAGACTGTAGGCGACCCCGACACCTGTGTCTCCTCTTGGCATAAGCAGAGCCAACCTATGATGGCAAGTGTTCTAGAGACGATTTCAGTCCTCAATTACGGTGAAAGGCGTGAGAACCTTTGGTAGTTTGGTAACAGAAATCTTCTTGAAACCGATAACTATTCTTCCGGATCTTTCCAGGCACTTCTTCGCCTTCAGTTGCTGTGCCTTGTTGAGCCTCAGGGTGAGTTTGGCCCTTATGGACTTCTTTCTCCCGCCACTGCGTCGCTGAGCCATACGACCCCCTCCCGGTTGACGTGTCCAATAGGATGCGCGCCGCACCTTCGGTGACAGCTAATCGTACAACGCAATGAACTCCCTAGCCTATAGGAGAACGCGGATGCTTGCAAGAGCGTTTTTTTCATGGTTTCAGCGCGGTAGCGCGACAGGGTCAGACCTGCTCGTACTGAGCCAATGTCGCGACGCTGATTTCCTCAGACGGAAGACGTTTATTGTTTCCCGGGGGCGCGGAGAGGCTCGGCACGGTCTGTGCTCATGGCTGCGATCCCGCTCAACTCTGCCCGTGACGTCCGCCAGCCAGCCTCCGACTACTACGAGTACCAAGCGAGCAAATGACTGCATCCGTGTGAGACAACTCCTTGGCTTCACTGTTGTTGCTCTACCTCGCATGGCACAGAACGGCGACTCCGGATCAGATCTTCCGACAAATCGTTGTCGAACCGCGAGTTCGCAACGTCCCCGTCGGTGGCAAAGATCGAGATGTCAGGGGTCGTCGGGGGCAACGCTGACAGGAACGATGACAGAAGATCATGAGCGACGAATCAGGAGACCCATGGTACGCATCGCGCCCGCGCATTGCATCGTTTTTCATACGCCCCACGCGCGCTTCTCAGTGGACTTCCCTCGCCTAGCCATGCACTCAGATGATACCCGCCGCCCCAAGGACTATCGCAATACTTCGACTTGGGGGCTCTGATGGAGCATCAAGTCGGCGAGCACTACCTCATGAGTCTTCCACCATTTAGATGAAGGACCTGGCCGGTCATATACTCACTAACGGGTGACGACAGATAAAGAACGAGAGCAACAAGTTCGTCTATTCGTCCCGCGCGATGAAGAGGAATTCGGTCGATGATGGATGTGTCTTGCGACAGCGTCTCCTGCCCCATCCCGGATGAGATTACATGTGCTGCAACCGCATTGACGCTGATCCTATACTGGGCGCCGTAGCGCGCAAACGCTCGAGTCGCCGCTTCGACACCGGCCTTCGCACTGAGGTACAGAAGTTCTCGTGGGTTTGCCGTGTAAACGCCAGCTGTAGACATGTTGACGATACGTCCACCACCAGCTCCCTTCATGATCTTGAATGCTGCGCGCGTCATGTACACCGTGCTGCGAAGAGTGTTGTGCAGCATCCAATCGAAATCTCTATCGCTGATATCCTCCGGAGTCTGCGAGAGAAAGACCGCAGCGTTGTTCACGAGAACGTCGAGCCCGCTAAACTCTTGGACAGCGGCTTGGGCTAGTTGGCCACAAGCTTCGTCAGACGAGACATCGAGGGCGTGTACACGAATGCTTGCCAGGTGGTGAGCCGGAACCATGGACAAAAACTCTTTCGCAGCAGCCTCGTCCTCTCTGTACGTCGTTACGACCCGCGCTCCCTCTTCCAGCAAAGCGAGCACGATGGCGCGGCCCAAGTTTCGGGTCCCACCCGTAACGACGATCGCCTTTCCTTTCAGTTTGAGATCCAAGCACTCCCCGACGCGTCTTCCCGATGCGTGTACATTCTGCTGGCAGCAGCCGGCTTGAGCCGAGGCCGATCGCCGAGCTACCCATTCGGCTGCTCGGCGATCGTTGGTCCTTCATGGCGTGTGCTCCTGCCGTCCTGAGGAGGCGTGGACCCGTGGCTTTGCGCCTCCAGCTTTCGCCAGGTTTGCCTTGGCCTTGGTGCGTTGCTACAAGGAACGCAAATACCTCACCGTTCGATTCTTGTCAAACGGCCCTGGATCGTTGCCGCCTCAAGGCTCCAGGGAAGTGACCTCGCCGCCCTTCGGGCTGCCCGAAACACTCGGCTCGAGCGTCGCCGCTTTGGTGGGCCTCTCCTGAGCGTGGGTTCAGGACAGTGACCGGTGCCCGCGCTTCAGGAGAGTGTTGGCGTTGGAAGAAGTGCTAGCATCTTATGAGCGTCTCTCGAGAAGCGTCTCGACACCAACTAGTCCGCAGTGATAAGGATAAGGGGTCCATGCGAGCCCCCTCGTTTTGTGCTCGCGCATTCACAAGTAGTGAACTGGGCACGTCGCTTGCTCCTGCTCCTGCACACTGTGTTGGCCGACGGCGCAACTAGGTAGTCAATGAGGCCCACCAGCGCTTCGTAACCTGATATCTGTGGTTGTTGCCCAGACGCCGGTACACTCGAAGGGACATTTTCACAAGCCGCGCTACGTACCGCCTCCTTAGTAAGCTCGGCGTGTACTTCGCACACAAGAGAACCTGGTCCAAGACCAGCGCTTTGAGATGAACTCTATCTGCAGTACTGATCGCATCAAACACGATCCCAGCACTCCGTGATCCCTTGCCGGTCAGGTACGTTGCAAGACCGTCCATGAAGCGGGCACGAAGGAGGAAGGACGGCACAGAGCAGCGCCTGGCGAGTCGTGTCGCCGACCGTGCAACGCCGGCAGCTGCTCGGACGTCGCCTTCTTCCAGGTGGTACTGGGCGAGGTATGCAAGCAACTCCACCATCGTGTCCTTATCGCTCGCTGCTTTGTAGCCCTCCTTCGCGTTCAGTAGGCATTTCTTGGCAGCGCGAAGCTTGCCACATTCTAAGAACGCAACGCCCATGTGTTGCCAATGCATCGGGGTGAACTCAGAGCGACCTGTTTGCCTATTTACTCGGATGCAGGTTCGAAAATGAGAAACGGCTTGCAGAATTCGCCCCCTTAAGAAGGCGAGCATCCCCAGCTCGTGCTCGACGTTGCTCACTTGAGCGTAATCACCCAGTGTTGATGCAATCCGCAGTGACTTACTGAAGTACCTCGCAGCATCACCAAAGCGACCTCGGTCATATGACAACGTGCCAAGCTGATGAAACGAGAATGAGGCGAAGCGGGGGTCGCCGTGGCGGGACGACAGCCGGATACTCCGGCTGTATAGCGCCGCTGCCTTACGGTACTCACCGCGGTCCTGGTATACGAGCGCGACATGGTGCAAAGCATATGCGAGACGTGTCTCAAGTTTTCGCTTGCCCGCACAGAAGCGTGCGACCCTCCGGAACCATCGAAGGGCGTCTGTAAGATTGCCGGAGTTATAGTGAACAAGACCACACTGGTGCAGGCACAATGCCGTGGTCAGCGGAGCTGTGGCGCCAGGGAGAGACTCTAAGGCCATGCTGATCCAGCGCTGGGCTTGGTCACGCAGCCCGAGCTCCGCCGCTGCTCTGCTCACCAAGAAGCAGCCATGGGCGCGTACAGTTCGATCGGCCTTCTTTCCAACACTCGCCATTCCGTTTCTGAATGCCGTGTACGCCTCCTGAAACCGGCTAAGGCTCATCATCAGCTGTCCCACAATTGCGTATTTGATGCGCTTCTCTTTGAGATGCTCCTCTTGCCACTGGCTTAGAAAAGACGCTAAGGAGTCCTCGGTGAACTCCGTGGCCTGAGGCGCTGATGGAAGCTCGACACCACAGAGGAGAGAAAGGAATGTTGGAGTATGAGCCTCAACTATTCGTACGGAATGGGGCTCTGCAAGCAGTAGCGATCTAAAGTAGGCCTCTCTGGCGGAGAGAGACTGGGGTGCCGACGAAAGCACCCGTTGCCGTACCTCATCGGTTACATCCCGACTGTCTGAAGCGGCGTCCTTGTGAAGGATCCACAGAACCGACGAGGCCTTTAACCTAGGGAAAGTCGGCATGATGTCGAGGTCGTCGGACCCGGAGTACCCTGCAACAATGACACCACGTCCTTGGGTCACAGAGACGAGGAATTCGCGTTTGACTTTTGGCAGGAGGAACTCTGTCGTCCCCGCCGTGATCGCCTCCAGTGTTGCTCGCACTGTGCTAACAGAGCGTCGCTCGGTGTCGTGATCGTAGCGCGTGTAGCTTCCGTGAAGCTTGAAGACTGGAATGCTTCCTCGCTGAACCAGTTCATGCCAATGCTGAAAGTCTATTAGTTGACAGACTGATATTGGCTTCTCGCCTATCGCCTTAATGGCTCTCTCAAAGAGGCCGTCGAAATTCGTTGTGACGACAAAGTCACCTTGGCGTGCTCTTTGGGCCATGAGCACGTGCATTGGATTGGGGCGGTTGAAGATCTCCACTAGGTTCAAGAAGGACAGCTTAGGATCAGCATGTGCGCGGATGATATCGAGGAGCACTTCAAAGCGGATGTAGTCGCCGGCGTTCCTCTTGCTCGCCCGATTAGGATCCGCCAGTCGATTGAGTTGTTCAAATGCGGCCTTACTTGGAGCGACTGCACTGAGCAGTCTCGGAATCAGCACTTGGGCTGTGGGGAAGAGCGTAGGCGGAGCAAGAGAGACGCCTGAACCTAGGAAGAAAACCTTTCGATCGGACCTGTCCGTAGTCCGTCCTCCCGGGTTTCCGTACAGACTTGGCGTGATCAACCCGATTCTACGCCAACCACCTAACGGAGGGGAAGACGCTCGATCCAGAGTCAGGCGTGTTGCCAGTTACACCAAGGGGCAGTTGCGGCAAAATAGCCGCATCATCACGGCTGCGGTAGCCGCTGATTGACGACCTCAGAACACTACCCGTAGGTTCCAAGAATTCGACCCCCGACCCCCGAGCCCCCTGCCATGAACCCTTCCACTCTGAACCGACGGGACTTTCTCACCACCGGCGCCACCCTCGTCATCGGCTTCTACCTGCCGCCGCTCGAGCACCACCTCCCGCCCGCGACGCCCGCCCCCGCCCCCGGCCCGTTCAAGCCCAACGCCTGGATCGAAATCCACCCGGACGGCGCCGTGACCATCTGGACCGGCCGCTCCGAGATGGGCCAGGGCGTGCGCACCGCGCTGCCCATGATCGTGGCCGAAGAGCTCGAAGCCGACTGGACCCGCGTGCGCGTGGCACAGGCCGACGCCAACCCAGCATACGGCGACCAGTTCACCGTCGGCAGCCGCAGCGTGCGCTCCGGGTGGGATCCCTTACGCACAGCCGGCGCCGCCGCGCGCGAAATGCTGATCGATGCCGCGGCGCTCACCTGGAGCGTGCCGCGCGACGCCTGCCGCGCCACTAACGGCACCGTCCACCACCTCCCCACCGGCCGCCAGCTCGGCTACGGCGACCTGGCAGCGGTCGCCAGCACGCTCGCCGTACCAAAAGACCCACCGCTCAAACGGCCATCCGACTTCCGGCTCATCGGCACTCGGGTGCCCCGCGTCGACACCGCCGACAAGGTCAGCGGTGCCGCGATCTTCGGGCTCGACGTGCGGCTCCCCGGCATGGTCTACGCCGCCGTGGCGCGCTGCCCCGTGTTCGGCGGGCACGTCAAACGCTTCGACCCCGCCCCGGCACTCGCCGTACCGGGGGTGCAACAGGTGCTCGAGATCTCGAGCGGCGTCGCCGTCGTTGCCGATCACACCTGGGCCGCGTTCCAGGGGAAGCACGCCCTCGAGCCGCACATCGAATGGGACGAGGGCAAGGTGGCCCAGTGGAGCAGTGACGGAATCTGGAGCGCCTGCTCGGCCGCGGCCAAACGCTCGGGCGAAGTCGTGCGGTCCGTCGGCGACGTAGACGCCGCGCTCTCAGGCGCCGCGCGAACGGTCGAGGCGGTGTACCAGGCGCCCTACCTCGCCCACGCCTGCATGGAGCCGATGAATTGCACGGCACAGATGCGCGACGGGGGGAGTCGCTGCGAGATCTGGGCCCCCACCCAGTCGCCGCAGCACATTCAGCGTGCGGCGGCGCAGGTGACGGGCCTGCCGCTCGAGGCGATCACGGTGCATGTGACCTACATGGGTGGCGGCTTCGGGCGCCGCGGCCGGCCGGTGGACTACTCCAACGAAGCGGTGGAGCTGGCGCGCAAAGTCGCCGCGCCGGTCCAGGTCGTATGGACCCGCGAAGACGACATCCAGAACGCGCTGTACCGCCCCGCCACGTACAACGTGTTGCGCGCCGGGCTCGACGGGCAGGGCAAGGCCCTTGCGTGGAGCCATCGGCTGGTGGGCCCCGAGGGCGCGGCGTTCCTGATCACGCGCGGGGCGGACGAGCTGATCTACCCCTTCCCTCATTTCCGTCTCGAGCGGGTGATCGAGGACCCCGGCGTTCCCATCGGCCCGTGGCGCGGCGTGGGACCAT
>Ga0207646_10000651_pt1 | contig 44822 bp, 31 predicted proteins | sample KBSK5502metaG_FD_184343 | JGI IMG/M metagenome (GOLD analysis project Ga0207646, IMG submission 184343) | Corn, switchgrass and miscanthus rhizosphere microbial communities from Kellogg Biological Station, Michigan, USA - KBS K5-50-2 metaG... | ecosystem: Host-associated > Plants > Roots >...
TGGTTGCGGTCACGGCGCCCATCTTCTCATCTGGCCTCTCTTCATTCCACTCCAATCTTGCGCTTTACTCCTTTTGCGGGGGAGAGAGCCCTGCTCTCATGGCGAAACCCACTTGCACAGGTCGAAATTTTTTGAGAACTTAGTTAACACTGTTACGTCATATGTAGCAGTTAACTAAAGAAGGAGATGAGATGGGTACACTCTTCAGCTTAAGTAGCTTTTTAGTTCTGCCCTGCTGGGCTTTGATGATTCTGCTGCCGCGCTGGCGCTGGACGGCGCGAGTTGTGCGATCACCATTTTTAATCGCCGCGCCAGCAGGGTTATATGTGGCGCTTGCGCTCCCGCGCCTGGCCGAGATCTGGCCGGCCGTTTCCAGTCCGACACTCGATGGGGTGGCAGCGCTGCTCGGCTCATCGGCGGGTGCGACCGTTGCCTGGGTTCACTTCCTCGCCTTCGACCTTTTCGTCGGGCGCTGGATTTACCTCGACAGCCAAGAACGGCGGATCAGTGCCTGGCTCGTAAGCCCTGTGCTCTTTCTCACCCTGATGCTCGGGCCTATGGGGTTCCTGCTCTATCTCATTATTCGCACCTTCGCCGCTCGCTTCACCAACTCTGATGAAGGAGTGGCTTCAGACTTCGATGTCAAGGAGGCAAAGATGAAGTCACTTGCGGCCCCAACACAGATCGCGAAACGCGCGGGAGACGCGTCTCGGAGCTTGATCAGTCGCGCGTTCGACATCAACCGGCCGCCGACCATCTTGGGCCTGGCCATGCTTCTGACTCTTCTCGCTACCCTGGTTGGCTTGTTGGTGGACCACCGCCTGATCACGGGCGCGCCCGCGTGGCTCAAACCCGCGAAGTTCGCCATCTCGATCAGCATTTATTGCTTCACCTTCGTCTGGCTGCTCGGCTTCGTCGAAAATCGCCCGCGCCTGGTCCGGCTGGCAGCCAATGTCACAGTGGTCAGCTTCGTCGTCGAGATGATCATCATCGTCACCCAGGCGGCGCGCGGCACGACGAGTCATTTCAACATCTCAACGCCGCTCGACCGCTTCCTCTGGATCACGATGGGGGTATTTATCGTTGTTGCCTGGGTGATGAATTTGCTGCTGGCGATCCTGCTCACCGGTGAGCGCCTGCCGGACCGCGCTTTCGCCTGGGGACTGCGCCTCGGAGTGCTCATCTCGGCGGTCGGCATGGCGATCGCATTTTTGATGACGGCCATGCCGACGCCGGAGCAAGCGGGGGTCATCGCCGCCGGTCACGCGCCGCACACTTTCGGCGCCCACAGTATCGGAGTTGCTGATGGCGGCCCCGGCCTGGCCGTAGTCGGATGGAGCACCGTCGCCGGAGACCTGAGGGTCGCGCACTTCGTCGGGCTGCACGCGCTGCAGGTCTTACCGTTCTTGGGCTGGCTGTTGTCACGCCGGCGGGGCGCCGCCGCACTTCTCGGCGAGGGTCACCGGCTGGCTCTCGTCTGGACGGGCGGCCTGGCTTATCTAGGTTTGGTCTGGCTGCTCGTGTGGCAGGCTCTGCGGGACCAATCCGTCGTCAGTCCCGACGCCAAGACGATCGCAGCCGCAGGCGCGCTCGTTTCAGCCATCTTGATTTCAACCTTGGTCACCGTCGGACGGGCCTTCACGGCGAAGAGAAGAGATGTCTTACGGCGCGAGTTGTCGCCGAGTCACTGAATGTCGTGAGGAGGCTGATGCGGCCTATCGAACTTTGGCCCCATGAGCGTGACTTGTATCTGTGACCTGCGACTCCTGAGCGACCGGGCTAGCGAGTTGGAAGAAGGCTCAGGTTACTCTTCGCCTCTCCGAGACGAATCATCACCTGATATAGATGATGAGCCTCGTGAAGCAGGAAGAACTCTACCCAGAGAGCCACGCCCATTTCCCCAAAGAGGGGATGGATGCCGACCCGGTTTGCTTCCACCTCTGATAGCCCCTTGATGAGTCGAATGATTTCTGCCCTCACAGCTTTGAGGCGACTGAGGACTTCCTCGATGGACAGGCCTGACCATTCACCCCAGGCTGAATCCTCCTCCGCACGGTAGCGACGGGAGTTCCGGCGCGTTCTCGGCGAGGATCCGATGGAGCCGCTCCAGGAAGACTGCATGGTGGCGGGCTAAATGGGCAAGGTTTTCGTGCGCCGACCACTCGCCTGAAGCCGGACGAGCCATGATCGCCTCGGGCGTCGCGCCGCTCAGGAGCCTGGGGACGACATCAAGCTGCGTCTCCAAACGCAAGAGAGTAGATTCGCCAAGCATAGAGTTCATCTCCTATTCACAGGGTGCGAAGGCGACACGAAGCGGCGCTTCCGTCAAAGGCCTGGACTCGTAAAAGCGGCTTGGATCTGTCGCGGGGCGCTTCTTAATGACCTCTCAATCCTGGATTCCCCAACGCCACGTCTGAAAACATAAGCTGAGCCTCTCTTTTCAATGAGATTTGACTAGTAGTTCGTCACGATGATTTTGATGTTCGGAGTTCAAGCTTGAGCTTGCCTGCTTGCTCAACCAGCAAGCTAAAGCTTGTACTCCAAACTTTCCTCATCTTCACCGTGACGAACTACTAGGGCCACGCAGATTACTTTCGCATGCGGCGGTACTGAAACTTGTCAATGCCTAACCGCTTGATCCGAAGATCGAGTGTCGAAGGCGGAAGTCCTAACGTCCGCGCCGCACCCAGCGGACCGGAGACGCGCCCTCCCGAGCCGCGGAGCGCCGCTTCAATCGCTTCGCGCTCTTGCCGCCTGAGTCCTTCATCGATGTTGCCATTCATGTTTCCCATCAAGCCGCCGCTGGGAAGCGCGTCACGCTCGACGCGCAGCGTGCCGTCGCGGGAGAGAATGATCGCTCGCTCGATGACGTTTTCGAGTTCACGCACGTTGCCGGGCCAGTGATGCGATTCGAGCAGTTTCATCGCACGCCGATCAATCCGGCTGATCACGCGATTGAATCGCTCGCTGTGCTTGGCGGCGAAGTGCGCGGCCAGCAGCGGAATGTCTTCGGGGCGTTCACGCAGCGGCGGCACCCGCAGCGGGAACACATTCAAGCGGTAATAGAGGTCGCTGCGGAACTGCCCGGCGCGCACCTTTTCGGTCAGGTCAGAATTGGTGGCGGCGATGATCCGCACGTCAACCCGAACGGGATCGCTGCCTCCCAGCCGCTCGAATTCGCGCTCCTGCAGCACGCGCAGCAGGAGCACCTGTAACCCCGGCGGCAATTCTCCGATCTCGTCCAGGAATAGCGTGCCGCCGTGCGCTTGCTCGAATCGCCCTTTGCGCCGCTCGACCGCTCCGGTGAACGCGCCGCGTTCGTGCCCGAAGAGTTCCGATGCCAACAGCGTTTCGGGGATGGCGGCGCAGTTGAATTTGATGAGCGGCCCCTGTGCGCGATGAGAGCGCTGATGAATCGCTCGCGCGATCAGTTCCTTGCCGGTGCCGGTTTCGCCGACGATCAGGACGGTCGCGTCGGTCGCCGCGACTTGCTCGACCGCTTCCAGCACGCGGCGCAGCGGCAGCGAATCGCCGACGATCTCTTCAAACGTCGTGATGCGGCTGAGCTCGTCCCGCAGCGCGATGTTTTCGGCCTCCAATTGCGCGCGCAATTTGTGGTTCTCTTCCCAGGCCAGCGCGTTGGCGACAGCCACCGCAATCGCGCGCGACACCTCAGTCAGGATCACCATCTGCTCGGGCGTGAAGGCTTCGGGAGCGCGGCGGGAGAAGACGAGGACGCCGAAGCGCCGTCCCCGCGCTTGCAAGGGGATCGAGGTATAGGCGCGGATCCCGACCGCCGCCAGCTTGAATTCGTGCGGGAGCCACGCCTCTTTTTGCAGCAGGTCATCGCAGATGTAAGGACTGCCGCTTCTTTGGATTTCATCGAGTTCAGAACCTTCATACGGGATCAGCTTTTTTGGAGGCGTTGGTTCGGGAGCCGGAAATGTCGCTCTCATCCGCCCGATAAAGTCATTGACGCTTTCGCCTTCGCCCTTGGGCTTGCCCACAATATGCATCGCCCAGGGCGCTCCCCGGCGGGCTTCAGGGGCGATGATGGTGACGCCAAAGAATGGCACCACCGGGAAGAGCACCTCCGTCACTGCCGAGAGCACACGATCGAGCTCCCGTTCCGAATTGATCGCCTCCCACGCCTGCAGCACCAGGGCGTGCCGTTGCTCGTGGCTGGCTGATGCTCCACCTGGTTCGGGGCTGTGTGGTGACTTCGCTGCCTTCTTTGCCAAGCTCGTGGTCTCCATCGTGGTCAGTATAAGAGAGCCGACCTCAGATGTGAATTCACAGGAAGCTGTGAGAAGTTGGCCCCGCCGGATTTTCCTTCATCATCTGAACTCCAATGTTGGCAATTGCCGCAGCCGGATGGCGGCGCTGGCATCTCTCTTGCGGTGCAAGCGGCGTGCAGGTGAGGCTATGAAAGTAACTGACTATTTGTCGCTGATGACGAGAAACAGCTTCCGCAATCGCCGCCGCAGCCTACTGACCGTAAGCAGCCTGGCAGTGTCGCTGTGCTTGCTCGGCCTGCTGATGGCGATGTACCGCGCATTGTTCTTCGGCGGCGAGACGACTCCGGCGCAAGCGCTCCGGCTCGTGACGCACAACCGAGTTTCACTCGCCCAACCGATGCCGGCTTCGTCTGAACAAAAGATTCAACAGCTTCCAGGCGTGCAGGCGGTCATGGTGCGCCAGTGGTTTGGCGGGACCTACCGGGACGCTCGCGACACGCGCAACTTCTTCGCGCGGTTCGCCGTCAGGCCCGCCAAACTGTTTCAGATCTATTCCGAACTGGGGATACCTGAAGACCAGAAGGAAGCCTTCGTGCGCCAGCGCACGGCCTGCGTTGTCTCGCGCGAGTTGGCGAACAAATTCGGCTGGAATCCCGGCGAGCGCATTGCGCTGGCAGGCGACATCTGGGCCGCGAACCTCGAACTCACGCTGGTCGGCGTCTTCGACGACCCGGATCACAACGAAGTGCTCTTCTTCAACCACGACTATCTGCGCGAAAGCCTGGCGCCGTCGGATGCGAACCGCGACCTCCACTTTCAGCTGATGGTTCAGGCACAGCGCCCCGAAGAGACCGCGCGCAGCGAGGCCGATCTCGAACAGGTGCGCGCCGATCTGGAAAACGCCCGCGTGACGCTCGCTCGCACGCGCACGCTGGTCGAGCAGGGCATCCTGGCGCGCCAGTCGCTCGACGATGCCGAGGCTCGCTACAACGCGCAGACGGCGCGTTACGCTTCCTTCGAGAAGAGCTACGCGCTGGTTCGCACGGGGCCGCGCCGCGAAGAGATCGAAGCCATGCGCGCGCAGGTCAGACAGGCCGAAGGCACACTCGCCTTCGCGCAGTCGCAACTGGAAAACACCGTCATCCACGCTCCGATCTCTGGCGTGATCCTCGGGCGCAACGTCGAACGCGGCGAGTTCGTCACCACGGGCTTTGTCGGTGATCGCGGCGCGAAAGGCTACGTGGTTTCGCTGGCTGATTTGGGCGACCTTCAAGCGGAACTCGACATCAACCAGAATGACTTCGCCAAACTCGGTGCGAGCCAACCTGCCACCGTGACGACGGACGCCTATCCCGATCGCAAGTATCGGGGCGTGATTGCCGAGATTTCCCCCGAAGCGAACCGGCAGAAAGCGACCGTCCAGGTGAAGGTCAAAGTGCTCAACCCTGACGAGTACCTGAGACCGGAAATGAACGCCAGTGTCGCCTTCCATTCATCTGATAGGCCCGAAGAGCATGCAGAAACCAGACCATTGCTCACCATTCCCGCCTCTGCGGTGCGCGAGGGCGCAGTGTTTGTCGTAGTTGACGGAAAAGCAGTGCGCCGTCAGGTGCAGGTTTCCGGCGCCTCGCCGCAAGGAGTAATGGTCGCGAGCGGATTGATCGGCGGGGAGGACGTGATCGCGAGCCCGCCGGCAGGATTGAAAGAAGGGCAGAAAGTGCGCCCGAAAGAGAAACAACCATGACCGAAACAGTGATCGAAACCAGACAACTGACGAAAGAATACGTCCGCGATGAATTTCATGTCGTCGCGCTGAAGGATGTGGACCTGACCATCAACCGGGGCGAATTCGTCGCGTTGATGGGGCCGTCAGGTTCGGGCAAATCGACGTTGCTGCACCTGATCGCCGCTATGGATCGCCCCACCGGCGGCGAGATCCGCGTGCTCGGTGAAGACCTGCGGCGCTTAAGCGACCGCGAGGTTGCCCGCTGGCGTAACGAACACGTCGGCTTCATTTTCCAGTCGTTCAACTTGATCCCGGTGATGAGTGCGATGGAGAACGTCGAACTGCCGCTGAAGCTGACGAACCTGAAGAAGAGTGAGCGGCGGGAGCACGCGGCGATCGCGCTCGAGCTGGTCGGGCTGGGCGAGCGGATGAAACACCTGCCGCGCCAGCTATCAGGCGGTCAGGAGCAGCGCGTCGCCATCGCGCGAGCGATTGCCACTGACCCCGATCTGATTCTGGCCGACGAGCCGACCGGCAACCTCGATGCGGCGTCTGCGCAGGAGGCGCTGACAGTGCTGGCGAAGCTCAACCGCGAGTACGGCAAGACTATCGTCATGGTGACGCACGACCCGCACGCCGCGAGCTTCGCGACGCGAGTGTGTCGCCTCGATAAGGGTGTGCTTCTGCGGGAAGGCGCGTTGCCTGATGAATGGATTGATTCGGACCCGGCCGCGCCAGTATTATCTCGATTCGTTCCAGCGAAGGGAACATCACCATGATTCAGGAACGTTGCGAGTGGCAAGTATGGAGCGAAACCTGGAAGGCATGAGACCGAAGGTTCGCCTCCGGCGCATGCTGTGGGGAACGGTCATCTTTCTGGTGCTGATTGGCATGGCCGTCGTGGTGCGGCGGACGGTGCATCTCGTCCCGATTCTGATCCATGGCTACCACCCGCCAGCTCCCCCGTCCAATCCCACGGTGGCGCAGTTCGTAAGGCTGGATGATGTGTTCGCGCGCTATCCGGTCTTAACGCTTGTTCACATCCTGCCCGCGCTGGTCTTCCTGGTATTGGGGCCGTGGCAGTTCTCTCAGGCATTCCGCGCACGTCATCTCCAGTGGCACCGCCGGAGCGGGCGGATATTACTGATCTGCGGCCTGGTGGTTGGCGGGTCGGCGCTGGTGATGAGCTTTGGGATGCCGGCGATCGGCGGCGTCAATCAAGCCACGGCGACGACGCTGTTTGCCCTGTTCTTTCTCTTCGCGTTAGGGAAGGCGTTTCGGCATATTCGGCGGCGCGAAATCGCGCTCCACCGCGAGTGGATGATTCGCGCTTTCTCGATTGGTTTGGCGGTCGCGACGATTCGACCGATCGTCGCCTTGTTCTTCGCTACCAGCCGCTTTACCGGCCTGACGCCTTACGAATTTTTCGGCACCGCCTTTTGGATTGGCTTTGTGCTGCACCTCATCGCGGCGGAAGTCTGGATTCACTGGATCCGACCGCAGACACTAAATAAGCTGACCATCCCCCGGCCCGATTAGTGCCGGCCGGTTGGCGGCCTGCCCGCCCGTTGGCATTCGGCCTGTGACATTTCCCCTTCTTGCCAGAGACAGTCTCGGTCAATCCGCACCGCAAATCATTATTGAGGCATGTGTTAGGAGATGAAGCGATGGAACGCTGGCCGCTGGAACGGCCTTCGCATATAAGCGCGTGAATGGGTCGCGCGGCCTGTTCAATCTCAACCACACCGGATGGCCGGCCGCAGAGACGACGGCCATTTCCAAGCAGACCGAAAGGAGGTCTAGTGAAAAAGCAAGCTATCAACGCATTCGTATTGTTGAGTCTGCTCCTCTCACTCTCAGCAATATCCGCTTACGCACAAAGCAGCCTGCTGATCAGCAAGGTGGAGATTCCCTTTGACTTCTCGGTCGGAGATCGAACTCTTCCGGCTGGCGTCTACAGCGTCACGCGTATCTTTCAAGACAAGGTCACGCTCTTAATTCGCAGCGAGGACGGCCGAGAGGCAATGATGACTTTAACGGCGCCCGTTGAGGCGAAGGAGAGGCCGGAGACCTGGAAACTGGTCTTCCATCATTATGGGGAGTCCTATTTCCTCTCCCAAATCTGGGAGCCGGGCTCCAGAGATGGGCGTCAATTATCGAAGTCCCGCACCGAACAGTCAATCGAGCGCGAGTTGGCGAAGCAAGGCGCAGAGCCTGAACGCGTCGCCCCCATCGTTCTCTCACCGTGATCGCGGAGGCAGCCGCAATCTGTTGCTGCTTCTTATCTCGTGGAGGAGGCTGCCGGCCTCCTCCACTCGTACATGGTTCAAGTCCGAAATTTGGCCATCAATGTCATGACATTGGCGCCGACCGCGGAGAATTGGAGGTAGTTGGTGGGATAAGTTTACAATCACTCGACATTTTTTTACCTGCCCTTGACACAGTTTGACATAGACTAAGCTATGCTTTAGTCCGTATGCCGCGGTGGTCTGGGGAGGTTGGAATGCAGACGAAGAGTAGAAAGTTTTGGCGCAGCAACCGGTTCCGGCTCATGCTCACGCTGGAACTGGCGGTCATGCTGCCGGCGTTGGCGCTCATCTACGTCAATTTCCACCACGTCGAATCCATCAAGCGCAACCGGAAGGTGGAGGCCCTCATCCATCGTGACTTCCAGTACGTGCTCGCCGTCTCAGAGAAGAAGATCAATCAGAAGATTTACTCGCTGACGGAAGAGGCGAGGGATCTTTTTCCCTCTCCCGACACCGACACGGATGCGGAGAAAGAAAGGAAGCTTGACCTCATCCTGGCCAAGCGTCCGTGGCTGGCGCACGTCTTCCTCTTCGACGCTGAAAAAGACCTCCTGTTCCGTTCGCAACCGCAGCAGATGGGTGACAAAGACTTCCGTGAAGAGCATGAGCGCCTGACCGTAATGTACCGTGGGTGGTTCAGCCTGGAAGGCAAGATGATTATGGAAGAGCTGCACAAAAAGAACCGGCCCATCACTTGCTATGGCGGACCAGCAAAACGAGCCGGCGGATACGTCTATATGACGACTGCCCTCTTCCCGTTACCGCCGCTCTCCCAGGACCGGCTCGTGTTGGGCGGGGCCAGCTTCGATCCCGATTACCTGAAGCAAACCTTCTTTCCGGAAATGCTCGACGAGTTGATCACCCAGAAGTTGAGAGAGGATAAGGGGGACCGGCTGGCCATGATGGTCTATCCTGTGGACTACGAGGGCGGGCCGGAGGACAAGGCGCTCGCCACTTCGGCTGGATGGGGCAAAGGGAAGCCCGAGGTCTCGCGCAACTTGGATGATGTTTTCCGCGGGCTGGCGCTGGGCATCAAGTTCCAGGGCACGACCGTCGAGGCGATCGGTCGCCGCTGGGTTCTCCAGAGCCTTCTCATCCTCGGGGTGCTCTCCGTGCTGCTGATCGGCGGCCTGGTGCTGACATACCGCAGCGTCAACAAGGAAGTGGCGCTGGCCCGTCTGAAGTCCGATTTTGTTTCCAACGTGTCGCACGAGTTGCGCACGCCGCTGGCGCTGATTCGGTTGTACGCGGAGACGCTCGAGCTTGGGCGCCTCAAAACCGAGGAGAAGAAGGCGGAGTATTACCGCATCATCCGCAAAGAGAGCGAGCGGCTGACCGCGTTGATCAACAACATCCTCGATTTCTCCCGCATCGAGGCCGGACGCAAGGAGTACGAGTTTCGTGAGACTGACATGGCGGAACTGGTCCGCGACACGCTCGATGTCTATCGCTACCAAATTGAGCAACGCGGTTTCACCTTCGAACAGAGCATCGACTCAAGCATCCCCGTCGTGCGTGTGGACCGAGAGGCCATCGCGCGCGCGCTTGTGAACCTGGTCAACAACGCGCTGAAATACTCGGCTGACGAAAAGTTCCTGGGCGTTAGGCTGTACCGGGCGAATGGCACGGTGAAACTTGAGGTGATCGATCACGGCATCGGCATCCCTCGTCGTGAGCAGTCGAAGATCTTCGAGAAGTTCTACCGGACGGGCGACCCGCTGGTGCACAACACGAAGGGCAGCGGCCTGGGCCTCTCGCTGGTCCGCCACATCACACACGCGCACGGGGGAGAGGTGGAGGTGGAAAGCACACCGGGGAAAGGCAGCAAGTTTACTCTGTCCTTGCCGCTGGCAGCGGACACGCGGCAACCGATGAATGGCGCAGCATCAGGGGCGACAGCATCATGAAAACTAGATCGGTGTTCATTGGCGGGTCTGGGTGGTTCCGCAGTCAAGGCTGTGGGTGGTGGGACAAGATGGCATCTTGTCCCACTCACGCCCATGCACACCGATCTAAGATAGACACTGAGCGACCAAAAGGCCAGGCGAGCGACGCGTGAACCGGAAGTTGCTCGGGCGCGGGAGCGACGCTTCAGAGGAGCACAAGCATGAGAACACGCATTTTGATCGTCGAGGACGAACCTGCTATGGTGACGGGCCTGCGCGACAACTTCGAATACGAAGGCTACGAAGTGATCAGCGCCGAGGACGGGGTGGCGGGCATCGAGCGCGCCCTGGCGGATGATCCCGACCTCGTGGTGTTGGACGTGATGATGCCGCGGATGAGCGGTCTCGAGGTGTGCAAGCAGTTGAAGGCCAAGCGGCCGTCACTGCCCATCATCATGTTGACCGCGCGCGGCCAGGAGATCGACAAGGTGGTGGGCCTGGAGTTGGGCGCCGATGATTACGTCACCAAGCCGTTTTCCGTCCGCGAACTGATGGCTCGCGTCAAAGCGGTGCTGCGCCGGGTCTCGCCGCCGGCGAGCGCGCCGGAGGTCTATCGGTTCAGCGATGTCGAGGTCAACCTCCGCAGCCATGAGGTGCGGCGCGCCGGCACACCCGTCGAGCTTTCGGCGAAGGAGTTCGCGCTGCTGGTCTACTTCCTCTCCCATCCTGCGGAAACGCTCAGCCGCGACCGCCTGCTGGATGCGGTGTGGGGCTATGAGAACTACCCGAGCACGCGCACGGTTGACACCCACATCCTTCACCTGCGGCAGAAGCTGGAGCCGAATCCCGAGGAACCGCGGCTCATTTTGACCGTACATGGCAGTGGCTACAAGTTCGTCGGATGAGGTCAATGGTTTTATGAGTCAGTCAGGATTCACCGGCGGGTTGGCGGCCAGAGGCGCGGTCGATCTTCAAGCGTCTCCGCCGCCGCGCCTGCACTCAGTTGATGGGGCACGCCACCGAGAGCTGGAGCTGCAGCTCGCCGCCCTTCGGAAGGATTACGCCGATCTGCACGCCGCACTCTTCGAAGCCGCGCAGGTGCACCGGCGCCTGTGCGCCCCGCGCCTAGTCCGGCATGGCGACTTCGAGATTGCCAGCGAGATTTTCGCCGTTCGCCACTTGCCCGGTGATTTTTTCACCGTGGAGGAGGCGAGCGGCGGCGTCATCTTTGCCCTGGGCGATATCTGCGGCAAAGGTCTGGCAGCCGGGATGTGGACCACGCACCTGGTGGGGCTCCTTGGCCTTCACACAGCCGCGAGCGCTGAGCCGCAGGAGATCGTGGCTGGCATGAACCGCGACCTCTGCCGGATCTCATCGCTCGCGCCGCTCGCCAGCTTGTTCCTGGCCAGGCTCGATCCGGCCACCGGAAGGCTCGACTACTGCAGCGCCGGACATCCTCCCACGTTGCTGTTGCGCGCGGACGGGCAGATGGAATCGCTTTCCGAAGGTGGACCGCTGCTCGGCGTCCTCCCTGAGGCTTCCTTCGCCAGAGGACGCGTGGACCTGTGTGTCGGCGACCTACTGGTGGCTTACTCCGACGGGATCCTTGAGGCGCGCAATAGCGCGGATCAGGAGTTCGGCTCTGAGCGCCTGGAGGCGCAACTGCGCCGCTCAGGAACCGGCTCTGTCGATGCCTTGCTGTTTTCCGTCTTGGGCGCCGTTCAAGATTTCGCCGGTGCGTGCCCGCTGGCAGATGACACGTCGCTCGTCGTTGTGCGTCGCCGCGTTCCACGCGGCTTTGCCCCCGCCGTGAAGAACGCGACTCATCTGTCTCTGACTCAAAGTTTTGAGTGACTTTTACAAAATAAGTCGGAACCCACGCCGCGAGCAGAGCGTTATGTCATTCCGTTGTGATCAAACTTTCGACAACAGTTTTAGTCAGCCCCCGCCGCAAATCCCCCTCATAGGCACGCGCACCGAAATTGCGTGCACTCACGAACTATCGCACAGCGGTCGCCGACTGAAGGCAAGCGATTTAGATCACCTGGCAAACAACCACAGAGAGGGAGCAGAGCTTGACCAGGAACACTGCGAACATTGCTGTTTTGCAACCACAGCCATGCCTCATACCACTTGAGCTGGCAACAGCCATCACCTCACACCACAATCTACCCGACCTGTTTCACGACCTGGCCGGTCGTCTGCATCATCTTTTCGACTTTCGCTACCTCGGCGTCGTGCTGCGCGAGGGGTCACGAAACGTCCTGCGATTGCACCTCCTGGAGACCAGCGAACCGGCGTGGCAGCAGACACCCGCTGAGATTCCACTCGAGGGTTCAATCTCCGGCTGGGTCTGGCAGCACCAGCAACCTCTCGTCATTCGTGACCTGGAACAGGAAACCCGCTTCCCCGTCACCAAGACGCTGCTGGATCATCGGGCGAAGTCAGTTTGTAGCCTTCCCTTGACCACGGCTCATCAGCGGCTCGGGGTCTTGAGCATGGCGAGCGATAAGCTGGGTGCCTACGACCAGCTTAACCTCGAATTGGCGCAACTGGTCGCCGCCCAGATCGCAGTAGCGGTGGAGGCCCAGGATCAGCAGCATCAACTTGAGCGCGAGCGTGACCATCTGCGCCTGCTGCTGGAGGTCAATAATATTCTCGTCTCCACCCTCGATTTGCGCGAATTGCTCGGAGCGATCTCCACTTCTTTGCGCCGTGTGCTAGAGCACGATTACGCCAGCCTCGCCCTCTATGATCCCGAAAGCAACCAGCTCCGCTTGCAAGCGCTCGAGTTTGCTGAGGGCGAGGGTCTGATCGAGGAAGGCCTCTCGATCCCGTTGGAGGGCACCCCCTCCGGGCTAGCTTTCACCTCACGCCAGCCAGTCTTGGTCAATCACCTGAGCCTCGAACAATTCCCTTCAGAGATTACCAGACGACTGATTGGTGAAGGCTTGAAGTCTGGCTGCTCCCTGCCGCTCATCTCGCCGGGCCGAGTCTCCGGAGTCCTGAACGTGGCCAGTCTGCGTGAGCATGCTTTTACTCCAGCGGACGCGGAACTGCTCGGCGAGATCGCCAAGCAGCTCGCCATTGCCGTGGAGAACGCACTCTCTTTTCACCAGATCGTCGAACTTTATAACAAGCTCGCGGATGAAAAACTGTATCTGGAAGATGAAATCCGCACCGCATATAAGTTCGAAGAGGTCGTCGGCGAGAGCGCCGCGCTGAAACGCGCGCTGCAGGATGTGGAGACGGTCGCACCTCTCGACGCCACGGTCTTGATCTATGGGGAAACCGGGACGGGCAAAGAACTCATCGCCCGCGCCATCCACAACCTGAGCCCCCGGCGCGATCGCACCTTGGTCAAAGTCAATTGCGCGGCCATTCCCACCGGGCTCCTCGAGAGTGAGCTCTTCGGCCACGAGAAAGGCGCCTTCACCGGCGCCATCTCCCAGAAGCTCGGTCGCCTCGAACTCGCCCACCAAGGCACGCTCTTCCTCGACGAGGTCGGCGACATCCCCCTGGAACTCCAGCCCAAGCTGCTCCGCGCCTTGCAAGAGCAGGAGTTCGAACGCCTGGGTAGCACCCGGACCGTCCGGGTGGATGTGCGCCTAGTGGCGGCCACTCACCGCGACCTGGCCCAGATGGTCGCCGATGGCCGCTTCCGCAGCGACCTTTACTACCGCCTCAACGTCTTCCCGGTCTTGCTGCCGCCCTTGCGCGAGCGGAGCGAAGACATTCCGATGCTCGCTCGCCACTTCACCCAGCGCTTCGCGCGGCGGATGGGCCGGCAGATCGAGGCCATCCCGACCAAGATCATGGAGGCATTGGTGCGCTATCCCTGGCCGGGCAACATCCGGGAGTTGCAAAACGTCATCGAACGCGCCGTCATCCTCTCGCCAGGCCCGGCGCTGCAGATCCCGCTTGAGGACTTGCAGCCTGAGGGTTCGCTGGCGGAGGCGTCTGCCGGTCGGGCGCTCACGCTGGCGGAGGTCGAGCGGGAGCACATCCAGGGGGTGCTTCGCGAGACGGGCTGGGTACTGGGCGGGGCGAAGGGTGCCGCGGCCCGCTTGGGAATGAAGCGTTCGACCTTGCAGTGGAAGATGAAGCAACTCGGCATCTCTCGGCCCGCGTAGTGCCGGCCGGTTGGCGGCCTGCCCGCCGGTTGGCACTCAGCCTTCGGCACTTCCCTTCCCCTTCCAGAGACAGTCTCGGTCAATCCGCACCGCAAGCCATCATTGTGGCGTGCTTTAGGAGGCGAGGCGGAGTTCGAGGCGATCTTCGGCCGGGTGAAGGCCAAGGGTCTCGCCTACGGCAGTGGGCCCTACAATCACACGGACGGCCAGATCTACACCCGCCGGGGCGGGCGTGGCTTTTACTTCGACGACCCTCACAGCCACCTGCTGGAGGTCATGACTCCTGCCCGAGACGGGGAGCTAAAAGGTCACGGCCCCGTAGCTTGGCTTGCGTGATGCTTCGTGACGATGATCTTGAATGCCATTCGCGGGCGGCGGCTCAATCCCGGCGTGAGACGGCTTGAGTTCAGTCACGGTGCTTGGCATGATCCAAATCATGAAGCTCATCTCTGTGAACGTTGGATTGCCGCGCGAAGTATCTTCGCAGGGTAAAGTTGTCACGACCGGGATTTTCAAAGAACCGGTCAACTCCCCTCTGATGCTGCGCACCCTCAACCTGGACGGCGACGGGCAAGCCGATCTGTCTGTCCATGGTGGTGTCGATAAGGCTGCTTATGCTTATCCGGCTGAACACTATGAGTATTGGCGAGGCGAGTTGCCTGAGATAGACTTCTCACCAGGGATGTTCGGGGAGAACTTTACGACCGAAGGATTACTTGAAGAGACGGTGCTGATCGGAGACCGATTCCGCATCGGCGAGGCCGAAGTAGTTGTCACTCAACCACGGCTCCCTTGCTATAAGCTCGGGATAAAGTTTGGACGCGCTGATATGGTCAAGAGGTTCCTCGCCAGCCGCCGCACAGGATTCTACTTTGCTGTTCGGCGTGAGGGCATGGTGGCTGCCGGCGATGTGATCGAACTCCTTGGCCGAGACAGTGAGGGAGTCAGCGTGGCGGACATCACTCGGGTTTATGCTTTTGAAAAGGACGACCTCACCACGATGCAACGGGCCGTAAGAGTCAAGGCGTTCCCCGAAAGCTGGAAGGAGTATTTTCAACATCAGATTCAAAAGCGGAAAGATGCGAAGCGTTAGGCTTCTGGCCGGGAGCGAGCTCCTTTCCCCCTCCCAGGTCTCACATTGTCGAGAGGACATTTCTTTGATGTTTGGTGCGCTGTTTGGGGCGGCCTATGTGAAGGTGGCAAAGCAGGGAGAGGCGCGGGGTAGCGTGCCGGGTGAAGGCGCCGTCTAACCGCTTCGTCTGATGATTTGTGGTGCGGCTGGAGTGACATGGGCACAACGGCGGCCCGGTGAAGGAGACAGCTATGCCCTTCTACCAAGATCAGATCTACCCCCATCTGGTAAGCAGGCTGGGCAATCCGAAGCCCATCCAGGAAGTTCGCCAGCGGATCATCCCCTTGGCTCAAGGCAAAGTCCTCGAGATCGGCGTCGGTTCTGGCGCCAACTTCGTTCACTACGATCCTGCCAAGGTGGGCAAGCTCTATGCGCTTGAACCCAACCCGGGCATGCTTCGACTCGCAGACAGGCAACGGCGCCAAACGGCACTGGATGTCGAGTTTCTCGACCTGCCGGGGGAACGCATTCCTTTGGCAGACGACACGGTCGACACGGTGGTGAGCACCTTCACGTTGTGCACCATTCCCGGCGTGGTGGAGGCCATTCGAGGGATTGCACGCGTTTTGAAGTCGGACGGCCAGCTCATCTTCTTTGAACTCGGGCTGGCCCCCGATCCCCAAGTGCAACGCTGGCAAGTGCGGTTGGAGGCGATTTATCACTGGCTGTTCCAAGGCTTGTATTTGACCCGCGATATTCCATCTCTCATCAAGCAGGGCGGCTTCGGGATCAAGCAGATGGAGGCGGCGTACATCGCCGAATTCCCAAAGTCGTCGTCATACTGTTGGTGGGGCACCGCGAATCTGGAATCACGATAGCGGTGGTCAGGCATCACGCCCAACGCGGCTGAACCCGAAGCCGTTAGTCAGTTGACGCTATGATCAATGCTCAGTAACACTCGACAACCATGCGATGAAGCGGTGGTGCGCTCGCAACCGGACGTGACCGATTGCCCTCAGGCGACTGGGCGGTGGGTGCTCGCGGCGGCGATTTTCGGCTCCGGCATCACGTTCATTGACGGCACGGTAGTCAACGTCGCGCTCCCTGTGCTGCAACGCGAACTCGGCGCGAGCGTCGCCGAAGTGCAGTGGATCGTCGAATCATACGCCTTGATGCTCGCCGCGCTGATTCTGGTCGGCGGCTCGCTCGGCGACCGGCTGGGGCGCCGGCGCGTCTTCTCGGCCGGCGTGCTGCTCTTCGCCCTCGCTTCAACCTGGTGCGGACTGGCTCCGAACATCACCCAACTCATCGTCGCCCGCGGAGTGCAGGGTGTGGGCGCGGCGCTCCTGGTGCCGGGAAGTTTGGCGCTCATCAGCGCTAATTTCGGCCGAGGGAGGCGCGGGCAGGCCATCGGCACGTGGTCGGGGTTCACCTCGATTGCCGCGGGCATCGGCCCCGTCCTGGGCGGCTGGCTGGTCGAGAAATTTTCGTGGCGCTGGATTTTCTTCATCAACCTCCCGCTCGCCGCCGTCGTGCTCGTGATCGCGTGGCGGCGCGTCCCTGAAAGCCGCGACGAACAAGTGAAGGGGCGCGTGGACTCTCCGGGCGCAGGGTTGGCGACCATCGGACTGGGCGGCATCGTCTTCGGCCTGATCGAGTCGAACGCGTGGGGCCTCGCCGCCCCGCTCGTGCTGGCAAGTTTCACCATCGGCGTCGCGGCGCTCGCCGGATTTGTGTTCGCGGAGGCGCGTCACGAGGAGCCGATGATGCCGCTCGGACTCTTTCGCTCGCCGACGTTTGCGGGCGCGAATTTGCTGACACTCTTTCTGTACGCCGCGCTCGGCGGGCTGCTCTTCTTCCTGCCGTTCAATCTCATTCAAGTGCAAGGCTACCCGGCGACCGCCGCCGGCGCGGCGCTCCTTCCCTTCGTGCTCGTGATGTTTCTGCTCTCGCGCTGGGCGGGCGGTCTGGTCGAGCGCTATGGCTCGAAACTGCCGCTCGTCGTCGGCCCCGTCATCGCCGCCGCCGGGTTTGCGCTCTTCGCCTGGCCGGGCGCGGAGGCAGGCAGTTACTGGACGAGTTTCTTCCCGGCGGTGATGGTGATGAGCGCCGGGATGGCGGTGAGCGTCGCGCCGCTGACGACGACAGTGATGGGCGCGGTCGAAGCACGCCATGCCGGAGTCGCTTCAGGCATCAACAACGCCGTCTCGCGCACCGCCTCGCTGCTCGCCATCGCGGTCTTCGGCGTCCTGATGCTGAACGCTTTCAACCGCAGCCTCGCCGAACGTCTACGCGCGCTGCCGGTCTCCGCTGAGGTGCGGGCGCAACTCGTCGGGCAGAGCGGCGATTTGGTCAACCTGAAGATGCCTGACGGCGTGAGCGGCGAGATGCAGGCGGCTATCCGACAAGCGGTTCGCGAGTCATTCGTCGCCGGGTTTCGCCTCGTCGCCTACCTGGCCGCCGGACTCGCCGCGGCGAGCGCACTCGCCTCGTGGCTGCTCGTCGCGGGCAAGCCGCGGTGTGAAACCGAGAAGACATCCGGTGATGAAAGAGCCGCTATCCGGCAGACCGATGACTGAGGCGTGAGTCAGACGAGAAAGAGGAAGAGATGAGACCTCATCAAGACAGGCTCATTTCGTGTTTCAGGGAGCTAAGTCAGGAGCAGATGAAGCCATGATCCCAACCAGGCTTTGCCCCGTTTCCTGATGTTGTGAATGAGCTCAAAGCAGCCCAGGGACGAAGGAAGATTCTCCTGTGGCGCCCATTGCCAGGGTGCAGGTCGCTCACGCTCCCCGTACTGTTGCCTGCTCCGATTTAGTTAGCCCGCTGCCCCCGAGTAAAAGTCAGTTCCAAGCTTTCGCCTTCCGGCACGGCTGCCCATCGCACCCGCAGGCTGCGAGCAGCTTCACGAATTTGGTGGAGGACCTCCTCATCGAGAACCGGCGGGTTCGCCAGCCCGTGCTCCTCGTAGTAGAGCGCTGCCTGAGCATTGAACTCCTCGGCCGACCATTGCTCCCCGCTGCCCCGCTCCGTGTCGAGCAACCCAGCAATCAACTCGGCCGGCTCGGCATCGGCCGGGAGCGGCCCTCGCGGCCACGGCGTGCCGAAATCCGACAGGTCCCACCCCTCGGCGACGAGGCCGTAGAATCCGCGACGGTAGCCGAGCGTTGTTTCCACCGCGTAATGTGTCAGGTCGTGGGCGGCGAAGAACCATGCCTTCGGGCCTTCCTTCCGCTGCCACGTCGCGGTGCCATCATTCCGCTCGAAGCGCGACACAATCGAACCATCTCGGCGCTTCGTCATCTTGATTACGAGATCGGGCATACTTTGCTACGGATGCGGGCTAACGGCCATATTCACCCGACCATGCCTACAGCGTTTTTCAGATGAAGGTCCAGCCAACTTGCTAGTTGGCTGATGGCTCCGGGAGGAACTCCTGGCGAGCGCCACCGCAAACTAGCAAGTTGGCTGGACCTCTGCCGGTGAACGATCACTCTTCACTCAAGTGAACACCGCGGTAAGACAATGGAGGTAACCGAAACACTCGGATGGCGCGGTTCCGGTGGAATGGGTTAGGTAGCATCTTATTTTACTTTCTCGCCTGATTTGGCTTATTGGCAAAATAGCCTTTTCTAGCCTGAATGATAACTTTACCTTCGCGTCTTTCTACTTCCGGAATTACCGTCAGACTGATTCGGCGATACTTCCCATCCCACTTCTCGTTCGAGGGAAGATAGCCGAGCGTGTAGCGGACGCGCAGACGCTCTATGGCACTACTTAACTTCTTACCTGCATTGCTCCCTTCAACTTTCACCAACTCGCCGCCCGTCTGTTCGGCGTATTTGCTCAGGCTGCCCTGAGCGAAAACCACCTTCACCGGGTTGAGGCGATTGCCAGCTCCAAAGCCGGGAAGGACGAGCCCGCTGACTGTGGTGCCCGGTTCGAGCAGTGCTTCCAAGACGCTCTTTTGGGATCTGCGGGTGAGCGGGAGTTGCGCGGGTTGATCGTCCGGAGTGACGGCAATGATCGCTGTCCGCAGGCCGGGCCGATGGTGCTGATTGATCAGGTTGGCCGCTTCATATAGCGCCTGATTGAGGGCTGAACCTGGACGCACGATCACCGAACCTATGCCGGGCGGAGAAGCTTTTCGGCGGAATTCCTCTCTGATGTTGGCAAGCCGGTCAGCAATTAGCCGCCTGTCCCGGCTGAAATCTTCAATCAACCGGACTCTGGCGAAGTCGAAAGCCATCAGCGCCACCTCGTCCTCCGGCTTCAGCCCTTGCAGCGCTACCCATAGCTCTTCCTTTAGCGGCATCTCTTCCAGAATCGCCGCACCTACGTCGAAAGTCAGCACGAGCGCGAGCGGCAGGCGATCTTGGCTGAAGTGCGTGATCGTTTGCCTTACCCCGTCTTCGGACAACTGAAAGTCATCCGGCTGAAGGTTGCCGATCACGCCGCCAGTCCTTTGGCTGATGACGAGCGCGTCAACTAAGACGAGGTCCGTGCTGATCCTGATAAGGTCGCCAGACTGAGCTGGCTGTTGAGATTGCAAAACAACAGGCGCTCGGGCCCACAGCGACAGAATGAGCAGCAATGCTGGAATAATGATTGTTACATTCAAGTTTATTACCCCCTGTTCATGATGATTGAAGACAGCTGGTAGCAAACTTTGAACGAAACCCGAGGCGCTTCTTGCGGCGACGCTCAAACAAAAGAGGTGCTTATTGTTTGCGCACAGCCTTCATTGCTACTTTCGAGTTTACATGCGCTTCTGCCGCCTAACTAGAATGATTAGCTGCCATGCCTTGAAGAAGCTTTCTTCCCGATGCAAAAAAGATGCTCGTCGGTCCGGATGAAGAGTTGCCCGCCGGAGATGGCCGGCGAGGCCACCATCCGCTCGTCGAGCTGATTGCGCGCCAGGACGCGAAACTCTCGCCCGGCCGCGATGACGAATGTCTCTCCCGTCTCGCTCGTCAGGTAGACCTTGCCGTCACCGGCGACGGGCGAAGCGCTGAAGATGCCGTCCATCCGCTCCTGCCACACCTTCTCGCCCGTCTTCGCGTCGGCGCAGGTCGCGATGCCGGCGTCGTTGGCCATATAGATCAGGCCCTGATAGTAGACGAGCGAAGAGATATAGGGCGCTCCCGTCGGGACGAGCCATTGCACATGTGTGCGGGAGATGTCGCCCCGACCCCCGAGGCGGATCGCCATAAAGGGGCCGCTGCGGTAGCCGCGGCTCGCATACAAGATGCCATTATCGGAGGAGGACACCGGGATCGGAAAGCGATTGGGTTCGCCCGTGTACCAGAGCAGCTTGCCGGTGGCCGGATCGTAAGCATCGATCCGCTCGCTGGCGTTGACGATGAGTTCATCACCGCCGGGGCCGTGCGCAATCGTGGGCGTGCTGTAGGAGCGAACGCCTTTGCCCCGGTCCGCCTTCCACTTCTCTTTCCCGGTCTTCTTGTCCAGGGCGAGCAGGTATGAAGCCGGCACGTGGTCGCAGAGCAGGATCAGCAGGTCACGGTAGAGTGCAGGTGAGCTGCCGTGCCCCCAATCAAGCTCGAAAGGCGAGTACTCCTTGCCCAGATGGCGCTGCCAGACGAGCTTCCCCTCCAGATTCAAAGCTACAAGCTGACCGGTCCCAAACCAGGCGTAGATCAGCTCGCCATCGGTGACGGGGCTCGGGCTCGCGAGATTATGCTTCTGGTGCACGGCAGGGAGCGGGCCTTCCGCTGCCAATCGATACTCCCAGAGGCGGCGGCCATCGGACCGGTGAAAGGCTTCAACCAGGAAAGAGACCTGCTTCGAGTCCTCTCCCCTCGCCGCGGCCTTGTTGCCCAGTGGTTTTTCTGCGGCTGCCTCATCGCCCCGAGCCAGCGTCGGGTGTGATCCGGGCCGCAATGCTGCTTGTCCAAGCTGCGACGTGATGAAGACGCGATCGTCCCAGACAATCGGCGAGGAGACGCCGAGCCCCTTCAACAGAGCTTTCCAAGTGACCTCATCCTTGCCCCAGCGCACCGGCAGTCCCGTCTCTTTGGAGACGCCGGTCCCGAGCGGGCCTCGCCACTGCGGCCAGTTGTCGGTCAAGGCCGCGTTTGCTATCACCATCACAATAACTATCGCGGTGAGCAACGTACGCATCTGTAGTCCCTCCGATTGAAGACTAACTTGCAGGGGTGGGCGCCCCATCGGGTAGCGCGAAGCTGTACAGCACCCCGCCGGCTGAAATCGCCACGAACTGCTTCCCATCGACTGCATAGCTTACGGGGGACGCCGCGATGGTGGCGCCCGTCTGAAAGCGCCAGAGCAGCTTGCCGGTTTGGGCTTCGAGCGCGATCAAGTTCCCTTCACGCGTGCCGACAAAAACGACGCCTCCGGCGGTGGCCAGCAGGCCTGCGGCGAGCGACCCTTGAGAGATCTTGTGTTCCCACTTCATCGCTCCCGTTTCGGTGTCGATGGCCCGGACGCCGGCCACAGCGGCTTCCCCGGTGGGCAATCCTCTGCCTCCCCAGTACTGCTTGCCGGGTTCAAATTCCGAAGGCGCGCGGACATACCGCTGGCCGGATTCCTGAAAGACGAGATACATCCAACCGGTGGCCGGATCGTAGGAAGGCGCCTGAAAGTTGGTTCCGCCGCCGAGCGAAGGATAGACGACATTGCCTTCAGTGCTGGCATCCGAGCCGGGCGTTAATTTGGGTCGGCCCAGCTCATCGAAGCCGTTGTTCCAGGTCTGGCGGACGAACGGTCGGCCCATCAGGAATTTTCCATCAGTCCGGTCAAGGACATAGAAGAACCCGTTGCGATTGGCCTGCATGATCAGTTTCCGAGCTTGCCCCTGGAAGACGCGATCCACCAGGATGAGGTCCTCAGTGGCGTCCCAGTCGTGGCTGTCATTCGGCGTGAACTGATAATGCCACTGGCGCTGCCCCGTAGCCGGGTCGAGAGCCACGACTGCGCAGGTGAACAGATTATCGCCCTTGCGGATTTCGGCATCCATATCGGGGCCGGGGTTGCCGACTCCCCAGTAGATCACGTCCAAATCCGGATCGTAGCTGCCGGTCAGCCACGTCGGACTGCCGCCTCGTTTCCAACTGTCACCGTGCCAGGTCTCATGTCCGAATTCGCCCGGTCCGGGGATCGTGTTGAATCGCCACAGACGCTTCCCCGTCGCCGCGTCGTAGGCGTCCACAAAACCGCGGACGCCGTACTCTCCGCCTCCCACCCCGGTAATGATCTTGTCCTTAATCGCCAGCGGCGCCGACGTGATGCTGTAGCCCTGCATCGTATCGGCCACCTGAACCTCCCACAAAGGCAGCCCGGTTCGAGCGTCCAGCGCAATCAACGCGGCGTCCAAGGTGCCGAAGAAGACGCGGTTGCCCAGCACGGCCACGCCGCGATTGAACCGGTTACTCTCATAAGGGTTGACCACCTTCTGCGGGCGCTGATACTTCCAGATTTGCAGCCCGGTCTTGGCGTCGAGGGCGAAGACCTGTCCCGGCATGCCGGTGGTGTACATAACGCCGTCGATCACCAGGGGCGTGGCTTCCAGGAGCGAGTCGCCGGGCATCTGCACCGCCCAGCGGGCTTGAAGCTGTCGTACGTTGACGGTGTTGATTTGCTTCAAGGCCGAGAAATGGCGTCCCTGGTAGTCGCCCCAGTAGGTGAGCCAGTTCTGGGGCTCGGCCTGAGCGTGGCGGATGCGTTCGTAGCTCAGCCCCCCAAGAATTTCCTCTTGGATCGTTCTCGTGAAGTCGCGCCCGTTGAGCGCCTTCAGGTAAGCGATGAGGTGCTGAATCTCAGGCTCTGAGAGCCGCTGGCCGTAGTCGGCGGGCATGAGCGATTTGGACTCGTGACGGACGTCCGCGAGGGTCTGCCTGTCCAGCAGGTGGAGTTTGCCGGAGACGTCTGTCATCAGTAACGAGTAGGTATCTTCGTTGCGGAGGATGCCACGGATTTCCTGGCCGTCCCTGGTCTTGACCACGACGACGCCCGGCCCACGCCGCCGCCCGCGCGCGTTCGGGTTCGTGCTGGTATTCGGGTCAAGAATCTTCTGCCGCAAGGTCTGGGCCGGCGTCATACCAGCCGCCGATAGGTCCGGTCCAGTGATGCCTCCGCGACCGTTCACTTCGTGGCACGTGTAGCAGGCAGCCTTGCCATAAAAGAGCTGCTCACCAACCATCGGATCGCCCGCTGTTCGCTCATTGGTGGCGGCCGTCCCGCTCAGGCTGCGAATATAGGAGACAAGCTGCCACACCTGATCGGAGGCGAGTCTGGAAAAGGCGGGCATTTGTGTGTTCGCGATTCCGTGGCGGATGTTGAGGAAGATCTCGCCATCGGCGCTGCCGTGGCGAAACACGCCGGTTGAGAGCGCGGGCGCTCGGTCACCGCGTCCCTCGCCGCCGTGGCAGGATTGGCAAGCCTGTTCATACAGCCGCCGGCCGGCCGCAATCGCCGCCGGATTTCCGGCGAATGGATTCTTCTCCTTCTCCGGGGCGTGCCCCTGACCGAGCAAGACGCCGGTGCTGAAACACAGCAGCACGAGGCAGGAGATTTTCGTCCTGAGTGCGATTTGGTGTGACATCCTTGAATTTTTGATCTTTGCTTTGCCGCGTTAGCGGCTGTTGAGTTTAGCCGTGTCCTTTAGGGCACGGTAAGCCAGTCGCAAACATTTACGTCGCGTCAGTGACGGCTGAAGCAGCCAGAATCAATCGTCGCTGACGCGACGCCGAATCATTTAATTGCCACTTCCCGTGCCCTGAAGGACACGGCTAAGGTCAAATGCCGCTAACGCGGCAGGGAAGGTTGATCAGCTTCGTACCCACCTGAAATTGATTATGCAATGAGCTGCTTCTCGCCAACGTACCGGAAACAGGCCCTGACGTTCTCCTCTTCCACCTTGGCCCGCTCTTCGCGCGAGAGTTGAGAGACCGTGGGTAAGGGGCCGCTGCTGCTGTGCTCCTGCACCAGTTTGAGCGTCCGGGCAAGATATTTTCCGTTGCGGTCGGGAAAGACCGTCCAGTATGCTTCGGTCAGGCAAGGGACTTTGAGCGGGTCGCGCGTAATCATCTCCAGCGAGAGATTCATTTTGGGATTGGCCTGCTTGAGCAGCGACACGATGCGCGGCAAATCCAGCATGCCCGTCCCGAGCGGGACTTCCGAGAGTAGGAAGCCGTCCGCATACGGCCGCACGCCCATATCCTTGACGTGCGTGCTCTTGGTATACGGGGCCAGCGCCTCCGCCATTTCCATCGGATCGTCGAGCAGCGCGAGGTTGTTGCCGAAGTCCAGGCAGACGCCGAGGTACTCGCTCTCGTAGGTCTTGAGCAAGCGCTGCATCTCTTCGAGCGTCCAGTCCTTGTGATTCTCTATCGCCACCGTGACCTTCTGTCGCTCGATCACCGGAACGGCCATCTTCAAGGCTTCGTGGCTCTGCTCGACCCACTTCTTCCACTCGGCGAGCGTGGGGAATGATTCGTAGCGGCGGCCGCCGAGCATGGCCACCCGCACCACTGTGGCTCCGGCCGTCTTGGCGTCCGCGAGGCTGCGCTCCAAGGCGGCGGCGTCACCGTTTCTGGGAATCGACACCATCCCCTCGATCCACATGCCGAGTTGCTCGGCGCGGGCGCGCAGTTTCGCGAGATCGCCATTGAGCTGCGTCTGAATGCCTCCGGCCCCCAGCCCGTAGCACTTCTCCAGGAACTCGTAAGCGTCCCTGGCGCGCGGACGAGAAGCGGGGGCGCCCGCCACTGCTGCCCCTGGCCGTGCGCGTTCCGGCGGGCCGGAGCCGATTTCAGCGCCCGCAAAAGATGTCGAGGCAATCCCCATTTTTGATTGCGGCGCGGCCTGAGCAGCAGCCCACAAAGATGGCGACAGGGCCGTCGCTGCGAGGGGCGCAGCAGCGTGGCAGAAAAAGTCTCTCCTCGTGATGCAGTTGGTTGGCTTCATGGCATTCTCCCGTTGTTCTGCAGGAGCGCGAAAGCGAAGAGCGTATCGCCCGCGCCTACGATCAGGTACTGCTTGCCATCCATCATGAAAGTCATCGGCCCGTTGCTGACCATTGAGCCGGTGCGGAAATGCCACAGAATTTTGCCCGTCGCCGGATCGTAAGCAATCAGATTCCCCGATGGGTCGCCCGTAAACAGCAGCTTGCCCGCCGTAGTCAGAATGCCGGGGCCGGCATTGCCGAGGCCACCGCTCGGATACTTGTGGCTCCAGGCGATCTTGCCCGTTTGATAGTCAATCGCTTTCAGGACCGCTTCCGAGAACAAACCGCCGCCCGTGCCGCCGTAGCCTTCCGGCTTTTCTTCAGTGTCGGTGAGGTAAGCGACGCTGTAGCCCTCGCGCGCGTTGACGTAGAACAGTCCCGTCTCAGGGCTGTAACTCGGCGCCGGCCAGTTGGTGCCGCCGCCCGCGGGCGTGTTGACGAGCGAGCCGTCCACCTTCGGCTCCTTGTCGGGGTCAGGAATTGGTTGGCCCCTTTCGTCGAGTCCCTTCGACCAGTTGACGCCGACGAATCCCTTCGAGACCAGATTCTTGCCATTGGTGCGATCGAGCACGAAGAAGTAGCCATTGCGGGCCGCCTGCGCGAGCAGCTTGCGCGGCTGCCCATTGAACGCGCCGTCGAAGAGCACCGGCGTCTCCACATTGTCCCAGTCGTGCGTGTCGTGCGGCGAGGCCTGGAAGTACCAGACGAGTTTCCCGGTGTCCGGATTCAACGCCACAATCGAACAGGTGTAGAGATTGCTCCCTTTGCGCCCCTGACCGGCGTAGACCGGATTCGGGTTGCCCGTGCCCCAGTAGATCAAATTCAACTCCGGGTCGTAGGTGCCGGGCATCCACGTCATGCCGCCGCCGTGCTCCATCGCATCCTTACTCGGCCACGTCTCAGCGCCCGCCTCGCCCGGCCTCGGCGTTGTGTTCCAGCGCCATTGCCGCTCGCCGGTTTCGGGGTCGTAGGAATCGAGATAACTGGGCACGTCCATGGCGTCGCCGCCGACGCCGACGATGACGTGATTCTTGACGACGAGCGGGGCCGTAGTGGTGAAGTACTGTCGCTTCTCGTCGGCAATCTCCTTCCGCCAACGCTCCTTCCCGGTCTTGGCGTCGAGCGAAATGAACCAGCCGTCCGGCCCGACGAAATAGAGCCAGTTGCCATACATCCCGACGCCGCGCTGGCCGACCAGGTGGCCGCCCTTGTCCTTCCAGGCGTAATGCCACAGCTCGTCACCCGTGCGCGCGTCTATGGCCCAGGCGTGATCAGGAACGGTGAAGTAGAGGACGCCGCCCGCGACGAGCGGCGTAGATTTGATCTCGGGATTGCCGACGCCGCGCTGCGGGCCGACGTTCGCGCGAAACATCCACTTCACCGCCAGCGAGCCCATGGTCGCAGCGTTGATCTGCGTGAGCGTGCTGTAGCGCCGGCCCGAATAGTCGCCGTTGTAGGTCGGCCACATCTCGGTTGGCTCTTTGAGCAGCGCCCGCGGGTCGAGGCCTTGTCCGGCCGCCACGCCCGGCAGCAAGAGCAGCGAGAGGGCAAACAGCATGCGGTAAGTTTTCATTTCAATGTCACCAGATAAGCCGTGAGGTTGTGCATGTCTGCGTCGGTGTACTGGTCGAGCAGTTCACGGTGAGCCTTGAGACGATCCTCGACCGCGACTTTGACTTTGCCGTCCTCGCGCGACCACGAGTGAAAGTTGCCCGCTGCGTCGTAGAGCGAGACAGTGAAGTCATCGAGCCGCTTGATCGTGCCCATCACCGTTTGTCCGTCGGGGAGCGTGACGGTGGCCTTTCTCGCGTAAGACGGTGCGCCGAAACCGCCGCCGCCGGGCCAGAGGAATCGGTTTTGAATCTGATCGGGCGGATACTTGCTCCCGATCTTGGCGAGATCGCCCGTCGGTGAATGGCAGGTGTTGCACTTGCCGGCGCCGTTGAAATAAGCCTCGCCTTTTTTGGCGTCGCCGGAGACCACATTCAGACGTTTGTAGGTACCGCGGTTGGCGGCCAGCTCGACTTGCAGGTGCAGGAACTGAGCGATGTCGGAGGTCTGCGACTCGGTCAGATTGGGGTAAGCGGGCATGCCTTTGTCAGGGCGCCCCTTGAGCAGGAACGGACCAACGAGTTCGCCCCGCTCGTCGTGCAGCACCATCACCGAACGGATGAGGTTCGGGCCTTCGGCGCCCCTCGCCTTCGCGCCGTGGCAAAAGGCGCAACTGGCGGCGTAGAGCTTTTGCCCGCGCTCGGCCGCGACTGGGTCGGGAGCGGGGCCGAGCCCCAGGAAGTCTCTGATGCCGCCGCCACGCCTGCCGCCCTGGCCTGGCGGAGGGTCCTGCGCACTGGGATTCCCGCTCGTGAACACAAGCAGGATCGCAGCGCAAAGCAACACGACGAGAATGCGGAACTTATTTGGATCAGACATGTTGCTCTCCCCGGTTTATCAAACCCAGGAAGATGGCTCATCCACGAAGCCACACGAAGAGACGCGAAGAGGAAATGCCAGACGTGCCTGCTTCGTGCTCCTTCGTGTGACTTCGTGGATGAGTCCCTCTTCCGCGATTCAACTCAGCACGTGATTTCGCTCGCCCGCCGGGTCGAAGGTGGCGCGCTGCTTCTTGAGGTAGGCGATCTTACCCAGATTTGAAGCCAGCGCCGAACGGTGACCGCTGACCACATCGGAGTTGGGCGTCTTGCGCGACTTGACGCAGGCGATGAAGTTCCGGACGTGCTCGGTTTCGAGCGCCATCGCCGCCTTGCCGGTGATCGGCTCAGGTGGCGCTTGTCGGCGCTGCGCCGCTTCTTGAAACGTGTACCCACCGCGATCAATGTACAATCGTCCGCCCGTCCCCATAAACTCTATCGCCGCCCCACGCGCACCCGGCACGAGCGTCGCATCGAAGGTGGCCAGCCACTCCTTCGGATACTCAAGTTGAATCGAGATCGTATCCGGCGCGTCCCGGCCATCCTTGTATTGATAGACGCCGCCCGCCGCCGTGGCGGCAATCGGCAGGTCGTCGCCCAGATACCAATGCACCACGTCAATCCAGTGTGTGAAGAGATCGGTGATCTGGCCGCCGCCGAAATCGAAATAGGCCCGCCAGTTGTAGAATTGGTGCGCATTGAAGGGGCGATCTTTGGCGCTGCCCAGCCATTTCTTCCAATCCAACCCGGCGGGCTGCTCGGTGAAGTTCGGCTTGCGCAGGTGGTAGCCGTTGCCGTGCCAATAGGTCCGGACGTAGGCGACCTTACCGATTTTGCCGCTGTCGATGAATTCGCGCTTCGCTTCGGCGTAATGCGTGCCGCTGCGCTGCTGCAGGCCCACTTGAAAGACGCGCTTGTTGGCTTTCACGGCGTCAATGATCTTGTGGCCTTCCTGCCAGGCCCAGGTCAGCGGCTTCTCGCAGTAGACGTCCTTGCCCGCGTTGCAGGCGTCCACGGCAATCTGCGCGTGCCAGTGGTCGGGCGTGGCAACGAGCACGGCGTCCACGTCTTTGGAAGCGAGCAGGTCGCGGTATTCGCCGTAGGTTTTCGCCTTGCCTTGGGTCTGCTCCTTGGCCTGATTCATGGCCTTTTCGTAGACGTCGCAGACGGCGACGACTTCGGCGTCCGGCTCCTTGAGGAAGAAGCCCATCACGTCCGAGCCGCGATTGCCCGTGCCGATCACGCCCAAGCGCACACGGTCGTTAGCGCCCAGCACATTGTTCCAGCTCGCGGCCGAGAGCGCGAGCCCTGCCCCGACGACACCCCGCGTCGAGTTGGCCAGAAAATCACGCCGTGTTTTCTTTTCGACTGACATAAGATTTCTCCTTTGTTGATTCAATCTGAATTTGGCTACGAATCAATACTCATTTGGGGGAACCATTCGGAGGAGGCCCGCCCGGCCTGCCCTGTCCACCCCTTCCTGCGCCGGCTGGTGCGGCATCCAGACCGTTCAGGCCATTTTTATAGTTCGGATCCAGTGCCGCAATGTCCGCGCGAAAACTGACCGTGTCGGCAGATGGGAAAGTGGCCGGTACCTTCTGCGTCACCTTGCCGGTCGCGGCCCATTCCGTCCCGCGCTGAAAGGTCGTGATAAAACCGACGCAACTCATCGCGTTGACATCATGCCCCAAGGCCGTGTGGAAGATTCGCCCTTTCCCGAAACTGATGACCATGAGCATCGGCTCGTCGTGGCCCGTTCCCTTGTTGCTCGCATCCGAATGAGCCGTCGCGAGCACCGTCATATTCCGGCCAGGCCCGCGGAGCGTGGCATAAAGTTCATCGCCCTGGTGCATCCAGATGCGAGGCAGCCCTTTGGTGATGGGGTGGCTGGTGTCTCGAACGGTCAACTGGAAGGGGACACGATTGCCGTGGCTGCCCGCGCGTCCGGGCGAATCGTCCGAGACCAGTTTGTCATCTTTGTAGTACCAGAGAGGACCTGACTTTTCGGTCCGACCTCGCCAGGCTCCGATCCCGATCATCTCGTTGTACGCCGGCCAACCTGGGAACGCGTTATCGGCGGCATGCACGCTGACCAGCCCGCCGCCGTTTTTGATGTACTGCTCGAATGCCGCTTTCAACTCCGCGGGCCACCGCTCATCGGGGGCATCGTAATTGAAGACCACCACCTGGTATTTACCGAACTCCGGCTTGAAGCTGCCGAAATCGCCGCCGGCCGGGGGCGCCGTCACGACGTCCACCTGGAAGAGGCCGGTCTCTTCCAACTGCTTCTTCAGCACGGGCGTGGTCAGTTGCCATTTGTGATACGGCCCGCCGCTCTCTCCATCCAGCAACATCACGCGGATCGGGGATGCTGCCGGCGTCGACAGGAGGGCCGCGCCAAGGAGAATGGTTAGGAGTGATTTTCTCATCGGTTTAATTCCTGACTTGTGATGACAGCCCCGGTCCGGGCGGCTTCACTGGTTGTCATTAGTCATTGCCTGGCGAGCGAACGAAGCCAATGACAAATGAAAAATGACAGATGGAAAATGGAAAATGGAGGCTACCGCTTCGTCCGCGTCTTGGGTTTGGCTCCGGACTTGATGATCAGTTCGGTGAGCAAATCGACGGCCTGATCGAGCGGCAGCACATCCGCAATATCAATCGGAGTCCGGCCACTCGCGTTTCTCTCGTCGAGCGGTGCTCCCTTGTCTGCCAGGAACCGAATCACTTTGCAGATCTCTTTCTGATCAGCATTCACTCCCACGCCGGTGACCGCCGCGTGGATGACCGTGGCGCCGCTACTGGTCACGGCCTTGACCTCCGGGTCGAGCTTCAAGGCAAACTCCACCACTTCGACGTTCGTGCTCCCGGCCGCTTGCATCAGGAGCGTGGTGCCGTCCTCGCCTTTCAGTTTCGGATCGGCGCCAGCGGCCACGAGCAGCTTCACGACTTCCAGTTGGTTCGCCTTAGCCGCCACGTGCAAGGGAGTGATTTCGCCGGCTGGCGGGCGAAAAGGCCCGCCGCCGGGGCCTGTGCGTGCCAGAGCTTTCGCGTTCCGGGCGTTCGGATCGGCTCCCTTGGCCAAGAGTTTCTTGACGAGTTCCGGATCGCCGACCTGCGCGGCCAGGTGCAACGGTGTGTTGCCGCGACGGTCCGCGACCTTCACCTCAGCGCCACCGTCAACCAAAGCGATGGCCGCCCCGGTGCTGCGAAAAGACGCTGCCGCGATCAGCACGGATGAGCCATCGGGCAACTTCGTGTCGGGATCGGCGCCCGCCGCGAGCAGGCTCTGCACCGACTTGGCATCGTTCTTGATGGCAGCAAAGGTCAGCGGCGTGAACCCGCCTTTAGAGACAGCCTTCACATCGGCGCCATGCTTGATCAGTTCTTGCACGGCCTCCGCATGGCCTTCCGCCGCCGCCCACATCAGCGCCGTCTGGCCTTTTCTCGTCTCCACGGCATTCACGTTCGCTCCGCGTTCGGCCAGTAGTTTGACGGCCTCGGCGCGGCCGGCACTCGCGGCAATCATCAGCGCCGTCGTGCCGTCCCAGCGCGCGGCGCTTGGGTCGGCGCCCGCCGCAACGAGTCTCTTGATGAGGGCGACGTTACCGGTGCCGCAGGCGAGCGTGAGCGGCGTCTCGCCGTATTCATCTGCCGTGTTGACCTTGGCGCCCGCTTCTAGCAGCATCTCCGCCGCCTCACGGTCATCGAGGAAGACAGCCCACGCGAGCGCGGTAGCGCCGTCGGGCTGCGCCACATTGACATCGGCTCGCGCTTTGATGAGGGCCTTCAGCGTATTGTGGTCTCGTCGTTTGACGGCGTCCAGAAGGTCAGAGGCGTCATTGGCGAAACACGTTGTGGCCACCACCATGAGCACCACACCGCATGGCAGCAGGAGTTTTGCTCTCATCGATTCCTTCTTACACGTTGGAAAGGCAATCCAACTTACCCGTGCTGTCGCCGAACTTCTCGGCTGGCACGCCTGCCTTGTCGAGCATGCTCAGCAACAGATTGTTGAGCGGCGTCTCCTTCGGGACAACGAGGTGACGATTGCCTTTGACTTGGCCCGCGCCGCCGCCCGCCACGACAATCGGCAGGTCGTGATGCGTGTGCAGATTGCCGTCGCTGATGCTGCTGCCATAGAGGATCAGCGCATGATCGAGCAGGTTGCCGCCGCCGTCGGGTGTCGCCTTCAGCCTCTCGAGCAGGTAGGCGAACATCTTGACGTGCACTTCATTGATCTTCGTGATCTTGGCAATCTTCTCCGCGTCGTTCTGGTGATGCGTGAGGTTGTGATGCCCGTCGGCAATGCCGATGGAGCGATAGGGGCGGTTGCTGCCCTCGCGCGCCATCATCAAGCTGATCACGCGCGTCAGATCGGTCTGGAACGCGAGCACCTTCAAATCCATGACCAGCTTGACGTGGTCTTCAAACTCTTCCGGGACGGCGGTCGGGCGCTCCATCACGGGCAGCTTCAGGGTGGCGTTCTGCTGTTCGGCTTTTTGAATCCGCCGCTCGAGGTCACGGATGGCGTCCGTGTATTCGTTGAGTTTGGCGCGGTCGCTAGGCCCCAGCGTGCTGCCGAGCCGGTTGAGGCTGCCGGTGACGTAATCGAGAATGCTGCGCTGTTTGTTGAGCAACGCCAGGCGTGCGGCGGCGTCCGTGCTATCGCCCTCGCCAAAGAGGCGCTCGAAGATGGCGCGCGGGTTGTTCTCGTTGGGCAGCGGCGTCGTCGCGCTGCGCCACGAGATCGTATTGGTATAAGCGCAACTATACCCGCTGTCGCAATTGCCAGCCAGTTGGTTTGACTCGATGCCGAGTTCGAGCGAAGCAAGCTGGGTGTATTTGCCCAGCTCTTTCGCGGCGATCTGATCAGCGGAGATGCCCGCCTGAATGTTGACCTCGGTCTTCTTCGGATGGACGCCGGTCAGAAACGTGGCGCCCGCCCGCGCGTGATCGCCGGCGCCATCGCCGAGTGCGCGGCCATTGACCTGCGCCAGTCCACTCATGACCAGCAACCGCTCGCGGAACGGCTCCAACGGCTTCATGGTGGACGCGAATTGGAAGTCGGCCCCTTCGGTCGTCGGCGTCCACTTGCTCATAATGATCCCGTTGGGCACGTAGACGAATCCGAGGCGCACGACTGGCTTCGCACTGGCCGTCAAAGCAGGCGTCATCGCATCCAGCAACGGCAAAGCCAGGGTCACGCCCATCCCGCGCAAAAACGTGCGGCGCGGCAGGGATTTTTTCGTCACGATCATAGTGTCGGCGTCCTCCTCATTTGGAAAGGTGTACTTTTGATCATCGCACTGATCAGCGCGGGCAGGCGGTAATTGTCCTGCGCGGCCTCGCGCATGATCGCTCGGACGGCCGGCTTGTCATCGTATTCCAGACCGCGCCCGAGGGCGTAGGTGAGTAGCTTTTCCGTGACCGTCGTCACGAACTCGTCCCGACTCTTGGTCAGCAGAATCTTCCTCAGTTCCGCCGGCCCGTTGAATTTGGTCCCGTCCGGCAGTTTCCCCGCAGCATCGATCACCGACCCGGCGTCCTTCGCCCGCCATCTTCCGATGGCGTCGTAATTCTCCAGCGCAAACCCGATGGGGTCCATGCGGGCGTGGCAGGAGGCACAGGTGGGATTGGCTCGATGCAGTTCCATCTGCTCTCGCATACTCAGCAACCGCCCGTCCTTCCCGTGCGGCTTCAGGTCGGGCACGTCCGGCGGCGGCGGCGGCGGCGGCGCTCCGAGCAGGTTCTCCAGAATCCACTTGCCTCTCTGAACTACAGACGTGCGGTTAGGGTAGGAGGTTACGGTCAGAATGCTGCCCTGCCCTAAGAGTCCGCCCCGGTTTGGGTCCTCGAGCGTGACTCGGCGGAACTGAGAGCCATAGATTCCCGGGATGCCGTAGTGTTCGGCCAGCCGCTGGTTGAGGAAGGTGTAGTTGGCATCGAGCAGGTCGAAGACGCTGCGGTTTTCGCGCAGGAGGCTCTCGAAGAACAATTCCGTCTCCCGCCGGAACGCCTGGCGCAGGCTCTCGTCGAAATTGGGAAACACATCAGGGTCGGGCCTGACGGTCTCGAGATTTCTGAGCTGAAGCCACTGCCCGGCAAAATTACTGACCAGGGCCTGCGCGCGAGGGTCGTCAAGCATCCGATGAACCTGCTGCTCGATGATCGCCGGTTCTTTCAGCTTTCCCTGCTCGGCCAAATCCAGCAACGGGTCGTCGGGAATACTGCTCCAGAGAAAGAAAGAGAGCCGCGAGGCGAGTTCGAAATCATTCAGGCGGTAGACTGTGCCGGGCGCCGCGCCGCGTGGATCACGCTCGACGCGAAAGAGAAAGTCCGGCGAGACAAGCATCGCCTCGACGGCATTCTGTATGCCGTCATCAAAATCGCCTTCACGACGCCCACTCTCGTAAAAGGCGAGGAGCGGGTTCACGTCCGCATCCGTCACCGGACGGCGGAAAGCGCGGCGGGCCAGAGTCGCCAGAATCTTCTTCGCACACGCTGCCTCTTCTTTTGCTGAGGCGGGGCGGCAGACAAAAATCTTGGCTCGGCTCGGCGTCTCTCCGCGGCCTGTGACGTTGAAAGGCCCGCTGACGAGGACAACATCTATTCCGGTGGTGTTGGGCACTTCAAATCGCTTGATTCTGGCACCGTCAAGCCGCAAATCTATCGGCACAGTCTGCACGGTTGCCATCCCCGGGCCGGCACCGCCACCGGGACGCCGCGGGCCAGGCAACGCCGGTTCAAACTTGGCGTCTTCGCGCGGAAAGGTGACCCCGATGGTGCGCAAGCCCGCCTTCACCGCCAAGCGCATGTCATGGGATTTGGCCGGCTCACCCGCGCCCTCATTCGGCGGCGTTTTGACGCGAATCAGATACTCGGCATCGAGCGGGAAATAGTATTGGAAGGAGAGCCCGCCTCTTGAATAGAAAGGCAGATCATCGCTGATGCGCTCGTTGCGGCCCAGACGACGAGGCTGGAACCGCTCTTCCGTCGGCTTGATCGAGAGATCGCCGATGGCGAGGCGGCTCGTCCGGCGGGCGGCCGACATGTATTTCTCCAGCAAAGTGGGAGAGAGCGAAAGCACCTCGCCGATGTTGTCGAAGCCGTAGCCGGAGTCGTCCACCGGCAGTGACAAGCCCGGTTTGATGTCCACGGCTAACAGATCGCGAATCGCATTGCTGTACTCCGCCCGGTTGAGCCTATGAATGGCTGGACGGCCCGGATTGGGATTCACCTTGGCGGCTTGATCCAGCGCGCCTTCGAGCCAATTGACGAACGAAGAGATGGCGGGCGCATCCGGATGAGGAAGACCTGGGGGCGGCATCTGGCCGGTGCGGACTTTGCGCAGCACCTTTTCCCAGAGACCCGCGTGGCTGCCGACGTGATTGGGATCGAGGTCCTGCAATGAAAGGCCGGCAACCTTGGCTTGCGAGTTGTGGCAGCCAAGACAGTATTGCTCAACCAGGGCGCGCGGCGAAGGACCATCCGCAGTGTTTGCCTGTGAAGGCGGTGACTGTGAGCTGGCGTAGAACGCAACGGCGATGCCAACGAGCAGTAGCAATCCTAATTTCAGACGCCTTTTTTCCATCTTGTCTTTCCGTCTCAACGAGAGCCGGTGTGCGAATCAGTACCGCGAGCGGTAGCGAGCGTGGCTCCCGCAATTGGCTGTTATAGAAGCCACGCTCGCTACCGCTCGCGGTACTGATCCATGTCCTAGCTAGGAAGCTACAACCTTCACTATGCCTGTGTCAAAGCCCGCCGCTCTTCGCCATCGGGGTTGTGCTTCAACTCGCACTTGTTGTCGAAGATCATGGTCGGGCATTTCTCCGCCGTAAAGGCCGGCCACTTGGGAAGCCCCGCGTGGTTCGGATCGCCTTTCCGCGCGAAATTGATCCAGGCATCGGCCACTTTGGCTGATAGCTCGCGCGCTTCGGTCGTCCCGCCGGTCATCGCCGCGCAGCGGTCGGTGTTGTAGAAACAGAACGGCAGCTCGATGCAGTGGAAGGCTCGCGGCCGGCCGTCGAGCACCGGTGTCTGCCAGGCGAACCAGTACAGATAAGCCGGAGCCGCGCCTTGCGCCGCTTTGCGCTCGGCCTGGGTCACGGCGTTCTGCCGAGGCGTCGCCGCGTTGATCAGCGACAACAGATCGCAAGGCTTCGCGTTCGGGTGGGCGCGCCGGAAGACCTCGAGGATCTGATCGGCTCGATCTCCACGCGACGCGGTCACGCGCTTCTTCACTTCTTCGATGGTCATTGACTCGAACTGCGGGTTGCCGATGCCGGTCGTGAATTCGTTGAGGACGGTGCCGACCAGCAAGGGCACGTTCGCTGAATAATCGGGAGCTTTTGGATCGAACGAGTGGTTGGGCAGAACACGGCCGTCCACCGTCGGCCCCCAGTTGATGCCCATCCCTGAGCCGGGCGCGGCGGGCGTCGGATTGAGCTTTCTGACCGCCGCTATCGCCGCTTCGGTCAGACGCTGGTAGGGCAGTTCGTGAATCTGCTTGACGCTTGAAGCACTGAGGCCGAGTTCCTGGAGCACGGCCGAGGCGAGCTTGCCTGAGCGGTCGGGCGGGGCCTGACGCAGACTGGAGCCGCTCTGGATAATGGCGCGGTGAAAGAGCCCTTTGGCCGAGGGCATGCCCATCAGCGTCCCGACCTTGCCGCCGCCCCCGGATTGGCCGAAGATCGTCACGTTGCCGGGGTCGCCGCCGAAGTTCGCAATGTTGTCGCGCACCCATTCGAGCGCCGCGACCAGATCGAGCTGCCCGACGTTGGCCGAACTGGCGTACTGCTCGCCGTACTCCGCGAGGTTGAGGTAGCCGAAGACGTTCAGGCGGTGATTGAGCGTGACGACGACCACGTCGCCGCGCCGGCTCAGGTTCTCGCCGTCATAAGATTTGAGTTCCTGCCCCGACCCGGCGGAAAATCCGCCGCCGTGCAGCCAGACCATCACCGGGCGCTTTTTGTTATCGCCCGCACCAGGCGTCCAGACGTTCGCGCGCAAGCAGTCTTCGCCCGGCTGGCCGTCGTCCCACTCGAACATAAAAGCGTTCTCGTCGTTCGCCCACCCGGAGCGCGGCGCTTGTGGGCAGACCCAGCCGAAATACATCGAACTGCGCACGCCTGTCCACGGCGTCGGCTTGGTGGGCGGCAGAAAGCGTGCGCTGCCGGCCGTCGTCCCGGCATACGGGATTCCCTTGAAGGTGTAAATGGCGTTGCGAGTGAAGCCGCGAACTTTGCCCGCCGTGGTCTCGACGATGGCTTTGGAGTCTGAGGCCACGATGATGCTGTCTGCTGGCTTCGCGGCGGCTTTGCTTGGTTTCTTCTCTGCGCTCGACGCAGCCGGCAGCAGGGCGCTGGCCGCCGCGCCGCCCGCCATGGTCGCCGCCCCTTTCAACCAGGTGCGCCGGGCGAGGTGTTGCAGTTGTCTTTCTTGGTTTTGATTTTGCTTATCCATGTAGGTCCTCCCATCGGGAACAAAGAAATCAACACAAAGTGGCAAAGGAGACCGCTTAAAAAGTCGGGTGACAGCCCCATATGTAGTGGTGGTCGCGTTGCGTAAAAACAATATGCGATACGTTACAGGCACTTTTTAAGCGGTCTCCAAAGGATCAAAGGGTCAAAGAAAGAAAGGAAGAAGACCGACAATCCAATTCAATCTTTGTCCCTTTGCCCCTTCGATCCTTTGCATTGATGCGGCCTCTTCCGTTCAGAACTGGAAGCGTAACGCGAGTTGCAAATTGCGTGGCGGACGCACCGCAGTGACCGCCCCGAAGCCGGTCGGGTTTCCCGTTTCCGAAGCGAGGTTGGTCGGCGCCGGGTCAATCCGAGCGGGGGTCGTGGAAGTTGCTGCGACGAACCCAACTACGTTGAGCGTCCCATTGACCGTATCAAACTGCGTGTGATTGAACGCATTGAAGGCGTCAAAGCGCAGTTCCACTTCGGCCCGCTCTTTGAACCGGAACCGCTTCGCCAGTGACATGTCCCAACTATTGATTGGTGCACGGCGCAGGAAGTTGCGCCCCGACTCATAGCTCGTGCTGCCCGTTCCCGGAATCGTGAACGCGGTCACGTCGAATTGATGATATGGATCGCTACTGCTGCCGCTCCCCGGATTCTTCAACAGGACGATGCGCGCGCCCTCGATGGCCTGCGTCCCCGTCAGGGTATAGGCAGAGATGCCGGGAATGGAGAAGCCAATGTTGTAGGGCTGACCAGTCCCGTAGCGGTAGATGCCCGAAATCTGCCAGTTGTTGGCGGCATAGCCGAGTACATGATTTTCCGTGAGCTTCGGCAGTTCATAGACCCAGTTGATGTTGAAGTTATGCCGGCGGTCGAAGTCCTGCGGCGCGTAGTTGGCCCGGCGCTGGTCGAGGTTGTGCGGCGCGCCGAAACCCGCCACGCCTGGCAGGTCTGCGGCCTGCGTGCCGAGCGCTTTACTCCACGTGTAGGTCACGCCCAGCAACAGCCCTTTGTAGAAGCGGCGGTTGAGCGTGGTTTGCAGCGAATGGTAGTTGGAACTGGAGGCCGGTTCGATGAATTGGATGTTGCCAAAACCCTGGTACGGCCTCAGGAAATCTACCGGCAGTGCCCGTGCACCCGGAATCGCCGCGTTCCCGGTCGAGGTCGGGTCCTGATTCTGCGCGAGGTAAGCCGCGCCGTAGGCCGGAGCGTTGATGTTCCGCCGTTGCAGGAGGTGCGAGGCGACCGTGCCGACATACGAGACATCCAGCACGGACTCCAGCGGCAGCTTATACTGCACGCCGAGATTGAAGGCGTAGGTCGTCGGAATCTTGCCCTCGCGGTCGAAGGCTCCGACGATGTTGGGCGGCGCGAGCAGCACCAGCCCCGCACCCACGTCCTGCATCCGCCCGTAGAAGAGAGTCGGCTGGATGGTGGTCGGCGGGCTTTGGATGAAGTCGAAGACCGTGTTGCCCTGCGGCCGGTCATAGAACATGCCGCCGCCGCCGCGAATCACGAGCGATTGTTTCCCGCTCACGTCATAGGCGAATCCGAAGCGCGGCGCGAAGTGCACGCCGCGATTGCGATAGAGACCTTTCTCGATCCCGTTGCCGGCTTGCAAAATGCCATTGGTAATCTTGCCGGTGTTGGGGACGAGCCGTCCGATGTAAGCACCGTCAATGGTGTTGGAGGTCGAAGCCACGAACCCTGAGACCAGCAGTCGTGGATCGACCGCCCGGCGATTGGCGCCGCTGCAGGGACTCGCGCCAATGCAGACCGGACGGTAAAGACTCGCGGCGTCACTGGCTTTGAAGAGGTCCGGCAGGAAGTTCGAGGTCTGCAAAGCCTCGTCGTACTGCGGCTGAATCCAGTAGAAGCGCAGGCCGTAGTCGAGCGTCAGGCGCGGCGTCACCTTCCAGTTGTCCTGCGCGAACCACTCGACGTTGTTGTAGCGGTACTGGCCGATGAAGTAGCCCGACGCCTGCGTGAAGGTGTTGTAGATGCCGAGCGCGGCATTGGCGAAGGCAAAGCCCGAATCTATGGGATTGTTCGAGTCGTTGTTGAAGTTGTAGACGCCGTTATTGTTGGCAAAGCTGCTTTGCGGTTTGAAGCTGTTTTGCCAGAACCAGCCGACCTTCAGGTTGTGCGGACCTTTGATCTTCGAGAGGCTCACCGAGAAGTCGCGCGTCGTATTGAAGTTGTAGAACGGCGCGTTGTTGGAGCCGATATTCGGGCCGTTCGAGATGCGCCCACCAAACTGGAACTGCGGCGGCGAGTCAATCTGCACCGCGCCGGGGTAGAGCAGCGGGATGCCGGTGAGTCCCAGCCCGGCCCGGTTGAACTTCGGGTTGTTCGGCAGGATGTCAATGGAGTTGTGGCTTTGACCAAAGGTCGCTTCCAGGATCGTCGTCGGATTGATGGACCCCGTCACAGTTCCGGTCACGCCGTAGCGGTTGTTCGGGAACTTGGTGGCGTAATCCGGGAGGTTGGTGCCGAGCACGAATGAGCCGTAGGGCTGGATCGGGCCGTTCTTGTAAAAGAGGTATTTCCCGGTTGCACGCCAAGCGCTCGTGACGTTCCAATCGCCGCGCACGAGGTCTTGCCGCTGCGGTGCGCTAGTCGGCTCCTCGGTGACATAGTTGAAGCCTGTGCCGGTGGTATTCGGCAGCGGGTAAATCTTCAGGATGTTGAGGCCGAGCGGGTAGAGGCGGCTCTGCGGAATCTTGCCGAGGACACCGCCGTCTTGGAAGCAGGCTCCCTGGTAGTTGATGCTCGGATCGGGGTTAGTCGGGGTGGCTTCACAGCGGACGGTGTTAGTGAGCGTGATGTTTGAATCGCGAATGTAGGGGAACAACTTGCCCGCGCTATCGACGCTCTTCGAGAAATCACCTGCACGCTCAAGCGCCGTCGGCACCGTCACGCGGTTGGGGCCGTTGGGCGGAGTCAACCGCTTCTGGTGTTCCTGGCTAAAGAAGAAGAAGACCTTGTCCTTGTTCCGGTTGAAAAGTTTCGGAATCCAGACCGGCCCGCCGATGGTGTAACCAATGTCGCGCTGATCCAGCTTCGGCTTCGGCGTGAAGTTCCGCAGGTTGCCCGCCGCGTCGCGGCTTGAAGTATGGTTGTTGATCCAGGTGTTGGCGTTCATTCCATCATGGCGGCGGAAGGCGTAGAAGGAGCCGTGAAAATCTTTCGACCCGCTGCGCGTCACCGCGCTGATTTGCGCGCCGGCCGAGCGCCCGTATTCAGCCTGGTAGTTCGAGGTCAGCACCTTGAACTCGGCAATCGCGTCGAGCGTGACCGCGACCATCTGGCCGTTATTGCCGGTGTCGACAATCGAGACGCCATCGAGTTGGATGTTGTTATTATTTTGGCGCAGGCCATTGGCACTGATGTTGGTAATGTCACCCGGCGTTCCCGTGTTGGTCAGGGTGACGAGACCGGGAGCGATGGAAGCCAGCGCCGTGAAGGTGCGCCCGTTGACGGCGATGTTGCGCACGACCTGGCCCTGAATGGCGTAGGAACGCTCGGCGCTCTCGGCCTGGACCTGCGTGGCTTCAGCCGTGACCGTGACCGTCTCATTAGCCGTGCCCACATCGAGCGTCATGTCGCCGAGGGTGAGCTTGTCATTGGCCACCAGGGCGATGCCCGTCTTCTGGAGCTTTTTGAAACCCGAGGCTTCGACCGTGAGCGTGTAGGTGGCCGGGGGCAAGGTCGGGAAGACGAAGCGGCCTTCTTTGTCGGTCGTGGCTGTCTGGGAGAAGCTCTTGGTCTCGTCGCTGACGGTGACCGTCGCATTGGCGATGGCCGCCTGCTGCGAGTCAGTGACACTCCCGGCAATCGAGCCGCTCGTGGTCTGCGCGGACCCCAATGAAGTCAGCACGAGGACTAAGATGAGAAGAGAACTGAGCCTGATGATCGTATGCATTTCTTACCCTCCATAGATAGTCAAGGACGCAGGCCGAGATGGGCGTACGTCGCGTTGAGGAGCCTCGGCCGCCTTCCAATAATCTGGCTGGCCGACCCATCCGTAGAATCGCGGAACATCACCTGAGAAATCCCAGGTCCGGCTTTCATCTCAGCAAGGCCAACTGAAGAAACTCTCAGCGGCTAATCGGTCGGTGCGTGCGGCGCAACTGGGTCTGCTCCAAAGTCGGCGGTCATGCCGACCTCGGATTGACAGCCCTTGCTCCGTCTTTAGGTAAGCGCCGTATGAGGCTTGGGTAAACTTGCTCAAGCAACGTTTACATCACCTGTCCTTCATGATTACATGCATCCTGCACACTGGCTCGCTTAGGAATGAAGTATACTCGCGGGCGCGTTAAAAGTCTTTGCGGTGGTCTGAAAACTTCTGAAAAGTTTTACGGCGGCCTGAAAACTCCTGAAAAGTTATGGAAGTGGTGAGGCAAGAACGAACCACGCGCTGCTACGAGTTCGGCCCTTTCCTCGTAGACCCGGAGAAGTGCGCCCTGCTGCGGGAGGGGGAGGTTGTGCCGCTCAGCCTGAAGGCCTTCGAGATCCTGCTCGTGCTGATCCGGCGCCACGGGCAGGTGGTGGAGAAGGATGAACTCCTGAAACAGGTTTGGCCCGACACCGTGGTGGAGGAAAACAACCTCGCCCGCAGCATCTCCGCGCTGCGCAAAGCCCTGGATGAGCAGCCGAACGAGCACCGCTACATCCTGACGATCCCGGGACGCGGCTACCGCTTCGTGGCCGGCGTGAGAGAACTTGAGCCGGGTAGCGAGGAGTCGAGTGGGCCGGCGCTGGAGAGATTGAAGGGCCGCACCGCCCTCCGTGAGCAGGCGGCGCACGGCCTTCAGGTCGCCCCCGCAGGCACGGCCGAGCAGGAGGGCCTGAGCGCGATCAAACGCCACCGGCGCGGCCTAGTCTTGGCCCTGGCGATCTTGGCCATTGGGGTCACGATCAGCGGTTTGGTTGTTTCCCTCCTTCATCAAAGGTCCCAGGTTGACCAGCCGCCGCCGCCGCGCAAGCTCTGGCAATTGACCTTCGACCCCGGCCTCGAAAGCGAGCCGACCTGGTCGCCCGACGGCAGCTTGATCGCCTACAGTGCTGATCGGAGCGGCAACTTCGACATCTGGGTGCAGCCGGTCGGCGAAGGCAATGCGGTCCGCGTGACTACCTCTCTCGCCCATGACTGGCAGCCGGACTGGGCGCCGAAAGGCAACCGCCTCGCCTTCCGCTCCGAGCGTGATGGCGGCGGGCTGTTCGTGGTGCCGGTGCTCGGCGGCAACGAACGCAAGGTCTCCTCCTTCGGCTACCGCCCGCGCTGGTCGCCGGATGGGACGCAGATTCTCTTCTACAGTTCGATCCTGCGGATCAACACGGTGGAGATTCCCAAGGTGTATCTGGTGGGACTCGATGGCCAACCGCCGCGCGAAGTGCTGACGGGATTTCTCCCCGAATTTGATTCGCTGCGCGTGGCCTGGCACCCGGACGGCGAGCGGCTCTCGCTTTGGGGCAATCATCGCCGCGAGGGGTGGAGCTTCTGGACCGTGCCCCTGGCGGGCGGCGCGCCCGTCAAGTCGGAACTCGCCGCGAAGGTTAAGCAGCAGCTCAAGGAAGCCGACGTGAGCTTCACCGATTTCCAGTGGTCGTCGGCGGGCCGGGCGCTCTACTTTGAAGGCATCTCCCGGAGCGTGAGAAATCTCTGGAAAGTGGAGGTGGACCCGCAGAGCCTACGCTGGACCGCAGGCCCGGAACGCTTGACCACCGGCACGGGTCTGGATACGGACCTGGCGCTTTCTTCGGACGGCAAGCGACTGGCCTTTACCGCGCGCACCGAGCGCACCCGGTTGTGGTCGCTGCCGTTTGACGCGGCCGCGGGTCACATCAAGGGAGCGGGCCAGCCAGTGACCTCCGCCGGCATGGAGGTCTCCTTCCCCGACCTCTCGCCCGATGGCCAGCGGCTGGTCTTTAGAGCGCAGCGAGCCGGGAGAGAAGAACTCTGGCAGAAATCGCTCACGGACGGGCGCGAAACATTGTTGATGGCCGACGATGTCTCTCGTCTTAGCCCGCATTGGTCACGCGATGGTTTGCATTTGGTCTATCGTCGTCTCCGCTCGCCCAATCCGGAGCGCACCCAGATTGAGCAGGCCATCGCTCTGCTCTCGGCGGAGGGCGGTGAGGAGCAGATGCTCACGACCCCGGGCACAGCCATCGACTTGGCCTGGGATTGGTCTTCGGACGGGAAGTGGATCCTCGGAGGGTCCGATCGCCAAAGCCCGGGGCGACGGTTGCTCTGCCTGTTCCCGATTGCGGCGGCCCCGCACGCCGAAACACAAATGCGTGTGATCACCTCCCACCCGGAAGAGAATCTCTATCAAGCGCGCTTCTCTCCCGACAACCGCTGGGTGAGCTTCATCGCGGCCAAAGCGGTTGAGGCCGGGGTCTCGACCATCTATGTCGTTCCGGCCTCGGGCGGGGAGTGGCGGCGGATCACGGAAGGCAAATACTTCGACGACAAGCCCCGCTGGGAGCCCTCCGGCCGGAAGCTGTATTTCATCTCCAATCGGACAGGATTTTTCAACGTCTGGGGCATCGGGTTCGATCCGGCGAGCGGCCAAGCAATAGGTGATCCCTTTCGGGTGACGGCCTTTGAAAGCCCCGGTCAGATGATCTTGACTGATGTCAGAATCATGGAGATGGCGCACTCCGCCAATCGCCTCATCCTGCCGATCATGGAAGTTTCCGGTGGGATCTGGATCTTGGAGAATGTCGAGCGGTAGCGATTCGCTGGCCGGTGATCAAACGATAGGAGACATGGACTTCTCAGAAACGCGCTGCTCGCGCCGTGAATTCCTCTCGCTCGCCGTCGCGGCGCCGGCCCTTTCCAGCCAGGTCCGGACGGTGACGGAGCCTCCTGCCGCGGCCCCGTCCTCGATCCTCGAGGTCAACTACCGCCGGCTACTAGCACGCGCCGATTTGAATTATGACCGCCCGGCGGCCCGCAGCGAAGAAGGCGTGCCCGTAGGCAACGGTCGCATGGGCAGCCTGGTCTGGACCACGCCCTCCGCCTTAAAGTTCCAGATCAACCGGGTGGATGTGTACGGCAACGATAGTAGCACGCACAGCTTCTTCGAACGGCACAGCGATTATTGCGGCGGCTGCGGGTTTGTCGACCTCGAGTTCGGCGATCTAGGAGAGGACGTCTTCCCCGCCGCGGGCTTTGCCCAGCGCCTCTCTGTTTATGACGGACTCCTGGAGCTGAGTGGGAAGGGCGTCACGGCCCGCGTGCTGGCCTGGCCCGCAAAGGACGTCTTAGCAGTCGAGATCGATGATCGCCGTCAGGCGTCGGAGCCGGTCAGGATCAACTTGCGCATGCTCCGCTACGCCTCCCAATATTTCGGCCAGGAACTCGAAACATTTGTCGCGAACCACACGGTGGCGGTTCAGACCAGGCAGCACCGGGCGACTTCCCAACTCATTATCAAGAGCGACAAGCTCATCCTGACGCAGGAATTCCGCGAGGGCGACTACTTCAACCGCTCGGCGGTCGCCATCGGCATCACCGGACGGAGCGCCAAGCCGAAGTTCGCGAGCGAGACTGAACTCCGCCT